>JAABUJ010000373.1_pt1 | contig 91451 bp, 95 predicted proteins | sample 5559131 | NCBI WGS metagenome assembly JAABUJ01 (sample SAMN10711875, study PRJNA513366) | rock metagenome | isolation source: Antarctica rocks | place: Antarctica: Victoria Land, Mt New Zealand nord | collected 2016-01-07
AATGTTGCTGTTAAGCCTTTCATGAGTATTTCTTTCTTGTCTTTGTGCAGAATTTCAGCATGAATCATTTTCACTTCTTTGTGATCAGATCATCTACTTAAAGCATCTGCATCACTGTTCTCATTATTCTTCTTGTAATGAATCTGAAATTCAAAGTCTGCTAACTGTTTCACTCAGTGAATCTGTTGTCAATTCAGTTGCTTAATTGTTGCAAAGTTTCTCAGATTCTTATGGTCTGTAAAGATCTGAATAGACTTGCTTATACTCACAAAATAAGATCTTCAATCTTGCAGTGCTTTCACTATTGCAAGAAATTCCTTGTTGTGAATCTTGTATCTTTTCTTGAGTTCTGACAATTTTCTAAATCAATATGCAATAGACTTCTTCTGCCCATCTTTAATCTGATATAGGCATGCTCTAACTGCAAAATCTGATGTGTCAGTTTTCAGTATCTTTTTGCATGCTTAATTGAGTATTCACAGATGTGCAGTTTCACTAAGGCTTTTCTTTAATGTGCAGAACACATTCTTCTGTTTTTTATCTCAATGTCATCTCTCATTCTTGCATGTCAAATGCATAAGAGATTTTGCAATTCTTGCATAATTCAGTATGAACTTTCAATAGTAGTTTGTTAATTCTAGAAAGGCTTATACTTTCTTGATCTTCTTTAATGTTAATCAGTTTCTGACTGCTTCTGTCTTCTTTAAGTTCTTCTTGATTTGTTTAGATTGAATGACATATCTTAAAAACTGTATTTCCTTGATTTCAAACCTGCTTTTTGACTTTTTCACATACATAGCTTGTTCATTGAGCTTTGCTAGAACCTTGTGCATGTGTTTGTGGTGCATCTCAAGATTGTCTAAATAGATCAGAATATTATTGAGATATGTAATCACAAAATCATTGAGATACTCTCTCAATGTGTTGTTAATGAGTCTCTGAAAGGTGACTAAGGCATTCTTAAGCTCAAATGACATAACAGTGTACTCATAATGTCTGTATCTTGTTCAGAATGTCATTTTCCATTCTTTGTTCTTCTTCATGTATACACAGTAGTACACTTTCTTCAGATCTAGGCTCATGAATCACTTAGCTTTCTCTAGTCTGTCTTGTAACTCTTCTATCAGTGATAGAGAATAACTGTCTCAGTGAGTTATCTTGTTGAGTTGTCTATAGTTAACACAAAGTCACTTGATGTCATTCTTTTTTGATATAAACAGAATTGAATATTCTGCTGATGACTTTAATGATCTGATGAATTCTCTCTTTAAATTCTCAGCAAGATAGTTCTGAACTTTCTTCAGCTAATTCTTGCTCATAAGATAAAGTAACATTCACTTTGATTCTCTTCTCTCTAATAACAATATCTCATGATCTCAAGGCTTATGCTCTGATAAGCTCTTTTTCAGTTGTTTAAAGACATCATATGCATTCTCTGTTGCATAGAGTTCTTTGTTGATTCAGTTAATCTGTGAATTCTTTTTGTGTAATCAGGGCATCCCTAGTATAGCATCATACTTGACTGACTTGAGAACATCTAATCTCAGCTTCTGTGAATCATTTCTTATTATAACTTCAATATAAACTTCTTTATAAATTCATTTGTATTCTCTGTTGATCATATACACTTGTGTGAGCTTAGGCACTCATCACAGTGTTAGTTCTAGCTGTTCAATTGCTTTTTGTGAGATAAAGTTATTGATTGCTTCTGAATTTATCATCACTCAAAGTTGTTTCTTCAGTGATATCTTGATGTCAATTTATATCTTTTGATCATCATTAATTCATTAAGACATTAGAAGCTTCTTTGTCTCTAATCTTGCTGAGAAAGCTTGAGGTTTTTTGACTTCTTTAAGCTCTTTGCTTCTATCAAAGTTTCTTAAGCTCTGTCTGTGCTTCAAAGTTCATCTCATGATTCAGTGAACTTTCTTCATAGTTTTTTGAATCATGTCAGTTCTTCACTGATTGTAATCAGTTTTGTGTAGTCATTGATTTTCTTTTTGATGATTCATTCTGAGTGTCAGTACATCTTATACTGATCATATTTGCATTGAATGAGATTCTTTAGTGCTTTTACTTTGTTGAGAAACTCAGATGACATGTATTCTTCTGTGTGCATTCAACATTCTTCTGTGAGCATTGCATAGTCTGTAAATAGACATATCTTGATCTCATAACCTTTTCTTGATCACTCTGACATTTCTCAATCTCATATTGCAAATCATACTGTTGTCATCAGCCCTTCTAGCTGTACAGCTATCATTTCCACTTCATGTCATTTGCTAGCAGTAACTTCTTCTTGAAGTGTCTGCTGCTGTTCTTCTAGCAGAATTTTGCATCATTCTAGATGTCAGTTCTTGAGATGCTCATAGCTCTGCTTAAGTTTCATGTCAACTTCTCAGTTGTTAATATTCTCTGAGTTCACATTCAAATTCAGATACATTCAGATAAGATCTTCTTGACCTTAAGCTTCTGCAGTGTCTATCTTCTGAATTCTGCAAATATCAGTCTCTTCAATCTCATCTGAGTTGTCTCTGACAACTTTCTCTAGAATAGCTAATTCTTTCAATTCACTTATTGTAATATAATTAATACTGTGCCTCTTCTTAAGCTTCTGTAATCATCATTCAGCTTCATCTTTACTGCTCATGTACACAAAGCAGTTGTCATTGTAGCAGGCTGTTCAGCTCAGTTAATCATGCATTATCACTGAGTTCATCATTGTAACTTCTTTTCTCTGTTGTTGAGGTTTCTTGCAATCCCTGACAAGATGTTCAGATTTATCACAGTTATAACATTTGTGAGTCTCTACTCATTAAGTATGAGACTTAGTGAGTTGTCTATTGTAATGCTCATGCTTCACTGACCTAGCTCATAGCTTCTGATTGCACTTCTTAATATTGTTGAGATTCATCAGATCTTCTTGTGTTCTGATGATGAACTGTTGTTTTCACATTCTTGAAGCTGTATAAGGTTCTGTCTTCTTCATTCATCATTCTCACTGTCAACTATTGATGTTAATGAAGATATCTATCATTTCTTGAAGTTCTTTAAGACAGTCTCTTCAGGCTATCTCATCTTTAATATCTTTACTTAATTCTCAATAGTATTGCAATACTAAGATGTCATTGTCTCAGTCAGTTAAGGCCACAATGCACTGAAACTTCACTGAGTACTTAACTGCTGACTTGTTCATCTTTAGTGTGTAAAGTCATTGTTTTGCTGCTCTTTTCTCATTAATCACTTTAAAAGTCTTTCAAAATTCTTTTTTGAACTTCTTGAAGTTGCTGAAGATCAACTCTTCATTGACATCTTGTTTCTTTGATGACTTGTCTAAAAACTCATGCAGTTTAAGGTTGACTCAGTTGAACACTGCATCTTTAAAATAGACTACTGTGTATAGATCTTTGTTCATCTTGAAGTTGAACTTCTTCTGATTGAAATCTATGTATAGATTAAGCTTTGTCAAAAAGCTTCACAACTTCTTACATTCACTGCTGAACACATTCAGTGTCAGTATCTTCAGTATGTTGTTCATCTCTTGTAGATCTTTAAGACTCTGAAGATTGATCATGCTGATAAAGACTGCTTTCTGTGTACTGACTGACATGTCTTATATTGTAAGAGTGTTCAACATGTTACATCCTGATCAGAGATTTCTCTGATATAGGAACTAGAGGTTAGAGCTTGTGATATAAGAGAGTTTTAGACATGTTGAATTAACTGATAACTAGTAGTATGCTAAATAATGATTGCATTGAACATGTTCATCTTCTTAGAAAAGATGGTCTGTCTATATACTGCTAGATTGCTGTGCTTGCTGAGATTGCCACAAGCATGATGAGCTAATAGATCTTTCAGAGATCTATTGTCTTACTGAGATTGCTGTGAGCATATTAAGCTGAGCAACCTTATACTCATAAATATGCTGTACCTGCATATATCTAGTTACTACATAACTGCTACTGAGTATGGCCATAACATAGAGTTAAGTTAAGTTTAAAAAAAGTGCATTTAATCTGAAATTGCATTAAAGTTAAGTTAAATGTGAGTTGAGTTTGTGCATAAATTAACTTTACTCATAATCTGTGTGAATACTTGTGCACAGATGAGACTAGTCATTTGAAATAAGGTGTCAGTTAAATTAGGTAAGGTGTCATGAATCTAGCTATATGAGGTGTAATTTATAAAATAAATTACCAAAAATGTGTAAGCATATTAAGACCTTAGTCATGATAAATTACACTCTACTAGCCATATATGGATAAATTACACAGTCACAATATTATAATACTGAATAAATTACAAAATCACAATATTTCACATTAGAAACACACATTAGAACTCTATATATGTGCACTTACTAAGCTTGTAGACTGAAATATATGTGCTTATTAAGTGCATAGATATACTTACTAAGTATATATATATTATATATATTACATTACTCAGCCTGCAAATAATTCACAATCTGCACAGATCAGATCAGATTAACTTACATTTAACTTAAGTTAAAAAAAGTTCACTTTATTTAACTTAACACTCAGACTCAACTCAAACTTATATAATCTATAGATAATCTGCATACTCAGTCTACTTAATGTACTTTATCTATACTTTTAAGTGTAAGTGCAGTGCTTTTAATAATTTTTTACTTTATTAATAAAGAAGACTTTTCTTTCTTAATCAATATTGTATTATATTTAAGACTATATGTATATTGACAGTCAATGTACTTTGAGCAGAGTTATTTAAGTAAATAATTTAAAGATTAAAATCAATAATTATTAAGTTATCATTAATGATCTTAATAGCTGATGCATTAATTGCTGTAGTGAGTCTTTTAAATAATGAATTTATATAATCTTTAATCTTTCTTGACTCATAATTATGATCATTATCAGTGATTATATATTTTAAATGTATACTATTTAAAATATTTATAACACTTAATTATATTACTTCTATATTTAAAGTTTAATCATAATCATCATTGTTAAATCTTAAGTTAATGTTTTTATCTTAATTATAATTATTAAATCTGAAGTTAATGTTGTTCTTATAGTCACTATCATCATAAAGATCATTATCACTGAAATAATAATTTAATAAAAGCTTTATACATAATTTAGTTACTGTTAAATTTAGCTTATTTGCTAATAAATTTTTCTCATCATTATTAATAATCATTATCAATATAGATCTCTCTTTAATTCTTTTTATCACTTCTGCTGCAAAAGTGAACATATCATAATATTTAATCAGCATAATGTTTTTAATGATGTCTAAATTTAGTCAATTTCAACAATATATAATTACATTTTAAGCTATGTTGAACAAGCATTTAACTTCAATATTTACTGCAGAAATTGCAAATATATCTTTTACAAATTGTGTCATTACTGATTTTAACTTCTTTATTAACTTTTAGTAATTAAGTATTAAAACATTTACATTTAATACTGAAGACTTTTGCAAATAATTTAAGACTTTTTCTGTTACAGATATGTTTTAATGCTTTTTTACATTTTTTATGTAACTCATTATTGTTATTATCTTCTTCTTCTTTGAATCAAGAATTCTCAAATCATCATTTAATAATTCTTTCTTCAAGTACTAATAGTTAATTCTGTAATATTGTTAAAACTTAAATTTATACTTTAATTATAAATCTTTTCAGTCTTCTCTTTATTAAAATAATATGTCAGTCATACTATATAATATTTATTGAGAACTGAGAATATTCTATATGATACATATTAAGTTTATTACATAAATTCAATATAACATTAAGATTACAGAACAATTCTTAATTAATTTTTATCTTTTTATAATATTAAATTAATTTCTTTTTTAATGCATTAATGACATTCTGCAGCTCAGTATTAAAGAATAATTTAAACTTTCTGATTGCTTCATTCTGTTTTTTAAGATGATTAAATAAATCATTGTATATATATTACAGCTTATAAATTATTAACTTATTAATAGCATTTATTGTCTCTGTTTAGTTCTTAAAGTGCTTCAGAAGATGCAGTATGTATTTAATATGTTATTATTCTTTTATATTACATTTAAGAAATTTCATTCTGCTTATTATTAAAGTTAAATGTTCTATTCATTAAGAAAGTTCAGTTTATAGCTTATATATTTAACTCAGCATATCATATAAAGAGTTTCATCAAATTTTTACATTTTTAATTATATTTCATAAATTTGTCTTCTATAAATCTTTGAACAACTCTAAACATTGTAATGATATCATAATGATAATAATTAGTAATTAAATCTATATAATACTTTTGTTAAAATATTAATTTAACAGATATGAGCATTATAATAAAGCATTATAAAAGATATACTAATCTTTTTCAGTATAATGTTAAAGAAGTAATCTTTATTAATTGTGAAATTTTATAGCTCATCATCATTAAATATAATGATGAGTTAATCATTCTTTACATTCACTTTCAGATATGTAAATAGCTGACTGACTGCAAGCTAAATTATATATATTATATAGTTTATGATTTCAGTTTCATTACTTTAAATGATATTTTTCTGACTTAAAAGTCAACTTAAATAACATCATAATGTATAATTATTGAATGTATTATTTACTGTGACTATCAGCAATCAATATATCAGATTTTACTTCTTCAACATCTTAAAAATATATTTAACAAGATTTTCATCATTATATTGATTCTTTAGTTCTCTGAAGACTAAAAGTATCTCTGTGTATTTTTAGTTAATGTCAATAAAGTATGCAGTAATGTTTAAAAATGCAAGATAATTTAAACTGATTTATTTATTAAATACAATAAAGACTTTAATCTGTGTCTTAAGCTCTGCAAACACATCTTTTTAAATATTCACAACACAATACTTAAGAAGTTATGCAATCTTAATTTGATCTGCAATCTTAATATTAACATAATATATTTAGATAAGCTTTCAGAACTTTATATACTTAACAGCATAAAAGAATAAATTGAGTACTATGATGAATTGAAGAATCTGTTGATTAAAGAATTTAAAAATAAAGTTAAATAATTTAATAATGATTTTTTGAGCTGTCTGTCAAAAAGTGAGTGTTATATTAAAGCATTGTAATTGAAAATCATAACATATCTTTAAGTTCATTACTTTAAAGATTGAAATCTGTCTTCTTAATACTGATTTTATCTTTCAGCAACTGCTGCTTTTCAAATAACATTTTATAATGATTGTTTCATTATTTTCTAATACTGAATGATTCATAATATTATAACAGTTAATACACATTACATTTAATCTTTCATTACATTTGCTAGCTACTTCAGCAAAGAACTGTCAGATCTTTGCTGAGCAGTCTAAACTGTTTTATATTATTTAAATATAATTCTTAATTTTTGTGTCTGTATTCTAACTTCATACAGTTATTTCTCATCAATCTTGAAACTCTCACTTTGTTGTAGATCTTTAAAGAATATACTTTGAGTTTAAAGTGTCTGCAAAAGTTAAAGAACAAAATTAATTTAATTAAAATAACTTAATTTTGTTACTGAAAGCATTTAAAAATGATCTTTCTGAGTTATTTAAAATTTGACTAAATGATGAGCTGTATAAAGACATGATGTTAAGTTATTGTAATAAATTAAGCAAATAAATGATACTTTGTTGTATTTTAAATGATGTATTGATGATAATGTGTTGTAAAAGTTTCAAAATTAGTATATACAAGATTGTAGTTATGTGACAGAACATGTATTTAAATGTAAAATGAATTTTTTACAATATTAATTATGATAGATATTATTTAAAAATTATTATGTATAGCAAATACTAAGTATCAATGAAGAGATTTCTCATTAAAAAATCTTTAATTAATAATTAAAAATCTATTTAATTATTCTTTATCTTACATCTTTAATCTTTAAAGATCAGCTTTTTATTCAATTAATAATGATTACTTACTATTCTTCTTACTACTCTCTTCATCATTAATAAATTCAACATTCTTCTGATTTTCTTCATTATTATTAATTAAGTCATCAAGAATAAATTTATTAATAAAATTATTATCTAAAAATTTCTTATCTTCAGACATCATCACACAAGCTTCATCAACATCTTTAATTACACTTTTTTCATCTTCTTTCTTCTAATTAAGTGCAGACTCTTAAATGTAACTAATTAATGTTAAAGTTAAGAAGTGTTATAATTAAATAATATAATATTTATATATAATTAAAGTCATTGATGTATTCAGAATTAAGAACTTCACTATAGAAATAATGCATGATCTTAATGAAATTAAAATCTTCAGCATTACATAACTTTTATTTTTCTATATCATTAAGAATTCTTTCTCAGTACTTAATTATAACTGTTAGGCACTTCTCAATTTAATAATTAATGTTGATGTACTTCTGCTCAATAACTTCATCTTTATTGATATTTTAAAGAATATCAAAAAGTCTATAAAAAATATAAATATAACATATCTTTTACTTCACTTTCTTAAACTCTCACTCTTCTTTTAATGCAAAAGCTTCAGCAAATAACATTTTCTTTTTAGTTTTCTTTTTAAGTTAAGCTCAATTCTCATTCTTCATTAACTTATTTCTTAACTGATCTTCATAATAGACATCTACAGATAGTTAAAAGCAATATAATTGAGCATAATAATTTTAAAGAAGTCTTACAAGAAATTTTATAATTATATTACTTTTTTAAAATCTCATCTTTAATCTTCTCTTTCATAATCTTCTTCAATGCTGAATTCACAGTTTAATATAAATCAATCTTCTTCAATACATCTCTTTTCTGTTTTACAGCTCTGCAGTTCATCATCTTTGCATTTTTAATTTATTTAAAGTTCTCATTCTTTATACATTTCTGTCATTTCTTTCTTGCACATACAGTCTTTAAGTTGTTCAAATATTCACTAAATATTTTCTTTAAATTATATATAAGTTTCTATAAACAATCATGATGACCAGATCTCTCTTTAGAGACTGAGAATAAATTAAGAATTAAGTATTTTACAGTTTACAGTGAAGACTTAATGTCTGAATTCATCATATAATAGTTTAGAATATGTAGTTAGCTGCTGAGATCTATATTAAGTAATATAATTAAGCATTATATGTACACATTACAGCTGCACATCAGAGTAAAGTATAAGAGCAATGTATAAGATTAAATCTTAAGAAATGAGCAGTAAAACAAGTAATAGCATTGAGTAATATATTTAGTAAATGTAGAGATTGAGTAGAGATAGAGTGAGTGTAGTAGATTGAGTAACAGAGATAAAGATAAGATAGTGTTAAATTGAGTGTTAAAAGTAAGTGTGTTAATATATTTATTCATAATATTGATGTATATATCATAAATAAATGTATTGTTTACTAACAATTTAACATTTAAGTATCATTAACATCTAAAAGCTCTCAACACATCTTTTAACTACATATTTTCAAATTACAACATACTTTCAAACTACAATACATCTTCAAACTACAAGATCACTCTAGAACTCATTATCATTTAAAGATGCATTTAAATTGTTTTTTAATAATATTTTTGTTAATTTAATCTTAGAGCATCATTGTATCATTATATTACATTATAATATATATTAAAAAAACTTCAAGATGCAGCATTATGAAGACTGTATTAGATAAAGAGAAGACAGCAGCAGTAAAAAAGACATTAAAAAAGACATTTAAAAGAGAAAAAACTGATATTGATAAGAAAAAGAAAAAAAATAATGCTGTAGATACAGAAAAAAGTACTGAAGCAGTTAAGTTAGTTTATTGCTCAAAGTTAGACAGTAAGCTTAATTCTAATATACAATATAATATTTAATAATAATTTTCTGTTCTACAGCTGTCACTCTTTATAAAATACATTGCTATTAAAAATTAACAGATTTTCTAATAGCAAAACTATTCTTTTAAAGACTTTGCTGCAAGATAACTTAAGATTATTTAAAGAGAATTTTCTTTCAGCATAAGATATTTTACTTTTAAAGTTCAGTCATTAAAAGTCTGCAAAAAACAGTAAAAGTATATATTGTTGTTTTCTTTAAAAGTATGTTTAATGAACTGTGCAGTAATTATTATTTATCAGTTAACAGAAAGCAGATATTAATCTGACTGCAATTTATATAAAGTAAGTTATTATTCAGCACAAAAACATGTCTCTTATTAAAAGATACATGCATAACTGAAACATTGTGTCTAAAGATGCAGATTAAAGCAATCATTACTAAACTATTTTGAGAATATTTAACTTTCAATATAGTAAATAAATAAATTAAATTGAAAGCTATTTAATCATATATATATAATGTTCACTTATAACATTCATATATCAGTAATCTCTAAGTTTATAATTTCTATTCTTAAGTTAAGTCTTAAGAACTTACTTACTAATCAGTCTCAGAATTCTTAAAACTTAAACAGAGCTTCTAAATCAAATTAAACTTTAATGTTAAAGCTTAACTTAAATTCTTGAACTAACAATTAAAGCCTAACTTAACCTGATCTAAAAGCTCTGTTCAGGTTGAGCTGAATTAATCTGACTTGATGATCACTTTAGTTCTTTTAAATTAAAGATTTATTAAATACTTATAAAAAAAGTCAATCTCTGTAAAAGTTACAGTTTCAGATTAGACACTCATGATTTAAAATAATGAGATGCAACTTAACTTAACTGTGATCAAGATAGACAAGTCTTAAGATAAACAACATAAGATTAAGTTGATTGTAGTTAATCTAAATAAATTATTAAATAAGAAGATAAACACTGATTAAGTTAAGACAGTGATACTTAAAGAAGTCAGAACTTTTCTGTGTGTTGAAATCTCAAAATAAAAGAGAGATAACAATAATTAAGATGTGAATGAATTCTTAATTAAAATATTTAAAATTATACTTGCACTTGTGATGTTCTCTGTAAACAAAAAAGATTTAACAACAGTTAAATCTGACATTTTTACATTTGTCATCTATGCTGAAGCAGTGAGAGACTTAATCTAAAAAGAAATGTAAAAAAATGTTATTTACATAAAGCTGACAGTTTTAACAGCAAATGAAACATGAAAAGAGACTGTATCATTAAGAAAAATCAACATTATAATTAATAAATAAGTCTTTAAACTTAAGCTGAACACTGATGAATTCTTAAATAAGCTTAAGACAAGACTTATGACAAAAGACTTTTCATAAACATATAATGTTAATTATAAAAACACTTTTATTCTTACTGTTAAGTTCAACATTCTGCAAATCTTTTTAATTATCATTATATTCAAGAATCTAAAGTGTCATCAAGTAAATATTAATAACATTTTTATGAAATTCTTTCTGAAAAAAACAATCTATATAACATCTTTTTCTGAAGTTAATGTCACATTTAATTGTGTTTTACACATACTTTACAGCCTTTATGATTTTAAGCAAGTCACATAAGATTAATATAAATAATGTATCATTAAACTGATTAAGCTAAGCTTTCATTAAAGCAACACTGATCTCTGTTTTTTTCTTTACAGCATCAAAGAAATTATGCTGCTTCTTTATATAAATGATATTATTATAATCTTAATAAATCTATTACATATTCACTGATTTAAGCAAGCTCTTGTGAGCATATTTAAAGTTAAGAACTTAAGAAAGACACAGAAAATTCTTAATATTTAAGTTATATATAACTGCAAAATGAAAACTCTGCATCTAAATTAGATTCATTATGTAAATAAGATATTAAAGAATCTTTATATGCAATTTGATAAGCATAGAGTCATCAGTATTTTACTTAATAAATATAATGTTTTTTGTTTTGTCAACTTAACTGATTAAAGAATAGATTAAAGACAGTATTAACAGATAATTAAAAGCTTAATGTATACAGCAATTTATATTTAGTTAAACATCATCTTTACATTAAACTGATTAAGTCAATATCTCAGTGATTCTGCAAAGCATTATGAATATGCATTTAAAGAATTATTATAATATGTAAAATCAATCATCAATCTCAGCATCATGTACAGTCTCAGAAAAAGTTAAGTAATGCTTAGATACTCTGACTTTAACTATATATTAAATAATGTTGAGAAGCAGTGTTCTGGCTACTTTTATTGAGTCAGTTAAAATTAACATTAGAAGCTGAGTGAAGTCTTTGAGAAAGTTAACTGCAATTAACTTTCTTAACTTTTTTAGTCATGATTTCTGCAACTTATAGACACATAGTCATAGAGTTTTACTAAACAGCATAATATAACATGAATATCTTCTTTCTTTTAATAAATTATGAGCTCAAATTAACAAAAGACTTCTCAGAGAAAGTGTATACTTTTAATGTGATAATAATTGAATATGTTTAACTTAAAAGATTCACAGAAAATTAATTTAAGCAGAATCAGCACTTGTGATAGCTGAGTATACTTGACTTAAAAGATTCATAAAGAATTAATTTAAATAGAATTAGCACTTTCAGCAGCTTGATACATGTCTTGTTGAATAAATAAATAAGCACTTACAGTTACTCATCAGAAGTACTGTACTTGCAGTAGCTGAGTATGCTCAGCTTAAAAGATTTACAGAAAATCAGTTCAAGCAGAATCAGCACTTTCAGCAGCTTAATATACATCTTATTAAATAGACAAATAAGCACTCACAGTCACTCATTAAGAGTACTGTACTTGCAGTAGCTGAGTATGCTTAGCTTAAAAGATTCATAAAGAATTAGTTTAAACAGAATCAGCACTTTCAGCAGCTTAATATGTGTCTTATTGAATAGATAAATAAGCATTTACAGTTACTTACAGAAGCACTGTTCTTCAGCAGCTTAGTATGAGTCATTGAGATAAATAAACATTTATTATCTTACAAAATAAAAGACATAAGACTTTCTATTTACTTTATTTACATCATCTTCAATGTATACATTGCTATTTTACTTTATCTACTTCTTATACTATGTGTCAACTATCATCATCATAAACTTCAACAACTTCTTTATAAAGTAATGATTCATCTCAATGCTTACTTACAAAAACTGTAATCAATGATTCATTCTTGTGTAGAAATGACTGATAAAAGAAGATCTATAAAATGTAATTAAAATCTTAGTAGTCAATATTTTTATCAATGAATTCTCATTTCTTTTTGACAATCTTGACTTTAAAAGTCAGAAAATCAACACAAAGACTTTATACTGACTTATTATCTGCATTAATATAGATAATTAAGAATATCTAATAAACAAGATCAGCACAAAGAATGTCTGAAATGCTTTAAGATTTAAATATAAGAAGAAGTTGCAAATGATAAGAAAACAGTATTTGATGAAGTTTATTGAATATAAAATGTCAGAAAATGTATTTATTAAAGAAGTATAAATTTATTTGAATAAATTCAGCAGAAAGATTGCTGCAACTTAGTCTGATATAATTAATTTATTTAAGTCAGAGTGATGATTTTAAACACTGCTTTAAGTATTATTAAATAAATATGATGTAATCTGTGACACAATTGATGTTTAAGACAATTCAGACATCAAGAAAGATCTGTAGAAGCTTTAGAAGAAAGAGATACAGCTTAAGATTAAGAATATTGTCATTATATTGTAAGCAGATAAACAGAAAGAAAATTAATGTTTAATGAATCAGAACTGCAGTTCATTAAATTACTGCATAATTAATATTAAGTAACACTATTGCAGATCATTCAGTTCAGACAGTAATGATTCTTTTTGCTGTATTGTTAAGTGCTTTCTTTGCAGTAACACTTACTTCATTTAAGACTGTGAATTTCTTCTTAATATTAAGTGAAATACTTAAAAGAAGACAAGCAGATCAACTGTGATTAAGCTGTACAGATTGACTACAGTTAAGTTGCATCAAAAGTCAATTTATAAAGATAAAGAGAAAAGGCACAGAGTCTTTGATGCAGAAGTTAATGACAACAATAATTTCTTTTTTGACTTAAAAAATGAAAAGAAAGTCAATAATGAGATTGATGTTCTGTTTAAGAAGACTGTCAGTAAGATACTTAAATTTAAATGAATTGCAGACTTAAAATTCTTCTTATATATAATTAATTAACTTTAACTCTTCAGTGACTTTCTTATATGCATGAGACATTGATGAATTAAAATTAAAGAAAGATTTTTATACTTTTATTATTATGAAGTAATTATTATACAAGTTAGATCAGAGAATTCTATAAGACTGAATTCAACATTTTATGTATCTGAACTTGAAGTCAATTTTTTTTCAGAAAAATAAATGTGCAAAATGAAACTGCATAAAAGCTTTGATCAGCACAGTCTTTAAATGTATGATAAGTGTAATAAGATTATAATAGAAACATCAGAGCAAGACAGAGTCTATATAATTAAATATATTGCAAAAAGTTTTAATAAATTTGCTTTAATATCTGCTGTATACATATTACACTCAGAGACTGTCTTCTCTGCTGCTGCATTAAATGCAAGTTTGTAAAATCAGACTTATGAACATAATCTTATGACTGACTTTTTAGACATTAATACTGTATTGTTAAATAAAAAGATTAAGATTTACAGACTTTAACATTAATAATTTGCTTATCTTGATTTTGCAAAGCTGTATGATCTTTACAAGATAACAATTCTTGAAAAGTTAATTTTCATTATTGATGATAATGAGAATATATATGAGATTTGTGTTCTTATCAAGTTCATTAACAAATAAAATTACACTGTAAATAAAAAAAAGATTAACATTCTCATTCTTGTCTTCATTGACATATATAACTCATTATCTCTGTTATTTACTGAATATCAGTACTTTCTAAAGATAATAGATAATCATTTTCAGAAGATATGAACAATATTGTTAAAGTGATGTGATGATGTCTTATAGACATTACAGAAATGATGATTAAAGATTGAATTTCAGATTGATGTAAAGATTCTTGCTGTGTAAAGTGACAATAAAATGAAGTTAAGATTCATTTTAAATGATTAATGCAAATTTTTTAACATTACACTGCAGTACATAATGCTCTACATGTTAATTCAGAATGATGTTGTCAAAAGAATCATTCAAATTACTGAGAACTTAATGTACATCATAATTAAAGAGATATAGCTGTCAATAAAGTTCTGAGTATAGACAGCATAGACAGATATTTATCTTTATAACTGAACAGCAATTGATTTCTTAATTAATGATAAGTAAATAACTTCTGAGAAAGTTTTCACTGATGTAAAATCATTTACTAATTATATTTATATATGAGAATGCAAATACTACAGTCACATTGATTCAAGATCACTATCTGATGATAGATATGACAAATTTATAAATTGAAAATGAGTAAAAGTCTTTATAAGTTATATTGAGAAAATCACAAAGCAATATCTGCTTTAAGCATTGAATCTTAAGTACATCATTAAAAGTTACACTGTGAAGTTCATTGAAAGCAAAAAGAAAGATATTGTTAATCTTAAACTGCAATGACAGACATTAAATGTTCTTTTAGATTGAAAATTCATTAAATATTTACAGAAAAAGTCAATCTCTGTAAAAATTACAGTTTTAGATTAGACATTTATGATTTAGAACAGTGAGATACAATTTAACTTAATTACAGTCAAGATAGACAAGTCTTAAAGTGAACAATATGAGATTAAGTTGACTGTAGTCAATCTAGATGAATTGTTAAATAAGAAGATGAACACTGATTAAGTCAAGACAGTGACACTTAAAGAAGTTGAAATTTTTCTGTATGTTGAGATCTTAAAATGAAAGAAAGACAATGATGATTAAGATGTAAATGAGTTCTTAATTAAAATATTTAAAGTTATGCTTGCACTTATAGTGTTCTTCACAGATAAAGAAGATTTAACAACAGTTAAATCTGACATTTTCACATTTATTATTTATGCTGAAGCAGTGAAAGACTCAATCTGAGAAGAAATGTAAAAAAATGTTATTTATGCAGAGCTGACAGCTCTGACAGTAAATGAAACATAAAAAGAGACTGTGTCATTAAGAAAAATTAACATTATAATTAATAAGTGAATCTTCAAACTTAAGCTGAACACTAATGAATTCTTAAATAAGTTTAAGGCAAAACTTGTGACAAGAGACTTCTTATAAATATATAATGTTAATTATAAAAATACTTTTACTCTCACTGTTAAATTCAATACTCTGTAAATCTTTCTAGTCATTGTTGCACTTAAGAATCTAAAGTGTCATCAAGTAAATATCAACAACATCTTCACAGAATTCTTTCTGAAGAAAACAATTTATATAACATTTTTATTTAAAATCAATGTTGTATTTAATTGTATTCTATACATACTTCACAGTCTCTATAGTCTTAAGTAAGTTGCATAGAACTGATATAAACAATATATTATTAAACTAATTAAGCTAAACTTTCATTAAAGCAATGCTGATCTTTATCTTTTTCTTTACAGTATCAAAGAAATCATGCTGCTTCTTTATATAAATGATATTATTATGATCTCAACAAATCTATTATATATTCACTGATTTAAGCAAGCTCTTGTGAGCATATTTAAAGTTAAGAACTTAAGAGAGACACAGAAAATTCTTGACATTTAAGTTATATGTAACTGCAAAATGAGAATTCTGTATCTAAATTAAACTTATTATGTAAATAAGATATTAAAGAATCTTTATATGCAATTTAACAAGCATAAAATCATCAATATTTCATTTAATGAATATAATGCTCTTTACTCTGTTGATTTAACTGACTAAAGAATAGATTAAAGACAGTATTAATAAATAATTAAAAGTTTAATGTATACAGTAATTCATATTTAATTAAACATCATCTTCATATTAAATTAATTAAGTTAATATCTCAGTGATTCTACAGAGCATTATGAATATATATTTAAAGAATTATTATAATATATAAGATTAATCATTAATCTCAGCATCATGTACAGTCTCAATAAGAACTAAGCAATGCTCAGATACTCTGACTTTAACTATGTATCAGATAAGTAGAATTGAAAATTAATTTTAAAGTACATCTATATGTTTAAAAATGAATCAGTGTTGTGAATAAGTTAAAAGCAGAAGTTTGTTGTTATCTTAATTATTAAGACTGAGTACATAATCATATTAATGTGCACAAAGACTGAGATTTGACTTGAGCAGATGTTGAGAAATATAAGTATAAGTAAATATTTTAAAGTCAACCTACACTGTATAAATATTTAAAAGAATAAAGCTCATTAAACAGCTTTATTCATTCAGCTTAAAGAAGACAATCAGGCTGTCTTGACTCTGATTAAGAATGTATATATACATGAGTGATTAAAGTACATTAATATCTTCTATTATAACATCTGTAATCTGTATAAATGAAATTAAATTTATATAAACTTTGTGTTTAGTCAAGAAATAATTATCAATAAGCTTATAAAGTCTCTGTCTAAACAGATCTTTAAGCAGTTCATTAAACTTATAAAATTCACTGTTAATGATTAGTTAAAGTCTTAAATGATTTGTTAAACTTGCAACAATGTATTAAGTCATTTGTTATTTGCTGTCAATAAGAGTCAATAGATGCAGTCTTACTAAGTAAAAGTATTGAGAAACAGTGTTTTAACTGCTTTTATTAAATTAATTAAAATTAACATTAAAAGCTAAGTAAAGTCTCTGAGAAAGTTAACTGCAGTTAGCTTTCTTAACTTTTTCAGTCATGATCTTCACAATTTATAGACATACAGTCATAAAGTTTCACTAAACAGCATAATATAGCATGAATATCTTCTTTCTTTTAATAAAATTAACAATTAAAGCTTAACTTAACTTGACTCAGAAGCTCTGTTTAGATCAGATTGACTTAACTTAACTTGATGATTACTTTATAAATAATTTTAATTTTCTAAATTGTTCAAATCAACTTCAACAATCTTTAACTTCTTTTTGTCTTTTTTTTTTTTTCTTTTTAATTTTTATCTTTATTCTTATCTTTATTCTTATCAGTGTTCTTATTGTCTCTAGACTGAGTATGCAGATTATCTATAGATTATATGAGTTTAAGTTAAGTCTAAGTGTTAAGTTAGATAGAATGAACTTTTTTTAACTTAAATTAAGTGCAGATTAACTCAATCTGACTCTGTGCAGATTGTGAATTATTTGTAAGCTGAGTAATGTAATATATATAATATATATATGCTTAGTAAGTGCATATATTTCAGCCTACAAGCTTAGTAAGCACACATATATAGAGTTCTAATGTGTGTTTCTAATGCAAAATATCATGATTTCGTAATTTATTCAGTATTATAATATTGCAAGTGTGTAATTTATCCATATATGGCTAGTAGGGTGTAATTTATCATGACTAAGGTCTTAATATGCTTACACATTTTTGGTAATTTATTTTGTAAATTACACCTCATATGACTAGATTCATGACACCTTACCTGATTTAGCTAACACCTTATCTCAAATGACTAGTCTCACCTGCACACAGTTATCTGCACAGATTATGAGTAGAGTTAGAGTGGCCATCAGGTTGGGTCAGGCCCAGATTTTAGGACCCAACTCAACCCACTGGGCCTAACTTTGAAACTTGACCCAACTCATAATATTAGGTAATTTTCATTGTTTTTCGTGTAATTTTGGTAATTTTTACATCATTAAAAAGCCCTCACAATTCTCTACAAAATGAGCCTAAAATCACAAAAAATGAATTACTTTCAAGCTTAATGCACACAACTAAAGTTTTGTTCAAATTCTTGAAGTTTCTGTCACTATGGTTGCTCATGGCTAACAAGGCATGCAAAATAAGCAAAAAACCAGCTTTGAAAAAACTTGACAGCCACTTTAAGTAGAGTTAATCTATACATAAACTCAATCTGAATCTGACCTGATTCTAATGCAAATTCAGATCAGATACACTTTTTTTTAACTTAATTTAACTCTATACTCAGTCTAGTTGTCTCAGCAATCTTTAACTATATGCAAGAACTTTTTATAATAAAAATACACTTTATTCTTTTTACATTAAATTTAATAAGTTTCTGTATTTAACTTATTTAATTTAGATGTAATTGATCTCTCATAACTTTGAGATTGATCTTAAGAATTATTTAATGAATTATTATAATTTAGATTTAAGTTATTAAAGACATTAAAATAACTCTTATTATGTATTTTTTAAAGACTTTATTTAATTTAATTAACTCATTAAATTAACTTATTAAAAATAATTACTTCAATCTCTAAATACTTTCAGAGTTTAAATTAAATCTTTTACTTTAAATTTTAAATAAATTATCATTTCTGTTTGTATTTAACTGATATAGATTAAAGAAGTTATACAATCTTTATAAATTTTATTTTATATTATTAAACTGATTTTATTTGTTTCAATGTCTTATAATAATAATGTTGATGTTTTATTTCATTAATGTTTTTAAAGATCAGTAGAAATGCTAAAAAAAGTTATTTATATTTTAAAATTTAATATTTAATGAATTTTCTTCAGCTTAAAGTCATTTTTCTTTTTAGAATCATCATACTTTAATAATATCTTTTAAATAACTGACTGTAATAATAATTTTTACTTTATTATTTAGAAGTTAATTTGTTAACATTTTATAAAATTGAAAATAAGCTTTCATTTTAAGAATTTACATCTCTGTAATGTTTGCTTTTTAATTACTTTTATAAATAAATAATATTTTCATCTTCAGAAAATTCTTAAACATCATTATAAAGAAAGATACTATTATATTAAATATTTCTTAAGTCTTTGAAGCTGCATTAAATAAAGATATAATTTTAAATATAAAGCTAAAAATTAATTAATTAACATGAACATTTCTTAATTAAGTTTAAAGAAATGCAATTTAATTTATTATTATCTTATAATTAATTTAAGAAGTCATTTCTGATACTGCTGACTGACTGATAATAATGAATTTATTTATTATTATAAAAATAAAATTAAGCTTTATACTGAAAGATTATAAATAATTAAAGACATTAATTAATAAATCAATTTCAGTTCAGTTTAAATTGCTGTTAAATATGTTACAATATAAAAAAGATAAACCTTTTTTTTATATAATATAATATAAGAATTCATTTTTTTATTTTATAATCTTAATGTTAAAGTAGTGATGAGCATTAAAAAGAGAATGAATACATAGTTTATGCATTATTATATTAAAACTTTTATAATTAAAATATAAATTAAATTAGCTCAGATTAAAGCTCTAGAACTGCTTAAAAGTATGTTTTAAATCTTTGATGTTATCAGATGTGAATCAGTCTGTAGAAAGTTGTTTCTATTCATTTACACTATGTAGAGTATATATAGAAAATGATGATTAAGACATAAATAGGGGTGCTTAGTAAGAGATGAGTAAGCAATGATATCACACTCAAGAACCTCCAAGATCACGAGGTGGCATATGCAGTCACAAAGTTGACATCGAGTATAAGAGAATTAAGTCCGCCGCTCTGGCTTTTGGTCATAACGTCAAACTGCTCTCGCGGTTCGTTCGTAACATGTCTTTGAGACGCTCATCGAGAGTTGCAGCTGTTCGAACACCAAACACCGTAGTAGAACTGCCCACCAGCTCGAGCAGTATCGTTAACAGAAAAAGGATCAGAAAGAGCTCGGAAAGTAGGACCACCAAGGCGGCACATGGACCAAAAGCACGCAAGTCAAGCCATATTTCCAACAATGCCACCGAGCCGCTCAATGCAGACTCCCCCGCCCCAGATCTGCCCTCTACCCCGAAACGCAGGAGAAAAGATGCCCCGCCAACCAACCCACCACCGCCAATCACACCCACCCCGACCCAGATCGGCATCATGACAACCTCCTACAGCACAGGCGACATTGACGACGCCACCCCACCCCCTCTCCCCACCGACCGCCCAGCCGAACCGCACCGGACAAACGCACCCCTCACCACACCTGGCGGATCGCGCCTGCTAACCTACGCAGACGAGGTCATCGACTCCTCGCCCTCGAAGACCGGCATCCCCCGCCCGACGACGACCACCGCGCACCTCCTCGAAGAAGCATGCGCGCACCTGATCAAAGCCGACCCACGCCTCCAGCCCGTCATCGCCAAGCACCACTGCCGCATCTTCGCCCCCGAAGGCCTCGCCGAAGACGTCGACCCCTTCCGCAGCCTGAGCAGCGGCATCATGGCGCAGCAAGTCTCCGGCGCCGCCGCCAAGTCCATCAAGAACAAGTTCGTCGCCCTCTTCCACCCGTCACCCGGCAGCGGCGGCGGCGGCGGCGGTCAAAGCCCAGAGCACGCCGCGACCTTCCCCAGCCCGGCGCAAGTGGCAGCCTGCGAGGTGGCGTTCTTGCGCCAGGCGGGGCTTTCGGGCCGCAAGGCGGAGTATATCAAGGGCTTGGCGGAGCGGTTCGTCAGCGGTGAGCTGAGCGCGCGGATGCTGATCAAGGCGAGCGACGACGAGGTGCTGGAGAGGTTGACGGCCGTCAGGGGGCTGGGGAAGTGGTCGGTGGAGATGTTTGCTTGCTTTGGATTGAAGCGGATGGACGTCTTCTCGACGGGCGACCTGGGAGTGCAGTATGTAGCGTACCGTGTGTTGTGGACATGTCACTGACTCGTTGCTGATGCTGGTGTAGACGAGGTATGGCGGCGTTTATGGGGAGGGACGTGGCGAAACTGAAGGCGAAGGGTGGGAAGTGGAAGTATATGTCGGAGCAGGATATGCTGGAACATTCCGCCAAGTTCGCTCCGTATAGGTACGTCTGCTGTAGTCTTACCTGGTGGGAACGAGGATGCTGATGCTGATGAATGGCAGGAGTCTGTTCATGTGGTACATGTGGCGAATCGAAAACGTAAATGTAGACGCCGTTCAAGATAATTGAGCCCATATACGCTGTAATCTACCCTCACCGCATGTAACGCCGGGACGCCGTATGAGACTCGGCTTTTGCGGCTGGGCATGTGGCCAGTGAGGATGACGGCTCTGATCTGTCCGGGGAGCGGTAGTCTCAATCACGCATATGCCCATATCATCCACGGAGACAATCACTATTCTTCTATACAACAACGGCAGGACGAGCTGTAGTCCATAATCTGCCACAAATGCCTCATTCCGCCCACCAACGATAACGTCACTGTACAACCCTACCACTAACCGCTTCAGTTCCTGTCCTTCCGCCGGTAAACTGTCATCGCCTCCAGATCGTCCCGCTCCTTCGACTCCTTCTCGATCTGTTCGAGGATCGGCGTGAGGTACAAGATATCCTAAAGCGCGACGCGAGCCCGTCAGACTCAGACCAGCACACCTAACACGACCCCAGTACATACCTCCTCCGGTTTCGTCTGCTCCTCTTTCGGCAGGAGCTGGTGGGCCATCGAACACTGCATCCGGTCTTTCAGCGCTCCGGATCCCGGGACAAACCGCTTCTATAAAGCAACGCAAAAGCGAAACCAACCTGGAAAGCCCTTCGCATCCGGAAGACACGGTCGTAGGCCTCCTTGGGAGGCAGTCGCTTGAGCGCCAACAGCACCGTCGGGTTCTCCTCGGGGATCAGATCGTCGGCTCTGCGGGTCGTAGAATGCATCAGTGGTGCGCGCCAGGATCGGTCAGAGCATCGTTCCGGCAGCGAAGCCGGCCGTGGGCGACAAGAGTCGACGACTCGAGGGTGGGGGACGTTCGTACCTCAGCCCAAGCTTCCTATAACCCGCTGCGTCAACGTACCACTCCGCCAATGGCATCATCAGCCGTTTCAGCCATGGCCGTTTGATGATGAATTTGGCGAACGAGGGCGAAGACATGGTCGTGCACCGATCGGGGTATCCAACGCGCGGATTGTGTACTCGTGTACCTAGTATGTCCCAGTCGTTTCGATATATCACTATTCTGCCGTACCTGCCCCGAGGTATGATGAGGTCGTAGATACCCGTATGTATGCCGGAATTAGCTTTTCGGTTGTCAGTCAGTTTACGTAAGCAGCCCCCTCCGGTCCGCGTGGGGGCTTACTTTTGCTCACCAAAAAGCAAAGCTCGGACCACGCCCGCACTTCAACGGCCTTTTCTTGGACCGGACACACGTTTTTGGGAACTCTGTTGTCGAACCACCAACTTGTCTTAGCGACGTTGAAGACTTCGAAAGCAGTACTGTAAAACGTCGTTGCCGCACCAAGGTCGTTGGAGGATTGTTCAATGGAGCAGGTTAATCGTTAACAAGCCTGCTTCCGGGGCGTGTTGTGGGTGTGGGAACCCCGCACACCGCATATTCAAAGACAACATTCCGGGGGGCCACAGCCTACATTAGAGAAGAGCCGCTATTTCGCATCGACACCTTAGATGACTTGTCAGAGGGGAGCTCTGAACTTCCGAGATGTCTCTCGACCGCACGATGAGCGCTCCGTCCGAAACCCCCCAGCAGTACGCTGCCTCGAACCCTCGACCAGGCCCGATTGACTACGCCGGGAGCTCGATCCTGGGAGCACCACTCACGCGATTCGAGGACTTATCGACGAAACTCCCGCCCCCTTACATCGTGCCATTCTGCGGTGCTTGGGCCGGCGTTGCTTCGGGCATCGTCACTTGTCCGCTCGATGTGATCAAGACGAAACTACAAGCGCAGGGAGGGTTTCAACGGCGGAGGGGCGGTATTGGCGCCAACGTGCAGATGGCATCTGCTGGCATGGTGAAGACTGCGGAAACAATCTGGAAAGAAGAAGGGATGCGGGGGATGTACCGGGGATTGGGACCGATGTTGCTTGGCTATCTCCCAACATGGGCTGTCTACCTCACAGTTTACGAACGCAGCAAGGAATATTTTGCGTCGAGGACTGGTACGTAAGCATCACTAGGTTCTTGCCTTCAGGTGTATTGACATGAGGTCAGATAACGTATGGTTTTCCCGGGGTTACGCTTCCTTGACCGCAGGTGCATGCTCGACGCTGGCGACGAACCCGATCTGGGTCATCAAGACCAGACTCATGGCTCAGTCCGGGTGGCGAGATCCCAGCAGCAACGCCAGGCCACCATGGCACTACACCTCGACGCTTGACGCCGCACGGAAGATGTACCGAAGCGAGGGCGTCCTAGCCTTCTATTCCGGGCTCGGGCCCGCGCTGCTCGGCTTGGCTCACGTGGCCGTACAATTCCCGCTGTACGAATATTTCAAGATCAAATTCACCGGTCTGGGCATGGGAGAGCAGGACGAGAATGACCACAAAACCCACTTCTGGGGCATCTCGCTCGCCACCTTCTTGAGCAAAGTCTGCGCGAGCACGGCGACGTATCCTCACGAAGTCCTGCGGACGAGACTGCAGACGCAGCAGCGGTCGCTCCCGGTACAATCGCCGGAGGGCATTGCATTCCGAGGGAGTTTGGACGGGCCACAGGATCACGGCAGGCCGCCGGGAGCGGCCTCCTCGGACGGTATGCGGAATTCGCCGCGCTATCGGGGGACCATCAGCACCTTCAAGATGATTCTGGCGGAAGAGGGCTGGAGGGGTTTCTATGCCGGACTACCCACCAATCTTGTGCGGGCAGTGCCAGCGGCGATCACGACGATGCTCACGTTTGAGTATCTGAAAAAGGCCATCTACAACTTGCAGAAAGAAGGCCAGAGCAAACGAGAAAGAAATGCTGGAGCAGTGTAAGACCACTTCAAATGACTGCTTCCGAGGTACGCCGGACCTCGTCTGCATTCTCACTCTGGGGATGACACAATTCATTGTTCTCGGTGTTGAAGCGTGTGATTTTCTACTTTCGGTCCGTTGGTCAGTTTTTAAGCACAAGGCGAGCGGCGCAAGAAGGATTTGGGAAGCAGCGACATTTCTTTTCTGGGCATGGGCCTCGATTGGCCAGGGGCTGTCTCCCGCTTTTCTGCAATGGTGGTTGGCATGGGGTGAAGATGCATTTGAGGGGTTCGAAGTTGTGCCCCGTATATTACGGGGCTTGCCATCGTTAGGCGTTAGGACTCTGCGAACCACCTTGTACATAGACTCTTTATCTCGAAGTAACTGTGTCGGTGGGAGGGATGGGACCTGTGCCGCTTGAGTTACTCACTAGCCCTTCTGCCAGTGCTCTAAGTTGTAGACCTGATGAAGCTACTGAGTATTGCATCGCCGTTTCATAATGTGAGATCTCGATAATGTTTTGAGGCCACTTGAATGCGATTGCTGCTCTGAATGAATCTGGACGCTGAACTTTGGACTATTTTGTTCTTATTCTGACACAAAATTACCTGGTAGACAAGGCATGGGTTTGCTGCATGAGCCCTATGGCACCGACGAGGTATTGGTCCTTGGTTCCGCGGGAGGAGCCGATTGGTTCGAGCGAAAAAAGTCGGGCATGGGAAACCTCTCTACATAATTTAGTGCATTTTGACCATTTTTTGGATTTGCCCCCCATCATTCTTCTCAAAGTTTTATATATATATTAATTGGATATTGTTCGACGTCTTTGTATAATCTGGCGCTTCCAACAAACCCTGTTTGGTCATGAAGCCTCCAGGTTTCGGGACACTGCTCGCACAGACTTCTCCATGGACATGCCGGCAATGCTTGCGAAAGCAGCGTCAATTCACCACCCCGCAACGATTCGTGTCACAAATTGCCAAACCGGCGAGGAAGAGTGGGAGAAGGAGAGCGGTATTACTCGCTACCGGGGGAGGTACACTCGGTGCAGCCGCGTTCGCCTTTTTCGACGACGTGAAGCACGGGTATGCGGCGGCGGAGAGGACAGGTCGACTGGTGAGCACACTGGCCGTGTGCATGAACGAGTAAGCGCCCCCGTAAACCGCATTGACAGTATTCTTACCGGTCGTACATCTAGCTATCGAGTCACGCTGAAACACAAGACCGAGAGCGAAGAGGAGCGGTCGTCCCTGCTCAAAGCATGCCACAAGCGCTGCGCCGAACGCACTCTGCGTGTGTGCGAGAAGAACGGCTCGATCTTCATCAAGCTTGGCCAGCACTTGAGCAGTCTGAATTACCTCCTTCCCGCCGAGTGGACGACTACGTTCATACCGCTGCAGGACAGGTGTCCCGTCTCCTCTTTCGAGTCGGTTCAAGCCATGTTCGTCAAGGACACCGGCCATGCGATATCTGACCTCTTTGATGATTTCGAGACTCAACCCATCGGCGCGGCGTCGTTGGCTCAGGTGCACCGCGCGAGAATGAAAGAGACAGGACAGAAGGTCGCGGTCAAGGTACAGCATCCGGCGTTGGAAGAGTGGGTGCCGCTGGACTTGGCATTGACACGGTTTACGTTTTCGACGTTGAAGAGATTTTTCCCCGAATACGATCTGGAATGGTTGTCTGAGGAGATGGGACATTCTCTACCTCAGGAGTTGGACTTCGCGCAGGAAGGGAAGAACGCGATCAAGGCTCGAGAGTACTTTAAGAACATCCACGACGCACCCCTGGTCATACCCGACGTCATGTGGGGAATGAAGCGTATTCTCGTCATGGAATACCTCTCCGGTCACCGGCCGGACGATCTCGAATACATCGACTCCAACGGCATAGACCGGGACGAGGTATCCGCAGCGTTGTCCCGCATTTTCAACGAGATGATCTTCGGCGAGGGTGCCCCACTCCACTGCGACCCGCACGGCGGCAACATCGCCATCCGGAAAAACACCTCCCGCCGGAAACCGAACTTCGACATCATCCTCTACGACCACGGCCTGTACCGCGAGATCCCGAAGCAGCTCCAGCGGAACTACGCCAAGCTCTGGCTCGCCGTTATCGACGCCGACGAGCCGCGCATGCGACAGTACGCCTACGAAGTCGCCGGCATCACCGACGACGAATTCCCCCTCTTCGCCAGCGCCATCACGGGGCGCGACTACCGCGCCGTCACCCACTCCGTCGTCTCCGCGCGCTCCGAGCAGGAGAAGGAGATCATCTCCGACGCTATGGGCGACGGCCTGCTGCAGCAGCTCGTCCATCTCCTCGGCCACGTCCCACGCATTATCCTCCTGGTTCTCAAAACTAACGATCTCAGTAAGCAGGCTTCTTCCCCCCCACCCATATCCAACCCTCCCTCTCCCTCCATCGACGAGATAAAACTTCGATCCTAACCAAGACCTAACGCACTCAAACAGCCCGCAGCCTCGACGAAAACCTCCATACCCGCCAAGGCCCCGTGCGCACCTTCCTCATCCTCGCCCGCTACTGTTCGCGCACCGTCTTCCAGGAGCAGATGGAGCTCATCGCCCAGCACGGGAGCGTGCTGTGGCCGCGGAATCTGTTCCGGCTGGCTTTGGCGTGGGGCGCGTATATGCGCGTCGAGTTGAAGCTGTCGGTGTATGAACATTATCTCTCTGTGAGGAGGAAACTGGGGATGGAGGTGGGTTTATGAGGTTTAGCGTGGCGTTGTTGTTGGGGGTGGGGTGGAAGGGTGAAGGATGCGGGTAGAGTGAGGGGGATGGTGATTGGAGGAATGGTTGGGTGTTGTATGAGTGTACGCGCGGGTAGATGTTTGGCTATCGCCTTACGCTGTCAAGATTTTTTCGAATTGGCGAACGTTTGTGTTGATGGTAGATTCAGGAGCCTGACCTAGAGGATGACCTTCTCCAGCCGCACCGCAACCTCCAAAGCCTTGAAACCACACACACAAGCCCGTAAGTCGTGACAACCTCCCTCACCGAGTCCATGCAGAACGCATAAAAGACCGTAATCGTACCCCGCCCCTTTCTCCAGAGTGTAATACATCTCCGAGTAAACAAACGCTACCACCCCTCCTCGAAAGCTCGGGAATCTCCCACAACCCTACCCACCACCCAACCTACAACCAATCTTCCCAATCAGCAAATAACCAAGCCAGCCAAAACAAAGCCCCAGAAAAGACGAAGAACTAGACAGACGGCTCGGAAGCACGCGCACGGACGAGGGTCGGTAGGCACGGCTGCGTCGACCGCGTACCCTGAAGGGTTAGATATCATATGAGCCAGGAGGAAGGGGAAGTCTGGTGCGGGGAAGGGACGAGGGGAGGCGAAGGCTAGGGAACAACTGGGTGCGGCACTGCCCTGGAGAGGGGTGCAAGAAGGAGGGCATATCGTGGGCGAGCGTGGAGTCGGGTGCAAGGTCTAGAGAAGCGGATCGGGGCAGCGCAGCCCAGGGCGTGGGGCGTTGGCATTCTTTTGCGCCGACTGGCTGGGCGGTGTGTTCGTCGGCGAGATGTGGCCTGTGCCAGCTTTGGTCGGGTTGTATTACTATACTGTTGGGATGGTGGAGAGTGGGTTGGTTGTTTCTGTTGGTGATGGGGATTAGGGTTCGAATGTCGGGTGAGTGGGTGGAAGGAGTTGGCCGCAGTAATGCGGGTATTGAGGCTGGCGGTGTTGCGGAGTACATGTCTATGCGACGGGGGTTTCGTTTGTTGTTGATTTGGAGGTGCATAGGACTATCGAGCGCTAGGATTCTATCGTGAGTATCAAGTCATTGACGAGCGAGTCAACGTTTGATGAAACGACAGGATTGATATGGTACCATCTCTCAATTCGCCCAGAGGCAGATGTGTATGCTACAACCTAAAATCGTATGTTCAACGAAGGTATGCAAGAAAAGTGTAAGTAAAAAATGCGCCTATGCTATGCCGTGGGGTGACTTCCATGGACAAACGCCAGAAGATGCAACATCATGTACCTGTATCAAGAACAAGAAGCGAGTGAAAGGCGAAATCAAGACCAACGAGACTCCCCACTCCCCTGTCTCCGGCGCGGCGTTCTCGACGGAGCAGGCATGGGCACTCCCGAAGGCGCCGTACCGTCCTCCTTCCGCGGCGATCCCAACATCGACTGTCGAGATGACCGACTGGCCGTCGTGCGAGGTAATCTGCTCTTCGCCGCGACATTGAAGCCATTACCGAATCCCAACGACCCGCTCGAGGCCAAGCCATCGCGACTCGTCGGTCGGAACGGAATTGAGCCGCCGATGCCGTTTCGCTGCCGACTTTCTCTGCTGTCGAAATACCCGTTCGACTGTGCAGAGCGGCTGCTGGTCGGTGTGGGCGGCATCGAATGATTGCTCATCAAGCCGGGTGGCGTGGTCGCGGTACCGGCGCTTGTACGTCTTGTTGCACGTCGTCGGCTGCCGTTGATGCCCAGTTTCTCATACTCCTCGCACGATTTGACCAGCTCGCCCGCCATGTTTCGCACCAAGACTGCGGGATCGTGTACCACGAGCCGTTGAACGGCGTCGAGAATGCCAGTGTCGCCGATAGAGCCTCCATGCTCGTAGCTTGCTTCGCAGACACTCCGCAGAATACGGAGGAGATTCAAACGGATCACCGGCTTGTTAGTGTTTAGCTTTTGTAGAAGACGGGAGAATAAGTCGGGATGGGCTAAACTTGAGGCGACGAGAGGACTGAGACGTAAAAGCTTTTGCAGCGGTTCCAAGAGACCTTCAAAGAAGTTGGCTTTAGAGGTGGTGAAGCAGTTGATGATGGCATTTGTGAAGGACCCGTCGAGGAGTTGCTCTTCAACCTTGGCGGTCTCTTCCTGGAGCCTGTAAAGGTGAGCTATTGAATCATAATTAGTTGGATTTGGCACTCACCAGATAAAGATCGCATCCAAAGCCGTGACTTGCCAATACGGATCGGCAAGTAAAGACATGTAGAACGATAGACCCTTGTTCCTCCACAACTCTCGTCGACCAACTTTACCGGAGTGAGCCATATCGCAGAGTATAGGAAGTGCAAACTCCTTCAATGGCCGCTCCGTATTGACAATACGCTGAAGGACAGGTATGATTCCGTTCAAGGCCGCGTCTTCTTGTCTGGGTTTGCTGAGACGACAGAGGTTGTATAAAGTATTGAGCACCTGATTCGATATCTCTCGGAAATGCGCTTCCTTCGTACTCGACCGTAAAAGCGCGATCAGAGTGTCGATTGCGTTCGCATTTTGCAGAGAATCTAAAGTAGTGGACAACATCGAGAGATTCTTGATGAACTTGAGCATCGTGATCTGATGCGTTGGTGACATTCGTCTCAGTTCTCTTAGCACGCCTGTACGCTGTCAGCTTCCACATGATGAACCTGGAGATGAGGACGTACGATAGAGGACTGTCCGATCCGCTACAAGCTCCTTGACGTGATTCTCCGCTTGCGAGAAGAGCAAGAAGATGTTTGCAATTCGCCCTTCGCAGAGGTGTGCTAGTTCTCCTTCTTCGTCGAGAACTCTGCTCAGCACAAGAGATAGTGGGTCAAGCACCGAATTCCTTGAGAATATACGACAAAAGTCGTTCTTTGGAGTTGGACCCTGAAGAGGTTAGCGAAGTGGCTGCGCTTCCAAAACGTGTTATGCACCTGAAGTTCGAAGACGCTCCACACGCCGTTTACCCCAATGAGTACAAGGTCCCGTTCATCTTCGTAATCTTCTTCTAGAAACTCCACCAACACGTTCAAACCGCCACAGCTGACAAACATCTGTAGTGTCAAAGTCGAGGTCTGGTACATCTGCCTCACAAACGCTGCTGCTTCCAGCCTGATCTCGCTCGAATACTTCTTTGATGCGAACTTGGTGATGATAGGTATACCTCCAACAAAGCATAGATTCTCCTGAATTTCCACATCGCTGAAAATTATCTGCTTGGGCGTCAGTTCAAGCCATCGACCAAAACCCACACGCCACATACAGTGTTGACTATCTTCAAGAGGCGTAAGATAACGTCCCTTCGACGGCAGGTGTCTAGAACCTCGAGTATTGGAAGCATCCCATGAGCGCTGATGATGACATTCTTTGTTTCCGGAGAGTCCGATAAGTAGTCCATCTGAGGCAATTAGCACCATCCCAGCCATGGCTTTTTGTTTCAACTACTGACCAGTTGTTCCGCTATGTCTGATAACATATCCTCGGCTTGATCTGTCTTGAGAGAGCTGACTAGACTCTCAATCTGCGTACACAGCCGAGCGTACTTGTCCCGGGCGATATTGGCCTCGAGATCTAGCCACAATTAGTCAAAGCGCCGATGATGACCTCTAGAACGTACCCATCTCATCAAAGCCCTCTTCCAGTTGAGCGAAAGGGTCATCGTCGTCGTCATCATCACCAAGCTATAGGCATTGAGCAAAGCCGTGGAAAGAATTTGCGATGTGATTACCCATGAACTATTCGAAAGCTTTGATTGAAGCATTAGAGTGCTCCCATCAGAGCCCTGATCGCTCTCGGGCCTGTCAAGTATAGCTTCGCTTGTGCCAAAGACGTCCGAGAAGTCTTCATCCTGTTCGCCCTCGGCATACCTCTGAATCTCTACGGAAGATCTCGCACGCCGCATCGAAGGTTGTCGAGGAACCGGCATTCTCCTAAGACTACCGCCGTATTTTGGAGGCTGCATGTTCCGGGGCGGGCTCTTCAGGTCCGAAGAGTGGAAAAGTTTCGGTGAGAGCGAGTCATCCCTCTGAAGATTGTGTCAACAAGAACGGAATTAAGTACATTTCGGCACCTCCCACCTTTGGCTTCCGCTCAAACACACCATCATTATTTACAATGAGATCCGAGTAATCTTCAATAGTGTTTTCCTTGTATCCCATTGAAGGTCTCTGTGGTTTGACAAGCCTACCTTTGGGCGGCTGGGTTTGACGAGGTGCGGCGCGCTGATTGATCGGGCGAGGACTTTTCCACCCACCCTGCTTCTTAGGTGAGGTCTTTTTATTACGATTCTCATCTGTCTTGCTCGGCTGGCAAAGGCGAATCGTCTGCAGTGGGTCAGGCTCGGTCAATCTCATTGGGGTTCTGACTGTCAGTTCCCCTTCGAAGTTGTCATCCCAGTTCTCTTCTTCAGTGACAGTCTCGAAAGATGCATAAGCCTTCAGCTTTTCAGCAGACAGCATGCCGTTAAAGTTATCGTGCGGCCGTAGATGGGGTAGCTGCAGAGCACTAGGTGATATAGCAGATGCAAAGTCGGCGTCCCAAATGTCGTCCCCGGTATTGTCAGGTGAGCGAAATTGCTCCGCGGTAGCACGCGGCCTCGCTATATGGAGAGCTCCTTTTGCAGGCGTTGCAAGCACTGAGGGTGAACCACGACCTGGAATGGGACTTGATGACATTGGCCGCGACGTCTTGCGCAAAGAACCTGCGGTTGGAGACTTGAGTGCCTCGTTCCACTGTTGTACAGTCTTGACCGCTTCTTCGTATTCCGTAGGTTTCTTGGGAACCACGGAATCCGATCTTCTCGCGTTTACAATCCAAGGGTGTTTGAGCAGTTTCCTTGCAGACACTCTAAGATTCGGATCCTTCTGAAAGCACTGCATCAAGAAGTCCCTGACAGTCTATGAAAATGTTAGACAATGTTGATGAGGTGTTATATATGGGTAGCTGGGATCTTCACCGGAGACGCTCCTTCCGGTAATGGAGGATGGTCATCATTGACGATACGGAAAAGTGCGGGCATCGGCTGAAGTTTGTAATAGGGAGGTCTCCCATCCAACAACTCTATCACAGTACAACCGAGACTCCAAATGTCTGAAGCTGTGGTAGCACCAGATAGCTCGATGACCTCTGGCGCCATCCAATATGGCGTTCCCACCACACTAGATTCATGGAGACCCGTGGCCGTGGTTGCGACACCGAAGTCGGCAAGTTTCACAAGACCTTGCTTTGTTGTGAGGATATTTGCACCCTTAATATCGCGGTGAATGACACCCTGCTCGTGGAGGTAAAGAAGGCCATGGAGCACTTGAGACATGTAGAGACCGACCAGATTCTCGGGGAATTTGCCAAAGTTCTTGGAGATGGAATGTAGTGATCCATTCTCGCAATACCTAACCAAAGCTTTAGCCGTCGGCCGAGCCGACATGGATCCGGAACGGAAGTAGTTCACATACTCGAGGATTATGTTGAGAGTCTCTGCTGACTTAACGAAGCCATGATACTTCACAATGTTCGGATGCTAACTCCATCAGCACGCCTGCCTCATGCTCACGCGCCAAGCGTTGACGTACATCCAGGTTCTTCAGCAAATCAATTTCGAGCTGGAGGACGTTTGTAGTCAGTATAACACACTCACGGTCATGACTGGTGCCAATCACTGACCATGATAACTCTAAGCTCGCTCTTCGGTAGATCGGCAAGCTTGATCTGCTTCACCGCTACTGTTTCCCCGGTGCCCATATTCAAAGCCCTGTATACGGACCCAAAAGCTCCCTTTCCCAGACAATCACCCAGTTGCTACGAAGAGGCCCATCTGTAAGCCACTGAACATCCATGGCTCAATTGGCTGTTGACCTACAAAGTCTTTCAATTCCGCAACATCCTGTGCCGACCCCTTCCCGGCTGTTGTTCGCTTGGACTGCACCGACACCTCCTGTGCCGACTTTCTCTGCGCTGAGGTGCCATTGACCTGCCTGGTAGTGGCGAAGGGCTCTGTAGGTTGAGGGGCGCGTGACACCATAGCTGCGCTCGAATGTAGCAGGGATCGAGGATTGAGAACGTTCAAGGTACTAACAAACCCTTCGCGAGCTCATACCATGGCAAATTGGTCGAAGTCGTGCCGCCGGGAAAGTTCGATTGACAGTATACTGGAGTTTGTGTAGTCGCGTAATAAGAGTGTTGATGATAGAAAGGGCACATGGATCCGTTTCAAACCTAGATCTCACTTGAAGTGTTAGCCATACTATTCAACAACAGAATCTTGGCCAAGTCCAACTTGCTCATGCTCCTCTCACCAATCTTGTGTCAAAATCCGCGGGTCACTTAAGGTGTTATGTCGTGTCATCATAATCTGGCTCAAAAGGAGCTTCCCGTTGAGGCTGATATGTCGTTCTGTAACCGCAGGGATGATGCTATCGGGATCTACGCAAAGGTTTCGCCGATGAGTCCCAAACAACGGCTCGAACTTTGTACGTATCGTTCCTACTTACCTAACTTCTATTGGTTGTTTTTTTCAGATTCGCCAGAGCTTCTTCTCATTATTCAGGGACGATGGATGAGTATGAAGGGACTTCGCATCCAGCGAAGTGTGGATGATGAGCTTTGTTTACTCCCGGAATAGCGATCGTCACCGGGATCGTCGCCAAAAGACTGCCGCCAACACTTTTACATATCTCTGAATTGACAACAATCTGTTTGATTCAACCAACTCACTTAAGCGCCATCTCCAGCGTCTCGTAGTACACGCAAAACATCAGAGACTAGGTATAAGCTTCCAGCAACGACCAAGGGCCCTCCGTTAGCCGTCTTACTGCTCCACTGCAGTGCATCTAACACATTTACTCCGGCATCAAAGTGTTCCCCCAGCTCCTGCCCACGCCTTAACATATCAAGTATCTCCCCAGAGGAAGCAGGTTGTACCCACGGCATGCCATCGACTGGCCCGAATTCCACGGCAACGACATTATCCCCATTACGGACCAAAGGATGCAAAAGCTCCTTCAAATCTTTACCTCTCGATGCCGCGAGAACCCAAGTTACACATTGCGCTCCATGGCGTAATTTGTCGTTGACATATGACCCCAGTATTGCAGCAGACTGACCATTGTGGGCCCCATCGACCAGGACGTCTTCTTTTCGCCCTGTCAGAGACTCTATGCTTTGCTTCTGCAAACGACCACGCCATGGTGCTTCCACAGCGGCTTGCAGTAGATCCAAAGGGTTCTGCTGAGGGTGCAGGTGCCTGAGGGCTTCCTTGACAGCTTCGAAGGCACAATGCAAGTTTACGCGCTGATGCGGCTCTAAGCTGTTCTTCGCAAGGAAGTCTCGCAGCCGACTGTCATGGGTGCCGTACTGAGGAACCTTGATCAAAGAGCCAGCGCTAATCTCTTTCGCGTATCGATCCAGGACATCAAGCACACCTGGCTCGTTCGTATTGTCGACTACACACGGAACACCGCGTCTCATGATTCCAGCTTTCTGGTAAGCGATCTCTTCCAGACTGTTGCCCAAGAGAGACTGGTGGTCGTAACCGATTTTAGAGATGACAGTTACAGCGGTGTTTTGTAAAACGTTTGTCGCATCCAGGCGACCACCCAGGCCGACCTCCACAACTCCCACCTCCACGTTCTCCTGGTTGAAAATCTCAAACGCGGTTGCAGTTAGGATTTCGAACTCGGAGGCTCCAATGCCATTCTTAGCGTTGCGTTGCTTAACATGGCTTTCTACTTCTTGGAACACGGCCTTCCTGACCACTTGCTGGTTGATGGCAATGCAATCCCACCTATCGATCAAATGAGGCGAAGTAAATCTGCCACAGCGGACATCAGCGGCATATAGCATGGCCGAAATGTAGGCACAGATGGAGCCTTTGCCATTGGTGCCGGCAACGTGTATGGCTTTCCATGGCAACTTGGTATGCTCCAGTAAATGGCCAATACGGCCAAGACCAAGCTCGATTGTCATGTTGAAGACCGAGCCATGACTTGACTTCAAGAGCTTATGACACTTCCATCGGATGGCACGCTCCGCACCAGGTGCTGAAGTTGAAGCAAGAACGGTGACTCAGATACCATCGTTTGGTTGACAAGTTACCGCACCGTTTGGGCCCTGCGTCTACAAACCCCCTTAAAATGTCGTGCATTAGCCTGCAGGTGGGATATGATACGGACCTTACATAAGCGAGCCTTGCCACACCTTCATCCTCATGCCGCTTTTAAAACGGATAGATCTTGTTGTGATTCATGTGGAAATTCGCGCCTCGCTCTCCCCCTTCTTTTCCATCGCGATCCTCAGGAACACCAACAACAAGACCTCATAAGTCAGTCGTTCAATTTCTAACCCACAACTTTTCATATCAATCAATCTCACTTCGCAAACACAGCGAGTCGCTATAATTCTGCAATAAGTCTCATACCAGTTTGAAATCTTGTCATCTACATCCTACAGTCAAGATGGGCTTACTGTAAGTCACTAAGCTAACTTCGAGATCCGTGTTTGTGGCATCACATCACTCCCGTGTTTGGCAGCTTTCGCTCCGCTTATCTGAGTTGTGCGATTGTGGCCTGAGGAGGAAAGAGTGATGCGCGAAGGCGATGTACTGATTCGGCTTTGGCGCACAGGATGTTCCGCGAACCGGAAGTGACTGATTCCAAGGCTGCGACCAAGGCCGACCCGTCGGCTCCTGCGCGTTCGGCCATCAGGCGCCAGCGCACCGTTCGTCCACGCGATCACGCGATATCATCGCGACCTTATCGCGCGTCTGCCTCTTTGGACCGGCGCTCGCTCCTAGATGTCATTCACCATGATCGCGATAACCCAAACCCAAATCCTGATGCCACGGTCCTTGCCAATGCAGATCTCGCGCACGCTGAGGCAAGCAATAGACTGCGGTTGGAAAACGGCCGGGCCCTGTTGCGCGACGCTCAGAGCTACGAACGCCCTGGACAACGTATGAGGATCCCGCGAAACAGCGCGCTACACCATCCGAGAGGCAGAGGCCATCATCTCTCTAGTGCAAACTCATACCCCGTTCCTGTCGATGGGGCGTTGGATCGAGATGGCTATGATAGTAGCAGACTGTCTCCGCCAAGGGCAATCCCGACTCCACCATACACGTCTGGTGAGCAATCCAGCCGGTCCTCTCCGGCGACCAACGCGACCACAGCCCCTCTAGGTTCGGCATCTCTAACATCGAGGTTCGCACCAGCATTTCGATTTGATGAATATGCCGATGGTTCCGGCGGCCATGCAGCAAACGGTCCAGAAGTCATACCAGTGTCTGCGAGTCGTCAAGACGCTAACGAAAATCCCCCCTCGCGACGTGTCGATCATCGAAGTATTACAGAATCAATCCGTCAAGAGAACGTGCGTGCTTCTCGTCGCCGAGGCGCACACGTTGACGGCCTCGGAGATCGAGAGCGCAGCTTCAGCCCAGAAGACGAGTCTTGGGCAACCCTCCTCACGACCATCCCGCCTGACGAGCACCTTCCAAGCGCAAGCTCTTCCTTCACATCCGCAACGGCCTCAGCATCAGCAGCGTCTCTGTCCTCTAATTCAGCTTCGTCTTCCAACACCGCACTCACCGCGTTGTCCATGACATCTGACCAGCTCGAAACTCTAACGACCTTCCCGATCTGCGACATGTCTGACTCGGATGATGACTCGGATGGTGACTCGGATGGTGACTCGGATCACAGTGAAACTGGAACTGGGACTGGAAACGAATCAGACGACTGGGACATGGAGGATGAAGAGGAAGAACGCGCCATCGACGATGAGGAAGAACGCGCCATCGACGTCGAGGAAGGACCCGCCGTCGACGACTACGAAGACATCCCAACCCATAATGTCGAAGAATACTCCGCCGCCCTACGTGCTCGCACCGCGCCCATCGATATAATCGTCGACGAAGCCTTTGAGCAAGCAGGTCTGGGGTCGCTCCGTACCGCCGAACCAGCCACGATTGCTACGCTTCCCATACAGGAGATGCCGCACATGCGCGCCGTCATCGAACAGCTGGCGAGACGTCGCGACGTGCCGGATGAGTGGTGGAGCGATGCTGGCTTGACGCGTAACGTTGGGGGTCTGAGAGACCGCATGAGAGAGTTGATGGAGAGGCTAGATCGGCTGGAGGTTCAGCGGCTGGAAATGGAGCGGCAGAGGGAGGTGTTGAGGCAGACCGAATTGGAGGGGGAGAGGGACCGCGTGAGGGAGAGGGCGGCGAGAAGGGCGGAGCGGGCGCAAAGGCAGAGGGGGCGGCCTTGAGTCGGCATCAGAAATCTAGGAACAGGCTATATCGGTCCCAGCAGTATTTCGCCTTACAACTTGCGAGAACAACAGCTCGACCTTCTCAGATCGTCTTCCTCTGCTCGTCGCCTTACACATCTCTTCGTCTGCTTCTAAACCCAAGGGCCGCGGACGACACACCGCAATCGCCTCCTACTCTAGCCAACCCATCCGACCATCGACATCATCCCAGTCGACGAAGGCGAGAAAGGACGCGACCATTCAAACCTCCTTCTCCTTCCCACTCGACCCGACACGTTCGCCGCGCTACATCCTTGGACTTATCGCTCGGTGGCCACAATATCTTACCACCATTCCCCTGCAAGTAGGGTTTCCACCAGTCTAGCGACTTCTACCGTTTTCGATTTTCTATTTCGCTGCGTTTTCGACAAAGATAGATGTGAGGCGTCTTGTTCGTGGTTTGTTCGTGGTTTGTTCGTGATGGTTGTGGCTGGGGCGTAGTTCGATTGCTGATCTTTGAGTCTTTCGGTCTTTGCGGAATGAAGGGCAGGGCCCGAGGCGAACTGGATACGAATTGAGGTCGTCAGCAATCGCTGCTCGTAATTCATACATACTTCTGCCATAGCGGTCATAATCAATGTCGAAGACTGCAGTTCGTACACGTCGACTCGCTGTGCTGCCTAACTATGCTTATGCATCTAAAAAACAACAAGAGCAACCATGATGAGAATCTCCCGCTACCCTTTCTATCTACTCAACTTCATCACCCAACCAACCAATTCAGAAAACCCTCCTATTCTCCCGTCCGATTGGCGACCCGCCCCAACGTACTGTACATAGAATATCCCTCTCCCATCACACACCAGAACCACTGCTTTCTGCATTTCGATCTAGAATCTTCAGACATCCAGCCCGCAACTCAACTCCGTCTCCTCCCCGCAAGCTCGGGGGCCCCCCATTGACCCTGACCTGACGCCCTTAGTTTACCTCGACTTACTGCCACACCACACCACCACATCTAAGCAACCAACAGTACTGGTGTCGCAAAGCATTGTTCTTCGCGTATGCGCAAGGTTCAGCGCTCCGATTAGCACAAGCAATCTTGGTTAAAGACAATGAGCAGCTGCTTCTCCCGAACTTAGCATATGAGAAGGGGGCTCTACGGAAGGAATAGGGCTTCGTGAGCGCTGGGACGTCGTGTGACTGCAGGTGGCTAGGTACTTGACAGAGAAGGTGCGGTTTCTTCGTCGGGAAATAGGAGAGATGCAAGGTCTGAAACTGCTCGGATACTTTGGGAAGTTTAGAGAATGTTGCTCGCATTTGTACGTCCATCAATCGGTATGTTGAAGGGATTCTTTGATGTGTTTTCGTCCCGCCACTAAAACTGGCAACGGTGTGGATCGATCGACGTCATGTATAATAGGCTTTTAGCGACCCGAGATATTTCAATCATCAGCATTGATAGTCCAATGGTCAGGATTAATCGCTTCCAACGATTAGGTCCGGGTTCGATTCCCGGTCAATGCATTTTGACATTTCTACACCATTTTTTTTTGGATGACTTTTGCCAGGTTACGAATAGAGATGATTGAGATAGTCATTGGCGAGGAAGCTAAGCGGTGATGCATTACTTTACTTCGTAGTAATCCGGATTCCTACAATTTCGGCGGAGCTACCTACCCTTCAACGTACATATATATAAATAGGAGGGAGTGGGAGAGAATATAGTACGAAAGAGCACAGACAATTAGGAAAGGAACATTCCAAGATAAAGGCATAGTGAGCTGGAGCTGGGAGTGGCTCTCTCAGGACCTGCTCCAACTGCCCTTGGTATTTCTCAGTATCTGTACCAAGGCTGGCTTGACCTCAATGCTAAGAGTTACCCTAAGTCTCCTATAGCATCCACAGTGGTCAGTCTGCTACCGCCTTCCGGGTCACTCCTCCACTGCTCCAAAATTTGATTATTCAGCAGTCTCAGCTTCTTCCACGCCTCTCATGCCAGCGAGTTCGACAAATAGGATCATTCAACAGACTAGGGCTGAGGCTAGATACCTTTCATACAGCCATTCCCTTTGGCCGTGGTCTTCGCAAGTGTCCAGGCCACCGTACGAATTCGCCGAGTTTGAGAAGCTCCCGGCGGTACAACCCAATCCTATCATCCTGGAAGCTGTCTTCACCTGCCTTCGCATAAAGAAGCCTCCGCCCCAGCCCTGTGCAATGACGAAGACAGGCATAAGCCTACCGCCGGCTGCTCCGGAGCGATTAGTGATTGCCGTAGGCGACGTCCTGGGAGCTGTCGTGGCTCTTACGATTGAAAAGCTTGTAGAAGCGTGGGCAGTGTGACGTGTGCTATTTAGTAAGACCAGCTTCCAGCGTAGAATCATCTCATCTCCTTTGGCTTAGGAGGCAGGTTTAGATCGGACACAATGCTCTCTGTTGAAAAGGCGTTGGACTGGCGGAACCCCGCTGAGGAAGTAACAAGATCTGTCAAAACAGAGTTCAACTGCACAAGCAAGAACTCTCTGAATGAGTACGGAATATTCTGACCTCTACTGACTACCTATCCACGCCTGAATCAGGTACCGTGCCCACGACTCACGGAGCAGGAGAAATCGCCCTACTAACTATGAATTAAGCAACTTCTCCTGCGCGCCGCCATAGCGCTCCCCGGAAATAGGCAGGGTGTCGAGGATGTTCTGGATCTCGGCCATGTCCTCGTCGGTCGGCGACGCGGCCTTGCAGTTCTCGATAACGCGCTCATCCCTGGTGGAGCCCGGGATGGGGATGGCGCCCTGGCGACACACCCAGCCGATGGCCACCTGTGCGGTCGTCACGCCCTTGCGCTTGGCAATCTGTTCCACGGCCTCGACGAGCTTGAAGTTCTGGTCGAAGACGTCGGGCTTGAAGCGCGGCAGCATGCGGCGGAAGTCGTTCTGCGGGAGGTCGTCGAGCTTGCGGAACTCGCCCGTGAGCCAGCCGCGGCTGATGGGGCTGTATGCCACGATGGGAATGCCAACTGTGGGTGTGGATCACGCTGTCAGTAGATGGCTTCTGACTTTCTGCTTTTCCAGGATCACGTACGCTCATGGCACACATCCGCGATACCGTTGTTAAGGGGGTCGGGCGTAAACAGGCTCAGCTCAATCTCAACGGCTGAGATGGGATGTACGGCATTGGCCTTGCGGATTGTGTTGACGCCGACCTCACTCAGGCCGATGCCGCCGATCTTGCCCTCCTTGACCAGTTCGGCCAGGGCCTTGACCGAGGTTTCAATTGGGACGTTGGGGTCGACCCGCGCACATTTGAAGACATCGATGGTCTTGGTGCCATCCAGCACCTTGACAGCCTCCTCAACAGACACACGGATACCTTCTGGGCTGCCATTAGGCCCCCGTCTTGGCGTCGAAGGCACCTTTGATGCTGAGCACGACCTTGCTGGCGTCCTCGGGATGCTTTTCGAAGTAGTACTTGACCAGATGCAGCGAGTTTGCCTGGGGCGTGCCGTAGTGCATACCCTGCATGCAAGTCAATCTGGCGGTCTCCTGGGTGGTCTCTGCGTGATGGGCCCGCAGGCTGAACGGGAGGTTCATGAAGGTGTTGTTCTTTTACTCAAAGGCCGCAACTCACACCGTTCCAGAGATTGGCACCCTGCTCTAACGCCGTCTTCATGACTTTTGCCGCGATGGGATAGTCGACAGGCGCCCACGGCTTCGTCAAACCTGGAGCACTGAGCGTCAACATGATATCCTCATATGCTCACTAACGCGCTTATCTTGGCCTCTGTATCCTAGAAAGAAGAAAGCATAAAACCGTTTACTTGCCCAACATCCCGAACCCAACGGGACCTACCGCCCTGCCACCAACACTGGTAAGCGCTGCTCTGCCTGTGCTCATGGTGAAAGATGTTGTGCGGTGTTCAAGATGGAGATCGGTTTAGTGATGAATACTGCTAAGCTTCCCAGTGCTACTGGAGAGGAAAGTGTGTAATAGTTACAGAATAAGATGACTACCTAGTTGATCAAGGGATGTTCACTCGGTACCCAGCCTTCACGAACCACCAAGCATGAGAGTGGCGTAGTGCGTTGGCGGCTGCAGTTATTGCACGGAGCTTGTCCTTAAATCCGCAACCTTCTTTAAATCCGTGTATGTCTTGGTGATCATGATTCAGGGTCGATCTCTGCAGTCCTGATCACCATGCCAGGTCGGTCTTGTGCTGAGGTTGGTGGTTGGCGGAACATGGAACTCCTATGTTATTGCAACTCTCATGATGCCCGAGGAGATCAACAGACTTAGGCATATAGTAGCCATCACAGGCTACCGCACAAGCTACTCTACTACAAAGTACTTAAACACATATACTGTGTTAAGCCGGTGTGGCTGTAGAAGCCCCTGAATGCAAGAATAAAATGATTGGTGTTTTAGAGCGGGACAAACGTAACCTGTGATACTGCTTCCTTGTTATGACTGGAGGCGGGACAGAAGATGAATAAGTAGTGCAAATTCACGACACAAAGTGTCTCTAGATCGAGCCCTAATAGCAATGTGCCAATTACTACGAGCTTTACTCCCGTCAATTTATATCTTTCTCTTCCTATGTTCTCTTCGTTCTGACGGAAGATGTTCTCTTCTTTACCCTCAAATGATAGACAATAGCCATTGCTTGTAAGTATACAGTGGGGTTCGATCCAGTTAAACAAGCTTGGATTTCAACCTCCTAAATAAGATTGGAGACCTCCAACATATCTCAGGCGGATGCTAAGGAAGGTAATGCCCCTCCATCTGAGCGTGGTGGTGTGGGTCCCAGGTTGGCAGGTTCATTCATCTTCTTCCTCCAGAGGGCCTCCGACATATCTCAAGCGGACGCAGAAGTCTGCGCCCCTCCATCTGAGCGTGGTGGTGTGGGTCGCAGGTTGGCAGGTTCATTCATCTTCTTCCTCCAGAGGGCCTCCGACATATCTCAAGCGGACGCAGAAGTCTGTGCCCCTCCATCAGAGCGTGGTGGTGTGGGTCCCAGGTTGGCAGGTTCATTCATCTTCTTCCTCCAGAGGGCCTCAACATCTTTCCTGAATGACTGAGCATTAGTGCCCAGACCCCATGCGTGAATGGCATTCCACCACCTCACATAGGTCTCAATTCCCTCTGGGCGGTAGATGGGACCTGCATCTATCATCTTCACCTGATAGTCCTTGCCGTCATATCTTGCAAGCCAGACCTGGAAACCGGTAGAGTTGAGTACAATCGAATAGTGTTGGAGATCCGCTAGATTAGCTGGATTAAGGGCGTCACTATTCAGAGCAAGCTTGATCTGGAGACGCTGGTAAAGCCACACGACGGACGCTGCTGCAGTCTGGCACTTCGCATCGCTATCCTTTCCCGTCTTTTCGCTGCATTTGAACTCGAGAGTCAGATACGGACTGACTCCGTGGGGGTCGGCGAGCAAATCGTCCAAGCCAGATCGAGTCAATGCTTTTCTGAGGTCTTGGCTGAGTACGTTGATCGACACCATATAAGTCATGTCTGGCTCGATGTCCCAGTCGTAGGTATGCTCAAGCTGAGAAGGTACAAGAGGCCCTTCCTTCCCAGGCTTCCATCGGTCTCGACATAGCGACCTCACAACCTCGGGTCCGTTGCGAGCGATAAATCTATCAAAGGGCGCCAGCTCCTTGACCTCGATTTTCGTGAGAGTATTTTCGTCATACTCGCGTTGATGGAACTGAACGAATTGAGATGAGATCTCGGTAGCTTCCTCGCGGTCGATATCTAGGAAGATTTTCGAATCTATACGCGTATCCCGCTGGGTAGTTTCGGGGAAAACATCCTTTGGCTTCAAAGACTGAAAACCCTCGGAGATGTCGACACCTACAACGGCAAGTATTTTTTTCTCGAAACCCTTGTCTTTTGGTCCAAGCCATCCTTCGGGCCGCTTTCTCTTTCTATTGGTCTTACTCGACGTGACAGACGACGTTCCTATGCTCGTTTCGTCGGCCATGGCGTTGTCTCCTATAACCTTTGGTGGGGACTTGTCGCCAAACTTTTTAGTGTTGCAAAGCCAGCAGGATAGAGAGCACTGAGGGCAGCGATAGACGTCCTTCTCGTCCGATCCGTCGGTCTGACAACTGATGCTTGCAACTGGTGCTGGATGACTACTTCTCTTGTTCTTTGTGGCTGGAGATGTAGATCTGCGTCCCTCCTCCCGTACCTTGGGTTTCGAACTCGTCTCGACTTCAGGTCGGTTTTGGATGGTATCGTTATGCCTGGGGGTTCCTTTGCCTGACATAGTCAGCAAGAAGTATCACGAGACGGATATAGAAGCTACTCACGCGTCGTTGTCCCTCCTTCACGTTCCCGCTGCTGCGCAGAGTCCTGGGTCGTCAAGCTATCCGTGAGCCTCTGCGGCCGTAGAGATCGAGCTTGGGTGTGCTCTCGATCGCGGAATCGCACGCTCTTGCGTGTTGGTTGATACAGCTGAACTTGTACGCCTTGGACCTGTGAGCCACACATCGAACGAGAGGGCTTATGTATCTTTAAGCAGGGAATACCAACTTGTCTCGCGCAATCTTGGGCATTTTTGCGCTCGCTGGTGAGTGCTATCGTGCTCATCCACATAAGAGCGCTTGGCTGCTCCCATCTTCTCAATCGGCTGGGCAGGTGAAGAAGAGTATCTAATGTGTCGGTTTGAGATGACTGATTGGAGTTGGACACAGTGTTTCTTGACACGGACAGGCAGTGTTAAACCCGAGTGTTTCGTGAATGGAATTGGGGCGCCGATCGCGTACTGTAGTTTTAGTCACGCTATGACCAGCCAACGACAGACTTGCCTACAATCAACAGTAAGTCAGTGTGAAACCTCAACGTCAAGTCGATACCTTACTGAACATGTATTGCCCTTGAGTGGGCTTTACTGCTTTAACAGAGTACTAACTCTGTTAAAGCAGCAACTAGCATCGTCACACTGGCCTGAGAACGATTCATTCTGTTATGGTTCACTGGGAAATGGTAAACGATACTTGTAATACCCAGAAGGAGGTCCCCACGAACCCATGAAAAAGGCTTCCTGTCAATCTTAATGCCTAAGCCCTCCCCTCCTGCCTTTACCACCTCCGATGTCAAAAGCTTCATTCTCTGTTCTCCCACACATACACCGCTTCTACGGTCTCGAACTTCACGCTCGTCTGCGACAGTACTTGCCCGCTAACATACACCGCAAGGGAAACGTAGAGACATTGGTCAGTGACCGGAATGCTATATTTAGGCAGAATGTAGCGGACAGGCTCCCCCCGTGCTCCCTTACTGCTCCCCCATGCTTCCTTAGTCCTCTCTCACTGCTGTCTCTGAAGCGGCTTTGCTCCCTTCCCAAGATGGATGTAGTTCGCTTTCTTGTCGGCGAGATCTGATGCACTAGCAGAACTGAGTGACCGTGCTTGGACGTGGATGGGTTGCCTGAGATCATTATCTTTCTCGAATCGCGATCCTATGGCATTGCCGGAACTCTTTCTGTCCTTTCCTCTGCCCAAAGCCCTGTTCTTCGTCTCAATCTGTCTCTTCCCTGTCTCTGTAGCCGGGTTCTAGCGGTCCATTGTAGGATGGACGACGCAAGATGATGGTGTTCTCCCGTATATGATGGGCTGGGAGGTAGTGTTTTTGTGCGAGAAGGATAGAGAGGAGAGAGGGTGTGAGAGTGTGATTGGTAGCTATATATGCAGAACGGGGACTGGGGACAGAAGAGTGTTGCTTGTGTGTATCGTTGCAGAAAGGGGTTTTCAAGGGAAAAGAAAGACTGTGACTGTAGCATTCTCTGGAAAAGAGTCTGGGAGTGGGCATAGTGGTATGGTGTGTACCAGCGCCACAGTGGGGTGGAATTACAGACGAACTGTGATGCTGGCTTAGCAAGCCAGGTACCATGATATGGCAGAAGAAGGCTTTCTCAAGATGAGCATACATCCTGACTCGGCCCCTTTGAAACACCCCCCCCCCCTCTTTCCGCCCGCATTACCCCACACGGATCTCGCCCCCTCCAACCGAAAACAAAGCAACCTCGCCCCGCGCAAACATCGCCTGAAACACCACCAAGAAAACGACGTCCGACGGCTCGTCGACCGTAATATGCAGCTGCCCCACATTCCCGAACGATTCAGCATCGACGCCCCAGCTGCGATGTGGTGGTGCCACTGCCAGACTGAACGCAGACATGTATTGGATGGCAATGTTCGCCTCGACGCTCAACACGTACACGCTGCCCGGCTCGAGCCGGATCTTCTGGATGCTGAACAGCCGCTGCGCGGCGGGGTCGAATTTGAAAGATCCGATCTGGCGGCACATGCGCAGGTTGCTTCGGGCCGAAAGGACCCTTAGGGGGCCGTTGGTGAACTTGGGGTTTCCTCGGAAGGGCTCCGGTAGTGTCTGCTGGGGCACGAGGCCGTGGTCGCCGAAGATGTTCGTGCTGGCGCGGGTGCAGCTGGCGGTGTTGTAGTCTTGTTGATCGGGGAGTCTGAGGAGGGTGGAGTCACGCTTGTCATGATGCGGCGGTATTGCTCGTACGGCACCACTGGGAGCAGCGAGTGCAGGCCATGATGCGAAGAGCAGCAAGGAGAAAGGAATCAGACGCATCTTGTGAGACGTCGATGAAATTGTGCTCCTGTGGTGTGGGAGAGGTTTAGTCGTCTGCGCAAGCTGGAATGTTGGAACCGTGTTTGAAGCGTGAGATCTGTCTTTCCGATTGAATCTTCTCTACTTCGTTTTGATCAGAGCTCTGTGCTCGACACAGATTGATTTTCCACTGGGGAGATCTCCTCTCGCAAGCACTTCCTGTCACTCTCAACATCGTCTTTTATCTTCCCACTTATACTTGACTTTGAAAGGGTCAGCCAACATAAATCTCCACAAGACATCATAAGTCGCAGGTCGTTTCATCGAACCAGAGTCAAAATATTGAAAACTCGGCTGTATGCTGCAAGGACCCTGACGGAGACTGCACCGGCAGTGGAGGACATTCCGTTGTCGCATAACCCCGTTTCAAGTCTCTTGCGCCCCAGAACACTGCAAAGATTTATTTCAGACGCACATGCTTTCTGGAGGAAACACCTCCCCTCCGCCTATCGGTCGCAGGCTTAGGGGAATGCTCTGGTCCGATTCGAGCCACGCCACCCATCGGTAATCTGTATTCGATGTAATGTGGTCTCTTAAGTTATGGATGACTGTGTCTCATGACATCTTGCTCGGGATTTTGGGTGAGACCCTGCAGCTGCAGGCCATTCTGTAATTGACCGGGGTGCTCTTGAGGTAGATGGCATTGTCAATGATAACAAAGCGAAAAGGCAAAATCGATAGCCAAAGGGAAAACTGAAGGGTGGGCACAATGTTATTCGGGCGAGCAGCCCTGGTCCTGTCGGCCTGTCGGCGAAGCCATCAAAGGTATAACCGCCATATCTGGGGAGTTTCCTCATGATGGTGCTCATGTCAACATCGAGGCCGTTGAGGTAGTGGCGGGTGTCTTGGCAAATGAGCCAAGTGGTTGCGCCTCAAAAAAGTGTACTGATAATGGTCGAGTGTCCCGAAACAAGAATTTGGACTTAGGCCAGTGTAAACCTAGCATTGGAGAGCAATGCGGTTTATGCCCGCCTCATCATGTTCACTTGATGCGAAAGGTTGGAATAGGCCTCTCAACACTCCGCGAGTTGCCCCGCTGCGCTAATGTGACTGTCGCAAAAGAAGGACGTGGGGGGAACGCGAAGTAGATAAGATCGTTGAGTAAAGGTTGTGATGGGATGCAGTTTTGACCGTCTTCACAGCGACAAGATTAGGTCTGATCGACCGTGCAACTGAAATGCCCGACGACGCCACTCTGCAGACGCAGACTTAAGTTATGATGGGAGCCGACCAGCCATTACACGCTGAAGGCTCGCTCCGTTTACGGGCTCTAAGATACATTGAGATTCTATGCAACTGGGTCTGAACAGCCGGATAGTCCTGTCGGACTTCTCGCCCTCCCTAGCGACAGACATCCCGAAGACAATGTTGGGGGAAGAAAGGGATTGATCAAGAATCCGGAATCCGATAGGCTATGCACGTCATGTTTCGGTTTCACCCCTGCGTAAGGCGAGCAATGCACGAACATCAGTCACGTACTGCAGACCCTCGAGGACCGGAATCAGGTGGAGGAGGTCGTTGTCTGTGGGATCATTGATCCACCCTTCGATAGGAATAGCGTTGTCTATCGCAGATGTTTCAGCATTGGCACATGGTCTGAACAATGAGCGGATGTTCGTACCTTCGTGGAAGATGTAGCTCATCGGACTGTTGTCCAAGATCATGACCCTACTCAAGTCAGGCTCAACTGAGCTGAGATCCTTGATATATGCACCATTCCTGAATGTACAGTGTTGCCGGTAATATCTGCCCGCAAAGAAACTTCGCTCCTGTTCCAGCCAGTCGATAACTGGGTCCGCATATTCTTGCACAGAGGCTGTGAACACTACAAGCTTATACCAGTTGCAGACCTTGCGGAGGAACTCGTCGCAGTATGGTCGCTTGTGGACGTAGTAGAGGATGGGATGCTGAGGGCCAAGCGTCGTCCCTCCGAAGCCGACAGGACTGTTGAGTTTGACCTCCACCATATGTCCGCTGCTCATCCTTCCGCCTTTCGCAAGGCTGTGTATGAGAGTCTCATCCAAATCTATTACTAAAGTCTTTTGTGGTAGCTGGGATGAAGAAGAAGGGGTAATCGGGGTCGAATAGGAAGGCTGTCGCCGTGGGATCAATGGTCGAGGTGGGGCCGGACTCCTTGGATATTTGCTCATTCCGAGTGAAGATGTCGGCGAGGTGGGCGATTTGAGGGTCGCGGCCGTGACGGTAGGTAATTCTTCGGGTCCTGTAGTCGCATCGGAATTCTTGTTTTTGGAGTGGGACTGAGTTTTCTTTTGCTTTCGTTTCCTCTGTACATCTTCGTCATGTAACTTGATGCGGATGGACCGCCTCGAAGGAGTGATTTCTTCAGTCGAGGTCGAGGCACTCGACATGGACCGGGTGTGCATGGAAGGGCCATCTCTCTTCCGCCTTCGTCTACGCTCCGTTTCATCCTCTGACGTCCCTGATGATGAAGGGTTCGTAGAGCCTGAGTTCCTAGAGGCGAGAGTCGCGTGGGGACGAGTACCACTTCGAGCCTGAGGATGTTGAGGACCCTTCGAGCTCGTAACTTTCGATGTCGCGGACAACCCAACGGCTTGTGCTGTTGAGTTGCCGCCTCGGCGCCGTGGTAAAATACGGCTCATCCTCCGTACCGGCATGATTGGTGAAAAGCGACCATGGTCGTCGTAGAAGCAAGTAACCACATATACACCAGGCGCAGCCAACGTCGAAAGAACCCATCTCAATGACTCCGTTAAGGCATCCACCAACCTCTTGGCCACCAACTGTAACCTGTATCTCTTAAAGCTCGCTTCCTGGCCTTCCTTTGTATCCTCCAGAAGAGGCTTCTTCTCATCAACCACGTCACTCACTGCGTCTTGCTGGATGTTATTGGCACCTTTCTTCACAGCCTCGCGTGAGGTCTCTTTCCGGCGATCTCCATCCGCCCCCCGATTCGGACTGGACTCTGTACTCAGCAGGCTTTGTGTAGCATTACTCTGGGAGCGAGATCGCGATGCTTTGGAGGATGTCTGGCCGATGACGCGCGCGGAGAGGATATTCAGTGAGTTCATCGTCTTTTCAAGTCCATGAAGTGCTGGAAAGGCGCACACGCCCTCTCTTCTTCGTCTGCAAAAGTCGTTGATGTAAACACTTGATTGTAAGGTCGGTCGAGCTTCGCTTACACTCTGATCGATGTATTCGACAAATGCCTGGGCTCGTGTCAAGGAATGTTCTCTTCACTATTGTATCGTCCTGAAGGATGCCAGGAACACACTGGCTACTTTTGAAACTGGAAATCACAATTGCTCAATCTAAGATAGTCATCAACGGCTCGTAGTCTGGCTGGAGATCATCATGTGGGGGATCCCGGGAGGTTTGGGTCGAGGCTAGCTTCGCCGAACCACATCCTTGTTCGCGCAAACACCGAGACTTTTTATTGAATATCAATATCACTGAATTTTAATTCGACGACAACTGCTTCGCTGAGGAACGGGTGCGAAACAGGCGTTGCCTGGAACCTTTCCCTCTCGATCCCCGAGTTACGTAGCACGCTATGGCTCCCCGGTCTGTCGCAATGACACCAGGGCTAGGGTCTTTCCTCAAGTCTCTAAGAGCGGACCCTGTAGATTCGTCTATAGAGCACTTAATTTCGTGAGAAACCTTCAGCCATATCAAATTTGAAGTTAGACAATGCTTACACGAGGGTACAGATTGTTGAAACGCAGACAAATACGGCACTCAAGACCATGCGCCATTGCGACAGCCTACCTCATACGCCGGGTCGTTACGACCCAGCGAGTCACGGACGTGGCAAAGCTCATTGAACGTGTGCAAAGCGTCGGCCAACGGCTATGTGCCGCCCAGCCGAGGGAAATGGCCGTGGGCAACATCGTGCGCCGTATACTGGGACTGATCCGCGAGGAGGCAGAAGAAGACAGGGACGGCGAGACAAGTGGGTACAGCGATACAGGCACCGAGAGTCGTCCACATACGCCCAGCAATAACGATATGCGGTCGATGCAGCGGCCCGGACTGGCCTCGAGCATTTCAACGTTCAGTCCTTCACGACACGGTGCGACACAACCCATGGACTCGGGCATAGCAAGTTCGGGGCATAACGGAGATGATCTGTACGCGCCGATGGGACTAATTGAGGGGTTGTCACATCGACCGCCTCTCTTGACGTCTCACACATCATACGCCGTCAGTAACACGGCACCAATGGTCACTTCGATGTTCAGCTTGCTCTCTCATCCCGAGACACACTCTCCTACAGCCACGCCGCCGGGAACACAGTCTCCCAGCGGGAGAGCGCCACTCGCAGCTCAGCAACTTACTGGGCTTAACGCCGCCAAAGACTTCAGATTAGAAGTGATTGACGGCATCGAAGAAATCATCGACGAGCTAGGTCAGGTGGACGATCAAATCGCTGGCTACGCTCTAGACCACATTCATTCTAATGAAATCATCCTCACTTACACATCTTCAGTCACAGTACAGAAGTTCTTGCTCAAAGCTGCGACAAAGCGGAAATTCACAGTCATACACGCCGAAGCTTTCCCTAACAATCATGAAGCCACCCATAAGACCGTGGTAGGCGCGGCAAGCGACAACGAGGACGAGTTGAATGCCGAGACGTTCCAGAGACCCCTCACCGCGGCTGGCATCACCGTCATCTTGATCCCGGACTCGGCGGTCTTTGCACTCATGTCTCGAGTCAACAAAGTCATCATGGGAACGCACGCTGTGCTTGCGAACGGGGGTCTCGTGGCAGCAGCTGGCGCCAGGACCATCGCCAAAGCAGCGAGGATGCACCGAACACCGGTCGTGGTTGTGACCGGCGTCTACAAGCTCAGCCCCGTCTATCCGTTCGACTTTGAGTCTTTGATCGAGTACGGAGATGCGAGCAAGGTGTTCAGATACGAGGATGGCGACTTGCTTGACAAGGTCGACGTGGAGAACCCACTGTTTGATTATGTGCCCGCCGAGCTCGTCGATCTTTACATCACGAACCTGTAAGTTCTCAGCTCCCATGCACACAACACTAATACCTATGCTGACAATGGTTCTAGGGGTGGCCATGCTCCGTCATACTTATATAGAATAGTGTCAGATCACTATCGAGTGGAGGATATCAATCTCTAGCCAAAACAACAAAACCCTTCGCATCATCAACGCCTCACCCCAATCCCCCCAAAACAATGCACCCTGCCAGGACCTCTACCCCCCCACCCCCTGCGCCTCCGGCCCCCACGCCTCATCCTCCCTCGAAACAATAACCTCCTGCACCTCCAACCTCCCATCCACAATCTCCCTCCCATTCACCAAATCATTCTCGGCCACCCTCCTCCGCGCCTCCTCCTCATCCCGCGCAATCCCAGCCCGCACATGCCTCCTCACCAACCACCGCCTCGCAACCTCAAAATCAACCTCCACGAACCACAACTCATCCATCAACCCCGCCGCCTCCCTCCACGGCGCCCGATCCAACGCCAAATAATTCCCCTCGAACACCACGATCCGCGCCGTCGGCGCGATCGCTATGTCGTCCGCCACCGGGTCCTTCACCGCGTGGTCGAAGCTCGGCGCGTATAGCGTTACGCTCTCCGGCAGCAGCGGCTCGCGCAGTCGCCGCACCAGCGTCAGGAAGGAGGCGCCGTCGAAGGTGAAGACGGCCCCGCGCCGCGCGTGCGCGGTTGTTGGGTCCGGTAGCGCGGAGAGCTGCGCCCGTGATAGGTGGTAGCCGTCCATGGGAATGAAGGTTGCGGGGGGGGTCGTGCTGGTGCCGGGGGATTGTGTGGCGTGAAGGGCGTTGAGGCGTTTGACGACGAGGGCGGCGAGGGTGGTTTTGCCTGGGCGGTGCTGGCGTTAGTGGGTTCCTTCATTTGGCTGGACTTTCGGGTTTGCGGCGAGGGGAGGAGAGGGATTCACCGGATCCGGGGATGCCGGAGACGGCTATCAGGAGGCGTTTGGAGGCTGGTGTGTGCTGGTACTTTTCTGCGGACGGTTGTGGTCAGAAGTTGGCACGTTGTACGGACAGATGTTCATATGTGCGCACCCCAGGTCTTCTGTACTAGTCTGTCTACCTGCTCGTCCATCTCGATGGCTTTGTTGTTGTTGGTTTGATATGGTCAAGTGGGTCGAAGTAGGAGTAAACAAGTACAAGTAACGCGCAATAAAGTACATTGGTGGAGATCTGCCCCTCCACCTCCCGTCTGCCCCTCCGGATCATCCGGGACAGTGTTGTTCCGGAATGGGCCACGCTCCCTGTAGTTTACTGACATGGGTCCCGAAACTACCGGTAATGCAGAGTGAACTCCGTATGTTGATGCACGATGAAACACCGATAATGTTTCGAGGACAGTCTTACCACTGCAGACCCAATGTGCTATCAGGACCCTATGGTCGTTGCTGCTCTGCCACCTCCCTACATATCCCTATGATGCCAAGTGAACCGTTGGAGACAACTCTCGCACACCACATATACACCTTCGCCCAAGATCTCATCCTCTGCTCAGTCGGCTCAAACGAGTGAGGGTTCTAATATTTAGAGGGGCCCAGAATGCGTAGGTCGTCGCAGTCGCAGTCGCTGCTATTTGCCGCAACATGGCTTGCATCAACCGCCTTCGCCCTGGTTGCGCGCAGTCCAAACCATCAAGCACGAGCAGAGAATTTGCCTGAATATCTCAACAACCATGATGCCAAGCGCTGTCCCCTCGACAGTACGACGATCGATCTGCACACGATACCGACCGGGTCTGAAGCCGTCACTCAGCCTGCTGCAGCGCTTTCTCGGGTACTGATGCCGTCCAAGACCCAGCCTGATCTCCCCCCAGATTCGTTGTCCCAAGTCTGTCGACAGGTTGGCCTTTTTACCTTTCAGGCTCGGAACTACGATGGGCTTTCTCTGGGCGTGGCTACGTCGATTGTTCAACCTGGCCTGTATGTCGTGAGCGCCCAAGCCGACGCCCTGATCGGGGGACTCCATATCGACAATTTGAACGGGCCGCTTACCGTTTATGTCCATGTCCACGACAATCAGCTCAATCATGTTGGAGGTCAATTCCAGATCCATGCTCCGGTCCGTCTTCGCATCGTGCTCAGGCTCTGGTGGGTAGACGCAGCTGGAGAAATTGGGCTGTTTAGGCTTGGACCAAGAGGCTATGTGGGCACATCTTCATAGCATATCGAGAGCGATGAGGCCAGAGCTGCGTGGTGTCTTGCGATAGCCTCCGAGCGGTGACTTGAGTTCTCAAACAAGCCAGACCGTATGATCAACTTAACCGCTTGTCAGACCTCTGTATTTCTGTGCAGAAGTAGCAGGTCACCCGAGATGTTACCTATGATTTCGCAGAGGTCTTTGAGTTGTTGAGCCTCTCTTGATGCCCAATGCTCGTCTCCGAAACTGGTCTTCCGCGCCCTTACCGTCCAGTTTCGCTTGTGCAGGCACGCACGCAACCACATGTGTTTCTCCTTGCCAGCCATTGAAGAGTTTCTCTTGCTCAGTTTGATCGTGTCCAGGCGGAAGAAGCTGCGGCTTTCACCCTGCAATATCTCTTTTTCGCACTAGTATCTAAGTGTTCAGATCAAGCCGCTGCTCGATGACTGAAACGATATCCTTCCACTCCGTCATGGCTCCATCTCCGACATCACCACAAGCAAGTTCCTTCTCGACAGGTCTCAAGACCTCAACCCATCCGTCATCCTTACCACCGACGCCCCAGTCCTCCTCGAGAACTCTGAGCTGCTTCTTTGTTATCGGATGTCTCCACATTGCCGTATTCATTGCCGGTGCCACAATGATTCTCTTTCTCATCTCAGCACCTTCAATCTCACCAGTAGTATCCCAGGCACGCACGACGGACAGCAACAGATTGTCGGCTAATCCCATAGTCATCTTCGCCAGGGAGTTCGCGGACAACGGAGCAATGACCAGGAGGTGCGCGAATCTACGTAGCTCGATGTGTAGTATGCCCCCACCCCTGGTCCAAGGTTTGCTCCACTCGTCTTCGTCGAGATATATGCCATCGACGTTTCGAACATTGTTCAGCGCCTCCAGTGCTGGTTGCTCTGCGCTTTGGCCAGCGAGGAAATTCTGGGCCGATTTGGTGAGAACAATGCGGACGGAGAGGTTCGTATAGTGTGAAAGTGCTGCCACAATTGAAGGGAGCTTGATCGTAGCTACTGAGCCGCTGGCGGCCAGGAGGAGGTGACGTTTACCGTCGTTGGCATGGTCGGCTGCCACGAAGGGAGTAGAGGAGTTTGAGAGGTGACCTGGCCTAGCGTCACTGTTCATGATAGAACCTCGTTTATATAGCAGGCCAAGACGAAGATAGCACGCCACTATAGCAATATGCCTAGCTTGCCGATGGTTGACAGTGGAACGACCCAGGACGGTTAGCGTGGTTCATTTTGTAAACTTCGGCATCATCCCGCAGTGGCGCGAGCTTACCGAGATGTCGGTACCCATATAGAGCTTAACCTCACCTAGCCAGAACATCAAAGTAATTGATCATGAATTCCAGAAGAGCACTCTCCGCGGTGAGTTACAGTACAGGTCTACCTTGGTCCGCTCATCACTAACTGTAGCTGAGGGTTTCCGACAAGCATCCCGACTATCACGGCCAACCGCCTCCCGATATGCCATACCTCAACTCTCACGCCTCACCCCTCCACAGATTCGACTGCTGTCTTCGGAGACAAAAGCCGCAATAGACAAGGCTGTCGGGTCTGCGCCGGTAGTTTTGTTCATGAAAGGGACGCCAGAGATGCCACAGTGTGGGTTCTCGAGAGCAAGCATACAGATACTCGGACTGCAGGGCGTGGATCCGAAGAAGTTCACTGCGTTCAATGTGCTGGAGGACGAAGAGCTGAGACAAGGTCCGTTGGACAGATGAGACGGAAGTCAGGTGCGATGATGACTGGTGCTGACAATGATGTTGATGTAGGCATTAAGGAGTACTCGGAGTGGCCGACCATACCGCAGCTCTACGTCGACAAGGAATTCGTTGGCGGGTGTGACATCTTGGCGTCGATGCATCAGAATGGCGAGCTTGCGAAGATGTTGGAGGAGAAGGGGGTGCTTGTGGAAGCTGAAGGGTAGGCTGCAAGAGTATATCGAAGCCTACTAAAATCAAGGTGTAACGATCCTAAATTGAGTGAGGTGATTTCCATGAGTATTGTTGACCGTCGTGTACGAATGCGCGTGTATGACTCTCCTTGACGGCGACAGCGGCGTTGTGTATATACGTTCTGTTCTTCTAGCCAATCATGGATGTTTGAATCGTTGGCGACAAGGCTTACCAGAGACGCGTGGATGAAGAAAAACAGGAACCGTGATGTTATGCGCATCTGCGTGTTCATGAATTGCCGCAATGGAGCCTGATCAAGCATGATTTTTCCGAAAAATAAGGGACTGGCAGGTGTGATCCCAAGACTGCAGGAGCATTAGTGCAGAAATTTGGCAGGTGGTTGAGTTCCTGAGGAGGGTTATATATTAAAGTGATAGATTTCGTCTCGTCAACCTGTGGCTGGGCGGTAAGTTCTCCCTTCTCGCAGTTACCAGAGCTTTCCACTAACTCACCTTCCAGCCTTTCGAGGTCGGGTCAAAAGTCACAGGTTCGACTCCCGGAGGAGGAACAAGGAGGAAAACGACGGATTAAATCACCAAAGCCTCGAGGCTTCGCATACGCCGTCCTACACTCACGGGTAAAATGATGACTATCTGAAAAAACTAAGATACGAGTTTTCATAGGGCCAACCGGGCCTGAACTTTTGCATTTTTTTGGTCCTTGTGATATGCAATATATATCGCAAGACATGTTGGCATTTACCCGCAACATCCTCTCCCATTACAATGACAGAGACTGAGTTTGGGAGACTGGGATTCCCTCATCAATAGAGGCGTTATCTAGCTGTTCTAACGTCCAATTGAAGCGTTACCTACAAGAGCTGTAGATGAAAGCTCAGTCTGTGTTTATTGTCATCTAATGTTTTTGGTCGGCTACTGTGCATCAGAAGTGTCAGTCTCATATATATCTCTCATCACACACTCGAGAACGGTGGCAGCTACAGCTTAATACTGACCCTCCGAGATCTCGGAAGTTACAACAACATCCAAGCTCAGCGTATACGGCATGAACCACGACATCGCCGCGATAACACCGTCCATGGCGCCTAACGACCCCTTCCCAACCCTCCCCGAAATCGACGCCATCCTCCTCATCTTCACGCCCACATCCTCCTCACGCCTTGTCCCACCCCCCAGTCTCCCCCAAGTACGGTCCCAAAATACCTGCACCGGCCACATAATAACCGCAACCTGAGCCTCCACAACCAGCTGATCAACCTCCTTCCTCAACCCTACAGCGCCCTCTCCCTCAAGCCGACCACCTCCATCCTCCACTACCCGACCACACGCTTCGAAGGCCTAACACCCCACCACGACCGCCAACTGCACCTCACCCGACCCGACCGAGTCGAACCGCGCACGCAGCCCATGATGTTCGCCGCCCGTCGACGGCCCCGCACCTTGCTCCACCTCCGCGCCCACCACGCTCGCCACCATCACCGCACCGGGACGCGCAGAAGCTCCAAGAAGCGCGACCATTTGTCCTCGCTTGCCGTGTGCCTTCTCTCGACGCGCCCTGGCCCGTCGGTTCTGGCAATGGCAGTGCCAGGCTCGACACTCGATGCTGTGCCCTTTGCAGCTCGAGGGAGCGGAGGCGCGCGCTCGTGTTTGGGCCCGAGTACGTCGTTACGGAGGCGGGGACGGGCGATTCCTTCGGGGTCTGGGGGACGAGGGCGGAGGATGGGGGATGGGGGAAGGATGGGCGTGGTTACGGCGGCGTTGGTTCAGAGGCGGATTGTGCTTGGGGGTGTTACGAGGGGCGGTAGTTTGGAGGTGGCGAGGGAACGGCTAGCGGGTGAACTCGAGGCGCTGGAGGCTGCGCAGAGGAAGTCTACGATTGGAGAGGTTGGACGGGGCGGGTTAAGGACTGGAGGTTTCTGGAGGCCTTTGTTGTGCGCACCGCTGACTTCGTACTTTACCTTAGACCTTTCCTTCGTGAGGCGACACTTCTCTTCTCTTCTCTCCCCTCTTCGATTGTATAGATTGATATGCTAATGCGGATGGTGCGGTATCTCGTCACGCCTGTCTCCGAGACTCAATTCCGCGGCACGAGTGGGCGTGTCCGGCTTACAGACGGTAAGAGTGGAGTTTATGCGGCGAGGCTGAAGACGTAGTTGGGCGATATCACGTATGGGAAGGAGAGGTATGTTTTGAGTGCATTCATTGAGATGGGAAGAGGACTGTGTTTGGAAGCTTGACAGTGATAGGTTGCTGGTTTGGTGCCATCGACCTTTAGAAATGTAGCACCACGCAGGCATACTGGCATGCATTTTTATGGACAGCTTGATGTTGAAAAATCTCTTCTTGAATTCAACTGCTCTAGAGTATCATCGCCGAAATCTAATGCCGACTTCACTGTATCAACGTGTTGAACGCCGTCGCTATGCACCGCTACGATATCAAATGTCGCCATCTCTTTTGTGCCTTACCTGGCCTAGAAACAAAACCGTTGCGCCCATCTCATGCCCTTCATCCTTCCCCTCATACCGCCTCAGACACCGATTATCTTCTCCTGCCGCTTAGCAGCCTCTTCGCGCACAGCCTTCTCCGCCTTAACTCGCTGTCGTTCTTCATACAACTCCCTGCTTCTCAGGATACGCTGGACGATCTCACCGGCGTTGACGTTATGGAAGTCATGCTTGCCGATTTCGCGGTAGATGCCCATGGCCTTGGGCGCGACGTAGGGGTCGTAGGTCAGCGGTATGAAAGACGTCGGGCCGTGGTAGACGGCGGCGGGCGCCCCGTAGGGTAAGGTGGAGAGGTAGGATTGCGTGGGCGTGAAGGGAGCTGAGAAGATGACGGCGTGGATGTACTGGGACCGGGTTAGCTTGTTAGTGTCAGGAAGGTATTGCAAGTTGAATGGGGGGCGAGACGTACGCGGCATTGTAAGACGCAGAGACCACGCTCGAAGATGTTCATGATCGGATAATTCACGCCTTTCCAACGGTTGATGACTTTGTCGTCATGCACGCCAGCCACGACGTAAGCAGGGGGATAGTCCTCCCCATACTTCTCGATCCTTAAATATTTCGCCGTCTCGTTATACCAGCCGCGTTTCTTGCCATCCTCTCCCTCAGCTTTGACGACCTGACGGAGAAACTCAATGTGGCCGGATGAGAACAAGTCAAAGCCGCCATCAACGTAGACGACTCTTTGATCTGGCTTTGGACCCTTACCAGCGACCATTCTTCTGAAGGAGCCTGCTTCTTCCGCGGTATCGTCTTCCATGGCCGATCTCGACCCGTCCCAGCTCCAAACTTCGGATCCAGGCTGCAGCCCGGTCTTGTCACTCGCATACTCCTTGATCCGCTGGCCCATATCCTCGCCCAACTCTTTTCGCTCACTTGAACTTCCAGGACCCTCCTCTCCAGCCAGCATCTTCGTTAAAGACCTGATGAAGTGGCCGCGTGTGCATAGGAGCATTCGTCCAACCAAGTCCGTCGTAGATATGCCCAGTGTCCGCTTCACCACCAAGAAGCGACCGGCAGCTTTCACGGAACGATAGCAGTCTTCACCACTACTGTCAGACGTAATGTCATCACCGTGAACAACGTAGTAGCAGCCGTAGTGTGATATCCACGGTAGAGAAGTAACGTAAGGGGCGTAAGGGACGGATAAGGTCGACCATCTGCACGCATCGACCGCTGACACCCTAAGGTAGATTGCTATGAGTCCAAGCTTCACTACCACATCTCCAATAGGTCAAGCCCCACCTCTCCTCAAGCGTCATGACCGTTGGCCCTTTATTATCCATGATCTCCTCGTCCGAGTGGATCCCCACCAACAACTCTTTGCCCAGTCTCCGCGCTTGAAGCATTGCGCCCGCATGTCCTTGAACAAACGTAGACTCGTCAGAATGGAGCGAATCCCGCAGTAGCGACGGAGCTGAGTGTGCCTGCTTACCGTGATGAGCAAAGTCGAAGCAACCATCGACCCATATCCGGTCCTTGGAGATCGAGACGTCCTCCTGCGGATCCACCGGCCACCGCCCTGCCGCCGGTATGTTCCCAGCAGAGTCTATAGCCATATCTAACAAGCCATCCCTCTGTTATCAACTCATTATAAGATACTGCTCCACTTGGTTGGGGATCGTCAGGGCATGAGGAACTGAGAGTTGAGAAGACTGGAATGCCCGGAGGAGTCTAGTATAGAACCTGTCGGTCAATAATGAAGAGGTAACGAACTTGCCAATGGAACAAGCTACGGAGCCTTCGCGTGCTTCGAGTCATCTTGGGTACCATTTCACATTTAACAAGGAGGGGCCATGGTGGGGCACCCCCACTAGTACGTACGCTAGGTTCAAGCCTTGGACCCTAAATTCAGGGGTAGTGCGGGCCTACATCCCCCACACTTACGACTTACGGCAGACCATCGAATTCTCCTTCGGCCATTCAGATTCTAATACCCTCAACGTCATGATACTCTGAACTCTCCCTTGAATGTCAAAACGAATATGTCACAGGTCCTTGGCATATGCTTCTCAACTTGCGCCAAGCCAATTGGTCTCGTTTGCCGTATAGAGCTCGCAGAGCTGAACATCTGGATCTTCTATATCCGGTATTCTTAGGTCTTCAGCCATGATCGTCGCGCCATTCGGAAACAACTTGAGAAAGGACGCAGATCCTGGGAAACCACCTGGCACCTCTCACTCAGCCTTCAGTCTCGGCCAGAGCGGCGGCGGAGCTTCATTGGCTCCGCCCAACATACCCAGCAGTTCTATCGGCGGACCTCAAAACCCGAACGTCATATATCAACACATCCACGACATCGCACCAAAGCGGATATCTACGCTGGACTATCTGCGCAAAGCGTGAGCACATCGATCCACCCCCCACGTCCCAACAGACCCCACAGGCTAACTCCGCCCCCAGCCACGAAGGCCGCGTCTACTGGTTCAACACCCTCCTCTTCACCAAGACCGACCTCGCCAAAATGCCCTACTTCGACCCCCGCAAACTCTCCCGACGCGCGACCAACTACCTCCTCCTGGGCCTCTCCCTGCCCACCATCCTCGACCTCAACTCGACGCACCCGCTCGACTACCTCCGCGCCCTGAACGCCCTCCTCGTCGAATTCGACACCTTCCAACAAACCCACCCCCCAGACGGCTCCTCGGCCTCGTCGCTCTCGCGCGCCCGCATCCCGCAGATGTTCAAGCGCGCCACCCACGCCGCCGCCGCCGGCACCAAGGCCCGCCGCACCAGCTCCGCCACCTCCGCCTCCGAGATCGGCCTGCCCCTGAGCAGCACCAGCGAACCCTCCGACCTCAAGGCCATGATCGGCGGCGGCGGCGGCGGCGGCGGCGCCAGCATCGCCTCCTCTGGTTCCTCGACCGCTTCGGCGTTCCCGGCTGGCGAGCAGGAGCTTTTTCCCGGTGAGGAGTATGCGCATTTGCTGACGCCGTCGCTGCCGTTTGATCCGGACTTCTTCGAGACTTTTGCGACGTTGTGTGATGTGTTGATTGATTGCTACACGCGCATTATGAGTCTGGTGTCGTCGCCGGCGATGTGTTCGCCGGGGGTCGGTGACGGGTTTAGTAAGGCCGATGCGCGGTTGCGGAAGGTGATTGTGGCGGGCGTGGTGAGGGAGTTTGAGGATGCGAGTAGGAGTGGGGTGAAGAGTGAAGTGGCGGGACTGGGTAAGGTTGTGCTTGGTGGGCTGATATGACCTTATGACCCATGGTGTTGGGAGTCGGATGTTGTTGCATACGGCTTGGCGCAGTCAGTCGTCTCTAGACATACGAAGTTACGATAATGAATATTATATAAGTTGCATAGGTAGGGTAGATGGAGCCTCTGGACTTGCTTTATATTCTAGTCTAGTCTAGTCTATTTCTAGTCTATGTCTTTGCTGAAAGAAGCGCCTTTTTCCACCATGCAATGATATGACTGAAGACGATGAGCGTGCCGCACGCTCTGTAGAGATCAACCAGATCCCAACCAAGTGCAACGCCATTGTATAAACTCCGTACCAGTTCCGATGCACCGCTCCGATGAATTGACGTGAAAAGTTAAGGCCTAGGACCAATATGCTAGCCCATGACGGGCCCCTGGGCAAAGTGTGCTGAGATCTCAAAGTCGTGGGTCTATGCCATCTGCTTCTCCCTCAACTCCCCCTTCTGCTCCCCAAACACCCTCCGACTCATCTCCAAAACAGCCTCAAACCCTTCCCGGCCCTTCTGCGCGTTCTGCCCGAACCGCTCCACACTCGCCTCCTCAATGCGCGTCTTCACCTTCTGCCACCCACCACACAGCGCCGTGATCTTAGCGTCCTGTCTGAATTCCGTCCGTGACTCCGGCGCCGACTTCGCGGGCTGATAGACAACCGTCTCTCGGACCGACAGCAGATTCGACCAGGTCAGGTTGGTAGAGCACATTGTGACTTTCTTCGACGCCGGGTCGACGTAGGATGTTTCGTAGACGTGCGAGGTCGTGCTGCCGCCGAGGAGCGAGACGACCCATTTCGGCGCTGTTTGGTGGCAGGTTATTAGACGTTCGGTTCGGAGCTATGCGAGCTGTTAGTCAGATTCAAGTGGAGGTGGGTTGGTGCAAGCACTCACGATGCCGGTTGATGGGTCGACGTGGCGTGACAGGGTGTCGACGGCGATGACGTGTGTTGTCTTGTCGTTCCAGGGACTGTACTTCCTCCAGTTGGCCGTCGACACTTCCTCCCACGAGTAGTCGAAGGTACAGCTTGAAGCGAAGACCCGCATGATGGATGTGTGTTGTAGAAATTGTGGGGAGCTCGGAAAGGACTCGCACGAACGGGTGGAGGGAGGGTTGTGTGTTTGCTTATGACAAAATGGCGAGTCGAGTATGCAGCTGAGTATCGAAATAATAATGAAGCAATGAAGGAAGTCAAGATCCGGTCTAATGCTGGTTGGTGTCGCGTGTGTACTGTGGTGTAGTGAGTAACTAGTGGGTAAGGTAGGGTTCGAGTGGACCGTCTGATATTTCGATTACATCAAAAGTTCGCCTCTCCTGGTTTTCCCGAAGAACTTGCGACTAGCGGCCGATCTCGGCTCCTCGCTGCGCTGGCCCGAGCGGGAGATCATGTGATTAATGTTTACAGCACCTGTGCCTTCAGCCGCCAGCTGTCCTCAAAAGGTGATGCCTAATCCATCTACTAATGGCATATATATTGGGCATTTCCATCAGTAACGTACCTTACAAACGAACTTTCAGAGGATTTCTCAAGTCCAAACAAGGTTTCTAGATGTTGAAAATGCCAATCATATCAGATCTTTTGCTTGCAACGTTTTGTGCCTTCTATGCTCGTTCCCTACCAAGAAAAATAGCCAATGGAGCCCGGGCGGTTTTCCGCTGGTTCATCCTTATTCCCTTATGGACGTTTAGGGGGCTACGTGACGACTACCTTTGCTACCGGCGAAACCTCCCAGACGCGAAAAGAAAATATGAGCTTGAACTCTGGAAATCGCAGGCTGCGGAGCCACTTCCGGCAGTGCGAGCACGTGCTCTCACCATGCCGTTTACTCCGTTGGCAGGACAGCGGACCAAGGACCAATCCCACGCGCCTCTCTTGACAAAGCTCCCCTGGGAACTGCGGGTGATGATTTATCAGGAAGTGCTTGGAGGCCACGTCTTATTTATCTTGAACAAGCAAAAGGGGCTGTGGTGCCTTACAGACGATATGGACAGTGATGTGGCGTGTCAATGGCGCAGTGTTTTCGACACCGATCGGCTGAAAGGTAGACATAACTGGACGAAACTGCCGCCAGGATGCTTGCTGTCGCTGGCCTTGACATGTCGCCAGGTGTATGGATATGGCCCAATAGCCCTAGCGTTGAGGTTGAAGATTTTCAGCTAACACGAGCGTAGATACACAGAGGCGATCGATGTCATCTATTCGCAGAACTTATTCAACATCAGTCAAGCGGACAGCCTCCTCTACCTCTCGCACTCTGTACTCCCTCACCGTCTCAATGCCATACAGTCCCTACGACTTTGTTGGCGATTCTCGCTGTTGCCTTGGTTCATCCTTAACGTTATTGGTGAAGCATATCCCCCGCAAGATGAAGAGACGTGGCAAAAGACTTGGCAGGTAATCGCAGGCATGGATGGTCTTCAAAGCTTGAGAGTCATGTTGAATAAGTTCTGGATGCCAAGATGTCCCGAGTCGGCGGCGCAGCTGTTCGGACCAATGTGCGCGGTGAAGGGGCTAAAGGTGTTTGAAGTGGAGGTATGCTGGCCTGCGGACGGCAGTGAGCATACTTTGGAACTGGATTCTGTGCCTTATACCATCAAGAGGAGTCCCGAATGCCCGTAGATATTTTGATCCCTTCTGCGGATACTGTGTTTCGATGGGTAGCATAGGAACTCAACTGACGTTTATCTGTGCGTGTTAACCCTAAGTTTCAATGTATGGAGCTATGAGATAGATAGGTAGGTATGTTCCGCTGGGAGAATCATCCAGCTCCTGTACACGGACGACACCGTCAAATCCTCTTTGAGCGTCATGTAAGCCATAGCATGGGATCGTGATTAGTCATGGCTGGCCAAGTGTGGAGACAGCTCTTAAGTCCGGGTCTTGGTTGGGCGGGCCGAACCGCCATCTCAGCGCCGAGAGCACCTCCGAGAGACTTCATACCAAAACCAGCACCTAGTACTCCACCAGTTGAGACATCAGCGCGCCCTTCCCAATTAATCGTCGCGCCAACTCTGCAATTCGACTCAAGGTATCATGGTCGAGCTACGGAAGCGCAAAGCCCCTGCCGAACCGGCTGGGGAAGCAACAGCAACCAAGAAATCCAATCCAGCGAAGCCTGAAGATGGGAAGTCCAAAGACCCTGCAACTGGCGGCCAGGAAGGGTCATCAGCTGCGGCCAATGGCACGTCCTCGTCCTCGTCCGATGGCAAGCTTGTAGTAGGCGAATCAATCAGCCTCGAGGGTTTGGGTGGGGAGATCGAAACCAATGATGGCGAGAAGACGACGCTTAAGCAGCTCATCGATGACAGCAAGGGCGGCGTGGTACTGTTCACGTACCCTAAGGCAAGCACACCAGGGTGTATGTTGTCCTTCCCCCCTGGAGATTACTTGCGCCTAGTACCAGTACTCCAAGCACTCTCTATTGCGCCGCAGCGCTTAGGGGTTCTCTCATATAACTAACCACCGAGAATGTATCTGGGCATTGTCGCTGATGGATGGAACTCAGGCACCACCCAAGTATGCCTCTTTCGGGATTCATACACCCCTCTGACAGCCACCGGCCTCGCGATCTACGGCCTCTCCACCGACTCGCCCAAGTCGAACACCACCTTCAAAACCAAGCAAAACCTCCCTTACCCATTGCTCTGCGACCCTAAAGCGACTTTGATCTCCGCAATCGGTATGAAGAAGCCGCCGAAGGGAACGACCAGAGGGGTGGTGGTCATCGACAAGGAAGGTAAGGTCCTAGCTGCTGAGGCCGGCGGGCCAGCCGCGACAGTGGAGGTCGTCCGGACGCTCGTTGGAGCTGGACATACTACTGAGGATGTCGGGAACGCTCCGGAAGGGGACGAGGTGGAGAAGGCGATTGAGGAGGGGAAAATGGATGCCCAGACAGCCGAGAAGGAAGAGAAAACTGATGCCCTGCCGAAAGACGAGGAAGCCACGGCTGATGTGGCGGCTGATGTTGCTGATACAGCTGCAAAGCTGGATGAAGGGGCTGAAGCTTGAACATAGCGGGTAGGCTCTTTCTTCTGTGTTCAGATCTATCGGGATGGAGGTCCTTGTGGGTTTGTCTCGTCTCTTCTAGGGTACAAACCATTCGGGACCAGGTTGGTGCCACATCTTCGGTCAACGCTTCTAAACGTAGTCGGTGTGAGGACGGTAGCTTTGTCTGTTGCTCCAGTAAAGGTTCTCACCGGTGTCTTTGCCGCTGAATTAGCTTGAGATTAGAAACATAGCAATACTCTCTTGCGCATCCTCTTGTCCTAGTAATAATAGTTGAATATTCTTGGATGCTGTTAAGCATACCTGTAACCCACAGTAAATCTATCATCAACCGTCTAGATTGATCTTGCTCAATATAACAATGCCAGTAGGGATCGATACGCATATTGCGCGATTAGACTAGTATGGCGGCCGTAGAGGGTCTGTGTTGCCGAACATCACTGCTCGCTTCGCTCTGGGTACTTCAGATAATGACACCAGGGTCTCAGAACGTGACAGCAGTGCTGAGCTCGAACCAAGACCCGGAGTTCAAGTACGGTACTGTTCAAGGAAGTCATAAAGCAGGAGTATCCACAGAAGAGTTCAGACATGGCGACAAAGGAAGCAGCCGTGCGTGCAGTCAGTTCCGCTCGCGGCGCAATAGGCATCTCCAAGGTATGGACCCCCTACCAATCTTGAAAGACCGCTTGCTCAATCTCATCCAGAAATACACGGTCCAGTCCACCGGCATCTGGGAGCGGATTCGTCGAGCTTTCGCCGTGGACCCGAACCGTTCGAACGGCATCCCACTCAACCCCCAATTCCGAAATCCATCGCCGGGAGCCATTCCCCCCGAAGACTATGACGACCCAGTCAGCTTTCCGGCGGCGGATATCGCGGAGAACCCGTACTTCAAGCGGGACATGCGAAGACGCTATCCGCGCCTCAGCGTTGTGAACCAGGCGGATGTGGTGGGCCTGTTGTCGGTTGGGAGTAAAGCGTCCCCCAGGGAGGATGTGCTGCAGATCGGCGAGGCGGGTGCGAAGCAGCTCGTGCAGGTCAAGCAGGAGGGGGAGGAGAGAGGTCTGGCGGCTCTGTTCGAGAGGGATAGGAAGACGGTAGGGAGTGTGTTGGGGCCGAGTGGTATGCCGCCGTTACCGACGGCGTTGGGTCCTAAGAAGGAAGCGAGGCAGTATGTTATGGATAGAGATAGGGTAGAAGGATATCCGGAGGAGTATGTGACCGTTTTTCCCTCCTGCATTACGTTCGGTACTGATGCACTTGACAGATACCCTTGCCGGACGTTTGTATAGGTGCCGTTAGCGTTCAGCAGTGTTCTTGATGAGATTGGTATGGTGTACATAGTGTGGCAGGCTCGGCGCGTGAATGTGACTCGATTATCCGCGTTCAGTGTGTGTGGAAAAGCTTCAGCTAGTTTGGATTGGCACGCAACTCAGACAACGATCTCACTTTTCTCACTTCACCACCCATTTCTTCATTCTACCACAACACCCTTTTCAGTCTACGTGTTACCTTTACAGGACAAAAGCATCTACTCAAAACTCATCAGTTCAAGAAAGCATCATGTCGTCCGACGTGTCTCAGCTCCAACACAGATGGGGTCCCCTTGGACCATACAGTCAAGACATGCACTTGGAGGTGTCATCCCTAATGGTACGCAGCACTTACAGTCTATCGTGAATTATCCGTAGAACGGAGCTTCCTGTCCTCCCAACTTGACCTGTCATTACCAAAAGTTCTCACTTTTGCGCCTGGGTCACGAGCCCTCATCGGCTCACTTCCCGCAGCACCCTTCTCACTGAGTGTTCTCACCCTTCTACACGAGCTTATACTAATTGACCGTCTTGATCATCATGCAGGCTCATGAATATCATCCGCTCGATGTAATCTTCACTTGTACTGTTTGTGGGAAGACACTGGACTCGATTTACTTGGAATCGGATGATAACCTAGGGCTTCGGTCCCCGCCGGACTTTGACAACGGCAGGATCGTGAAACTTTGGCTGACGGAGTGTGCGCATCTGACCTGTGCGAAACATCTGGAAGGTGGCGGTTCGAATACTTCATATTTTCTCTGTCCCTATCTGATTGGGCTTGCGGATTTTTCGAGGCTGATCACGATGTGAGCCAGGAGTGCCTTTTTATCCGGCAGACCAGCAACCGCGCGCAGTGTGTCCAGTCTGTAGCGAGGGTAGACCGCACAAAGAAGAAGGAGGAGATGTCACGCCCAAGAATCTCTATGCAGTGCATAATCTCCGAGATGAAGACTTCGAACCTCAATATCTGCTCGATCATGAAACCCTGTTTAGTGACTTGCAGATTCCGACAGCGGCCCTGTTTGCCGGTGATCCACTCATGGAAGGGAAGAAGGTAAGCATGCCCTGGATTGCGATCGATGTGTGCTCCCTTTTGCTCACGCCCCTCCAGTTCCAATACATTGCCCTGTACCGTTACAGCGAAAGGCTTCTTGACCGTTTAGATAATAGGGAATGGGGGAGGGACGATCTACAGAGTAAAATGGATGCAGAAAAACATAGGTTCGCCAGAGGCATGGACATGAAAGCGGTGGACACGGAGGGGGAATGGAAGTTACCGGTCATGATGTGGAATCTGCGCGAAAGGTACAACGACTTGAAGGAAGAAAAAGCTTCTCTGGAGAAGGACATCGAAGAGCTTCGACAGGAGGTCATACAGTGGGACTGCTGGAAACGTAGACAAGCTGAGATTACAATCTACATGCGCTTACTCACCCCACTGGCTAAGTACGCAAAAGGCACAGGCACAGCGCTGAGCTCCTGCTGACAATCTTGCAGAAAGCATCTCGCGATGAGAGAGCGGCTCTGGCAGATCGGTCTGGATGTTCCGGACAAGGAGGACGCTGAGGATCATTTCGGTCCCACGAATCGTCGAGCAGGCCCCCACCGATTCAGCCTTGAACAACCTCACAACAACGTCAGTGTTGTAGCGCCCCGTGTTCCTGACGACGGGAGTGCTACGGGTGAGGGACAGAATCAGACACCACCCCCTGCAGTCGCCGCGCAGACCAGCAGGGATTGGCTAGCGTCATTCGTCTTCGACGACATCGAAGAAGCACGCACGGAACCGATCGCTCGCGACGAGAAGCAGTGCATGTTCGGGATGAAGAGGCAGCTCCCAGCGACCCCCGATGACGGGAGGCGGGAGCGGAGGCTCCTGGCGAGTGCGATCCGCGTGCCACCATTTGGCCCCCCTGGGCCCGAGGACTTCGGACCACACCCAGGGACGGCTGCGGAGATCGCCAGGTCGCGGAGAGGTGGGCCGGGTCTCGTCGCCAACGTCCGCGCCGCCGCCACCGCCACCGCCACCGCCCCCCGTCCCGTCGCGGAGGCCCTCGGGCCCACCAACACCGCCTTCTACGACGATCCCCGCCGTCGTCGTGCGCTGCGGCGGCGGGCAAGCGGGGCGTGAGGCGCTGAAGCTGGGCGTCGGCGAGACGGAGGCAAGTTTACCATCCTAGGGTGCTGTTGAGTCCATGATGTACTGACGCCGACCAATCACAGGTGGCGAGTTTCGAAATGGGGGGGGGGAGCTTGAGTGGATGAACTTCTTTCTTTGTTGCTTGTACTTGGGGCGGACTCCAGTTTGATTAGATGAATGTAGTACGCAATAGCAGTGCAGAGATGAAGTCAGTTTATGGAGATGATTGCATGTTCCGCTATTGATACACAGAGATATTTGCCTGCACTACTGCCACGAGCATCAGTAGACTCAAGAAGACGAGATCGAAGCAACACAACCACCCATTCTCCCCCCCGCTCGCTCTTCGCACCGCCACGAATGCCTCTACTACTACTGCTACTACTTCGCCCACATTACACCCTTCACCTCAAACCCAAGGAATCGAGGCGCTTAGTCGAATGGGTTGGTGCGAGTTCCCCACCAGGTGAGGAACATGCTCAGGCCGACGGTCTCGAAGACGCGAGCGAGGGCACCAACAGCGACCGTGTCCATGGGGCGCTTCTCCGTGAACATTTGCGAGACGAACTACCATCCCAAAAAGTCAGCCGTAAACCACATATCCAATTTAATAATCACGTGAGATCCCAGCAGCAAGAAAATAAAAAAAATCAAATTGCAAACTTACCGAAGGAGCGGAGCTAGCCATGAAGATCAAACTGCCCAAGTAGGCGGCACCCTTGTAGCTCAACGTGCCGGTGGCGTTGATGAGAGCACCCACACCGTAGGTCTGGATGGCGGAGCCGACGATGGACGAGCCCCACGCGGCGGCGGCACCGGCGGCCTCCTTGGACCGGATGAACTCCTCCTTGGAGTTGGCCGACTGGGCGCGCGAGTACGTGTCGCCGAAGACGGGGGCCAGGATGGCGAGCGAGGCGGTGTGTGTGAAGATGGTGCCTAGCGCGATGGCTGAGGGCTTGACGGGTGGGAGGTCTAGAGAGTTGAGAAGTTTCTGTTAGCTGGATCTTCCTTGATAATGGACTGAAGACGTGTCCATGTGTATGTGACCATCGTTTGGATGGGTGAGTTTGCAGGAACGAAGTTTTCGCTGCGGTGCAATGGATTGACGTGGTTGACGTGATGTCCACCGACAGACTTTGCACATGTCGTCACATGGCACCACTCGAAGTAGCGTGAGTCACGATTTGCAGAGAGAAGAGCGACTTACAGTGCAGAGACATGATGAGAGACTTGTTTGATGGATGACTGTGAGGTTGATGTGTAGGTTCTTGATGATTGAATGTGGTAGAGGTAGAATTGGAGAGGGAGAAGAGAAAAAGGCGGGTGATGTTAGGAGTTTTCGAAGCGAAAGGGTGGACTGCAGGAGCCAAAGGCGAAAGTGTGGCTGACCCTGGAAATCGAAATGACATCGGTGGAAATTTACGGACCAACTTGTGCTGCAACATTACCGTGTTATTTTCAGGCTTGAAAATCTTGAGAAATCTTTTATCTACCAAGTATTACCTGAGGGAGTTTACACTTGTTGATAAAACATTAATACTATGGAGGGCGGCACTTTCATACACAATTGTACTCACAAAATTTGCGTCTGTCTCTACAATTGCTACATGAGGTAGCGGACAGTGACAGTCAAGCCACATCCACCAGCCACATCCCGTGTCGAATGAGATGACATCATTGCTTTCCTGGTGGCCGAGGTCAACATTTTTGGTATCTATTTACTTCACGCCTATCTTGGCCGTAGGGGCCCTTTCTTGAGTTATGTTTCAGCTGTTATATTTCGAGCATGGTTACCTTACCTGTATACTGTCAGGCTGTTGTTTACCTTACTGAACTCTTACCCTCTATTAAAGGCCAACCGACTGCCAATGAGAAGCAGCATCCTGGACTCTTTACCGAGGCTGATACCGCCAGTTGTCGTGCTCTGTATGTACGAAGTACAAGGACTTGTAACTGGTATAGGGGAGACCAACGGACATGTAATGATATGCCGGCTATGCAGATAAAGGAGACCAAGAAGTTCAAACCAAGAATAATCCAGAGCACTGTGTAATGGATTCTGCCGGACTCACACAAATGCATTCCGCTGCTAATCGTAATAACTCTGAAATGATAACAAACATTCTGAAAGGATAACAAACACTCCGCCCCAAACGCTGAGCCAAGAGATATTGAGGGTATCACGGACTCGGTGAAGGGGTAAGAAAGCGAACGCCCACCATCCCAAATGCAGCTTCAACACCTTACACGGCGGGGGAAAACAAAATCACTTTAATTGTCCGGCAACGTTGCGCCCAACCTTGTATGCGGCTTTTGCTCGCGGAAGTCGACCCTTTGCGTCCTGCACATCCTTGGATTAGCAAAGTCCCACGGCGATGAGACGACCGGATACTTACCCGCGTACATTCACGGTAAGCCAACTGGCCTTCAACGAGGCAAGGGATGGCGTTTCGCGGCACACCCATCATCTCTTCGAGAGACGTGGGACCTTTCTCCTCACCTTTGCCGCCGTGCACATCTTCTTCGAGCACCTCGCCAGGGCCAAGATCCTGAAGTTCCCTACGCTTTGCAGGGATCGTGCCTGTGGGCTCTTCAGTTAGACAAATGTTTGCATCTCGATATATTTCGCACGGCTTCGGTGAGTGTCTGTAAACCTCCCGGTGAGGGTACTGTCCCCGCTCGCGCCGTATATGGGTTAGCCGTCTACCAAACGTCCGTTTCCTGGAAGGCCTCTTTTCTATCTCCTTTTTCTTGGCTCCGGCGTCGAAGAACACGTTCTCAGCTAGTAGTTCAGGAGCGGCATCGAAGAGATTAGTGTGGATGAATCTTGGCACGACTATTGCTGACTTTTCGGAAGAGTGAAGTCGCTCCCTGAGAGCTTGTACTTCAGTCCTTAGTCTCGTCAACTCTCTACTGCTATCGCCTTGATCTTTATCTCGGACTGTGAGCTGAGATCTTAAACTCGTAATCTCATTCTTGGCCGTTGAAAGGTTAAGGTCTTCGGACAGTACAGCCTTGGCACTTTCGACCTTCGATTGGACGAGTTCTGCCCTTACTTGCTGCAACTCCTCTTCTTTGGCTTGCATTTCCGCCAGATTCTGAGCCGCATTCCTCAGTGATCGCGTATGGAGCTCTCTTATTATCGTGGTAGCCTCCAGTATTCCCTCCCTTATTGTACATCCTGAATCGCCAATGGTATTGGTTTCCGCTAAGGTCCCCTCCTCCACTTCGCTCAGACCATGGCCCCTCCCCGGTTCATACTCCACGCGATCGTGTAAGGATAAGTCAAGTACAGCTGGAGGTACGGTAAGCGGCGCAGAGGAAGGTGCTTGAGCAGTCAGAGAAATTTCGGGTCGACAGACATCTGGGTCATGATTTACTGATATTTCTGATTGGGGCGGCCCATTCGGTTGGCTTGTCACTGGAAATTCCTGGACCTGGTTCGATACAGGAACTCCTCCAGTCCTATTTATCGTTCCCGCCGACTTGATCTTCGGTCCAAAGGGCCACCTCTTGGATTTATCCACATCGCGCAGGCCGTTCACTGAGCTGGAAGAACCTTCGATCGTGTCACAATGTCGCTCGAGCCCAGGAGATGCGTTTTGCTGGTCACCTCTATTTGTGGCAGGTGTTTCGGGAATCTGAAGGTTGACGTGATCTTGAAAGGGGTTACCCTGTGATCTCGTGGTCGCATCCAAAGATCGCTTTGCGCTTGCACAAATTTTACTAGCTGGTCAGGAATACTCAGGTATTTTGCGTTAAAGTCAAACTTACCACAAGTTATCTGTTTCCCCGTTCCTGGGTATATTGAACACCCTTTTGGTACCGCAATTCGTGCAGAGAGGGAAGGACACTACGCTGTCCCTTGACAATGTATATGGTGAAGGCAAAACGCCGTCTACATCACTGCTCCCGTTGCCTGGTTTCGCGCTCGGGGTGGAAGATCTTTCGACCTTGACCTCCTGATTTTCAGCACTTGTATTGGTTGGAGAACGGGTCGAGGACCGCAAGTAATGTGTATACTTGTCCGAACTCTCTTGATTTATGCTCCCAGACACTTGCGGCGAAGTAGCATGAGAAGAATCTTGTACACCTTCCTGACCATTGTCTTCTGTGGTTCGAGTACATGCAGGTTTCTCTGCCAAAATCTGCGCGTTGAGATCAAGCTTTTGCTGCTCGCCGTCAATACTCGTCTCTGCTGAGCCAGGTGCTTTGACGAAAGACTTCCTGCTTTCTGCCAACTGTGTACCATTAGAGGTTGGCTTCCCTATGTCTTCTAATAATGCATCCTGATTCGAAATGTCCAACGTTTCCGAGTCAATTTGCATAGGCTTTTCGCTGTCGATTACTGGCGGAGGTGTTCCTGTCCCACTTATGTACAGAGCATTGCCATGATATGGTTGTACAGTTTGACATGGCGATTTCCGACCGTCAATCACATCCTTCACAGCATCGTCTTCGGTCTTCCGGCGCTTGGGAGGGTGTTCCTGGCTGTGCGGAGAATCGTACTCATCTTGGTTTACACAAGTCAACTTCATCGTCTTCGCTGTGCACCGTGAGCACATGGCCTCTCGCTGGCTGGCAGTCTCTTGGTCTCTGACCATTGTCAGTAAAATCAAATGCATGGAAAAAAGGCAATCAAGCTTACTGAACAACCTGCTTTCCGGCGGCTTCAGACTTGCAACATGACGGGTGGTTTTTGTGTTTACAGACAGAGCATCGTATCCAGAGCGGAAGCTCATCTGTCTGCGGCTTGCGGCAGCTATAGCATCTCTTCGTCTTACTACTTGAGACTGTTGATGTCCTTGCCGACAGGGCCGAACAGCTGGCAGTGGTCCCATCTGAGTCCGTTACTTTGCTCTTCTCATGTACTCGACTGCCGTTGACTCGGAAGAACGCATGAACTTTGCCTTGACCTGCATTTGAGTCGGATGCTTCAACGGCCGTGCTGAGCAGACCAGGGGTTTTACATGCGGACCTGGTGCTAGCTGAGCGCATTGATCTGGGACAGGTCGGAGGAGATCGGCCAGGAGCCCAATCAGGATTAGTTTTTTTATCATATTGTGGCACTCTCGGTAGAGGGACAGATCGTGAGCCATGGGGGACACTGGATTGCTTGATTGTGTCACTGATCGCACGATTATTCGGTGTTCTCGTACCAACGCTTCGCTTTTTGGGTGGAGATATGGTAGAAGTCATTGCTTGAGAGCCTGTAAAGTAATGAGCAGTACTACTTTCGAAACTTCTCTCATGACGCCGTCTTTTAGTTATTGGAGATTCTGATCTTGATCCCTCCGGTTGTCTAAATGATTTCTTGTTTCGCTCATGCCCGGGAAAGGATTCATTTCCAGCAGAGAGACGGCCATTGAGTACGGATTCATCGTGAGGAGGGGTTTCTAGAACATGACAAGTCGAGTTTGACCGGCGCGTGCCCCGCGTGCTATTTCTAGCTGAGGGTGTATTAGCTAAATGTGCAGGAGCGTGTCACTTGACTAACCTGATGAGCCCCTTAACTTCTGGCAGTGTTGATATCTGGTGGAAGCGTTCTACCGTGCATGTCAGCTCTGCAGCGGAACGAGCGGGCGGCATCTGGGTAAATCCAGGCAGCTTCAGCAAAACTCAAGAGACACACTATAGCATGCAGGACGTCTCAGGTCTTTTCAGTTTTGATTTAGTCTTCAATCTGCTGTCTCCCAAGGTTCTCGATCCTCTGAAAGCTTCTAAAGCGAGCCTCTCCCAGCCACTCTCCACTCCAAGCCAGGTGGTGGTTCTAGTCCAGGAATCGCAGATCACGCTCAAGAGCGAAACCCAGACAGTGGTCCGCGTACGTCTCTCATCTCCCTCTTTACACCGTTGCCATTGACGCCAGTTTGTGATCACAACCATACTGAAGCCCCAAGTTATGGTGCTGTCCTTAGACATTGTTTTACACCTCGCCTCCATGTAGTGTCCAGTCCTTGACTTCAGGACTCGACATCTTGCCATGCGAGTTGCCTACATATGCAGTCTTGGCGAGCGCCCTTCAAAGGCTCCCATAGAGCTCTGCTCTGTCCTGGAAAGAGCCAACACACAGGGCAGGAGTGGAGAGGTGGAGGGTTCCTCAGCAAGCTTGAGATCGGCTAACTTGAGGACGAGAACCATTGGAAGACATAAGGCAGTCCGACCTTTTACCATTGTTGCATCATAGACGTCTGAAGATGTGGCTTGGAACAAAGTGAGAGTATCTAGGATGTCATACAACACAGACAATCCTGCCTTGTGGGAAGTGGTTCCAGTTGAAATCAAGATAGACAACAGTAGAGGGATCTGGAAAGCCGACTTGCGTACCTTGGGCCCAAGTGGAGTCGACTCGTGATCATTCAAACCGTGCTGGAAGCTACCCGTTGCAAATTCCCTGGACTCGGCGTTGCCCATAGAGCCTGCCAGATCTTCGCGTGGGCCACTGGCCTCGAGCAAGGCCGGAAGACGAGTCTCGTTCTGTCATGAATAATCTAAAAACGCGGCGGATATCAGAAATCGAAGCTTATAATGGTAAAGCGCGCCGCGTTCTGTACTCCGATGAATTTGAGGTGCGTGATAAGAATTCGTTACCGTGGAGGCGAAAGGATCTCTTGCGTGATATAGTCCCTGACAACAAAACTTTGGCAGGGGTTGAAGCTCGCTTAAACTTGCAGCCACAGGGGACCGGGGAAGGACCCTCGACCTACCTTAACCACAGTTCCAGGTGGCATGTTGCGGCTTTCTTTATTTTCTGTTTTACCTTGAACATAAGTGGGCTTGAGTACTAGCATGCTTGTGTGAAGTGCAGGAGCTGCGCAGGTGAGGCATCAAACGGATGGACTTCCTCAAGTCTGCTGTCGCTTCTGCTATCTCGAAAGGACCTCCATTCCCATACAGCTTCGGCGATAGGGTTGATATTGATCAGTCAATTTGGGCACTGTATAACGGCACGAGGCGAGTATGTCATGTTGTGGCTGCATTGGATTTATGAGTTGAATTGACGATTTAATCTGATATAGGATGACGGTTCACCCTGTTCCATATTCTCTTTCGATGTTGTCGCCAACAAGTCTCGTCTGCTATTGGCGAGAAATGCGGTCCGAAAGTTGCGAACCCTGAGGCATCCTGGAGTCATCAAGCTTTTGGATACAGTCGAAGTGTGTGCCATAAAGCTGAGCAGGCAAATCAGCATCAGGGCTAACGGGCGGTTAGACAGATAGCTACATCTACATTGCAACGGAGCGCTTGACGCCGCTGGGGTGGCACGTTCGGCGTAAAAGCCTGGGTGTGGAGACTCTGAAATGGGGATTGTATAGTGTCGCGGTGTGTAAGGCCGCTCGTTTCCTTCCAGATGTGGAGCTGATGGACTGGCCGACAGACAACCTTAAAGTTCATCAATGAAGAGGCCTCCTCAGTTCATGGCAATCTTCGCGTCTCCTCCATTTTCACCGGTGAAAGCGGGGAGTGGAAACTGGGTGGCCTCGATATCTTGAGCTCAATGAAAGACGACGAAGCAATAATCTACGTACGTCTTTACCTTAGGGCAAGCCGCAAGCGTACCTTGTAACTTACCTCTACGGCAGACCTATGGTAGCCTTGTGCCCGATTCAGGACGTTATGCGCCACCAGAAATCGCGAAAGCTGGCTGGGATTCAATCAAACGAAACCCAGTGTCGGCTGTAGACGCGTATGACTTTGGTATTCTAATTTTTGAGGTCTTCAACGGTAGCTTCAACGGTGTGGGTCAAGCGGGTGCAACCAAGGGTGTGCCACCGAGCATGCATCAAGCTTACAAAAGATTGATGAACGAGAATCCGAAAGCTCGTCTGAGCGTGGCACATTTCCTGGATCAAGGGAGGAAGAGCGGGGGCTTCTTTGAAACTCCACTAATTAAGTTAACGGATGGAGTGGAGAATCTTGGCCTGAAGAGCGAGGGTGAACGTGAGAATCTCTTGAGGTAAGTCTACAGTATGGATAAAACTATCAGAACTGATGCTGATCTATATCGGAGTAGCGAACTCGACAGCGTCTCGGATGACTTCCCAGAGGAATTCTTGAAGATGAAGGTCCTACCAGAACTACTGAAGTCAATTGAGTTTGGGGGTGGAGGTCCCAAAGTGTTCGGAGTCGTAATGAAAATCGGCTCCAAATTAGTCGATGAGGATTATGATACTAGGGTGACTCCAGTCATTGTGAGATTGTTTTCGAGTCCAGATAGGGCAATCAGAGTGTGTCTACTTGACAACCTTCCATTGATGATTGATCGGCTATCCCAGAAGGTGGTCAACGACAAGATATTTCCTCAGATGGTATACAGATTCTTCAGTCGTGTATATTTCAATGCTAAGAGAGAATCTAGGTCACAGGCTTCACAGATGTCGCCCCGGTAATCCGAGAACAGACTGTCAAGGCAGTGTTGACTGTTATCACAAAGTTGTCCGATCGTACTGTAAACGGCGAGCTACTGAAGTATCTAGCGAGAACTTCAAATGATGAACAGCCTGGAATTCGGACCAATACTACCATTTGCCTTGGAAGAATTGCAAAGTATCTCGGCGCGAACGTGAGTGTTCATCACGATATTTGATTGCACCTGATGATGACCTCGAGTAGACTAGACAGAAGGTCCTTGCTGCAGCCTTTGCTCGGTCGTTAAGAGATCCCTTTGTGCATGCTCGCAATGCTGCGCTACTGGCCTTGGGCGCAACGTTTGATATATTTACCGAAGACGACTGCGCCACCAAGATCATGCCAGCTATTTGCCCATCTCTTGTTGACAAAGAGAAGTAAGTAACAATCCAATTTCACGGGATTGAGGCTATTGACATTTCCGTAGACTCGTTCGAGACCAAGCAAACAAAACCTTAGACCTATATCTGCAACGTGTTCGCAAATACAGCACTACACTTCCAGACACGGTCCTCCCGCCGCCCAATGCTTTAGATTCGAACAACACTACTGTTCCACGCATCGGCACACCTCAGCACGACACCTCTTGGGCGGGCTGGGCAATATCGTCATTCACGAACAAGCTCGCCGCTGCCAGCGGTGAAATGCAGCCTTATGCTCAAGCGCCTGCCGTCATGGGTAGCACCAGGTCAGCTTCCTTGCCTCCTAGTACAGACACCGCTCGGCCCTTTTCATCCACTGCATCAGCGTCCACGTTACATCGTCAGGCTCTTGCACCACCCTCAGCGCCAGTTCTGATCAGAACTACCACGGATGACTTCTTCAACGCTGTCCAGGATGAAAACGATGAATTAGATGAAGCTTGGGGCGACCTCGGCGGAGAGGCCTTCTTCGATGCACCTTCCGAGGCCATGGACACACAATCCTCGACGCCTACACCATCATTTGATGATGGTGGGGAGCCTGATTTTGCGGGGTGGCTCAATGCGCAGGCGCAGGCTAAGTTGAAGAAGCCTCTTCCCAAGGGGCTTACAAAGTCATCCGCGTTCAGCAACGGTCGCCCGGTGGCTAGTGGCAGAACTGCGACTACTGGTAGTGTAACATCAAATTCTAGCGCGCAGAACCCTACGGGCAGAGACACAAAGCCGATAGTCATTAGCGCCAAGAAAATCAATACGAAGCCGAAAGATGCTCCTGATGAAGTTGATGGCTGGGGTGATGCTTGGGATTAGTTATGATTTGCTACAACATTGGTGCATCGCGCGGAGCGCATCGGGGAAATCACGAAGTGCTTTGGAGTATCGGATGTTTAGAGCATCGCAGCGTTTTCTTTCCCATAGGAACTCAGGTCTATGATCACATAGGATTTAAATTCTCGCAAATACTGATCCATGTTATGGCTGGCTATAGGACCTATGTCTGTAGCACGTAGCCGGGCACCAGTAACACCTACGCTAAGGAGCAATCGAACCATTCAACGACATGGTAACCCTCCCTATGCTATGACGCCGCGTGTAACACCGAAGTTGTAGCCCCTAGCGACTCTCGGAATAATCGTTCAAGGCCACGCACACCGCACCACGATGATGACCCTCGTACTGGCGAATGACGGACTGACTACTCAACTCCCACAGGCGAGCGTAATGATCCGAGCACGCCGTCACCAAGTACGCGGAATCAGCACTAAAGGCACAGTCCCAGACCCAACGCTGATGGCCCTGCAACGTCGTCTCGAGAGGGAACGCGTTGACATGACGGTTAGCGGTAGGAAGGTTGTCAGCACCGGTGGCATTGTGCGGAGCGGCTGGATCGACGGACCATATCCTTGCGGTGTGGTCTGCTGAGCAAGTTGCGAGGTGGCGGACGTCGGGGGAGAGGAGGATGCGGGTGATGTACCGGTGGTGGGCGAGGAAGCTGGTGACTGGGACGAGAGAGGTGACGTCGCGGTTTTGAACCATGCGCCAGACGTAGACGTTTCCCTGGTCAGGGTTCAGTTTGAAAGTTGAATTTATTAGACTAGAGGATGAGGATTCGGTACCGAATTGTTCCCAGCGCAGAGAAGGGAGCCGTCACTCGCTACGGTCACACTGGCCACGGAGACATCGTCTTCCGGGATCAGTTGGTGAGTACACTTGTTCTCGCCCAGGTCCCAGATGCGAACATTTCCTCCACGGTCACAGCTGATCAGCTCGCCTTGGTTTGGATGAATGACGACGTCGTTGACGGGAACTCCGTGAGGGTAGTTGCGTTGGATACTCGCGGTACGGGTATCCCAGATCTTGACGGTGCCATCTTCGGAGCTAGTGACCATCCATTTCCCCTCGCAGTGAAAGGCTACGCCGGTGATGTTGCTGGTGTGACCTTCGAAGGTGAGGACGGGGTTAGGATTCGAGGACTTGATGTCATAAAGCTTGACGTTTTGATTCCCCGCAGCTGCGAGATAGCGCTTGTCGGGCGAGATGCAAAGACGGTTCACTTGAGAGCCGGGGTGCGAAATGGTACGTTGGCGTATTCCAGACAATGCCTCCCAGAAGCTGGGCTTTGTTAGAGCTGGCCAGATACTGTCTCTGAAGTAGCTTTCCGTTGGAGAGGCCTTACCGGATAGTGTAATCGTAGCCCGCTACACATTTATGTTAGCCCTAGACTCATAGAGGTGAGTGTTCACCGGCCTATGCGAATTTGCTTTTGCAACCAGGAATAAACTGGATAGCTAGGCAGGACGTACCGGTGCAAAGAATCACGCTCATATCGAACTTGTTCTTACCGTACTTCTGGCTGAACCAGAAGTGAAGTCGGTGATAGCTTTCATAAAGACGCCTTACGATATCGGGATTAGCTGCCGCATACAACGCTAGTCACAACGCTCGCTTCCACCGATCGTTTATTTCTTCTCCAACGTCCAACGACATGCAAAGCATGATACTGGAGGATCCTCGAGGAAAGCTCGGTTGAGGATAAAACTCACCCTGCTTTAGTCCGCACGGACGAGGGGAGCTGGAGAGGGTTTGATAAGATCTGCTCTAGCAGCTTTGCTCGGCCTAAGTCAGGAGTCAGCGGCTGATATGGCTACCCCATCGCTCAAGATGATGGAGGGTGGAACACAAGAAGGTATTTATGCTTCTTCAGACGCTTCATATGTAGGTGAAGTGGATAAGACCGATCTGGGGCTTACACTTCTCCCCGGATCACAGATACAGACAGAGTGTGACAAGGAAGGCAATGTAAGGTCGGACAGAGTCCATCATGAATGGGGGTCTCTTAGGAAGCTCATCAACGGCAGCAACAAGGGAATTGCGTCAAAAACTGGCAGGAGTGCGTTGAATGGAAGAATACATCAAGATGTGTGTTTACAAGACGAGACTCGAGATCCTGTGGAGATAGAACCAGAAGGTAACAGTGTATCCAAACGGCATGAGACAACTTGCGTACGTTCTTCTTCTTGCTTGAAGGCCGCAGAGAGGTCAGGCGATGCACCGCGTACTGAGCCACACAAGGCTATTGTGGTGTCGAAAGAACCGGCACGTTCGCGTTCTCGGGACTGGAACGATCTCATTGATAGAGTGACATTTGCCTATCCAGAAAATGTGCGTGTCAGTGAAACTTCGTCCCCTGCTGTGAGGGGCGTCGATGAAAGCAGAGTTAGAGAGCCCGTTCACGGACTTCACCGCAGTATAGAAGGAGAGAGTGTTGTCTTGAACGATGAAGCAAGATTCAGTGAAAGTGATGCAGAAGACAGCCTAGATGGGCTCCGTCCGCATAAGAGGCAGAAGACAGGGAAGTACCTACCATGTTCACTATTTCAGGATCTTCAAGATGCTATAGTGGAACAACTGGACGTGGGTGTGGACCTGTGGAGACGTGGAGTGAGTGACAACGACTTTGGAGGGCTTTCGACGGAGGCAGGTGGGGTGTTGCGCAGCCGCAGTCACAGCCGCAGTCACAACCCGGTGAATAATGTTCGTAGGGTAGTGCGTGGCACAGTTTCCGAACCTCACTACTCCTCACCTCGACCTACTTCGACGCGTGCATTGGAAACTCGATCTCGAAGCCTTAGTACTCGAGGAAGCTCAAGCATCTCGTCAGGTCATACAATTCGTCGCTCAGCACGTCCTGAGCGCTCCGACACGCCGCTTGCTACCCCACCTCATACTTCGCGAGCCATTACTACCCCTGCGCTGTCTTCAAAGAATCGAGTAATGTCGCACCAACCTCATGAGCAACCAAACTTCAGAGCGCCTTCCGCTTCAACTGCGAGTCTTTCGGACACTCCTCGAATGGGTGACTCTTTCACCCGCCACTCGCAAGCCAAAAGTGCTCTCAACGAGGGGTCGTCTCTTCTTGAGACGCTTCCCTCTGCTACAGCTTTACCGTTACACGACCCTCAAGAGCGTGATGAGTTCGCTAAACATTCAGTACCAATTGATCCACTGTCTGCCCTACCTACGCATCTAACCAACTCGGCGGAAGCTCCCCTTACGGTGAGCATGAGCACAATAAGCTCGGCACAGAGTCCATTCACCGAGCGCCTAGACAAGTGCGACAACAACTCTATTCACGACAATACGAGCTTGGATATCACTGCAGACAATAGTATAAGTCCAGGAGACGACCTGCAACTTGAAGCAGCCTTACCTTATCGCATTGGACCAATTTCCAGTCAAGAAGCCTATGAGTCTCCTTACGCTCCCGGATCTCGACGACTGCAACATCTACTTCGCTCCCAGATTGGACAAACAGACAATCGAGATCCAATGGAGCATTTGACGCTGGAACCTGCAATAACTGCAACAGCTTCAACTCCTCCCATTTCACAACACCACCACCCTGCCACGCTAAATCCAAGCAACGCATCATCCCCTACACCATTGTCTCACCCAAGGCCAGGCGTACAATCGGAGTCTCTTCTCTCTATGCCGCCGCCGCCTCGTGCGCCGAGCCAAAGTTCCGTTTCAAGGACGGGTCCGCCCAACGGAGCAACATCTGAACAAGATTTGGCCGAGTCTGACGGAAGCTCGAGTGAATCATCCAGCGAGGAATCGTCGGCTCCAACGGAAACGATTTTTGTGCCGCCCACGCTTGTCGATGCCGCCAAAAAGGGCCTTCATGCCATTACCTCGGTGTTCGTCAATCGTGTTCATCATCCCGACATAGTACTTCGAGTCATTAGCTTTATCAAGACGTTCCCTCCGTACGGTGAGCCTTTCGCTCCTTCCAATGGCTCTTCCGCTGGCCCCGGTGATGCGTGTCCAGCCGACCAGATGGATCTGCTATACAAAACTCACTGCCTTTCAAAGAGGAATCTCGACCTTTCACTGAGGAACACGGTCTTGAAAAAGGAGCGTGACCGGTTTAAAAGAGCGGCTCGCGAATGGGCCACCATGGATCCCGAATCAGGTTTTACGAAGGGGCAGTCAATGAGCCGAGAAGTTAGGAGCCTCCGTAGTCAGCTTGTGAACAAGACGGTGGAGGCTGAGCGCTTGAGGAAGGCTTGGTTTGAGTTCGAAGCTTCACGCTCTGCTTCAAATCAATTCAACTATACACACAACACTGGAGCCTTCTCAAGTGGTCACGAGAAGCGTTCCTTCCCCACTGCTGAACCGACACCGCCAACATCTAAACGGGTCTCCATTGATTTGACCGAGGGTACCCCAGAGCCATCATCAACACTAGCAACTGCACAGCCAGTACCTCCTCGGCCCCTATCTTCGTCGCCTGCAGCGGCCGACCTCCGCAGTACCATGAAGCGCAAAGCTTACTCGTGGCTCCCCGATAAATCAAATCACATGGTGAAGAAACCAAGCGTAGCATCTCGCGGCAGCCGACCATCGACGGCAATCGAGCTCGATGTTGAAGGCCCGGTGGTTGATGCCGATGCTGAGCTCGAGGCGGAACTGGAGCGCGAGTTGCTGGCCTCGCAGCATGCCGAAGAGCAGGAGCAGCAGCAGCAGCAGAAACGGCAGCGGCAGCAGGCGGCTCGGGAGAAGCGCCAGAAGTTGATAAAAGCGTCGAAAGATCGGAGGGCGAAGGCGGCGACAACGGCGGTGAGGGCAGGCCGGGCTGAGGAGGAGCGGGAGAGGTTGGTGGTGGCGGAGAAGCAGCAGCTGCAGCAGCAGCAGAAGGTGGTGGATGAACAGCGGCTGAGGAATGTGGAGGAAAGAGCAAGAGCCGAGGGGCTGTTCGGGGTGGAGGATGACCAGCAGCGGACGGAAGCAGAGGACAGGGCGAGGGATGAAGAGTTGTTCGGGATGGACGAAGAGGAGTCTGAGGAGATAGTTGATGTGCAGGTAGGGCCAAAAGATGGTTGGGACGAAGCTGCTGAGTTGGCCTTACGTCGGGCACTGAACGAGAGCTGTGAAGAGAGCGAGGAGGAGTAGCTGTTGAGCTCTGTGCGCTGATTCGGATATGACCAGATGATACCCATGGCTGTTAGAGAGATTACATTGCCGAAGTAAGAATCCTAGACGATGATCTGAAATTCCTGGCGCCACGCTATGCTTCCGTGAAACCCAACGCTATAATAACAGAAACAGAGGGTCGCCGTACCCTACACCTTCTCGCCTTCCGATTGAACCCATCTCCTCCGCCCGTTGTTCTTCTCGAGCACCCGATCATTCTCCCCGTCTTCACCGTCTATCCCATGACCCTTCCTCCCTCTGCCCCTCCGCCTCCCACCACAGCAATGACAACAAGAACAACAACACATTCCCCACTGTAGCACCATGCCCAAGATTTCAAACGCAACAGCCACCCACATGAAAGCAAACATCCTTGTCCCCAACTGCGCATCAATGTTAAGATCCACGCTAACGTTCGCGAAGACGTTGCGGAAGATGACGAACAACGTCGTCGCTATCACCGTTGCGATCGTCGTCAGGAGGGCCGTCAGTGTCGTCATAAGGGACGGCAGTACGCGGAGCAGACGGGAGGCATGATGGTGCGTGGAGAGCGGGATCAACGCGAGGGGGACCGAGAGGAACGTCAAAATCGTGCAAGTCAAGAAGAGCGCAGCCATCCAATTCGACGCCGTCCGAACAAGGGAAAGCGCCGAAACGACAGTCGTCGGGAGCGCGACTGCCCGAAGTCCCCGCCCACATCAGCTTATCTCTTTCCCCTCCGAACCTCACACCACACCCCTTGCCTGCCCCCGAGAAAGGGGGACAACGAAAAAGACAGCAACTTACTCGTCGCCCCAGCCAACAGCTCCCGCAGCAAGATCTCCACCGGATCGAACCAATACCCCGTCCTCGGCGGCCCGCAGCTCGTGATGCCGCTGCCGGCGTAGCCGTCGCAGTAGTTCCACAGCCCGGTCTGGTAGAAGTCGTGCAGGCCTAGGGTGCGGGCGATGGAGTCGATCAGGAGGGCGTTGGGGGCGCTGCGCGGGATGATGTGCGAGAAGTCGAGGCGCAGGAAGTAGATGGTGGTGAGGATCGGGTGGGTGTGAGTGTTGCCGAGTTCGATGAGGAGGAGGAGGGGGAGAGCGGCGAGGAAGGAGAGGGTGGAGAGGATGGTGAGGGGTTTGTGTGGGGAGTGGGTGCGGGGGGTGGTGGTGGTGGTGGTGGAGGGGAGGTGGGGAGGTGAGGGGTTAGAGGGGAGTGTGGTGTTGGATGGTGTTGGGGATTGGCGTGGACGGGAGCGTTTTGGTCGGAGGCGGCGGATGGAGGTGAAGGTTGGGAGGTCCATGGTTTGCGGAGAGCAGTCGGACCTCAGGGTTCAGGAGACTATATGCAAAGTATGAAGCAGGCTCAATGGGACAATAGACAGGCGGATCTTCTGGAGAAAAGATCTAGAAAGACAAAGCTCATGGACATGTCATGGTTCTGGATAGGTAGTATCATTCAAGTACTCTAGACTAAAAGACTGAAAACAAAGAAGAAAGTATGATTGACTTGTCATTGAGTACCTTAGTTTTGGACAAGTGATAGACAGAGAGCTGCCGCTCGGTCCACCTAAGTGTCCGAGTCGTCCGTCCTCGTCCACGCGGTCTGATTACATATCTGATGTAAGCGTGCGTCGTCATCGCCAAGGAACTCTCCCAATTGGCTTTCGAACAGCTCGAGGCACTGCCAGTACGAGTAAGCATACAACAGGGTTGAGGGATGCCCGGGATGCTCGGGATGCAGGAAATGCAGTGGTCGGACCTGAGATCTGACTACCTAGTACCAACCCTACCCGGATGTCGGCGGTGCTCCCACCCCGCCGGGCTCCTCGTCCCGACCGTTTTCGAAGCAAGAATGTCTCCAGTACAGTGATCGTTTGCAAGCATTGTTTGCAATGATGCTATTTCTTCTGAGTTTCCAATATCCTGCTGCCAGTGGTTAATGTTTGATTCTCTACACTGCATTTCATCTTTAACATGCGGTGTACACGACAGTAATCTGCCTTGACGTTGTGGACAATCAACGTCACTCTCGCTCTCCAGTCTTTCGTTCCTTGCTAGCTTCAGCGATATCGATGGCTTTTAGTGCATGCGCCTCTACGCCGTGACTTTTTCTCTTACGACCCACCGTGACCTTTGATATCGTGACTGCTTCGAGCAAATCCTGTCATGCTGCTTCTCCCACTACTACCCATCTGCTGCCTCCTGGCGGTAGCAGCAAATGCGCAAGGCGTCACGTCAGGTTCCGTCCTAATCCTCTCAGGGACAAACTCGCCCTCCGCACCGGGTATAGGAGGTGGCTCTATTCTTACGGGCACTGAAGCCTTGTCCACTACGGCGACGAGTGGAAGTCATGATGGCGCAAATACTCTCCTTTCCAGTATCATGGCAACAGCGAACGCATCGCAGACCTCCGTCCCCACACAAACAGCCTCCTCACTGTCGGTGACTATCTTGACTGGGGCAGTCCAACCCACTTCGGCCTTACTGAGTGCCACAACGGTAGCAAACGTTACAACCGGAACCAATGCCACCATCACTACAACTAGCTCTGCCCAACCATCAAATACACAGCCGTGCAACAACTACCCTGAGCTCTGCACCAGAAAGTACAGTAACATCACAGAAGTAGGAGCACACAACAGCCCCTTCGTGAGACCCGGCAACGCAGCGAGTAACCAGGAACTTGGCGTGATCGCTCAACTGAATGACGGAATTCGCATGTGTACGCCCATACCCCCAACGATTCCGCCTCAAGGCAGGCTGACCATTCCTCACAACACAGTACAAGGCCAAACGCACATGGAGAACAACACCCTCTACTACTGCCACACCTCCTGCGCCCTCCTCAACGCCGGCCCCGTCGAATCCTACCTCCGCGACGTCACCTCCTGGATCCGCACCCACCCCTACGACGTCATCACCATCCTCATCGGCAACGGCGACTTCGTCGACGTAGGCAACTACACCCGCCCCATCGAAAACAGCGGCCTGAGCAAATACGCCTACATCCCTCCCAAAACCCCGCTCTCCGCCGCCGACTGGCCCACTCTCTCCGACCTCATCCTGACCGGCAAACGCGCCGTCATCTTCATGGATTACAAAGCCAACCACACTGCCGTGCCCTATGTCCTCGACGAGTTCAGCCACATGTGGGAAACCCCCTTCTCGCCTACGGACCGCGCCTTCCCTTGCACCGTCGACCGGCCGCCGGGTATTAACGATAGCGTGGCGGGCGAGATGCTGTATGTGGCGAACCATAATCTGAACGTCGAGATCAAGTTCGCGGGGAATAGTATCTTGGTGCCGAATACCGTCCTGCTGAACGAGACGAATAACGTCACTGGCTTTGGGAGTCTGGGCCTTATGGCTAATCATTGTGCTGGTAAGTCCTCCTCCCCCCCTTGCCCGTTCCCGTTCCCATTCCCCTCGTCGTCATCGATCAATCAACCCCCACACATCCCCTCCCAACAGAGATGCCACACGCTAACCGACGAACACAACCGCGCAGCCGCCTGGCCTCGACCCCCGACCTTCCTCCTCGTCGACGACTACAACGTCGACAACGGCGCCGTCTTCGAGGTCGCGGCACAGCAGAACAACGTCTCGTACACGCGTCCTTGCTGCGGGCTCGTGCCTTCTGCCGCTTCGGAATCATGGGATTCGTCGGGGCGATTGCGTCTCGTTTGGTGGGTGGTTTTGGTACTAGGCGTCTTGGTGTTTTGGTAGTTGGTGTGAGATAGAATGGGATGGAGTTTGTAGAGCGAGTATGGTATAGCGTGGAGAACGGCGTCTGGAGGGTCGACGGGTAGTGCGGTCTAGATTCTGGATGGACATATTTGGTATCGTACTTAGAAGGGTTGGATGGTGATGAAAGCAAGCACCTGGGCGGAAAGGTTCAAAAGTGGTAGAGTAGTACCCAACAGAATAATATTCCAGTCACGCACGTTAGCCCCATCAGCCACTTCATTGGCTCCGCTCACCTATAAGTCCGTTGCTGAAAGCTCTCTACAGATGATCGCACAGTGAGGTTTTCTTAAATATGTGCATTTTGCTACGTACATACATTCAAACATACCCGATAACGCACGCAATCCCTAACCTGAACAAAGCACGAAAACAGAAACCCACACCAATCATCTCCACAGGCGCCCGATCTCCAGCCCAAACGAAGAGTGCCTACAAGCCCACCGCCACCTCTCCCTCCCTCCTTCCCTCAAAAGAGAGAGAGAGAGAGAGAGAGAGGAAAGTAAAGAGCGAGACCAACCTCCCCACCCATCCCCTCCCCCTTCATCCAAAGTGCCCATGCAGCACAGCAAGGATCCAGCGAACGCGGATCAAACTTGCCGTGGTGGACCAGCCTTTGAACGAGGGGAGAGAGGAAGGGTACGAAAGAAAATAGAAAATAAATACAGCGAAAAGAAAGAACGAAAAACCGTGCATCAAGGAGAACGCCAACGCCATCGCTCGCTCGCTCGTGCAGAGGGGTATCGTGGTCATGAGGGTCATCGTCGTCATCGTCGCCGTTGGTGATTGTACTCCCACCCACCGGCCGGCCCCCCCTCCCCCCAACCCACACCGGCGCTCCTCCTACGCCTCATCGGGGTCCGAGTCGAGGAGGATGGCGTCCTCTTTCGAGGAGCCTCGCACCTCGACTCCCTCCCCTTCCCCTTCCCCTTCATCCTCCTCCTCATCCTCCTCATCAACCGTCTCCTCCCCATCCTCCCCCGCCTCGTACGCCCCGTACGCCGCCACGGCCCCCTCCCAGAACCCATCGTCCTCCTCGCCCTCCTCGCCCTCGTCGGCGACCTGGTGGCGGGGCGGCGAGGCGGAGTGGGAGCGGGAGGAGGCCGACGCCCAATAGTCGTCGATGAGCTTCTTGCGGATCTCGAAGTCATCGTCGTCGTCCGCCTCGTCGTACTCGACGGGCCGCCCGCGCTTGAGCGCCTGTTGGCGGTGGTAGGCGCGGATGTCGAAGATCTCGTCTTCGTCGGGCGCCGCCTGCTCCTCCCCCTCCTCCCCCTCCTCCTCCTCCTCCTCCGCCGCACCGTCGTCGTCGTCGGTCTCGTCGGCGTGCGGGGAGGGGAAGGGGCTCAGGAAGAGGGAGGTGCCCGGCGCGTATTGGGGCGGTGGCGTCGTCGAGACGTAGGGGCGCGGGAGTTCGTCGGAGGAGGAGAGCGGGGGGACGTCATCGATGATGTAAGTTCGGAGTGGGTTGGGTTGGATGGTGCTCGACTGCGTGGTGCGGTGGATGTCTTCTTGGAGTGCTTGGTCGAGGATGTTGGTGACGCGCTCTTCGTGATCGCCGGTGTGCTCGCCGTCGTAGTCGTAGGATGGGCGGCGGCGTTTGCCGTTACGTGAGAAGTCGTCGTCGGGTGAGGCGCGCTTCAGGTCCGGGTAGCTGATGCCGTCGATCTCGGGCTGCACGAGTGGCGAGACGGGGTCTGCTTTGGCGAGTTGTTCTCGCTCGAGTTTCGCGCCAAGTTCCTTTCTGAGTCGCTCTTCGATCTTGGGTCTGAGCTCGGCTTCGATCTTTGGCGCTAGCTTGGCTGGTAGTTCTCTCATCAGTTGGGCGCGGACTTCGCTTTCGAGTTCCTGTCTCAGCATCTGTTCGACTTCCGGCTTGAGTTCTGCTGCGAGTTGAGCGGGTAGGTGTTCGTTAAGGTGGGCGAGAAGGTGTTCTTCGAGTTGCTGCTTCATCATTTCTTCATTCTCGGCACGGAAATCTTTCACGCCTTGCTCGAATATCTCTGCTTTCAAGTCCTCGGTCGTCTGTGCTCTTAATTCGTCTTTGAGTTGTGCAATTGTCTCCTTGTGTGCTTCGGACGCGAGGTATGCTTTCTGCTCCTCCTCGAGTTGAAGACGTATCTCGACGCGAGCGGCTTCAGCACGACGTGCAACTTCTGAATTCTCTCGTCTCGCTTTGTTGTTCGCCGTGATTTCCTTTGCTTTCTTGAGTAAATCTTGTAGCCCAAGCTCTCGCGGTGCGCAGGGAGTTTCCAAGTCGTCATCATCATCATCTTCTTCTTCTTCGTTTGCGGGTCCACCTGGGGGTTTACTGACGCCGTACCTTGGGCCATAGATGAATGTCTGCCACGTTGGCGTTCTACTGATCTTTCTAGTTTTGTCTTCCTCATCTTCTTCGATCGGGATTCTTTTCGGGGTTTTGGTGATGCTTTCCCTTTGTTCTTTCTTTTGTCGTTCGATAATGACCTGCCATGATGACAATGTCTTGGTCTTTTCCGATCTAGGCATTGCGTCGACTGGGATATGGGTATGTCGTGGGTCTCGCGGTGTGACACGAAAGAGTAGCTGGAACGTGGATTTCCGGTCGCGCTTCTGTCGAGGAGTGAATGTTCGCTTGTAGAGAATGAGGAACAAATCCGTAGCTTTTGAAGTATGGTCTCAAGTCAAGCGTCTGCTGCTAGCCTCGGACTCCTGAGAAGCAGATCGAAGTGTTTGCAACACGTGAGAATGAGAGTCAAGTCGCTCCGCAGTCGAGAAGTGAATTTTGAGCTTGATAATGGTGGATACTTTCGTAAGCTTTTGAATGGAGTTCAGAGTAACGTTTCAAGGGAACTGTTTGACACTGAGAAGCGAATTTACTATTGAGTAGCCCGTAAACCAGTTGAAACTGTGTTCGAGTAAAGTGTATGTAACGCGTGAGATTGAGAGTCAAGTCGCCTTGCAGGGAGAAGTGAGTTCTATTCTTGAAGAAGGTGAATACTTTCGTGGGCTTTAGAATGGAGTTCGGAGTAATGCTTCAAGATGACGGTCGAACTCTGAGAAGCGTAGCTACTGTCAAGTAACCCTTAAAGCAATTGAAAGTGTGTCGAGTAAGTGGAGTTGAGAGAAAGAGAGAGAAGTGTAGAAGCGAAGAAGTGAGAAGTGTTGGTGTTATGTGAGCAAGTGAATGTAGTGAATTGTTTTGCAAACAAACAAACCACTCCCGTCAATCGCAACTTCCGCATCTGGAGCTTCTGAAGCTCCTACGCCGTTAGCGCGAATCATGGAATCCTGGTTCCGCACTGGCGCCGAGGTCCTGCCTGTGAGGGCAAGTCCAATCCATGATCATTTGAACAAGTCTGATCCGTAAAGAAGTCCATATCAGAGATTCACAAAAGAGGGAATTGTTGCCCATCATGAGCAATGAGCTGTGCGCATTCTGATATCTGGTAGCGTCAGACACTGCGGGAGAGGCGGTGTCGATCCCCTTCGCTAAGCCTGGAGCACCGCCCGATTGGCACCTTAGCACGGACAATTTGTCTGATCTGCAGCCCTGCAACACCACAACCTGACAGTAAGGTACAATTACCTCGACTCGCCCACGACAACAGACCTCCACTCTCAAAACCAGCCCCTGTACCACCACCATCCCAAACCCCACCCCCCTCCCCCACCCCCCTCCCCCACCCCCCCAAAAACCAACCCAAACAATGGACATCCGCCTCCTCCACCCCTCCGACATCCCCCACGTGCAAACCGCCAACATCACCAACCTCCCCGAAAACTACTTCTGCAAATACTACCTCTACCACGCCCTGTCGTGGCCGCAACTCTCCTACGTCGCCGTCGACGCCTCCCGGGTCCCGAAAACCCCCTACGACCCCCCCAAAATCGTCGGCTACGTCCTCGCCAAGATGGAGGAGGAGCCCGCCGACGGCGTCCAGCACGGCCACATCACCAGTCTGAGCGTCATGCGCACGCATCGCAGGTTGGGGCTGGCGGAGAAGTTGATGCGGCAGAGTCGTAGGTTACTCTTCCTCTTTTTTTTGCGGGGTTTGGTGGGGTGGTGAAGGGAGAGGAGGAAGAGGGGAGTGCAGGTGGATGGGAAAGGCTAATTCGATGGGTCATTATGGGGGTGGTAGAGAGAGCGATGGTCGAGACATTTGGGGCGCACTACGTCTTCCTGCATGTGCGGGTGTCGAACATCGCGGCGCTACGGCTGTATCGGGATACGCTGGGGTTCAAGGTGGAGAATACGGAGGCGAAGTACTACGCCGATGGCGAGGACGCGTTCGTGATGAAGATGGACCTGGGCTATTTGCGAGAGGAGGCGCTGGATGCAGAGAGTGATCGGGATTCTCGTGAGGATGGTGGGGTCAAGGACGAGGGCGATGGCGTGGGTGAGGTGGGGAAGAAGGGGGAGGGGGAGGAGC
>JAABUJ010000376.1_pt1 | contig 90908 bp, 85 predicted proteins | sample 5559131 | NCBI WGS metagenome assembly JAABUJ01 (sample SAMN10711875, study PRJNA513366) | rock metagenome | isolation source: Antarctica rocks | place: Antarctica: Victoria Land, Mt New Zealand nord | collected 2016-01-07
AGCGAACTGCTTATCTCCTAGTCTGGCTCACCGGCCATAGCTTGTCATCAGCATGTTCGCTCGTGCCATCCCACCGAGAGACCGGCAAGGGAGGCTCGGGGATCGGCTTCGCCGTCCCTTCTAATCACACAAGATTGTCGGACTTTGTCCGACAGCCGACAACGGGCGGCTTGCGGCAAAGCCGCAAACGCGACGGATTCGGTGAAACCGAATCCTCTAGGGAAGCGGGCTTTGTTACATAGGCGACGCGAGCGAAGGCGTACGCTCGCACCATGCTATCACGCTGCGGGGTAACAATTATGTTCGATGCACCGAGGCAGCTTCCGCAAGGCACGTGCAATAGTCTCGGGCCCGCGCCGAGGCGCAGTGAGTCTTCAGCTGCAGCGACGGGCTTCCCCTAGCCGCTTGCGAAGAGCGCGAAGTGTTCACCGACTGGATGATCGTGCGTCGGCTCGCGGCCGAGATCGACGTCGCGCTCAAAGGCAAACGCATTCGGGCCGGCGGCCGTCTGAACGACGGCCGCTTCGGTTTACAGCTCGGAGACACGTTTGTAACGATCGATGCATTTGGAACGACGCCGCTTGTGATGCTGGAAGCGCATGCGGCGCTGACGTCGGAAGCCGGCTGGTCTCGGGCGATGCTCGATGCGCTCGTAGGCCTCCGTGTAGAGAGCGTGCGCGCGCGCCGGGGCGACCGGCTGATCGCATTCGAATGCTCGGCGCAGTCGCGCTTCGGGGTACGCAGCGCGTACCGGCTGGTTGCCGAACTCGTCCCCCGCTTCGGTAACATCGTGCTCCTCAAGGACGACACGGTCGTTGCTGCGGCCAAAGAGTTTGGTCGCGCGAAGAATACGAAGCGCACGACGGTCGTGGGGGAGCCGTACCAACCGCCGCCACTCCCGCAGCCCGTCCCGAATATGCAGAGCCTCGTTAGCGCGCTCGGCGAGCTTTCGCTCGCGTCGTCTCCCGCTTCCCGCGAAAGCGCGCGACGCGCACTCCGCGCAGAGCTACCGCTCGCGCCGAACCTTGTTGCTGACTCCGTCATAGCGGACGTAATGGCGCTCGCAGCCGATAGACACCCAGAGATCGTCATATCGGTGCCGCCCACGACGTTCGCGCAGCAGTGCCTCGCGCGAGCCCATGCGATCGTGGATGCAGTTAGTGAAGGACGGCACGATCGTACCGATGTGGTCGCCTACCGCGAGGGCGCGCGCGTCGTGCAGTGCCACATCGTTCCCCTCGCTCAGTATGCGGAACTCGGGGAATCGCGCGAAACCGCGCTGCTTCCGCTGCTGCACGAAGTCATAGGGGGCGCCGCGCAGCAGGGAGCGCGGCGCGCCTTCGAAACGCGTCGCGCGAACATCGCCTCACGACTTGCGAAGCGCCGCAGCGCGCTCGCGGCAGAACGGCACGTCCTCGAACGCGAGCGTGACGATGCGTCGCAACGCGACGCGTTACGCATCGCCGGTGAGGCGTTGTACGGGCACCTTGCCGAAGTGCCGGCAGGAGCGACCACATTCGTTCCGTCGAGCGATCCCGACGTTACGATCGAGCTCGATCCCGAACTCGATGCCAAAGCCAATGCCGCTGCGATCTTCAAGCGGTATCGTAAATCCGTCGCGAAGCTTGCGCATGTGGAGAGTCGTCTCGGCGAACTCGCCCTGCGGGAAAACGTAACCGACGAGCTCGCGTGGGAAGTCGAGCGCGCGGAGCCGGAAACCCTCGATGATGTGGCGGAAGCAGCAGAGGGTCTCGAACGGCGCAAGAACGGAACACGAGGCGCGCCGCGAGCCGGGCGCCCCTTCGACGTACGTCTCGCCGCCGATGCGCGCGTTTACGTGGGCCGCTCGCCGCGAGGCAATGCCGACTTGACCTTTCGTATCGCGCGTCCGCACGATCTCTGGTTTCACGCGCGCGGGACGCCCGGCGCACACGTCGTGCTGCGGATCGATTCACAGCGTGCCCCGACCTCTGAAGAACTCGACCGCGCAGCGTCGCTCGCCGCCTTTCATTCAAAGGCCCGCGGCTCGGAGAAAGTCAGCGTCGATTATACGGAGCGCAAATTCGTGCGGCGACAGCAGAACGCGCCACCCGGCCTCGTGTGGTATACCAACGCCCGCACCGTGCTCGCGCGACCGCAGAGCGAGACGCCGTGAGCGCTCGACCGCAGCGCGCGTCGATTGCACTCAACGAAACGCGGCCCCTCTGGCAGTCGCTTGTGATTTTCCTGATTCCTTTGATGCTCAGCAACGTGCTGCAGGCGCTCGGACAGACGGCGAATAGCGCATATCTCGGACGATTGATCGGCGTGCGGTCGCTCGCCGCGGTCTCCGCCATCTTCCCCATCGTCTTCTTCCTCATCTCGTTTCTGATCGGACTCGGCGCGGGGAGCAGCGTCTTGATCGGCCAGGCGTACGGGGCCCGCGACCACGCCAAGGTCAAGCAGATCGCGGGCACGACCCTCGCGCTCACCATCGTGCTCGGCGTCGTCGTGGGACTCTTCGGCGGCATTTTCTCGCCGCAACTGCTAGCCGCGCTACATACGCCAAGCGACATCATCGCAGTGTCCGCCAGCTACGCGCGCGTCACGTTCTTCGCTATCCCGATCCTGTTTCTGTATCTGATGTACACGACGTTTCTGCGCGGGACAGGCGACACGCGCATGCCCTTCTACGCGCTGATCGTGAGCACGGCATTGACGATGCTGCTGACGCCCGTCTTCATCAAAGGCTGGTTCGGGTGGCCGGCATTTGCAACCAACGGCGCCGCCGTAGGCAACATCGTCGCAGCGGCGATTGCCCTTGCGGGCCTGCTCGTTTACCTCCGTCTCGTCAAACATCCGCTTGCGCTCGATCGCGAAATGCTCGGCAATCTGCGGCTGCGTCTCGATCTGGTTGCGAGCATCGCGAAGATCGGCATTCCGACGAGCGTCAACCTCGTGATGATCTCGCTCTCGGAGATTGCCGTGCTGACCTTCGTGAACCGCTTTGGCTCGACCGCCGTCGCAGCGTACGGAGCGGTGAATCAGGTAGCGAGCTACGTGCAGTTCCCGGCGATCTCGATCGGCATCGCTGCCTCGATCTTCGGCGCCCAATCGATCGGCGCCGGACGAACCGAGCGCCTTGGGGCGATCGTTCGCAGTGCCGTCATCGTTAACTATCTGATCGAAGGCGCGCTGATCGCCCTCGTCTATGCGTTCGACAAGAACATCATCTCATTGTTCATTACGGCGCCGGCGACGGTTGCAATCGCACGAGGGCTCCTGCTCATTACGCTGTGGAGCTATGCGATCTACGGGAACGGCCGGATTCTCTCGGCGATCATGATCTCGAGCGGAACGGTCGTCTGGCCGACCGCGCTCTCCATCCTCTCGAGCTGGGGCGTCGAAGTCCCCGTCGCCTACGTGCTCTCGCAGCGCATCGGCCTCAATGGAGTATGGTATGGCTATCCCTGCGCCTTTATCGCCGCGCTGCTGATGCAGCTCGTCTACTACTATTTCTTCTGGAAACGCAAGCCGCTTCGGCGACTTGTATAGAAGAACGAACGGCCTTGCCGAAATATACGATCGCGTGATGAACGGAGCGATGTGCGATGGTTGCCTCGACGGCCCTCACCGACGACTGAAATTGTGGAACTTTCAGCATCCAACCCGGGGTGGCGCGTCGAGCGGCGTGCGGGTGCACTGGTCATGACCCCGCCGACCGGAACGAACACCGGCGTGCGTAACGACAAACTCGCGCTGGCACTGGCTGCCTTTGCCCAAGCGCATGATCTCGTCGGCGTGGATTCGAGCGGCGGCGTTCGTCTGCCGGACGGCGATGCCGTATCGACCGACCATGCTTTTCTACGCGCCACCGACTGGAGCGCATTGGACCCAACCGAACGCGAGAAGATCGCCTCGATCGTCCCGGTCCTCGTCGTCGAGCTCGTCTCAAAGACCGACCGCCTGCGAGCGACCGTCGAAAAGTGCGAGCACTGGTTCGAGCAGACCACCCGAGCCTGGGGCGAGGTTCCGGTCGATTTCCCTGATCTGCTGTCGGCCGTCCAATAGATGTTCGGCATGGATTTTCGGGACGGGCTGAGCGCGCATGTCGCCGCCATTGCAGCACGCGATATCGAAGGATTCGCAGCAACGGTGAGCCGCGATCCCGAGGCACGCGTCATCGGGCCCGACGGGACAGCAACGATAGGATACGATGCCATCGTTGCCGCTCATCGCGATTGGTTTTCAAGTGAGGAGCGGTGGACGTTCACGTCGCGCATCGTTCTGCTGCGCGAATCCGATGCACTCGGCTTCGCGCTCCTAGAAGTCGATTATCGCGAGGGCCGCTCGCAGCGCCGCTTCATGCTCTCGCTGCTCTTCACGTACGAAAACAATGTCTGGAAACTGTTCTACGATCAAAACACACCGTTGTGAGTGTGCCTCGGGGAATCGTACCTTAGCAGCGAGCGGCGGTCACTACGGCACCATCCCGCGAAGTTTGTCCGCATCCACGATGATCACGTGCGCGGTGCGCATGTCGATGATGTGCTCGTCCCAAAAGCGGTTCAGTGTGCGATTGACCGTCTCACGCGTGGTGCCGATCATATTCGCCATCTCTTGGTTCGTCAAGCGTAGCGAGACCCGCATTCCGGTCGGGACGCTTTCGCCGAAACTCGCCATGAGGTTAAGCAGAAGCGACGCAAGGCGCGAACGGATGTCTTGCGAAGCGGTCGACGAAATCAATGCGTTGGCTGCACGCAACCGATCGGAGAGCGCGATGACGAGCAGCCGGCCGATGCGCGGGCTGCGGTCGATGAGCGCCAGAAAATCGGCGCGCTCGATCGCGCCCACCTCGACCTCGGTCAACGTGCGAACGCTTGCAGCGCGCACGGCGGTGTCGAAGACGCTCATCTCTCCGAAAAAGTCGCGCTCCTTGAGAATGGAGAGGATCGTCTCGCGACCATCGGGGGCGAGACGAAAAATCGCGACCGAACCCGCGATGATCAAGTAGAATGTTTGTCCCGGCTCGCCCTCGCGGAAGACCGTTTGATGCTTTGCGAAGCGACGCGTCGTAATGAGCTGCGCCACTTCCGAAAGCTCGGCCGCTTCGAAGTCACGAAAGAGCGGGACGGTACGCAGCGAGTCGAGACCGATCGTACGCGTCGATCCGTCGTCCCTATGCCGAGGGATGATCATACCTTAGAGTATCGGCACAGGCTCGCTCGGAATCAAGCGCTTGGGAAAACGGGTCTCGTCGTGATGGACGAGGGAGTCGAACCCCTGCGCATGAGGCCGTCCGCCGGCCTCGAATCTCGTGCTTCCGTGGCGACCCTGTTCGATGCCGATCCCGACGCGGCGCTCAAGCACCATTTCGGGTTCGACGCGTTTCGGCCGCTCCAGCGGGAGATTGTCGAGGACGTGCTCGGCGGACACGACGTCTTCGCTCTCCTGCCGACCGGCGGCGGCAAATCCCTCTGCTTCCAGCTCCCGGCCGTCATGAGCGCCGGGCTCACCGTGGTCGTGTCCCCGCTGATCGCGCTGATGAAGGACCAGGTCGATGCCCTAACGGCGTCGGGCATCGCGGCCACGTACCTCAACTCGACGCTCGAGTGGAATGAGGTCCGCAGGCGCATGCGCGAGCTCGAGCAAGGCGCGTATCGGCTGCTCTACCTTGCGCCGGAACGGCTCGCCGTGACGCAGACGCTCGCGGATTTGCAGCGGCTGGGCGTCGCTCGGTTCGCCATCGATGAAGCGCACTGCATTAGCGAATGGGGCCACGACTTTCGGCCCGACTATCGCCGTTTAGCCGGGTTGCGGAGGGTTTTTCCCGGCGTTCCCGTCCTCGCGTTGACGGCAACTGCGACGGATCGCGTGCGGCGCGACATCGTCGATTTGCTCGGACTGCGCGATCCCCGTTGCTACGTCGCGAGCTTCGATCGGCCGAACCTCTTCTATCGCGTGTTGCCCAAGAACGACACCTTTGCGACGCTGTTACGCTTCGTGCGTGAACGCAGCAACGAGAGTGGGATCGTCTACGTGGCCAGCCGCCGCCAAGCGGACGCGCTCGGCGAGAAGTTGCGCGCTGCCGGAATCGCGGCCCTACCGTATCACGCCGGGCTCGAGCCACGCGAGCGGTCGTACAATCAAGAACGTTTCCGGCGCGATGATGCGCGGGTCGTGTGCGCAACGATTGCGTTCGGGATGGGCATCGACAAGCCCAACGTGCGCTATGTCGTGCACTACGATCTGCCGAAAAATTTAGAAGGTTACTATCAAGAGACGGGACGGGCGGGCCGCGACGGTCTCCCGGCCGACTGCTTACTCTTTTACAGCGCCGCCGACGTCGCCAAACAAATGGCCTTCATCGATGAAAAAGACGAAGGTGAACGCGCGCATGCCCTCGCTGGTCTGCGGCTGATGCAGCAGTACGCCGAAACGGCCGAGTGTCGCCGGCGGCTTCTGCTCGGGCATTTCGGTGAAACGCTCGAGCGAGCGCCATGCGGCGGATGTGACAACTGCCGGACGCCGCGCATGCGTTACGACGGCACGCTTTCGGCTCAGAAGTTTCTCTCGAATGTCGTGCGCGTGCGACAGGCGGGCGGCTTTTCCGTCGGGCTCCATCATCTCGTCGACGTCCTCGTCGGCAAGGCGACGCAAAATGTACGCGACTGGAATCACGATGCGCTCACGACCTTCGGAATCGGCAAGGAAGTCGCGCGTGAGCGCTGGCTTGCGATCGGCCGCGAACTGGTCCGGCTCGGGCTGTTGCGCCAGACACCGGGTTTGCGCAGCACGCTTGAATTGACCGATTCGGGTCGCCGCACGCTCTTGGAACGCACGACCGTCTTGATGACTTCCGCGCCCGAAGTACCTTCGCCCGCGAAGCGTTCATCGTCTACGTTACACGTCGAGAGCGCGGACTCCGAAGCTGACGGCGATGTCGATGACGCGCTTTTCGAGGAACTGCGCGTGGTTCGCCGGCGCGTTGCCGACGCTCGCGATGTTCCGGCCTTCATGATTTTTCCCGACACGGCGCTGCGCGCAATGGCGCGCGACGTTCCTGCCAATGAAGGCGAATTGCGGCGCATTCCGGGCGTCGGGGACAAGAAACTTGCCGATTTCGGGGAGACGTTTTTGGCCGCGATCACCGCCTATCGCGGCCGGGAAAATGCGGCCGCCGACGAGTAGGCGGCAAGCAGGATTCAGCTACGCTGAATCCGTGCACGATTCGGCTGCGCCAAATCGTGCACACAGGTGGAAGTCGGGCAAAGCCCGACAAGTCGAGGGTGCCGACATACCGCGCCTCTGACGGCGCAACGCTCACCTATCTCGATCGTGGGCCGCACGGCGATATCCCGCTGCTATTTTTGCACGGCTGGCAGGGTGCGGGCGCGATTTGGGCACTCGTCATCGACGAATTGGCCGAGCGCCACCGCACCCTCGCTGTCGACATTCGCGGGTTCGCCGGCTCCAATGAAGCACCGGGCCCGTATACGGTCGACGGGTTCGCGAACGACCTCTCCGATCTGCTGGCCACGCTCGACCTCGATCCGCTCGTCGTCGTCGGACATTCAATGGGCGCGGCGATCGCGCAACGGTTTGCAATCGATCGTCCAGAAGCCGTCGAAGGGCTCGTGCTCGTGGCCCCCGTCGCCGCGCGCGGCCCCGAATTCTCTCCACGGCTGGAAGCGATGTTTCGGGCGACCGCCGGAAACACTGCGAACACGAACGCATGGCTCGCCAAATTGACGCATCGAGAGCCCCTGCCGCACGTCACCGCGCTGTTGCGCGCTGCCGCCGCGACGGTTTCGGAACGCGCGGCACTAGAAAGCTTCGGCTCTTGGTCGCGTCTGTCGTTTGAGGACGAGGCGCGCACGATCCAGACGCCGACCTTGGTGATCGCGCCCGCCGAAGATCGCCCGATGACTCCCGATTGGGTCCGCGCGCGCGTTGCCGACGTGATCGCCGGCAGCCGGCTCGAGATCATCCCGAGCGCCGGCCATTATGTGCCGCTGGAAGCGCCTAAGGCGATTGCGGACTCGATCGAAGCATTCGTCGCATCGCTTTGAGTCTCGTGAAGTGCTATTCGATTAGGGCAGCGCCGGTGGGTCGCTCGCCGGAAACGAATCGGCAATCGTCTTATCGTATTCGGTGAGGCTGGGATCGTCGGGCGCCCTAACGGCGTCCGGATCCGTCGCGTCGTCGTCGTTTCGGCGCTCAGGTTTCGGCTCGGTATCGGGCTCCGTGCCGGTCGGGTCGGGATCGCGGTCATCATTCATCGCCGTTACCGTACCCGGGTCGGCGCACGCAACGTTCGGACGCGCTTGAGAAAGGCGGTCACTGCGGCCCAATTTTCGGCGGCTCCGGCCGAGTCGCGATCGCTGCGCAAGGTCGATGAACCGTGGATGCCGTGTGCCGGCACCTTCTGCACTTTAAAGCGCGAGGCGACCGCAGAGAAGATGCGGCGGGCGTTTCGGACCTCTTGCGGATCGCTTGCGGAATCGATGAAGACCGGGACCGTCACCCGGCGTGCGGCGGCGCGGACGGCGTTCTTGTCGGCGAGGTACTCACCTGGCGAAAAGGCCAGCACGGCGGCCAGTGACCCGGGATGCTTTGCGGCAAACGGGAACACGAGCGCCGCCGAATAGCTGCTGCCCCAAGCGTAAACCGGCGCGCCCGGATAGACGTGCTGCACATATGCAAGGGCGGCATCCATGTCGGACAGCACCGCCTCGAAAGGTGCCGAGCGCCCGAGACGGGCGACGGTTTGGTTCGCCGGCGCGTAGAGATCGCCGCCGCTACGTTGGTCGATGGCAAGCGCGCAATAGCCGAGGGAGACCAGCCGCGGTGCAATCGGAGCGTACTCGTGCTTGTTCGAGCCGGCCTGATGGAAGAGCAGGATGACGGGTTCGCCTCCGCCGCGCGGCCCATACGCGTTCGCATAGATCGTGACGCCGTCGGTAGCGCGAAACGTAACCGGCGCCGGCGCTGCGGATACGACCGTCGGTAATAGCCCGAGGCCCAGAGCGGCGATAAGGATCGTGTGTAGCATCCGCGCACCTTCGCTCGGCAGGGTCCGCGGCCTCTGAAGTAGCGGCCTTGCGGCCGCTGCCGTTCGGCCGAAGTTCTTTGTGAAGTTATTTGTTAGGGGGTTAAAAGCGCTTCGCGTAGGATAAGGTTAGCAGCAATACTTGCATACTAACGTACTGGTAAAAGGGGGGTTCGATGGCCGGGATTCTGTGGGCAATCATCGTCATACTTGTCCTGTTTTGGATCTTCGGATTTTTTTTGGCGCACCTCGGCGGCCTGATTCATATCGCGATCGTGGTCGCCATCATTCTGCTGATTTACAATCTGGTCACCGGGCGCGGCGCAAGAGTCTAATCCGCGGCAGGCGTCGGCTTCACGATCGGGAGTCCCGATCGGTCGAAGTCGGCGCCCGTCATCCACCTGATGAAGAGACCGTAGCTCGCGAACCCCGCTTTCACGTGGTTCGATCTTAGGTAGCGGTCGTAGGCCGTCCGGGAGGCACCTTCGACCTTGCGGTTGATGTTTTTGAGGTAACGTCGGCGAACCGCAATGATATCATCATAGGCAAGGCGTGCCATGCGATGCGTCACGTGCACGTTTTGCGGCAGGTTGAACCACACGAGCATCCAGCCCGAATAGACCAGCAGCGGATCACCGGAGCGCGTGCAGGCGATCGCGGAGATGAAGTTTGCTTCCGATTCGTCGTTGAAGCCCGCGATGTGCGCCCATTCGTGTGCGTAGTACATCGGACGCTCGTAAAAGAACGCGCTCGCATCGAGGTTGACTTCGTGCGTCCAGGGATCGGTAAAGCCCGATGTCCCGCTCATGGTAAAGAACGGCTGAAACACCGTCGGTTTGACGCGTGGCGGAGCAAAGACTGCCACGTCACCGAGGCGCCGGATCGTCGCTTCGAACGACGGCTCGAGCTGCGGCGGGAAGTCGCTCGTGTAGCGGTGCTCGCGGTGCGCGGGGAGCGCCGCGCGAGAAAGCTCGTCGACGACGCGGTCCGCGAACGCATCGACCGCGTGCTCTCCGGTGCGTTCATCGTGCACCACGATTTTAGCGGCGAGCGGAACGCGCGAATACCCGAGTGCCCAAGCGACTTCGAACCACAGGAAGATCGCCGCCAGAGCGGCGAGGGTCCGTAAAGCCGTACGGCCGGAACCGCGCCCGCGCGTAGGGGCTAGCGCGGTAAACCAATACGCGAAGAGAGCGATGACGGCGACCGCCAGCAGCACGTCGCCGACGCAGAACGGCACCGGACCCGTCGCGCCGCGGATGAGGCGGTCGATGACCGGATACGCGCCGTTGGCGTAGTGGCGTTCCACCCAAGCGGGCGACGGGTGCAGCAATGCGAGTACGCCCGCTGCTGCAAGCGCCGCCGCATCGAAAAAATACGGGCGAACCTGCACGCACCACGCTACCGCAGGAGTCACGGCTTCCCTTTCGCAGAAGCCTGCGATGATGCTGTTCGCTGCCGTCTTGGTTCCCGTCGTGCGCCGCGCACAGCCGACGTTGATCGTCGTCCGGCGAGCCGCACATTTACGTCGTAATCCCGATCAGATGCGTTTCCCGGCCCCGCGTGCCGCCACCGCCAGCGGCTTGCTCAGCCGCCGACCTCATTCGTCGGCGTGTGATACGCTTCCGTACGCAGCGATAGTCGGTGCTGCACGTCGCGATCGACCAGCCAGCGGAACAGGGCGATGACGGTGAGCACAACGATGACGAAGATAACGGCCGCGATTGTCGCCGCGCCCGCCATCATCCCGCCCATGGCGCTACAGGACATCATACGTCACTTCACATCCTGCGTGATATGCGCCGTTCCATTCTTGCCGTTCGCCGACACGGCGACGTCGAACGTCCACTGCGTCGCGTAGTTCAGACTCGTTTGCGCCGAATAGGTGCCGTCGCCGTTGTCCGTCGCGGCGAGCGTCGGACCGCGCATCGACATCGAGGGCATCTTCGTGGCGATCTTCACCGTCGCAGCCTTGACAGGGTTTGCGTTCGCGTCTTTGATGCTCACGGTGATGGTTTCGGGTCCCTGCTTCGGCGGCGCAGGCGAGAACTGCATTGCTACTGTGAAGTCGCCCGCGCGCTGCGCCGTACCGGTCGTCGCCGGTGATGAGCTATTGCTTTTCGAGGAGCAGGCAGCCAGCGCGGCGATGAGCGCAAGCAGCACGATCAGATGAGAGCGCATAAAGAGTCCTTTCGAAGCATTCACGATGACACGTCGCCAGCGGCGTGATGAATGGCGGCGACAGCGATGTCGTAGCGGACAATGCTTCGCACAATGGCTTCGCGGGCATTGGCAGCAACCGACAGGGCATCGAGGATCTCGAGCTCGATGCCTTTCCCCGCGTTCTGCCGCAGCGAGGCGAGCCGCAGTTCCTCTTGCGAATCGCTCAGTGCGGCAGTGGCGGTCGTAACGTTGCGTGTCGCGGCTTGGTACTCACGCCAGGCGTCTGCGACGTCACGGGTCGTCACGGCGCGCGCCTGATCCCCTGCGGCGACTGCACGATCGTATTGCGCTCGCGCTTTGGCCAGCGCTGCGGCTCGAGAACCACCGTCGGCGATCGGCAGCGAAGCGGTGATCTGCACCTGTCTGCCCGCACCGCCGAGATACGGCGACGACGAACCGTTGTAAGACTGTGCGGTCAGTATCGCCGACGGGCGATACGCACTCTGCGCGGCGGCGATACCTGCTCGTGCCGCCGCTACATGTTGCTGAGCCTCAACGATGCTCGGGCGTTGACGAAGCGCCCGCGCGAGCACCGCGTCGCGCGTGTCGTTGTACGTCGCCTTTTGCAGGGGTTCGACCGCTATCGCACCCTGGTTCAAGTCCAACATCGCCTCGAAATCGTACGCGGTCTGGTCGTGTGCTGAAGCAGCGTCCTCCTCGGCTTGTTGCGCCACAGCGAGCGCTGCGCGGTCGCGGAGAATGACATACCGCGCCGCCTTGCCAGCTGCCACGCGCTCCTCGGTGAATCGGAGATGCGTTTGCTCGTCTACAACCGCCGCGTGGCGGGCCGTGAGCACAGCTTCCTCGAGCTGGACGTTCCGGTACGCCTGGACGGCGGCAAAAACCGCGTCATTTGCCGCCCCGAGCGCGCTCGTCTGCGCTGCGCGGGATGTGTCGTTCACCTCGCGGGCGCGCAACGCGCTCCCGGGCGCCGAGAGCGGTATTGAGATCGATGCCGCGCCGTAGGCCTGGCGAGCAATCGGCATGCCGAGCTGCGGCTCGTTGGCATCGAGAAGGTTGCCGCTCACGCTGAGCTGCGGCCGCAATGCCGAGCGTGCTGAAGCTGCATCCGCTGCCGCGGCGGCGGCGTCGGCCTGCGCCATGCGAACGTCGAAGCCGCTCACCTGGACCCGGGCGACGGCTTGTTGCAAGGTGAGCATCATCGTCGCCTGCGCAGATACCGGCATCGGCAACAGCAGCGCGCCTGCAAGTGCGACGGCCGCTTTACGCACGTGCTGGTTCTCTCGCGGACTGCGTCGCGGTAGCATCCGTCGCCGACGTGCTACGCCCACGATTTCCGATGCGGAGCGCAAGTTCGTCGAATGCCGAGTACAACACGGGGACGACGAACAGCGTCAGGACCGTCGAGATCGTGAGGCCGCCGATAATCACGGTCGCGAGCGGCGAGTATGCGTCGATACCGGTCTTCGGGAAGAAGGCGACCGGCACGAGTACGACGAGGCTCACGATCGTCGTCATTAAGATGGGTCGCAGACGAATGGGGCCGGCCTCCAAGATCGCTTCCAACCGCGACATTCCGCTCGCGCGGTTGCGGATGATGAGGTCGAGCAGCAGGATCGCATTGCTGACCGCCATCCCATTCGCGACGACGATCCCCAGGATCGAGACCGTGGAAAAATTTTGGTGCGCGAGCAGCAGACCGCCGAAGACGCCGAGGAGCTCCAGCGGGATCGCGAGCAACATCACGAGCGGATTTCGGAACGACTTGAACTGCGCGACAAGCAGCAGGAAGACGAATACGATCGCGATTTTCATCGCACCGAGAAGGCGATCGAAGGACTGCATCATCTCCGTCATGTCGCCGCGCATGTCGATCGCGTAGCCCTGGGGAAATGGCACCTGCGCCATGGTGCTCATGATCGTGTCCATGTCGAGCGCCATCTCGCCGCGTCCGCCCTTGCGGTAATAACCGAGCACCGCGACGCTTGGACGCAGGCCGTCATGCTCAATCAGCGTCGGGCCGAGGTTGCGCCCGATCCGCGCGATCGCGGCAAGCGGCACGACAGCGCCATTCTTGCCGGCGATCTGGACGTTGGCGAGGTCTGCCGTCGTGGCGCGCTCGTTGCCGGCGTAGCGGAGTAGGATCGTATCGTGACGGAACCCTTCGGGATTGAAGTACTCGGTGGCCAGTCCTCCGTGCGTCGCGTAGTACGCCTGCTGCGTCACGTCGTCCGGGGTGAGACCAAGCTGCGCGGCACGCGTTCGGTCGACCGTGACGACCGCCTCTGGCTGCAACATCGCCGAAGAGGTCGACACCTGAACCATCCCCGGGACATGCAGGGCAACGTCCGAGACCTGGGCTCCCAACCGCTCGACGGTCGCGACGTCGGGACCGGTTACGAGCAACTCCACCGGCGCGTCGTTACTCGCCATCACGTCCGAGCCCATCTCCTTGAGCGCCAGCCGCCGGACGCCCGGAACGGTACGCATTGTCTGCGCGTAGACGTCGTCCATGATCTGCCAGATGGTCCGCCGCCGTTCTTCTTTGGGGCTAGACGTAATGAGATAGGAGGCGGAGTTGACGCCGTTCATCGCGGTCCCCGTGAAATATCCGCTCGGGGTCTGCTCGCCGATCTCGCCCGAAACGCGCTGCACTTCCGGTTGCGCCAGCAGAATTTTTTCAAATGCCTTGGCTTTGTGGGACGTGGCGGTGAACGACGTGCCGGGATCCGCTTCCAAATAAGCCGAGGCTTGGCCGGTATCGGCGAGCGGCATCATCTCGCTGCCGATGAGCGGCGCGAGCTGGACGGCAGCATACGTTAGGATGGCAGCGACGGCGAGAACGGGACCGGCGTTACCCAAGCTCCAGCGCAGGCCACCGCGATACGCCGTTTCCAGACGAGCGAGACCGCGGCGCGTCGGTTTCAACCAACGATGCAGCGTGCGATCCAACCGGTTCCGCCACAGAGCCTGCGGCTGACCGACGCCTTTGAAGAGATACGCGGCGAGCAGCGGCGTGAGCGTGACTGAGACGGCGAGCGACGCGACGAGCGCGAAAACGATCGGCCACACGAGCCCGACGAACATGATCTGCGTGATGCCGCCGCTGATCAACAGCGGAACGAGCGCGAGGATCATGACGCCGGTCGCGGCCGCGATGGGCAGAATGACCTCGCGCGTTCCCTCCACCGCCGCCTGCGGCGCCGAACGTCCCTGGCTCATTTTCCGATGAATGGCGTGAATGACGACGATCGAGTCGTCGACGAGGCGTCCGATCGCGAGCAGTAAACCGACCAAGGTCGAGCTGTTGACCGAGAAGTGCATTGGCGCAAAGAGCAAGAGCGCGAGGCCGAGGCATGTCGGAATGGACGTCATCACGATCGCCGTCGCGCTGATGTCTTCGAGGAAGATCAAGAGCACGAAACCGGCCAGGACCACGCTGACGACGAGCTCCTCGAACATGTTCTTCGTTAGCGCGTCGACGAAGCGCGCATTGTCGTAGGCCGGCATAAACGTCAGACCGGGATGATCGGCTTCGATACGGCGCAGTCGCTCGTTTACCGCCGCGATCACCTGGGGCGAGCTCGCGTCCGGGTTCTCGACGATCGAGACTTCGACGCTCTCCTTGCCGTTGAACCGATACGCTGCGCGCTGCTCCGCCGGCCCATCGACGACGGTCGCCAGGTCGCGTACGTAGACCGTCCGATCGCCGTTCGTCATCACGGGAAAGTTCAGGATGTCCGCAGGCGACCGTACGCGCTGATCTCCTCGCACGATCGTCTCCTCGCCGCCACCGGTGAGCGTTCCGCTCGATCGGCTCACGTTCTGTTTGTCAATGGCGTCGCGAAGATCGAGCAGTGAGAGTCCGTAGGAGGCGAGCGCGCCACGGTTTGCGACAACCTGCATCTGCCTTTGCAGGCCACCGAACGGATACACGTTCTGCACGCCGTCGACCGTTTTGAGGTCACGCACGACATCGTTGGCGATGAACTCGCGCAAGCGCACCGGATCCCAACCGATTCCGGTGACGCTCAATTGCAGAACCGGCGTGTTGAGCGGGTCGACCGGGACGACGTATGACGGCTTGAGGTTCGCGCGATCGTACGGGAGGTCGCCTTGCGCCTGCGTCACGAGCTGCTGCACGTCGACGAGCGCGCGCTGCATGTTCGTCCCGTACGGGAACTGCAGGGTGACGGTCGAGAGCCCTTCCTGCGAGATCGAGCGGATGTAGCGCACGCCCCGCAGGTCGGTCATCCGCTCTTCGATCGGCTTCGAAAAGTACGTCGCCGTTTCTTCGGCCGAATATCCCGGCGTCATCGTGATGACCGAGATGAGGGGGCTCGGCACATACGGCATCATGCGCGTCGGTAAGAAGAACAGCACGGCGGCGAGCGCGGCGACGATGAGCCCGAGGTAGACGGCGAACACGGCGAACGGATTGCGCAAGGACCACGCCGGGATGCTGGGTTGCGCGTTGCGCTCGACGGGCGTCGTCAAGAACGCGCCTCCGTAATATTCTGCCCTTCTTCTAACGTCGCGGCTCCACTCACGACGACACGCGCGCGTCGGTCGAGGTCCCCCGTGACGATCGTGTTCGTCCCATCGTCGGTGAGGACGCGCACGGCGACCCGATGCGCGGTGCCGTTGACGTCGGCCCACACGGCCGAACCGCTTCCCGAGCCGACGACCGCGGACGACGGAACGGTGACGCTGCCCGCGGTACGCACGGCACGTACGTGGATAGCGACCTGCACGAAGCCACCGGGGACCAAATCCGTACGGCCGGTGCTGACGATGGCTTCTACCGAAGCGGTGTGGGTCGTCGGATCAGCGATGGGCGCGATCGACGACACGCGGCCATGCACGACCGTGCCATCCTGCGATGTCGCGTCGACAGGCGCGCCGACGGTGACGCGTTCAAGATCCTGTTGCGCGACGTTCGCCTGCACGCGCAGTCGGTCGATGACGGCGAGGCGCGCGATCGCGGTACCGCTTTGGACGTACACGCCCGGGTCAATGAGGCGTTTGACGACGACTGCGGTGTCGGGGCTCGTCACCTTCGTGTATCCCGCGAGTGTCGCGTCGGTCTCGGCGCTCGCCTGCGCACCGCGGGCCTGCGCTTGCGCGGCCGCAGCTTGGTCCTGCATCTGGGAAACCGCGGCGACGGCGTCCATCGTGCGCGTCTGCGACGCTGTCAACTGTTGCTGCAGCGCACCGATTTTATCGCCGGCCGACGCGTACGCCGCTTGCGCAGCCGCAGCCTGTGCGCTCTCGTCTTGGTATTCCTGGACCGATACCGCGCCTTGATCCAGCAAGCTCTTTTCGCGCTGAATCTCGTTTTGCCAGTAGCGAACCTGCGCGGCCTTGGCGGCGCCGTCGGCGCGTGCAGCCGCAATGTCGCGCTGGAGCGCTCGACTGTCCGCTCGCGCGACGACGATGGCGTTCGGCGCATGATGGTGTGCCTCGATCTCGGCCGCTTGCGCGGTGGCGACTTGGGCCGCGGCATTCGCAGCAGAAGCCGCAGCACGCGATTGCGCATCGGGCGCATCGAGAGAGGCGATCACCTGTCCCGCAGAGACCGTGTCGCCGGTGTAGACGTCGAAGTTCCGCAGAACACCGGCCGCGCGCGTCACGACGTCTTGCGTCAGATACGGCGAGACGGTGCCCGGCGCATGAATCACGCCCTCACTGCGCCCCGCCTGGACGGTCGCGAGCGTGACGGGTGTCGGCGCGGCGCCCCGAGCGCTCGACATGGCGGCCATATCCATCGCCGGGGCGGCGTACTTGGCCTGCACGATCGCGAGCCCGATGACGACGACCACAGCACTCAGCACAATCGCAATGGTGAGCGGCCGACGGTCACGGCGCACAAAAACGATAAGGATCATGCAGACGAGAATCGCCGCAAGAGCGAGTGCTGCGTATTTCCAGGCAGCGGGATTGCCGGACGCCGACATGCCGGCCATCGTGCTTGTGCCGACGTCCGCTCCGCTTATTGCGAACCGATAGACGGCTGTGCCGTTGACACCGCCCGAGAAGCGAATCGCGATCGTCCACGGCACCGCCATCCCGAGCGATGCATCGAACGTCCATTGGTTCGGACCCGTGCGTCGCGCACTTCCGGATGGACCGGTCATGGACATCGTCGGCATCATCGAGCCGAAACGAACGTCGGTGCGCGCGAGCGCTTCGCGCGGAGGACCGTCGACCGTCACGATACCGTGCAAAGGCCCGGTCGTCGGTGGATCCGGTGACAGCGTAAGCGTTGCACGCGCGGCTCCCACCTGCGCCATCATGGGTGAGGCGTCGGCGGCGAGCGGCACAAGTGCAAAGCTGCTTAGCAGAAGCGCGCAAAAAAAGAGACGCTTCACGTCCGCATCTCCACCGAACACGTAAACCCGAATACGACGGCGATGAGCACGGGCGCGGCGCCCAAAACGAACGTCGCGCCGAGGGCCGCAGTCAGCAGTGCCCGACGTGCGAGCGACGGTTGCAGCGATGTCGGTGCGAGAAGCGCGCCGAGCCGGTCGCGGACGGTGCCCCCATCGGCGAACGCGGCGATCGACGTGGCGACGTTTCCAAACTTGGCCAGCGCCAACAACGCCGCCGCGAGATCACAGCGGTCCGCAAGCCGGGCTGCGTGCGCGTCGGCTGCGAACTCCCGAGCGCGACGATGGAGCGCGATCAAGTTGCCAACCGGGAGCGGGACGAGATCGGCGACGAACGTCACGGCCGCTGCGCAGACGAGATCAAGGCGTCGTGCATGCGCGGCTTCGTGGTGAACCGCAGCGAGCAACTCCGCGTCGTTCACTCGCCGCAGGGCATCGCCTGAAACGAGAACGACGGGCCGAAACAGCCCGGCGAGGATAACGACCGGACCTTCAGCGGAGAGTTCGCGGATACGCACGTCCGCGATCTCTCCCAATCTTTGTAAGCCCGGAGATGGGACCGACGACTGCCGAACGAGGCGCGTCACGTCGCCGGCGCGTTGTCGGGCGAGCACGATGGCGCGAGCGAAGCCGAATGCCGTCAACGCTGCGATTGCGCCGTAAATCAGCCGTCCGGTCGCAAAGTGCAAACACGTGGAATTCCAACCGCCGCGCAGTGTGGCTGCGCCGACGACGAGGAACAGCGTGCCGGGCAGCGCAGCAGCGGTGGCTGCGAGCGACGCCTGCCAAGCCGGGTCGTCCGTCATCCGTCCGAGCGACGGCGCGAGCGCACGGACCACCAGCCACGCGAGGATTGGCACGACGACGAGCGCGCAGGCGGACGTCAGTAGCGCCGGGCTTGAAATGCAAGCGGTCAGGAACGCGCCGAGGTCCGTCACGTCACCTTCGCCTTGCGCCGCTCGGCGATAAGCTTCTCAAACTCCGCGATCGCTTGCTCATCGTCCAACAGCTCGTCGACTAGATGGGCGAACAGCGGGTGCCGATGATTGCGCAACAGCGGGTCGACCACCCGACCGACGGCGCGTCGGGCGAACTGTTCGCGCGAGAGCGTGGGGATGAATTCGTTCTGTTTTCCAGCAGGACGCTTGCGGAGATGGCCCTTTTCGTGAAGGTTGGCCATGACGTTCTTGACGGTCGAGTAGCTCGCCGCTGCCGCGCCCTTACGCATGCGTTGATCGACCACGTCGCCGACAGACGCCCAGTTCCCTAGGGACCATGCGGCCTCCATGATCTCGTTCTCGAGAGGACCAAGCACGAAATCGAAGCCGACGCCGGTTCGTGAAGCCATGTGCAAAGTACCTTAGCAGGTCCGCGCTGCGAGGTCAACGGCATCTCGTCGACCATCCGCGCACGGGTCAGCCCGCGTCCGGATATTCAATGGCTCAATTGCTTCATCCTGAATGGGTGCTACAGTCCGATGCCTGCACCGGCGTGATCGTGCCAGCGCGAGCCCGCGCGGATGTACCGGCGCGCGACGAGAATGCTGCTCTTCCAGCGCCCTTGGCGCAGATCGCCGCCTCGGATTTGTTCGCCGCGCCGCCGACGTCGCGAAGCCGCTGCGCAATGAGTGCGCGGCGTAACTGTGCGAGTCGAGCCCGCTGCGCGCGCCGACCGTCTTCACGCGTTCGGCAACGATGCGTGCGGTGCGGCGCCCGTTGCTGATGCGTCCGGCGCACCGACGCCACGGAACAGCGGCCATCGACAATCGCGCCCGTCGCGAGCCAGGCTGCGCGATTTATCGCCTGCGCATGACCGGCTCGGGACGCCTAAGGTGCCAAGGTAGCTTATTTAGGTTGGGTAAGTCGCTGCATCTAGCGTGCGAGCAGCGCGCTGTTCGTGCTCTTACGTAGCCCACCGGGTCCTGCCCGGCGGCTTGTACACTGAGAGCGTTGTGGCCACAAGCAAGACCAATAGCGCGGCAACGGCTTCGGCCACGAATTCGATCCTCAGCCTGCCAAGGTCCGTGCCGGACAGTGTCGTTTCTGCCGCTACGCGTGCTACGTAGCTGATTGGTCGCGTGTGCAAGAACAGCAGGACGGTCGAAGGGATCGTCATCAGCAGCTTGACCAACACCCAATAGTGCTGAAACGAGCCCCACGGAGTTCCCAGAGCGGACACGAGCCCGGTGAACAACGAGGCAAGGCACAACGGGACGATGACGAACCGGGCGGTCACGTCCATTGCGAGATAGACGGCTCGCACTGTCTGAGCATCCGGGCTGGTCAGCCCGGTGAGCGAAAGGGCTAAAAAGCCGGCGACTGCGCCGACCCAGCCAACCGAAGAAATGACGTGCGCCGTGAGCGCGAGCTTACGGAGGCTGGGCGTCATGGGTGCTATTGCATACCGGAGTGTAAACGGCCCGGGCTGTTGCCGGTAAGATGCAGGATGACAAATAGCACGATCAGGACCACCGCGATGCCCCCAAACACGTAAACCCAGCGGGGAGTGCTGTTGGCCGATGCGCGACCGCGCCGACTGGCGCCGTGGCGACGGATCGGGGGCGGGTCAGCCATGCGCGTCTCCTCGGTCGCCCGTGATCGTCAACGGATCCATCGCGGCAACAGTTTATCGAGACAATGTGTCGCTGTCAAGGCGCAATGTTTTTGGCAGCGCCGCCATGTAATATCTCGAGTATGCCGAAGCTATGGAACGAGACGATCGAGGCGCACCGCCGAGACGTACGCAACGCGACGTTGGACGCCACCGCCGCGCTGGTGGCAAAGCACGGGCTGCATGCGGTGACGATGTCGCAGATCGCCGAGGATACCGGCATCGGCCGTGCGACGCTGTACAAGTACTTCTCGGATGTCGACTCGATCCTCGTCGCCTGCCACGACCGCCAGGTAACCGACCATCTCAAACACCTCGTCGAGGTCCGGAGCCAAACCGGCGACGCCCGCGAACAGCTCGAAGCTGTCCTCGAAGCCTACGCGCTCATTTCCTACGAGGTCGCTTCCTACGAGCACCATGGCCCCGAGCTCACCGCGCTCCTACATAGAGGTCGGCACGTCACGCGCGCGCACCAGCAGCTTAGCGATCTCCTTCGCGACATCATGACCGAGGCTACAAAGACCGGCGACGTCCGGGATGATGTCGCGCCTAACGAGCTCGCGAGCTACTGCCTTCACGCCCTCACGGCAGCCAGCAGCCTGCGTTCCAAGGCCGCGGTCCGTCGGCTCGTCGCGGTCACTCTGGCCGGGCTGAGCGCGCCGCGCTGATGCGGTAGACCATCTTCGAGCGCGCAGAGACGCATCAGGTTTAAGATTCGGCCGCCGTGGACTACCGCGAAACGTTCAAAATCATCGTGAGTCCACCGGCACCTTGCTCCTCAACGTTGTCGTTGGTCGTATGGTGGGGAATGTGACAGTGCAATAACCATCGTCCGGTTGCCGTCCAAATGACGCCGTAACGCTCCCCAGGGCCAACCTCCACGGTGTCCTTTTCGACCTGAGCGGACGGCGGCACGAGATTGCCGTCCGTTTCGACGATCCGAAACGGTCCCCCATGCACGTGCATCGGATGCTCGAAGTTGTTGTTGCTGCCGATGAAACGCAAGAGAATCCGCTGACCGACCTTCATGTGCACCGTCTCAGTCGACGGATAGGCCTTTCCGTTGATCGTAAAATAATTCGGCAAGGCGCCGTCCATGATCATGGCTGGGTACGTACGCCCTTCTTGGACGAGCCATTCTTGCAGTTGCACCGTATATTCCAAGTCGTACGGGGCAAGCGGCGTGATGCTTCCTTGGGGTCGACGATGAAAGCACCGTATAGCCCGAGCCCTTGTTGCCGGTCCGGCTTGTCATGCGAATGATAGAAGTACGTTCCCGACTGGCGTACGGTGAATGCGTAGGTGAACGTTTCCCCTGGCTCTATCGGGCGTTGCGTGATGTTGGCTGGACCGTCGGAAACATCCCCGCCATCATCATGTTCATCGAGATGAACTCAGGAAAGAACGACTTACGCACGGCGCCGGCATACGAACCGCCCATCATGTCTTTCATGAAAAGCGATTGGAAGACGAGCAGGCCGAACGCGAAGCCGAATACGTATTCGGTTATGAGATCGACCCACATTGGCGTGCGACCGCCGCTGTAATAACCGCTGCTACGATGATCCCCGTTGCGTCGCCGGCCACGCAATGGATGGTGGACCCGAGAGCCTGCTTCCACATCGGTTTGACAAATTCTTCATGCGTTCCAGGTGCAGGCTCGCGACAAGAAAAGACATAGAAGACGGCCGCAACGGGGCCTAAGTACAAGGTTACCAATATCCAGCCGATTCGCATGATCTTTATTTCGGGGTTCCGCGTGAACGCGTCCCAAGCGACGTATGTCGTCGATACGGCGGTCAGCGCAAACCAAACTACCAGGATCGAGTCGATCATTTCGGGCTGCGAGTCAGCCCCATCGGGCAGTGAACGAGCCCGCCGCGGGGTCAAGGCACAATGTCGTTTTGTGACGCATCATCAACGACTTCCCAGCATTTCGATTAGGGATGATGCTTGCGCGAGCTCGTCCAGAATATCACGGCTGTTTAGCGTACCACGTTCTTAGCCAGCCCTGCATCTGCCGAATCTCTTGATCTTGACTTTTGATGATGTCCCGGGCTAAAGACTTCAACTTGGGGTTGGTGCCGCGGCGTAGTTCAATTTTTGCCATGTCGACCGCCGACTGGTGATGGGGAATCATCATCATCATAAAATCGCGGTCTTGCACGCCGGTGAGCTTCATGGCGCTCATTTTCTGCATCATTCGGCTCATGGCGGCGTTCATCTCCGTGTCGCCGGCCGACTTCGCTTCCACTTTCATGTTTCCCATGGATTGTTGAGCGGAGGCAACGACAGCTGGGCGCAGCAACATGGTTGTCCCGCCGCCCAGAGAGAGACCAAGGGCAAGCATCATCGAGCCGATCCGAGTCTTCGTCAATTCGGGCAAACCTTTCTTAAATTTGAGACGCAAACCACAATGCGATTTCACGTTAGGCGCGGCTCATTATACGACAGGCCGTAGTATGTTGAGCTGTGACTTCAGGCTTCCTGCTGGCAGCGCCGGGACAGATACGACCGTCTGTCGTAAGGCGCAGCGTGGCCGGAACAAAGTTTCGTAAGTCTTTTGCGTACAAACCCCAGGCCAAGGGCTCGGCGCAAGCGCTTGGCGCGTTGCAGGCGCGTATCATGGAACATCTGTGGCTGAACGGACCGGCTTCACTCGCGGCGATTCAGCGCGACCTGAGCGAACGCGCCCCGGTCGCCTACACCACGATTTCGACCGAGCTCACGCGGCTCCTGAATAAGGGCCTCGTCAAGAAGGCGGGCGTCCATCGCGAGACGCGGTATGCCGCGGCGTTCACGCGCGAGCGATTCATTGACCGCGTCGTGGGCGATGTCGTCAGCGGTCTTCTCGACGCCCACGGACAGGCCGCAATTCACGGCTTCGTCGATGCCATCGCCGATGACGACGAGGCACTGGAAACGACGTTGCGTCTTCTCCGGCAGCGGCGACGGGACGAATGACCTGGCGGGTCGGGCGCTGGTTGCTGCCGCTGATCTTCTTACTCCCGCTCAAGCTCGTGTCGGACCGCTTTTGCTGGTTCGGCCCGGCCGATGATGCATATCACGGCCTCGTCGCCCTGCATCGCGTGCTTCCGGAACTGATCATCGCAGCGGGAGCGCTGTCCGTCTTCACCGTTACCTTGCGAGTGGCGAAGATTCGCGACCGGCTCAAATTGCTGGCGGCCCTTTCGAGCGATCCGCCCGAAACGCTGCTAGCCGCCTTCGGCATTGAAGCGCATCGGCTGGATGTTACGGTTCCCCGCATCGTCTACGTTACGACAGCGCTTCCGCTCTGCTTTGCCGGCCTTGGGTTGCGTCGCCCTGACGTGTTCTTGTCTCGCGGCTTCGTGCAAGGCCTCAGCGATGTCGAGCTGCGTCTCGTTGCGCACCACGAGCTCGTTCATCTGCGAGATCGGCATCCTGCCTGGAATTTCGTCTGGCACGTGATGTTTGCTGCGCTGGTGCTACCCGGTTTTGGGGGCTTGGAACGCATCCTGCGGCAGCGACGCGAACTAGTCGCCAACATCTCAGCCGCACGCATCGACCCCGCTGTATATGAGCAGCTGCTGCAGCGACGAGCGCGGGAACGCCGATCGCTCTGTTCTGACGGACAAAAGGCACCGGGGCGCCTTAGCCGCTTTTCGGCGGTCGTGGCACCGGTCGCTGTCGCCGGTCTTTTCGTCGCGCTCGGCCTCTCGCACGCCGACTTCATGCACGACCTGCCATATCTTGTCACGCATCACTGCTGACCAGCTGCCGAGGAATTCGGATTAGCAGGAGGGCCGCGGACGCTTTCTAACTACATTCTGTAGTACGTTCTAATGGGGCGGTTGGCCCGGGGAGCTCCATGGTCTTCGCCGACTTCGCGCTGCGCAATGCTCGCGGTCTGCTCGTCGCCCTCGTCGTTCTCGTCGCCCTCGGGCTCGCGTCGGTCTCAAAGTTGCCGATGTCGATCTATCCGCGCGTTTCATTCGCGCGCGTCGTCGTGGTCGCGCAGAACGGTCAGATGCCGCCCGAGCAAGTGCAGCAGAACATCACGCGGCCGATCGAGCAGGCCGTGTCGACGATCGTCGGCGTCAAGCTCGTGCAATCCAATTCGGCTCAGGGATCGAGCCTCGTTTCGATCACGTTCGACCCGTCCATCGACATCAACGTCGACTTGCAGCGTGTCAACTCGACCGTTTCGGACGTGCGCGCGATGTTACCCCCGAACACGGATGTTCAAGCGCAGTACGTCAATCCCAATATCTTTCCGGTGCTCGGTTATACGATCAGCGTTGCCGGCAAGAGTCCGGCCGATGTGCATACCCTGGCCGAGTTTACGATCAAGCCCGCGTTGACGGGTATCGAGGGCGTCGCGCAGATCCGCGTCGTCGGTGGACGCCATCCCGAATACTGGGTCTCTGTCGACCCGCGTCAGGCGGCCTCCCGCGGCATCTCTATGGACAAGCTCGCGAGCGCCATCGCGGCGAACAACGCCGTAGCGTCCGTTGGACACTTCAACGGGTTCGATCAGAGTCAGATCGTCTTGGTCAGCGGGAAACCGCAATCGCCGAGCGACGTCGCAAACATCGTCGTCGATACGCGCAACGGGACGCCGATCATGGTCGGCGACGTTGCGAACGTTCATGACGCGCTGGAGCTGCGCACATCGCTCGTGTCCTCTCGGGGTCGCGACACCGTGCTCCTCAACGTCTACGCGCAGCCGGGTGGAAACATTTCTCAGATCTATCGTGATGTCGATGCGGCGCTTCGTAAGGAGGCGCGTTCTCTCGGCCCAGGAGCGTCGATTTTACCCTATTGGAATCAGGCGACGCTCGTAAACGACTCGGTCGCGAGCCTGCGTGACGCGATCCTCATCGGAACGCTGCTATCGGTCGCCGTCATGTGGTTCTTCCTCGGCTCCGTTCGCAGCACGCTCGTCGCCGCAACGGTTATTCCGCTCACCATCGCAATCGCGTTCTTTTTCATGCGCCTTTTTGGTCAAGGTCTGAACCTCATGACGCTCGGCGGTCTCGCGATCGGGGTCGGTCTCGTCATCGTCGATGCAATCTTCGTCGTCGAGAATATTTACCGGCATCTGCAAGAGGGCGTCGACCGCTTCGAGGCCGTGCGGCGTGGCATGGCCGAGATCGCGGTACCGATGATCGGGTCAACCGTCACGACCATCGTCGTCTTTGCACCGATGGCCTTGCTCTCTGGCGTGACGGGAGCGTTCTTCATCGCACTTTCCGTCACGCTCGCGACGGCGCTCGCGCTTTCGCTCTTTTTTGCGCTATTCATTACGCCGCTCATGTCGGCGTATTTCCTACGTGCGCCCCGACCCGCCGGGGGACGACCGCGACATCCGGGCGCATGGACGATGGACTGGTTACTTCGGCGCTACGAACCCGGTCTGCGATGGCTTCTGCGCCGGCCGCTCTTCGCGTTCGCAGGAGCGGGAGTCATACTCGGGCTCACTGTTCTCATCGGCAGCGGTCTCGGCAGCGATTTCCTTCCCGAGATGGACGAAGGTGCCTTCGAATTCAACTTCACCATGCCGCCGGGCACGTCGCTCAACGAGACCGATCGTGCGCTCAAACAAGCCGAGTCGGTGATCGCCGCTAATCCGAACGTGCTCGCGTATGCCCGGCTCACGGGCCTCGATCCTTCCGGCTTTTTTCCAGCGCCGCCGAATGCAGGCAACATCCGGGCAACGTTGCTCGAACGCAACAAGCGTAAAGACGGAATCGATAAGATCCTCGATGACGTTCGCGGCGACGTGAGCGCGAAGGTGCCGATTCTCAAGTTCACAATTACGCAGATCCTTCAGGATCTGCTCAACGATCTTTCGAACACGCCGGCGACGATTGAAATCAAGATTTTCGGTAACGATGAGGCGCGTCTCGAGACTATCGCGAGACAAGTCGACGATCGAATCGTGAAGGTGCGCGGCGTCGTGGACGACTTCAACGGCATCGTGTACTCGACGCCGAACACGCTCGTAAAGCTCAAGCCACTTGCCGGCAGCCGCGCCGGCTTCACGACGACTTCGCTCACGGCAGCGGTTCAGGCGGGCTTCGATGGCATCGTCGCGACGACGATACCGCGTCTTCCTGTGCCGGTTCCCGTCCGCATCCGCTACGACGTGCCGTGGAACGATATTTCGCTCGGTGATTTGCAGACGCTTCCCATCGTCGCGCCTAATGGCGCGACGTACAGTCTAAGCTCGCTTGCCGACGTCGTCGCGCTCGGAAACACGACCGAGCGCAACGAGGAAAACCTTCAGCAGATCTTACGCGTCACGGCCAACGTCAGCGGACGGGATCTCGGCGGAACCATCGCCGACATTCGAAGCGCGCTCGCAAACATGCGGCTTCCTGCAGGCTACCGGTTGGTTTACGGCGGCCGGTACGCGCTGCAGCAGCAGTCGTTCTCCGAATTTGGAACCGCAATCGCCGTTGCCATTTTGCTCGTCTTCATTACGATGGTGTTCGAGTTCCACGGTTTCCGGATTCCAATCGTCGTGATTTCGTCGGTCCCGCTCGCCCTGTTCGGCGTCGTGGTTGCCCTGCGAATCACGAGCATCCCCCTCAACGTCTCGTCGTTCATGGGGCTTATTCTTCTTGTCGGCGGCGTGGTGAAAAACGGGATCCTGCTCTTCGATGAGGTGGATAAGCTTATTGCGCGCGGGGCCACGCCGGAGTCGGCGATGGTCGAGGCCGGACGTCTGCGCATGCGGCCGATCATCATGACGACCCTCACGTCGCTGCTCGGCGTCGTTCCGCTCGCGCTTGGGCTCGGAGCCGGCAGCGAAATGCAGAAACCGCTCGCGGTAGCAACGATCGGCGGCCTTGCCTTCTCGACGTTCTTCACCCTGTATCTCATGCCGGCGTTTTACATCTCGTTCCGCAAGCCACGGATGCTCGATGCCCAAGGACGGGCGAATGAGACGGCTGCGCTTCCCGCGGCGGAACCCGCGCTGCGATAATGAGCCGCTGCTTGAGAATTTGGCTGCTCTCCGGCGCCCTGGTGGCGTTCGGCGTGGCCGCGCGACAACACGCATCGGCGCAAACGGCGCCCCCCATGCCGGCTACGACGACGGCTCCCGTACCGGCGATGACGACCGCGCCCGTACCGGTCGGCGTACCTTCGGGTACCCCGGCGGCGCCATCCGTTCAAGGAACGACCATGCCGAATCCGGGTAGTTCCAGCGAACCCAATGTCGCTCCGCTCTCTCCCCGAGGTCTCGAGCCGAACGCGTCGACGTCTCGCACGCCGTCTCCGCTGTCGGGATCGATTCAGCTGGGCGATGTACTCGTGGAAGCCGACATGCGCAATCCAGACGTCATCGCAGCGAATGCAGCGATCGCCGTGGCGCAGGCTCGCGTGCAACAGGCGACCACAACTCCACTGCAATTCGTCGTGCAGCCCAGCATCACACAAGACGTTCCGGGCGGCGATGGGCAAGTCCAACTGCTCACCGCCGGCATTCAGCAGCAGATCGTTCCCGGACTCGGCGCAGCCAAACGGCTCGCCGCCTACGACGTCTCGCTCGCGCGCGCAGCGGCCGATGCGACGCGACGTGACGTGCGACAACGTGTCGTCAACGCGTACTATGCGCTTGCCGGCGCGCAGGCGCGAACGTCGGCTGCCGAGCAAAACTTGCGAAGCGCAGACCAACTCGTCGCTGCTGCTCGCCTACGGCAACGGGCCGGGGCCATCGGCGGTTTTGAAGTCTTGCGCGCGTCGGTCGAAGCGCGTCGCGCGCAGTCCGAACTGTTGCAAGCGGGCGGGGCATTGCGGATAGCCGCCATCAATCTCGGCGCCGTTGTCGGGCGGCCGATCGACCCCGCAGCCACCCTTTCGCTCATCCCCGTCGCGCCGTCGACGGCTGTGAGCGCAGCCGGTTCTCTTGCGAGCGCTTTGACGCGGGATCCGACTTCCATTCAGCTCCGCGCAACGTTGGCGCGGTCGCGCGCGCAATTCAATGCGGCGCGTGCACAGCGTCTGCCGACATTTTCGATCGCAGGCGGATACACACTTCAGCGCGCTCCCGCTTTGGGAAACTTGTCGTCTCGCGGACCTACCGGATCGATCGGCCTGGCGCTTCCGATCGTCGATTATGGAACGATCCGCGGCGCCGAGCGGGAAGCGCGGGCAAATGCCGCCGCAACGCGGGCTCAAATTTCGGGCCGCGTACTGCAGCTTCGCGCGGCCATCGAAGGTGCGCTTTCAGACGTACAATCGAACCGTGCGCGGCTTGATTTTGCCGGCGAGTCGCTGCGTCAAGCGACCGAAGGGCTGCGCATCGCGCAGATCGGGTTCCGAGCCGGCGCGCTCGGCACGCTCGACGTCATCTCAGCGCGAACCGCTGCCACGACCGCTCGCGCCGACCGCGACCAAGCCAGGGGCGAATATGCCGCGGCCGTCGCAAGGCTGCACGTCCTCGTCGGAGACCCGATCGCACCATGAAGCTTCTCACACTCGTCGCGTCGCTAGGCGCCGCTCTGGTCCTGTTCGCAGGCTGCACGGCGCGGACGCGCGACGCAGCTCCCGACGCTTCCCCCTCGCCAGGCACCGTTAAGCGGCCCGCAGTCGCGGTACGCTTCGCACCGATCGTACGCCGATCGCTCACGGGCACCGTGTCAGCGAGTGGAGAAGTTGTAGCGGGCGCGGGCGCTCAAGCAAATCTCGCCTACCCCACGGCGGGACAGATCGCGTCGGTCGCGGTCGCTGTTGGAGACCACGTGACTCGGGGAGCAATTCTCGCACGACTCGACGATCGTGTCGCCCAGCGGGACGTCGAACAAGCGACGGCTGATGTGAACGCCGCCGAAGCGGCGTTGGCCAAAGCAGCGGCGGGCGCTCGTCCTCAGGAACTTGCGCAGAATCGTGCGCTCGCAGGCGGGGCTGAGGCGAAGACGCGGACCGCTCAGGCCGAACTGCAACGGCAACAGTCGCTAGCGACCGTCGGCATCGCATCGCGACGCGACGTCGAACAAGCGCAAGCCGCGTACGCCGATGCGCTCGCGGATCTGCGCGATAAGCAGCAGGCGGGCTCCCTCCTCGTCGCGGGTCCACGTCGGCAAGATGTCGATGTCGCGCGAGCGCAACTTGAACAGTCGCGTGCCGCATTGGCGACAGCCCAAACGCGTGCATCGCTGCTCACGCTCGTGGCACCGTTCAACGGCATCGTCACCGCGCGCATGAAGGGCGCCGGAGAAGTCGTCGATACGTCGGCGACGGTACTGACGATCGTCGACCCGACGAAAGCGCTCGTGAGCGTCCGGCTCAGTGAGGATCAGGCCGCTGCGGTCGCAGTGGGCGACGGTGCCGCTATCACGATCAACGGGGCGGCTGGGAACGTATCGGGTCGGGTCTCGACGATTAATGCTGCGCTCGATCCAACGACGCGGACCCTGGAGGCGCTCATCGCGCCGATCGACGGCGCTGCGCTTCGCCCGGGCGCCACCGCGTCGGCGAGCATCACGGTGCGGACAGTCGCCGATGCGTACGTGGTTCCGACCCGCGCGCTCGTAAAGGATCCGCAGACCGGGCAAGCCCTCGTGTTCTCCCCGATCGGCGGCGGTGCGTATCGGCGAATTCCCGTCCGCATCGTCCTGCAGTCAGGAGGGTATGCTGCGGTCCGATCACCACGGATTGCGAGCATACGCCAAGTCGCAACCGACGGCGCTTATGAACTGCTACCGTACGCGGTAGGTGGAGATTCGAGTTAACCTCAGTTGAACGGGGAATCGTCGCTCGAGCGCGTACCCTTTACGCCCGCGTCAAGGCGCTCCCAATCTTTAGTAGGCGTATGGCTATGGCAACACCTTCGCGATCGCGGACGAACAGAAAGCGATCGGGCACGAGCAGATCGGGATGGGCCCAATGCTGCTTGCACAAACGCCGACGTCGACTTCGCGAAGCGGTCGTTTTAGGGAAACACGGGCTCGCATCTGGCAGGCAACCCACTTTTCTTTCGCCAGAGACTCACGCTGGGTTCGCCGCGCAAACTCGTTGCGAGACAAATAACCCAGACTAGCAACGTAGCAAACATCGTATCGGCGCCACCGGCAACCGAGAGCAGCGCGTAGGCGCCACAAATAAGTGTCGCCATGGCGAGCGGTCGTCGCTCGAATACTGGATCGCGCCACAGTGCGAGCAGCGGCAGCGCGAGCAATTGCGCGTAGTGAATATTGGACTGGGGATAGACGAGTAACGCTAGGGTCAGCACCGCGCAGAACGCGAGCACTGCGTTGCGGCGAGCCACGAGCGCTGCTACGGAGACCCCGATAAGCAGGAGGCTGAGATTAAGCGCGACGAGCGATGGCGGCAAGCTGGCCGCATTGGGCGGCATCACATGCGCAGCGCGCAAGAAATATGCAACAACCGGTACGTTGTTACTCTCGGTAAGAACGGAGCCCGGCGTCCGAACGATTGGACTTTCGCGAACGTAATCGACGAAGGCCGTAGGTCCCGCAATGGCTAGACCGATCGCCGTCATTATCACGAGGGTGCCGATTGCGGCCGCAAGTTGCCCCCAACTGCGGCGCAGGAGCGGTACGAGGAGCACCAGTAGCACGAAAGGCTTTACGACGGCTGCCGCCGCGAGCCAAATGCCGCCATCGAGCTTGTCGATTCGGACCATATAAAGTGCCAGGAAGAGTAGCGTTAGCGGAATCGTCTGAGCGTAACCGGCCGTCGCGAACGATGGCGGCAAGAGGAATACCAGTGCCGCGACTGCCGCGGCTCCGTTCCATGTCAAGCTCCTCCAACGTGAGATTACGACAACGGCCGCGAGTAGGGCGGCAAATTCAACGGCGCACCACAACATCGCGCCCTGATGCGGGTCGGAGAAAAAGCCCAGTGGCCGAAAAAGCACAAGCGACCACGGGGGGTATGGAATGCCAACGGAAAGGACGTCGCGACTGAACTCTGCGTCCACCGGCTGCGGTAGGGGCAAAGCTCGAAGCGAGTGGGGACCGTAAGGATCGAGATGATGCGCAAGGGTCTGGCCGTACAACCAAAAGCAGAGATAGTCCCATTGTGCGAGGTGAGTCACGTTGTGCGCGTAGGCGCTCGCAATTTTGACAACCCGCTGGAGCGCAATCAACACCGTGGCGACACCGATTACAGCGGTGTAGGAACGGTACTTGAGCGCCGCACTCGCACCGACGACTACGCCCCCCGCTACGACAGCGGGAAGCAACGTCGAAACGAGGTACCCGACGTGGATCAGTTACGTGGCCGCATGCGGACTGCGCGATAGATCGCGACCGGCGTCCACTCCGGGAATGTCGCGCGGCTCTCAATTGTGAAGTAGCGTTCAAGCGTCGGGAAGAGAAGCTCGCGGCGGTTTTCGTAGTTTTCCACTGCACGTTCGCGGGTAGCGGCGAACAGCAATGCGTCAAGAACAGGCGACGACTGCGGGGCGACGGCGATGAGCACGCCTCCAGGCCGCAGGATCCGCTGAAGCTCGACGCACGTGGCGTCGAGATCCGCAACGAATTCGAGCGCGCTGACCGCGACAGCCACATCAAACGAGTCGTCTGGATACGGCGTAGCTTCAATGGAACCCGTGGTCAACTGCGCCGTGATACCGTGCCGCGTGAGGGTCTGCGTCACTTCGGTTTGAAATGGATGGATGTCGATGCCCCAGAGGGACTTTGTGCGGCGTGCGAGTTCAGGCGCGAAGACGCCGCTTCCGTACCCGATCTCCAGCAAATCGTGCGCTGGGGTCTCATCAAGGAGCTCGAGTACGAGCTCGAAGCGCTGCCGCGATATGTAGTTGAGGACCGGACGGTAATTCCAGTCGGCTTCATCCACGGGACCGGTCTTGCGAAGGTCGTGCTCCGGCAAAAGGCCGAGACCGCGCGATTGATTCTGGCTTATCATAGGGCACTCCAACGAGGCGCTCGTCTCCATCGCGCATCCGCGCCGTGGCCGGCACGCCGCGACACTTCAAAGCGATCGCGTGTAGGTCGAACGCTCAGGACGGTCGGGCGGACTTGCGTGCCAGGGCGCATCTTTCTGACTTCATCGGTCGGCTTCGCTGCGCCGCAATGTTAGGTCGCCAGCGAACCGTATGTCATGAGCGTTCTAGTTACTCGACCGACATAGTTTGCGCGCTCGGCTTATTGTCGCTCGATGCCCCGGCGGCTTCGGATCCAGCACCAACGACCGCCCGTGGATTCAAGACCATGTGTGGCCCGCATCACGATGAACTAGCTGGAGAGATGCATGAAATCGTAAAGACGCGCCCCGCGCGGACGTCGCAGAACGCAACCGTGCGACGGGGCGCCCGTAGCGTAGTGTCCCTTCACGTCCTCGCCGGCCCGTGAAGCCGGTTCTAGAAGCGCTGCATCGAGCGCTCAGGAGCGAGTCGTTGCGCGCGTTACTCAAGCACCCCGGGTGAACCGCTCCTCTATAACACGAGTACAACGGCAAGGTCCTTAAAATCTGCCGAATGTGCTACGTCACGAGCGTGAATGACGTTGCCACCCGACTGTCCGTCGTAAGGATTGCGATCGTGATCGGATTGCGCCAATTCAAGTATACGAACCATGCAGCAAGCGCGCCGAAGACGAGATTCAACCACAACGTGTAGTTGAACGAGAGCTGCGTGATCATTTGCAGAATAGAGGAGACGGAAGAAACTCGCGCCGGTTCTTCACCCTACCAGCCGCTCTGCGCGGTTTCATCGTCATTGAGAGGCTCCCAACTGCGCGACTTCGTGGACGTGGGCCGCATCGTGCTCCGCATGCTTACCGTGATCGTGGTGGCTCGTGTCCATCGGATGCTTTCGATTGAGGTAAGCAAACCAACCGACAGTGATCGCCGCCAGCACGTTGAGCCAAAACGTGTAGTTGAACGAGAAGGTCTCGACCATCGAGAGTATATGCGTGTTCGGCTTGGGGACCTGATGGAAGGCCGTGAAGATGACGTCCATGACGATCGCCGCCGTTACCATCGTCGTGAAAAAGATCGCAAAAATGTACGCCGCCATCTTCCAGCCGTAGTATTTGCGATACACGTCGAGCAGTGGTAGCACGATGAGGTCGGCGTACAGGAACGATAGTACGCCGCCGAACGAGATCCCGGTGCCCCAGAGGATGGCTGCCATCGGAACGTTTCCGATCGAGCACACGAACGTGAGGATCGCGATCACGGCGCCAGCGACGGCGTTCGCCGGCACCTGAACGACAGCCGGTGCGCCCGAAAGGAATACCGTCTTCCACACATGCGCCGGGACAAATACGGCAAGGAAGCCAGCGATCAAGAAACCACCGATGACATCCTTCCAGAGCATCGACCAGTCCATCGCGACGCTCTGCGCGACGACGATCGGCGTACGCGGATTGCGGAGTTTCTTCCAGAGCGTCGCGCCTTCGACGGTCTCGCCGCCGTGTTCGTGTCCGCCGCCGGTTTCCTCGTGGGCGCGCGCCTCCTCAACGAGTTCCTTAGGATAGGTCAGCTTCACGAGCAGTGACATGATGGCGATGAGAACGACGCCCCCGATCCATTCGCCAACCGTGAACTGCCAACCCAAGAGGAGGTACAGGATGACGCCGAGTTCCACGACGAGATTCGTCGAGGAGAACAAAAACGCAAGTGACGGCGTGAAGCCGGCGCCTTTTTTGAAGAGTGTTCGGCTAAGCGTCGCGGCTGCATACGAGCAGCTTGAGCTGGCGGCGCCGTAGCCGGCTGCAAGGGCGATCTCGCGCACACCGCTACGCCCGAGTTGTGCGCGCATTCGCTCCTTTGAAACGACCGCCTGAATGATCCCAGAGAGCGCGAAGCCGATCACGAGGCTCCAACCAACTTGCCAAGCCATCGCGCCGGCGGCAAACAGTGCCTGGCCGACGTGCGTAACGAACACATTCATCGGCTGAGCTCCGTTAGGCCGAGAAGTTCGGCGATCTCGGCGTGAGCACGCGCGGCCTCTCCACTCCGAATCGCGTCGGCGTAGCAGTGTTCAAAGTGATTCTTGAGCTCGATTTTAGAGATCCGCTCAAGGGCAGCAGCAATGGCAGAGATCTGACGCATGACATCGATACAGTACCGATCCTCATCGACCATCCGCATGACGCCGTCGACTTGGCCTCGGATCGATTTGAGGCGATTTTGGACATCGATCTTCAGGGACGGGGAAAGGCTGCTTTTCTGCTCCACGACTCCCAGCAACACCCCTCCCCCCGGGGGTGGTTGCGCTTTATCGAGAAAGGCTGATTAGCTGATGGATGAGACCTTCGGCGACGATTATGTGTTCCCGCGTCCAGGGATCGGTAAAGCCCGATGTCCCGCTCATGGTAAAGAACGGCTGCAACACCGTCGGTTTGACGCGTGGCGGAGCAAAGACTGCCACGTCACCGAGGCGCCGGATCGTCGCTTCGAACGACGGCTCGAGCTGCGGCGGGAAGTCGCTCGTGTAGCGGTGCTCGCGGTGCGCGGGGAGCGCCGCGCGAGAAAGCTCGTCGACGACGCGGTCCGCGAACGCATCGACCGCGTGCTCTCCGGTGCGTTCATCGTGCACCACGATTTTAGCGGCGAGCGGAACGCGCGAATACCCGAGTGCCCAAGCGACTTCGAACCACAGGAAGATCGCCGCCAGAGCGGCGAGGGTCCGTAAAGCCGTACGGCCGGAACCGCGCCCGCGCGTAGGGGCTAGCGCGGTAAACCAATACGCGAAGAGAGCGATGACGGCGACCGCCAGCAGCACGTCGCCGACGCAGAACGGCACCGGACCCGTCGCGCCGCGGATGAGGCGGTCGATGACCGGATACGCGCCGTTGGCGTAGTGGCGTTCCACCCAAGCGGGCGACGGGTGCAGCAATGCGAGTACGCCCGCTGCTGCAAGCGCCGCCGCATCGAAAAAATACGGGCGAACCTGCACGCACCACGCTACCGCAGGAGTCACGGCTTCCCTTTCGCAGAAGCCTGCGATGATGCTGTTCGCCGCCGTCTTGGTTCCCGTCGTGCGCCGCGCACAGCCGACGTTGGTCGTCGTCCGGCGAGCCGCCCATTTACGTCGCAATCCCGATCAGATTGCGTTTCCCGGCGGTCTCGTCGACAGTACCGACGTGGACGCGGGCGCGGCGGCCTTGCGCGAGTTCGAGGAAGAGCTCGGCGTCCCACGACGGTCCGCCGTTATCTGCGGGCGGCTGGACGATGTCGTGACCCTTTCGGGTTCCGTCACGATCGCGCCGTTCGTCGCGATCGTCGAACCGCCGCTTCGCTTTGCGCCGGATTCCGCGGAGACGCAGAGCGTCCACGAGATTCCGCTCGACGCACTCTATGCGCCGGGCGCACTCCACGAAGGCCGCGAACGCGTCGTCGTGGAGGGTGCCGCGCGAGAGGTGCGCTCGTGGCTTTTCGATTATGACGGCATCCACATCTGGGGCGCGACGGCGCGCATCATGCACATGCTCCTGCAGCGCTACGAGAGTGCTTGGGCACTCTTGGCAGCGACTGCCGGGCGGGAGGCAACGGTTGAAAACGCGATGAGGCGGGCATAGCGGCCTCATTGGAAGCACACGTCATCGTCAACGAAAATTCGAGCGGCGCGCGCGGGCACGTCGCCGAACTGCGCCGGCTCTTGGCGCAGCGCGACATAGGCGTTGCAGCTTTTGACATCGTGTCGGATCACCAAGCGCTGCGGCGTTGTGCCAAACGCGCGGTGAAGAACGGGGCTGACAGCGTGCTGCTCGCCGGCGGCGACGGTTCGATGACGACCATCGTCGACGTGCTCGCCCACACGAATACGGCGCTCGGCGTGCTTCCGCTCGGAACCGGCAACAGCTTCGCGAAGTCGCTGACGATACCCGAGCACCTTGCTGCAGCGGTCGACGTGATCGCGCAGGGTCGCCGTGCGCACGTCGATCTCGGGACGGTCGATGACGATCACCACTTCGCCAACTTCGCGGTCATCGGACTGTCTGCCGAGGTCGCCGAGGCAGCTCCCCATGAGCTCAAACCGGTGCTTGGACCGCTGGCTTACGTGGCCGGCGGGATCGCACCGTTCATGCGTCACCAACCGTTTCGCGCCCGCGTGCGATTCGACGGAGGAACGCTAGAATTTCCAACGCACCAGATTGTCATTGCCAGCGGCAGATACTTCGGTTCCAAACCGATTACGGCCGACGCAAGCATTCGGGACGGTAAGCTCGATCTCTTTACGACCAGCGGTCTATCGCACCTCGACGTCGCGACCATGTACGTCGCCATGGGTCTGGGACGGCAGGAGCGCCTGCACGATGCAATCGCCTTCAGCGCGCACGAGATCACCGTCAAAGCGAAGCCGAAACAACGCGTGAGCATCGACGGAACCCACTACGGCTCGACCCCCGTACGTTTCGGCGTGGCCCCGCGGGCGCTGCACGTTTTCGTTCCGGCGGCGTTCGCCGACGCTCCCTAAATCCCGACGCGCTCTTAGGACGGGCTGCGCGTAGCGAAATGCTCGTGTGGTGGCTTCTCGCGGTCGCGTTTCTCGCGTCCTTCATCGTGCTCGGGCTTTGCGTTTCACGTTGCCCCCCTGCCCGGATCGACGTTGCAGCCGTTGGGCTGCGCGGTATCGGCGCGCCGTTGGCCGCCCTTTTTACGGCGCTCGGGCGGTGGTGGGCCGTCGCGGCCGTGATCCTGCTCGCGGCTACCGTCGCGGTGAAGTCTGGAGATCACGTGGCGCCCGTCTTTTGGATCCTCGGTTCGCAAGCCGCATCGCAAGGCGCTGTGAGCGGATGTAAACGCCTGTTCCGGCGAACGCGGCCGGAGGGCTGGCTGCTCTACCACGAACCCGATCTCTCGTTTCCAAGCGGTCATGCGACGACGGCGATCGTGTTGTTCGGCGAATTACTTTTCTTGGCACAACGCGCGCCGGCGCTTCACGGACCGCTAGGATTGTCGATCGACGCCGCACTAGGTGCGTGCGTCGTCGGCATCCCGTGGTCGCGCTTGGCGCTGGGAGCCCACTTTGCAACCGACGTCATCGGCGGAATTCTTTTCGGCTGCAGCTGGTCGTGCGTGACGCTCGGCGTCGCCGGTACGCTGCACGTCATTCCGGTTTTGCGCGCGTAAGGCCGAGGTTACGCCGAACCAGGCAGAGGTGAAGTCGGCCGAAGCCCGACACCTTGAAGCGATGAACAACACCGGAGTCAGTAAGTACCTCGAAGTCGTCGCGGAGTTCGACGACGCGTGGCCCTCTGGAGTGGCGGTCTCCCGCTCGGGCCGTATCTTCGTCAGCTTCCCGCGCGTTGAAGATCCGCCGGCGCCCGCGACGCTCGCCGAAATTCGTGACGGACGCGCGGTCGCGTTTCCCGACGAACTCGTCAACGACCCGAGCGCCGGTGATCCGACCCAGCGCTTTACGTCGATCCACGGCATCGCACTCGCACCAGGGAACCGGCTCTTCGCGCTCGACACCGGTGCACGGACGATGGACGGCTGCGATCCGGCCGCCGCCGCCCTCTATTTGATCGATCTCGATCACGATGCGATCGTTCGGCGCTTTACCTTCGCCGCGGGCGTCGTCACGAAGACGAGTTATCTCAACGACGTCGTCATCGAGTACGGTCGCGGCCCGAGCGGCACCGCCTATATTAGCGATTCTGGGCCGCAGGGACCGAACGGCATTGTCGTCGTCGACCTCGACACGGGCCGATCGTGGCGCCGGCTAGCGGGGCATCCGTCGGTTCGCGGACGCGGCTCGGCCGATGGTTTCAGCATCGCCGCCGAGGGCGAAGCGCTTACGACTTCGCCTACGGGCGCCGACGGCATCGCGCTCTCGCCCGACGGCAAAACGCTGTGGTGGGCGCCGCTCGCCTCGTACGACCTTTTCCGCGCCCCGACCGACGCACTCGCGGACACGACGATCCCCGAAGATCAGGTCGCGCGCAGGGTCGAAGCGGTCGGCGGCCGCGACTTCGCGTGCGACGGTCTCGATAGCGACCGCGAAGGACGCATCTACTTTACTGACGTGACGAACAACGCGATTCAGCGCCTCATCCCGGCTGAGATGCGCTATGAGACGATCGTTCGAGACGACCGCCTCATATGGCCGGACGCCGTCGCGCTCGGCCCCGATCGGATCATGTACGTGACGTCGAGCCAGCTCAATCGCTCACCGAAGTTTGGGAACGGCACGGACCGGCGTGAGCGGCCGTACCGTCTGTTCCGCGCGGCGAGCGACGCCGACCCGGCGGGTTATTGACCCGTAGGCTCTTATCTCGGCTGTTGCGACGCGGCAGGCTGCGGCGAAGAACCGGCGGGTTGCGCCGACGACGCGGGCAGCGGGGCGGACGTCGCCGGAAGCGGCGATGCCGCAGCCGGTTGTGACGGGGCTGCCGGATTACGCGACCTCATCATCGAGCCACGTGAGAACGCCGTCGGCCGCGGTGCCGAATCCTTTACGACTGAAGCAAGTACGGTGTGGAAGGAAGCGACCTCGCCGGCCGGATACTTGCGGTAAAGGTCCATCATCAACTCGTGATGGTACGGGTGCGAGATCAGGCGCTCGATCATATACCCGACGTCGTAGCGGCCGGCGCGGCGGCCGGAGGGGACGATACCGGCCCCCAGGAGATTGCTATCGAGCTGCGTTGCGACGATCGGATCGCTCGCCGTCGGTAGGGCGACCTTGTCGCGTTTGACCATGCGCAGCACGTCGGCAATCGTAAAATCCATCAGCGTGAAGAAGTCGGTGACGGGCACGGAACCGTAGCGATTGTGCAGCCGTTGTGCTTCGGCGGCCATGTTGCTGCCGTACATTTTCGCGAACAGCAGTTTTGTATCGAAGCCGTTTTTGTTCGATCCTGCGGTCACGAGATCGACCGTCAACTTGAGGTCGGGGGTCCCTTTGTAGGGAATCGCGGCGGCCGGCCGCGTAGCGCCTCCGACCAGGGTGAACGCGAAGATGATGGCAGCCGCAAAAGCGGCGTGCCGGTGGAACGTCGGCATCGGGCTCCTCCATGTGGCATCGTCTCGGTACGTAAATGAAGACGTTTGTTTGGCGTCGGAGCCAGCTCTTGCCTGCACCCTATATGTGGAAGCCTGCAAGCGGGGGCGCCGAGGTAAGGCTGCGCGAGATCGGCCCCCGCTGCGAAAGGCCGATATGCCGGGTGGAGGGAACGCGGGTTCGATTAGCGAGCGTTTCTACCCGCGCGTGTCGACGCAGGGCAGCCACGATGAACCGGACCGTGGGGTTCGAGAGCGCATGCCGCCGCAGAGTTCTTGCGCGGTTACGGTCGTTATCGCGACCTACAATCGAGCCGCGAGCTTACGACGCACACTCGAGCGCCTTAGCGCACTGCCGGAACGGCCGGCGATCATCGTGGTCGACAACGGATCGAACGACGCGACCGCCGACGTGCTCGCGGCGGCTCCGCGCGTTACAAACTTAAAGCTACCGGCAAATATCGGCGCTGCTGCGCGCACGCTCGGCGCGCGCGCGGCCCAATCGCCATACATTGCTTTCTGCGACGATGATTGTTGGTGGAGCGAAGGCTCGCTCCCGCACGCGGCCGCGCTACTGGATGCGTACGGCGACGTCGCGCTCCTCAACGCGAGGGTGCTCGTCAACGACGATGCGCATGTCGACGACGCCTGTCGCTTGATGTCCGCGAGCGACCTTCCCAAAACGACCGCGTGTCCGGGGCGTTCGATTGCCGCCTACATGGCCGGCGCCTGCGTCGTGCGGCGCGGCGCGTTCCTCGCCGTGGGAGGGTATCACCGTCGCTACCACTTGGGCGCGGAGGAATCACTGGCAGCGCTCGATTTGCTCGCGGCAGGCCACGCGTTGATCTATTCTCCCGACTTAGTCCTGTACCACCACCCAAGCGACGTGCAGCGGGACCCCCGGGAACGGCGCCGTTTGGTTCTGCGGAATCGCTTGTGGACGACGTGGCTGCGCCACCGGGCGACCTGCGCGCTTGCCGCCACGGCCGCCGCCGCGCGCGCCGCCAAGCGGGATCCCGTCGCCCGGGCCGCGCTGCTTGACGCGTTGCGCGGTTTGATCTGGATCTTGCGAGAACGGCGGCCCGTTTCGCTTGACGTGGAACGTCTCGTCGACCGCCTCGCGCATTTGCCGGCGTGATCCGCGCCTACCCGGACGAACCGACCGTACACGGCTCCGTACTACGGTTGCACGTCTCGACGGACGCCCGGCGTTTTTCCGTCCGGTTGTACCGGCAAGGCGCGGCATTTCAACCGCTGCAGCTCACGAGTGCTTGGTTTGACGGCGCCGACGTTCCGGCGCGCGACTGCGGCGAGCGTTGGAACTGGCCGCTCTACAGCCTCGGATTGCCCGCGAGCTTGCCGGACGGCGCGTACGTCGTCCAGTGCATCGTAGCCGAACGCGAACCGTTTCTGCGAACTGCCGACGCTCGCTCAGGCACGGCGCTGTTCGTCCTGCGACGTGCGCCGCGACATCGTTTGGTCGTTAACCTTCCGCTCTTTACTTACCATGCCTATGACATCGCACAGACCGATAGCCTGCACGGTGGTGAGGAAGGCGCGTGTCTGTACAGCGGCTATCGAAGCGTCAGCCTCCACCGGCCCGGAGGTGGAACGGGCGGCCACACCTGGGACGCGCGCAACGCCGACGCACATGACGGCGCTTCACCTCGGCAAACCTTCGCTCATTGGGATGCTAAGGCGATCGCATGGCTCGAAATAAACGGCTACGCCTTCGATCTCTGCACCGACTTCGATTTGCACGCCGGGCGCCTGGACGCCGACTGCCGTTTGCTCGTGGCATTCGGCCATCAGGAATATTGGACGGCGCCGATGCGTGCGACGGTCGAGCGTCACAGCGAGCGAGGCGGACGTGTTGCCTTCTTCTCCGGCAATACGGCCTGGTTTCGCATTCGCTACGATGCCTCGCAAGTGGCGATCGTGCGCGACGGGAGATGGTGCGACGATGATCCCGAGGAGCGCTTCACCGGCACGAGCTATCGCTTCGGCGGCGGCTTATGGCGCGGGGAACGTCCGCCCACGGGATACGCCGTGCGCGATGCATCGCACTGGGTTTTCGAGGGCACGGGTCTGAGGAACGGCGACGTGTTCGGCGCAGCGGAGCGGCTCATCGGTTATGAGTGCGACGGCTACAACGCGGCGTCACCGCCGACGTTGCTCGCCGGCGCGTCGCTCGACGCGTGGCGAGCGCGGATCGGCAGCGGTGAAGGGTTGGGGGGCGACGGCGAAATCTTCGGCGACGGTGCGGCGATCGTGCTGCTGCAACGCGGAAACGGCATCGTTTTCAACGCCGGAACCGTCGATTGGCCCCGCGTGCTTGCGGCCGGGGAGCCCGCGGTCCAACGCATCACGCGCAACGTCATCGATCGGTTGAGCGGCGAACCGGTGAGCGCTCAACCGTAAAGGAGGGGCGTTACGCTTCCATTTCTTCCGACAGCACTTCCCACCGAGCGAAGGCCGCTTCAACCGCCGCACGGGCCGTCGTCAATTCGCTTTCGAGGGCGGCGACGCGTGCTCGATCCTCGTAGATGAACGGGTCCGCGAATTCCCGTTCGAGTCGCGCGCGTTCCCCATCGAGCTGCGCGACTTCGCGTTCGCATGCTGCGAGCGCCCGTGCATCCCGGCCGGCATCGAGCCGTTGCTCGCGTTCTCGGGCGGCGGCCGTCGACGGGCGCGCGGGAGCGGCGCTCTTCACGCTCGGGATCCTCGCGCCGCCTGCAGCGCCGTTGCGTTCGAAAACTTCGTAGCCCCCCTCGACGACGTCGGCGTGGCCGCCGTGTAACCAAAGCACGCGCTCACCGAGCCTGCGCAGCAGATAGCGGTCGTGCGAGATGACGATCATTGCGCCGCCGTATCCGGCAAGCACCGCTTCGAGCGCTTCGCGGCTCGCGATGTCGAGGTCGTTGGTCGGTTCGTCGAGGAACAGCAGGTCGGCGGCACGCGCCATCAAGCATGCAAGCATGATGCGCCGCCGCTCTCCACCCGAAAACTCGTGCAGCGATTTGTCTCCCGCGTCGCCACCGAGGCCGAGGCGGCCGAGTAATGCGCGCGCTTGCTCGCGCGTGACCGGTGCCGCGGCTTCAACGGCCTCGACGGCCGTGCCCTCGCGCGGCAACTCGTCGGCGGAGTCCTGGGAAAAATAGGCCGCCCGCACGCCGTCCATCAGCGTGACGTCGCCGCGATCGGGTGGGCGGCGCGTCGCCAACACATCGAGCAACGTCGACTTTCCGGCGCCGTTGATGCCCACGATTGCGAGCCGTTCGCCGCGTCGCACGTCGAGTGAAAGCTCGGTGAAGAGCGGCGTGGCATACGCGACGGAAATCCGCCGAGCGCGCAGCGCAAGTCCGCCGGTGGCACGCCGGGCCGCTTCGAGCTTGACCGAAATCGACGCTTGTGAGGTGCGTGGCGCGGCGACGCGCTCGAGTTTTCCAAGTTGCTTCTCGCGGCTGCGCACTTGCGCGTAATTGTGCGAACCGTGCGTGCGCAGCTCCGCGACGACCGCTTTGCGGCGCTCTTCTTCATTGCGGAAACGCTCGAACTCGGCGACGGCGAGCGCTCTTCGCTCGGACCGCGCTTCGAGAAAAGCGGCATACGCCCGCCCGCGCGGTACGACGTAGCGCTCGAGCGTTGCGCCGTCGAGGTCCCATATCTCATCGGCAACGCGGTCCAAGAACGAACGATCGTGCGAAACGACGAGCGTCGCACGGTGCTGCTCGATGAGAATGTCTTCGAGCCGGCGGACGGTCTCGAGGTCGAGATGATTGGTCGGTTCGTCGAGAATCAACACGTCGGGTTCTTCGAGCAGAAGCCGTGCTAGCGACGCACGCGTGCGCTGGCCGCCGGAGAAGGCGGACAGGGGCCGATCGAGGTCCGCTTCCTCGAAATCAAAGGCGGCGAGCATTCCCCGCAGACGGCTTTCCGAATCGAGTCCACCGTGGCGCTCGAAGGCATCGCGGAGTTCCGCGTAGCGGCCGAGGGCGCGTTCTTCACGCATCGCGTCACCGCTATCCGCCGCTGCCGATATCTCGACTTCGCTCGCTCGCAGCTGCTCGTGCAAGGAGCGTTCACGTTCGAATGCGCGCTCGAGCAAGGCGCGCAAGCTCGATCCGTCGTCGGCGTTAGCCGCCTGGCTCAAGTAACCGACACGCATCTCGCGGGAACGCACGATCGTTCCCGCGTCGGGTTCGTCGGCGCCGATGAGGATGCGCACGAGCGATGATTTCCCGGCGCCGTTGGGGCCGACGAGTCCGACGACGACATCGTCACGCAACGTGCCCGACACATCGGAAAAAATGGTTCGCGCACCGTATGCGCGCGTCAGATGCTCGAACCGCAGGCGCTCCACGGGATGGCAGCTTCGCGGTGCCGCGAGAGGCTTCCGTGCGCTCGCCTTTGCAAGCCGAGCTAACGGGCTTCACCGCGATGCGGTCGAACTTCTCGTGCATGCTGGCCCTCGTCCTTGCGTCCGCCCTCGCCTCTCCGGCAATGCCGCGGCCGAGCCCCACTCCGGCCCTAACATCAAAACGACTTCTCGGCCTCATCCGAGCCAAGTTTCGATCGCATCGGCCGCCGCCGCCGTACGAAACCTACGTCCTCACCCGCAAACAGAACACGTCGCAGGGGTATCCGGACTACGCCGACAGTTACACCTATAAGTATTGGTGCCGCACGAGCGACAAAGCCGCGCTCAAACGACAGGTATATCACAGCATAAACCGCGGCACGCTCGAATTCGAACGGCCGGCGTTCAACGAAGCCGAGGATCCCGGGCCGCCGACGGCCGATCTCTTCGAACCGGCGCCCGTCCGCTCGCGACCCGTGACCTTCGTCCCGACGCCCGAACCTAGCGGCACGGCGCTACCGGTGATCGGCGTCGTTACGAGCGTCGGCGAATTCGACTACCGCCTCGTTTCAACGGACGTCCAAGGCGACACGCTACACGTTCGGATCGAGCCGACACGGGATGCCGATCGCAACCGGCTGCGCGATCTGTACGTCGACAAGAACACCTACGAACTCCAAAAGGTGATCGCGACCGACAAACTCTTCATCTTGGGAACGAGCGATGTCTACGGGACCACGTTTACGATTTCGCTTGCGATGCTCGACGGCCGGCCGGTCGTCACCGATATCCACGGCGTCGTCGGCGACGGGTACACGGGCGACGGTTCGACGATCGACTACACGTTCCGCAACATCGCGTTCCCGGCCATGCTTCCGGCCTGGTACTTCAATCCGCGTGATTACGCTGCACACGACGACGCGCATCTGGCCGATGCGCCCATTTAGCCGAGCGCGTTCGTGGGTACGCGCTGCGCATCACTTCTTTGATGCGAGGACGACGATATGACCGACCAAGAACTCCGCGACTATGCCGGGAAGCCGGTACGCCTGACGCTCGCGGACGGGCGGGTTCTTGCCGGCACGCTGCATGCCCAGGACGATTCCGGGCACGGTCACGTGCACTACACGATCGTGAGCGATGCCGTTCGCGAGGGCGGCGGCAAAGTGCAGGAAGTCTTGCACGGTGCGGACGTGATCGTACAGGTCGAAGACGCCTCGCAGGATCCCGCCGCCGTCGAATAAGGAGTTACGAGCGGCGGGCTTCCCCCGCGCGGTAACGGTAGACGATCCGGCCTTTGGTCAGATCGTAGGGCGATATCTCGAGATCGACACGGTCGCCGGGCAAAATTTTGATACGGTGCCGGCGCAACCGGCCCGCGATGTGAGCCAAGATCGTCTGGCCGGTTTCGAGCTCGACCGCAAAGGTCGTACTCGGAAAAACCTGCTTGATCGTGCCGAAAAGTTCGAGCGGCGTCTCTTTGGTCGGTTCTGCCGCTTCGCGGCGGGGGCGAGGTTCGGTAAACGTGCGGCGGCGCGCTATGGCCGCACCGGCTTCAAAGATGTCATACGAGTCCTAGGATTTGTCGAGCTTTCCCCGACTTCCGCCTTTGCGCGTGATGCGGCATAGCCGAATCGTGTGCACGGACTCAGCGTAGATCAAACCTGTCGCATAGCGCGCCGCATGCCGCGCGACGGGGCGGTTTCAGGCCGCGCCGGTGAGGGAAATGGCTCCACATGACCACGCAAACGACGGTGCGCTGTGAAAATCTGGCGTGCCTCTGCGACCTTCCCGCGACGCAAGAAGCGTGTTCCGAGTATTGCTCGTCGCAAGACGGTCGCGATCCGCAGAACGTCCGCTGCGAGTGCGGGCATTCCAAGTGCACCGAACAAGTCGAACGTCAACTCCACGGGGAAGGCGGCCGCGAAAGCGTTTAATGCTTTAACAGCCGCGAAAAACGCTCGTGTAGCGCGACGACCTTCGGGTCGTCGATCGCAACGATGTACGGATCGGCGGGATTGCGGTCCGCGAAATGCTGATGGTACGCTTCGGCCGGATAGAACGCCGCGAGGGGCACGACTTGGGTGACGATCGGCGCCGTGAAGGTCTTTGTCAAGCGCGCGATCTCCGCTTGCGCATCGCGCTGCTGAGCTTGGTTCGCGTAAAAGACGGCGGAGCGATACTGCGTTCCGGCATCAGGTCCTTGGCGGTTGAGCTCGGTCGGGTCGTGGGCAGCCGTGAAATAAACATCGAGCAACGTGCGATACGAAACGACACGCGGATCAAACGTGATGCGGACGGACTCGGCGTGCCCGGTCGTCCCGGTACTGACGAGCTCGTAGTGTGCGGTTGAGCGGCTGCCGCCCGCGTATCCCGCCTCCACGTCCGTTACGCCGCGCACTTTCTCGAAGACGTCTTCCATCCCCCAAAAGCACCCCCCGGCCAACACGGCCGCGGCGCTCGGCGCGGGCGCGACGGCGGCCCGCGCTCCCGAGGCTCCGAGCGCGGCAGCAGCGACGATCAGCAAAACGGCATGACGAAAACTACGAGGGGACGCGACGTGCATGAACCTTCAACGAAGACTGACCCTAAAAGGTCGCGCCGCCGCTATCGTGCCTTCTCCGGGCCGGTGCCGTCTTTGTGCCGCTCACGCGGGGCAGACGAAGGACGCGCGAACGGTAGCGTTTTCCTTGCTCCCTGGAGTACGACATGAATCACAGAATTTTCGCGACCCGCGCCGTTGCCGCGGCCCTGCTCGCGGCTGCCGTATCGGTACCCCGCGTCCCGGCAGTTGCACAATCGATCGATGCCGGCGTCGCCGCTGCTATCGACCGCGAGATGGACGCGTTCGCACGTGGCGATCTTGGAGCATTCCTAAACGACTTTACGGACGATGCCATCGTCATCGACGATTCGGAGCCGCTTTTCATCCCCGGACGCAAGGCCATCGGAGAGTGGTTCATCGACAATCGGCGTGGTGCCGGCAAGGTAACGTTGTCGCGCGGTGCTGCGACCGATTACACGTTGCTAAAGAACGAGGCATTCGCCGCGCTTCCCTTCAAGCTAGCGATCGGCAACCCGCCCAACCGCTTCATCGCCAACGGCACCTATACCGCAACCTTCGTACGCGGACGGGGAAACGATTGGAAGATCAAATCTCTCACGATTTCCATCTTGTCAACCGGTTCGTAAACCGCCCTGCCCTGGAGTGGATCCATTCGCACGAGCTACGATGACGTTCGCGCTCTTCTAAGGGCCTGCCGGCGTCCGTCGCGTTTGGCTCTGTTGCCGCTGGCGCAGCGTTTGCAAGCTGCGCTCGGCACACAGACTCCACTCGCGGCGGTCAAGATCGTCGTCGGCAAGGCTCTCGGCGATGTGCACGACCGCGACTTACTGCGCGCAGTCGAGCTCTGTGACTTCAACGGGTTGACGACACATGCCGCTGCAGCGAGCTTGTCGCTATCGCCGCGACAATTCTTCCGGTACCGAGCGGAGGCCGTCGCAGCCATCGTGTACGGCATCGAGAATGCCCTCGAAACGCGGGAGCCCGGTATGCCGAGCGCGATGGCCTTGCTTGCCGAAGCGGTGCGGCTGACCGACCCGAAATTATCGTCGCGACTGGGAGACGCGGACGCGGCCGCCGACATCGAACGGCGCTACCGGTTTCTGCGCGCGGACGCATGCCAGCGCGCCAGTCCTCCGCCTGCGGCATCAGGCGCCTGGCCCGACGTTGGTTTGCATCTCCTCTGTCGGGCGGAATGGTTCGCGCTGTGGGGCCGCTATTCGGAAGCTTCGCACGTCCACATTGCGCTCCACGACCGGCTTGTGGACGAGGCCGGCAATCCGTCTTCGTCCTTCATCGGGACGCAGTTGTTACGCCTCGAGTTCGAAGGCGCACAGCGCACCGGGAACGCGAAGCGACGGGCCGCAATCGTGCGCGAGCTTTCCGGCGCCGCTCTCGAAGCCGGAACGATGACAAGCGCGCTGCTTACCCAAGCCGATGCGCTCGCGTCTGAAGGCGACACCTTACGGTGCCGTACGATCGTAGCGCAGGTGCAATGCGCGATGGTGAGCGACCTGGAAACCCTTGCGCGGGTCGCGCTCATCTATGCGAAGTGCGCGTACCTTCGGGAGCGCGACCAGGAAGCGCTCGACCTCGCGACCGCCACGTTGCGCATCGCCCCGCTCGACGCAATGCTTGCCGGAGCCGCGCATGCACTCATTGGAATGGCGACGCTCCATCTGCATACGGCGTGGACGTTGCCCGAGGGACGTTTCGGCTATCACAACGCGACGCTCGAAGCCGTGGCGGCACGTCATCTGCTTGCGGCCAAACGCTACGACGCGGCGACTGCGGCGGCTCGTTCTTCGATCGACTCGGCGCGCCGCCACGAGGCTCGTAGTATCCTAGCGTATGCTCTCGCGACGCTGTCCGATGCCGACGAACTCGCGGGCAATCCGATGCGCGCGGCGGAAACGCGGCTGCTTGCATTCGAGACGTTTGCCTCGTGCCACGATGCGATCATCGCGCGGGACATCTTTCTCTGGCCCGAGCTACCGCAGCGCGACCTCGGTGCCATGCGCGTCGATCCGCGCTTTGCCGAATTGCTGTGGTCGTTCAAGGAACAGCTGTTTCCGGAATACCGCAAACCGGCCTACCAGCGCCTGCGCCCCTTGCACATCGCGAACCTGCAGCGGCGCTGTCTGCTGGCCTCTCATGCCGCTAATGGGGAAGACGCCCGTGGAACTGAGGTCCAGTTGCACGCGGACGCGCTCGCGCTGCTGGCCGCGATGCGGCACGCAGGCCTCGGACCCGATGCCGTTCTCGGCTTGGCTCGCACGACGCTGCACTCGCACTGGTTTCCGTCGGCGGCTTTCCTGCCGCTACACGAACGAGAGCCCTACCGGCGCTCGTTCATGTTGCTGGCGGAAAGCTTCTACACGTCAATCGAACGGCATTACCGCTTCGATACATCGGCGTGCTCGCAATGCGCGCAGGGCCGTGAGTCGGCCGACGCGCTCGCAAAGAACGTTGTGCCGGCCTGCTAGCTACCGGTCGCCGCCATCGCCGCGATCGCCGCGATCGTCGCCATCGCCCCAGTGACGATGATGGCCGCGATCTCTGCGGTGATGACCATGACCCCAGTCGTTGCGCCCGCGATTGTCTTCATCGTCGCCGCGCGAGTAGGAGCCGCGTGGATAATAGGCGATCGGCGTGCCGCCGCACGACGGGTAATTCCCGGAATAGCCGCAGCGCTGTCCGTTACGATTACCGGTATATAAGACGTTGCCGTTGGGATAAGCGATGCGTCCGTCGGCGTATACCGTACCGCCGTCGCGGGTGTAACCTACGACGGTATCGTGCTGCATACGCTTGTGCTGCACGTTGTTGTAGATGATGATGCCGGCCGCGACGGCGGCAGCGCCGAGGATGATATTACGCGTGCTCGCCGCGCCGTCGGCGCCGGCGGGCCGAGGCGTTATGCCCGCAAAAAGCGCCGCCAGCATGAAAAGGGCCGGAACGAGCCGCATCCAGGAACGGACGCGGAAAGTGGTTGCAATCATGTAAACCTCCGCGAGAGAAACGTTAAATAGAATACACCGGTTCCCGAAAGGCGACGCCCACACGATGTCTCAACGATTCGCATTGTTTATAGTATTTGGGATGCTGGCCGCCGCTGCGGCGGTTGTGTTCCTCGCTATTTCGCTCGATCCCGAGGTCTATGCGCCGGGTGCGGGAACGCTCGAACGTCATCTTCCCGAGCACGTACGCGTGCACCGCGACGAGCGTCGCTTGCCTATAGCCGCGCGCAGAGCGCTTGAACCGAGACATTTCTTGCGCAAATTGTACAGCGTGATCGCGTTCGCGATCGTCGGCTTTTTCGCAGCACCTCTGATTCCCAGACCCGCGCGCCTACGCTGGGATTCGACGCTCGTTGCAAGCTTCAGCGTCGTCATCGAGATCGCACAAAAACTTACGGGGGCACACGAAAGCTACGCCTCCAACCTATTCGACATCGCGTGCGGCGCAGTCGGCGGATTGATCGGTGCACTGGTCTGGAACGCGATCAGCCGGCTCCGTCCTACGAAGGTGGCGTAAAAAAGAAGCGACGCCGGTACCGCGTGGTGCCGGGCGTCGCTTCAGATTCGACGAGGTTACTGACCGGCTTGGCGCAACGGAACGGCGACCGTACTGTTCGTTTGAATCGCCACATGCGCGCCCGTCGCCACGTTGAAGTTGGCCTTATTGTTGGAGGCGTACGCCAAACCAGCGGCGGCGCCGCCGAGGAGACCGACCACACTTCCGGCTGAGCCGCCGAGAATGCGGCCGATCGTCTGGCTGCCCACTGCTGCGCCCGCGGCCGAGCCGATTGCTTTACGCGCCGTCGTGTTGTCTTTCTTCGAATCCATGCGCAACACGGAACCCGAGACCGGTTCGTTACGCCCGTTCGCAAACGTGATCGAGTCGAAGGCCAGAACCAAGCGCGCGGCTTTCCCTTGACCCGCCGAGCGCACGTCGGCGACGTGCCCGTTGACGGTCGCACCGGCGAAGGACGCATTGTCGTTGGGATACGGGGCCACGACTTGCATGGTGACCCGGTCGCCGTCTTTGGCGTTCTTCGTGTTGATGTCGGCGGAGGTCAGTTGGGTATTGATCGTCGACCCGACGGGCAGGGTCGACTGCGCGTCGGCCGCCGTCGCCGCGAACAGGAAACCGGCCGCAAGTGCCACTGCCAGGAAGGCGCGGTCGAAGCGAGGGACTCGTGCGTTCATATGAAGCTCCTTGATTTTTGCAAAATCGGGGGTGGTTGATGCGGGAACGTTCGCAACCCCGCCGCCGTTCCGCTGCCCCCTGCCGGTGCTCGGGAAGCGCTTCCTAATTAACGCGCGGATCGTGAGGGGCCAGTCCGTCGAAGGCAGCCCTTCCGACCGTGCTGTGTGAACGGCCGTACGCGTAGTAGAAAACCAAACCCAGCAGCAGCCACACGACGAACCCGAACCAGGCGATCGGGATACCGTAGACGGTCGGATTACCGTATTTGAGAAAATACATCAAGCCGAGCGCCGTCACCGCCGCCAGCACCGGGACGATGTAGCTGCCCAGCGGAACGTTGAAGCCGCCGCGGATTTCCGGATGGCGCTTGCGCAGGATCGGCACCGCTACCGACACGAGGATGAACGCCGCGAGCGTCCCCATATTGGTGAGCGATCCCACGACTCCGATCGGGGTGAACGCCGCGATGATCGCAATGAAAATTCCGAAGAAGATTGTCGAGAAGACGGGCGTGCGCCATCTGGGATGCACGGCGGCGAAGGAAGGCGGAATGAGCCCGTCGCGCGACATCGCATAGATGATGCGGCTCTGGCCGAACATCATCACGAGCAACACCGTCGTGAGGCCGGCGATGGCGCCAAGGGAGATGATCAGTGCAACCCACGCGGGCAAGCCGACGTGCAGCGCCGCGAATGCGACCGGAGACGCGACGTTGAGGAGATTGAAGGGAACCATCCCCGTCATCACTGCGACGACCGCGATATACAGAATCGTGCAGACACCGAGGCTCATAAGGATGCCGAAGGGGAGGTCGCGACGCGGATTCTTGCATTCTTCGGCCGTCGTCGAGACGGCATCGAACCCGATATACGCAAAAAAGATGAATGCCGCGCCGCCGAGCATTCCTTCCCATCCGAAGGGAAAGTAGCCACCGAGCCCCGTCGCGGGGCCCGCGGGAAGATGATAGTTTACCGGATTGATGTGCCCGATGCCGACCGCGATGAAAAACAAGACGATGACGATCTTCACCGCGACGATGACGGCATTGACGGCGCCCGATTCACGCGTGCCCTTGACGAGCAAGCCGGTGATGATCAAGATGATGACCGCGGCCGGAATGTTTACGATTCCGGGCGTCGGGTCCCAATGGTTGTGCGTCCACGTGTTGGAAAGCGTAATGTGGAACGCCGCCGTCAAGAAGTTTCCGAAGTAACCGGCCCACCCGATGCTCACGGTAGCGGCTCCCAGCGCATATTCCAGGATGAGATCCCAACCGATGACCCAGGCCAGAAACTCGCCGAGCGTCGCATATGCGTAGGTGTAGGCGCTTCCCGAGATGGGAATCTTGCTCGATACTTCGGCGTAGCAGAGCGCGGCAAGCGCACTGACGATACCGGCAACGACGAACGAGATCGTCAGGGCCGGACCGGCTCGTGTGGCAGCTGCGACGCCGGTCAGCACGAAGATGCCGGTCCCGATGATGGCGCCGATGCCCATGGCGGTCAGCGACCACGGGCCGAGCGTCCGTTTCAGACCTTTCGTCTCATCCGAACCTTCGGCCAGGATGCGAATGAGCGGCTTTACGCGTTGTGCGACCATCGGACGAGCATTAACCCTTAGCAAGGCACTCCCTGGTCGCCAACCGACTCGGCAACGAGTCGCCGACTAGATTGCGGGCAAGACGATCAGCATGGATGCGAACGGACCGTTGCCCGAGGTCGAGCGCCCGATTGCGGTGCAGTTCGGTTCGGCCTTTGCCGGCCAAGTCGTGGTCATCACGGGCGGCAGCAGCGGCATCGGGCGTGCGACGGCGCTCGCCTTTGCTCGCGAGCGGGCCCGCGTCGTCGTGGGCGATCTCAACGAAGTCGGCGGACGCGAAACGCTCGACGCGGTCGACGAACTGGGCGGCGAAGCGGATTTCGTGCGCTGCGACGTGACCCAACCGGCCGACGTCGAAGCGCTCGTTGCGCGTGCCGTCGAACGCTTCGGCGCGCTGCATGCGATGATCAACAATGCCGGCATCGGGACGTACGCACCGCTGCTCGAACATACGCCCGAACAGTTCGACCGCGTCGTCAAGGTCAACCAGTACGGAGTGTTCTACGGCATGGTTGCGGCGGGCCGCGCGATGCGCGAATTGCAGATCGCCGGTACGATCGTCAACACGGCTTCGGTGTTCGCCTTTCTCGGTTCCGAAGGCATCATCGGTTACCACGCGAGCAAAGGTGCCGTGCGGCTGATGACGCAGGCCGCCGCGCTCGAACTCGCGCCCTACGGCATCCGGGTCGTTGCGGTCGCACCCGGGATCGTGGACACGCCGATCATCGCCGGTTATAAGGCCAGGGGCCTCGACGATTCGCTTGCACGCGGACAGATGCGCGGGAAACTGCTCGCGCCCGAAGCGATCGCACAAGCGATCGTGTGGCTCTGTTCACCCGGCGCCGATGCCGTCAACGGCAGCACGCTCCTTTGCGACGATGGTTTCGCATCGTTCAAGTAGCGAAGCGAATTGCGGGTTTGCGTCCGGCCGCCTGGACAGAGCTTCGCGTTTGGCCTATGGTATGGCACATGCCCGACTCGGCCATCCCATTTCGCCATGTGAAGCTCCTTCAAAGCGGTCGCTACCAAGCGATTCGCATCCCGCGTGAGTTTGAATTTCCCGGCGAGGATGCGAGCATGCGGAAGAACGGCGCGCGGCTGATCATCGAGCCGGTTGCACCCCGTTCGTTGATAGCGCTTCTGCGGACGCCGTCACCGCTCGAAGACGAGTTTATTCCGATAAAAGAGCTCCCGGTTGATGGTGTCGATTTATAAGTGCGCGGCAACGACCGATCATTGCCGCACGGAGCATCGCGGACCGCTGAGCCGCCAGTGGAGCGCGAACGCGAATGAACACCAGCCTCGGGACGTCCCAAGCCGCGTACAATCGACTGCTACTCTTTGTCGCGGGGCTCGGAGGGCTGCTCTACGGCATCGATGTTGGCATCATCGCGGGCGCGCTACCGTATCTTGAGGCGACGTCGGGTCTCGGTCCCGGCCAACTGTCCTTCATCGTTGCCGCCGTTCTGCTCGGCAACGTCATCTCGAGCCTCGTCGCCGGAGCGTTGGCTGATTGGCTCGGGCGCAGGACGCTGATGGTGCTCAGTGCGCTCATGTTCGTCGCCAGCATCCCGATGATCGCACTCGCGCACGGGTTTGAACCGCTGGTTCTCGGGCGCTTGCTGCAAGGCATCAGCGCCGGCTTGATCGGCGTGGTCGTTCCCCTCTATCTCGCGGAATGTTTGGGCGCTTCGAACAGAGGCAAGGGAACGGGAATCTTCCAGTGGCTGCTGACCTTCGGCTTCGTGGTGGCGAGCTTGATCACGTTGTATTTCAGCTACCGCTTGAGCGCCGTGATGAAGCTCGGTGACGCCGCCGCCATCTTCGCCTTCAAAGACCATGCTTGGCGTAATACCTTTTGGGTATCGCTTCCCGCCGGCATTCTGTTCGCCGCCGGAAGCTCGCTGGTTTCGGAATCGCCCCGCTGGTTATTTCGGCGCGGCAAACCAGCAGCATCGATGGCCGCGCTTTTGCGCTCGCGCACGCAAGAGCAAGCGGATTTCGAAGTGCGCGCCATGGAAGCCACCGCAGCACGGAGCGCGACCACGTCGACCGGTGCGAAGATCAGGGAATCGCTGGTGCGCCGTAAGTATGTCGTTCCGTTCGTGCTGGCATGCGTTATCTTGACCTGCAACCAGCTGACCGGCATCAACTCAATCATCGGCTACAACACGACGATCCTCTTGCAGGGCGGCCTCTCCGACTACCAAGCGCACTTCGGCAGCCTGTTCTTCAGCATCGTAAACTTCGGAATAACGATCATCGGCGTCATGTTAGTCGATCGTAAAGGGCGCAAGTTTCTCCTCTCGCTCGGCAGTGCGGGCATCATTCTGTCGCTGCTCGGGACCGGGATACTTTTCTACCGAACCCAAGCGCGGCAAGTCGATGTAAAGTCCGCCGTCCAGGCGATGGTCCAGCCGAGCGGAAGCCTTTCTGTGGCTTTCAACGGCGCGACGGCCGACAAGCTGCTCGCAAGCGTCGGCAGAACGGCGAACGGGACCGCGCAGTCGCTGGAAATCATCTATTCGTACGGAGATTTTCGTTCGGTAACGAACATCGTGCGTTCCAACGAGACGTCGGTCCCCATCCACGTCGTTCGTTCGTTGCCGGCGAACGCCGTTGCGGCGTTCTTCTCCAATCCGTTCGGCAACCTCGCTGCGTCGCGCAACGCTCCGCTGAAAATCGATGCGGCGCAGATCGCACCGGTACCGAGCCTAACGAACGGCTGGATTGTCGCGCTGACTTTGTTCCTCTTCATGGGCTTCTACGCCGTGGGCCCCGGCGTGTGCGTTTGGCTTGCGCTCTCCGAGTTGATGCCGACCCGCATTCGTTCCAACGGGATGAGCATCGCGCTCTTTCTCAATACCGCAACGTCGACGGTCATCGCGGCATCGTTTCTCCCGACCGTCGGCAAGTACGGTTACTCCACGATCTTCTTCTTCTTTGCGGCGTGCAGTGCCGTGTACTTCGTGACCGCAGCTTTCTTTCTGCCGGAGACCAAGGGCAAGACGTTGGAAGAGATCGAGGAGCACTTCGAGGGCGCCAGCGGACGGTCCGAGTTGGCCGCGGCGCGATAGCCGCAACACGGTGAGTCGATGGTGCTCGCCGCCGCTGGGGTCGGCCGCCCTTGCCGGCGCCGTTTCCGCTCGCGCGACGGATGGCGCAATGGTCGTTCGCATTGGTCACGACACGCTTTCTTACGTGGTCAGGGCCGACCCCTCCGGCGTTGCGGCTCTCTCACGCAAGACGAAACGCAATCGTAGAGCGCGATGCAAGTGGTTCGTGGCCCGATATGGCCAGCGATGTCAAAAACGTCGGACGATGAGCCGCCATGCTGTTGCTTGAAGTAATCGTGTGCGACGAACGTGAGGCGAAACTGGCGGTCGCGGGGGGCGCCGGCCGCCTCGAGTTGGTCGCCGCTCGCTGCGATGGCGGCCTCACTCCGCCGCCGGCCATCGTCGATCGGGTGGTGCGCGCGGTCAGCGTGCCGGTGCACGCTACCGTGCGCCCGCATGCACGTAGCTTTTTATACGATGCGGCCGAGCGGGAGGACATCCTCGCCACGGCACCCGCATTTGCAGGGCTCGGAGTGAGCGGGCTCGTCTTCGGCGCGCTCGACGAGCGCCGGAATCTCGACGCTGCGTTGCTGACGAGTTTGGAAGCGCGGCGGCGGGGATGCCGGTCACGTTTCATCGCGCCGTCGATGCGGCGAGCGACCTTCGCAGCGTGTATAACCGCGTCGCCGAGTTCCCCTTCGTGCAGCGGGTACTGACCTCCGGGGGCGCCGTCGACGCGTGGAGTGGACGCGCGTTGCTAGCGGAACTGATTGCGGCGGGGCGGTCGCCCCAGCTCTTGCCGGGAGCCGGCATCCATGCGGGGAACCTCGCTGCGCTCGTAGCGGCGACGGGCGCCTGCGAAGTTCATGTCGGCGAGGGCGCGCGAACCGACGGCCGCGTCGACCCCAAACGAATCGAAGCGCTCGTGCGGCTGCTTAATCGTTGACGTCGACGAGGGCCGAAACATCGGACGATACAACGTGCGCGTTATGAACCGTTCCGCGTTCGCTTATGCAATCGCCGGCTGGCTGCTTTTGGCACTCTCGCCGGGCGTGGGTGCTCGAAGCGCGGCGATCGCGGCCGGCTCGTTGCAGATCATCCCGTTGCCGCGGTCGGTAACGGCGTACCCGGCGACCTACGCCGTCCCTCGCCGCATCGAGTTGGCCGCGGAGACAGCCGACGAACGCAACGTGGCGCAATTTGCCGCCGAGTTCTTTCAAGAGCGCGGAATCGCGGCCACGATCGTGCGCCCGTCCACCGCGGCGCAGGTACATTTCCGCACGGTTGGCGCGCTGCCGCACGGTCGCGAAGCGTATGAACTTCGCGTCGGACCCGGCGGCGTCGACATCTCGGCGGAATCCGGCGCGGGTCTTTTCTACGGATTGCAGACGCTCCAGCAACTCTTCGGCCCCGGCTCGAGCAACACGATCCGTCAGGTCGACGTCCAGGATGCGCCGTCGTACGGGTACCGTGGCATGCATCTCGACGTCGCGCGGCACTTCTTTTCGGTCGCCTTCGTCGAGAAATATATCGATCTGCTGGCACGCTACAAGCTCAACATCTTTCACTGGCACCTCACCGACGACCAGGGCTGGCGCATCGCGATCAAACGCTATCCGAAATTGACCGGCATCGCGTCGTGCCGCGCCGGCTCGCAAATCGGTCACGACGAAGCGTCGAGCGACGGCATCAAATATTGCGGCTATTACACGCAGACGCAGATTCGTGACGTCGTCGCGTACGCCAAGCGACGCTTTGTCACGATCGTTCCCGAGATCGAAATGCCGGGCCACTCGGTCGAAGTGCTGGCGGCATACCCGGAACTCGCCTGCAAGCCCGGTCGATACGCGGTGCGCATCGCGTGGGGCGTCTCGGGCGACATCGTGTGTCCCTCGGAGCGAACGATTCGCTTCTACGAGAACGTGCTCTCCGAGGTGATCGCGCTCTTTCCCGGACCGTACGTTCATACCGGCGGCGATGAGACTCCCAAGACGGAATGGAACGCGAGCCCGCTCGTGCGGTCGCTCGAAGCTCGCTACCATCTCAAGGACGCCGACGCCGTGCAAGGCTGGTTCGACACGCGAATCGAGACGTTCTTGCGCGCGCACGGAAAACGAATGATCGGCTGGGACGAAATCCTCGGCGGCAACATCTCGCGCTCGGCGACCATCATGTCGTGGCGCGGCACCAGCGGCGGTGTGATCGCGGCACTGCGCGGCAACGACGTGGTCATGACGCCGACGACAAACCTATACTTCGATTACTCGCAGGGCGATCCCAAGATCGAGCCGCCCTCGATCGGGGGCAGTCTGACTTTACGCGACGTGTACGATTACGATCCCGCCATCGACGGCTTAAAGGCGAAGCAAGAACACCACATACTCGGCGCGCAAGGAAACCTATGGACCGAATTCGTCGCCACACCCCAAAAGACCGAATACATGTTGCTGCCGCGCATGCTCGCCCTCGCCGAGTTGACGTGGACTCCGTCCGCGCAAAAAGACTACGACAGTTTCGTCTCGCGTACCGCCAACCAGTATGCCCGCTTTGAGCGGGAAGGCGTTGCATTTCGCATCCCCGATCCAGTCGGACTCACCGGGACCGTCACCGACAAGAGCAGTGTGACCGTGACGTTGAAGAGCCCGGTTCCCGCCGCAACGATCTACTACACGACCGGCGGTTCAGAGCCGACGTCCGCGGCGCGGCGCTACGATAAGCCCTTTTCACTGGACTTGGAGCCAGGTGAAGCGACCTTGGTGCGGGCGATCACCGTTCTTGCATCCGGACGGACGAGCGTTCCCGCGCATGCGATCTACCGGCGCTCAAGCACTGAAGTGACTCCGTGATCGCGGCTACGTTCCGGCAGCCGAACGGCCGTTCCGCGACGCTCGTGAACACGCCGCCGAATCTCGGGCCTGTACCGCGTTCGTCAGCGGTTGTCAGACAACGAATCCAGGCACGTCGATCGCGACGGGTGACACCTATTCGGTTTACGCCGCCAGCTTCGACTACCCGCAGTTGGAAGCCGAACCGCCCGGTAACGTAAGGCAGACCCCGACGATCGGCTACGCGAGCGGTCAAGCCGACGTCACGCTGTCGCCGGCTTTTAGCGGAACGTACTAAGCGGTCGCTGTACGACGGTGAAAGAAGGGCTTGTGAGCTTGTAGCCGAAATAACATAATACGCTGCCACGCGGTCGAGGTTTCCCCTCATCGCGGTCTTGGTGGCGTTTTGCTTTCCCCGGGGGCAGCGATGAATCGGCAGCAGTTTTTGATTACGGGCGCGACCGGTGCCGGCGCGCTACTGCTGGAGGGGATGGCTCCCGTCTTGACGCTGGGAGCCGGTGAGTTTACGTTCGGTAACGGCTTTGTCCGGGCGACGTGGAGCACGAATGATGGACGTTTGCGCACCGTGCGGCTGGAGGATCGGCTCAATGGCGCCGCGATCGGTTTACCACGCGAGCTCTTCAGCGTCGCGACCAAAAGCGGCACGGTGTACAAGGCGAGCGAATTCACGATCGTTTCCGGTCCCGCAAATGAGACGCTTTCGCCGGACCCGCGCGCCGCGCGCTATGCAGATCTTCTTCCCGGCCGCGCCGTACGCGTCGAGCTTGCGCATCCGTCCGGCGCGCTGCGCGCGACGTGGCGTGCGATACAGCGCAACGGTTCGCACTATCTGCGACAAGAGGTAACGCTTCGAGCGGTCAATGCGCCGCTTGACGTGAGCGGCGTTAAGTTGATTGATTTTCCGGAACTCGCAGGTGCGCAAGTCGTGGGATACGTGGACGGCTCTCCGCTCGTTGCCGGCAACCTGTTCCTCGGGCTTGAGCATCCCTTTGCGCAAAGTTCGGCGATTTACCATTCTGCTTCCGCAACGTTGCCGCAGCGCGTACCATTGCGCCCCGGCGTTCCGCTGACGGCAAGCGCCGTCATCGGGACGTCGCGCGGCGGACAATTGCGTCGCCAATTCCTCGCGTATCTAGAACGAGAGCGCGCGCACCCGTATCGCACGTTCTTACACTACAATTCGTGGTACGACATCGGAACCTTCGGACGGTACACGGCGGCCGAATGTCTGGACCGTATTCATCGCTTCGGCGGCGCTTTGCACCGGCAGCGCGGCGTAAAGCTCGAATCGTTCCTCTTCGACGACGGTTGGGATGACCCGAACGAGCTGTGGCATTTCAATACCGGCTTCCCGGACGGATTTGCTCCGCTCAAAGCTGCCGCCGCCCAGTATGGTGCAGCGCCCGGAGCTTGGCTTTCGCCTTGGGGCGGCTACGGGCCGCCGCGCGAGGAACGACTCGCGGCAGCGAAACGCGACGGCTACGGAACGAACGAAAACGGGCTTGCGCTCTCGGCTCCTAAGTACTACGACCTCTTCCACGATGTCGTGATGCGCTTCATCGAACGAGGCGGCTGCAATCAGTTCAAACTCGACGGCACCGGGACGGCGAGTACCGTGTACCCGGGCAGCCAATTCAGCAGCGATTTCGCGGCGGCTATCAACTTGATCGAGCAGATGCGTCAGGCCGAACCGAGCGTCTACGTGAATCTCACGACCGGCACGTACCCATCACCGTTCTGGTTGAAGTATTGCGACTCGATCTGGCGCGGCGGTGACGACCACAATTTTGCCGGGCACGGTTCGTGGCGTCAGCAGTGGATCACCTATCGCGACGCCGACACCTACGTCGGCATCGTAACGCAGGGGCCGCTCTATCCGCTCAACTCGCTCATGCTGCACGGCTTGATCTACGCGAACGGCGCCAAGCCACTCAATGAAGACCCGGGCGGCGACTTCCGCGACTGTATCCACGCCTACTTTGGCAACGGCACGCAGCTGCAGGAAATGTACATCACGCCGACGCTGCTTTCGGAACAGAATTGGAACGATCTCGCGCAAGCGGCAAAGTGGTCGGCCGCGAATGCCGACGTGCTCAAGGACACGCACTGGATCGGTGGCGATCCGTACCGCTTGGAAATCTATGGATGGGCCGCGTGGACACCGCGCAAGGGAACGCTCACCTTGCGAAACCCGAACAGTCGCGCGCAGGAGGTCGTACTTGACATCGGCGACGCATTTGAACTTCCCGCCGGCGCGCCGCAGCGATACGTTGCATGCAACCCATTCGGTGGAATGTTCGCCAAGCCGTTTGCGATGCGCACCGGCTCGTACCACATTTTCCGCCTGGAACCGTATGAGGTCGTGAACCTCGACGTCGTCCCGGTAGGGTGAAGCGCAAGCAGTTCCTCGCGTTTACGACGTTGGGAGCGGCGTGGTTCGTCGCGCGCGGCTACGCCGATGCGGGTGCGCGCACGATCGGGATATTCAACGGGAAGTTTCTGCTCGACGGTCAGCCGTTTCGCTTCATTTCGGGCTCGATGCACTATGTGCGCGTGCCGCACGAATATTGGCGCGATCGCCTGCGGATGGCGCGTGCGATGGGGCTTAACACCGTGTGCACGTACGTGTTTTGGAACATGCACGAGCCACGGCCCGGCGAGTATGACCTCACCGGACGCTGCGACGTTGGCCGCTTCGTTCGCACGGCGCAGGACGAAGGGCTTCACGTGATCTTACGGGTCGGACCGTATGCGTGCGTAGAGTGGGATTTCGGCGGCTATCCAGCGTGGCTCTTGAAAGACCCGCGGACGGTGGTGCGCAGCCGCGATGCACGCTTCATGCCCGCAGTGCGCGGCTGGCTCGCGCGCCTCGGTCGCGAGATCGCACCGCTCCAGTGGCCTCGCGGCGGCCCGGTCCTCGCCGTACAGGTCGAAAACGAATACGGCTCGTTCGGCGACGACCATACGTACATGCAAGAGATTCGTGCTGCGATTGAAGCTGCCGGCTTCGATTCTGCGATCCGCTATACCGAGGACGGCATTCCCGAGCTCCCGGCTGGCTCGTTGCCCGGCATTCCGGTCGCGGGCAGCATCGGTGACCCGCGAACCGATATGCCGGTGCTGACGAAATTTCGTCCCGGCAATCCGGTTATGGCGGGCGAGTACTATCCGGGTTGGTTCGACCACTGGGGAGAGCCGCATCATGAAGTGCCGGTCAGCGGCCCCGCCACCGACATCGCGTGGCTGCTCGACAACGGCTATTCCTTTAACCTCTACGTGTTCCACGGCGGAACGAATTTTGGTTTCATGAACGGTGCAAATTACAGCACAGCAGTGCCCTATCAGCCGACGACGACGAGCTATGATTACGACGCGCCACTTGCGGAAGGTGGATACCCGACTCAAAAGTACGATCTGCTGCGCAGCACGATCGTCGCACATGCCGGCATTGCGCCGCCGCCCGTGCCGGCGCCGCCCGCACGCATCGTGATCCCGGAGTTTTCATTCGCCGAATGCGCGCCGCTTGCGGACCTTTACGGCGGCCCAATCGCAAGCCAGCGTCCGCGCCACCTGGAAGCCTTCGATCAGGCGTACGGCTACATCGTTTATCGAACGCAAATTACCGGACCGCGAAAGGGTGCCTTGCACCTGCGTGAGATGCGCCATTACGCAGTCGTCCTCGTCGCCGGGAGGCGTGTCGGCGATATCGATCGGCGTTTGGGTCAACATTCGCTCGACCTCGAGATACCGGCGGGCACACATACGCTCGACATTCTGGTGGAGAACGGTGGGCGCATCAATTACGGGCATCAGCTCGTCTACGAACGCACCGGCATCACGCAGTCGGTGACACTTGCGGGAAAACAACTCACCGGCTGGCGGATATTTACCGTCCCGATGAACGATTTGCACACGCTGCGTTTCCGCCCGGGCACGTCGGGTTCGCCGGCGTTCTATCGGGGTTTATTCAACGTCGAACGCCCGGGTGACACGTACATCGATTCACGCATGTTCGGCAAGGGAAGTCTCTGGATCAACGCGCATCACGTCGGGCGTTTTTGGTCCATCGGCCCACAGTACGCGCTCTACGTTCCGGCTCCGTGGCTCGTGCGTGGATTGAACGAAGCGATCGTCTTCGATCTTCATGACCGTTCCGTCCGGCGGTCGCAAGGGTTCCGCGAGCCGCTCTATGCCCCGGTTACGTCGTGAGGGTGGCTGACGCCGCCGTGCCGGCCGGAGCGCCGCGCCCCGAAGAAACGGCAGGAACGGCATCATGCTCGTACACAGCCGAGCGGCGGCTGAATGGGAGAACGACAGTGATTTCGCTTGAACGGGACAACGTCACATCTCCGCTGCGGGCCGTCGTTCGCGAACGAGTGCGGGCGATGTTTCGCGAGCATTTCGGCACCGAACGTCTCATGATACGCTCTCCCGGGCGCATTAACCTCATCGGCGAGCATACCGATTACTACGGTGGCTTCGCGCTTCCCGGCGCGATCAATCGCGCGATCTATATGGCGCTGCGTCCCACAAACAGACCCGAGATCAATCTCGTGTCGCTCGATTTGGGACGTTCCTGGCACGGGAGACTGAGGGCGGTTCCCGGCGGCGCCGGCCGCTGGCCCACGTATCTGCTCGGCATCATCTCTGTGCTTCTGCGCTTAGGCCATCCGCTCGGGGGCTTCGATCTCGTCTACGGCAGCGACATTCCCGACGGCACCGGTCTTAGCTCGAGCACAGCCTTGGCATGCGGCATCGTGTACGCGCTCGACCGTTTGTTCGGACTCGGACTGTCTCGCCAGCAGATGCCGCAAATCGTCCAGAACGTCGAACAGCAATATGTCGGCGCTCGCTGCGGACGCATGGACCCGATGGCGATACTCTTCGGCCGCGCGAATAACGTTCTGCAGATCGACTTCCGCAATTACACTTCGAACCTCATAGCGTTCCCCTCCCGAGAGGTCGACATTGTCCTGTGCGATAGCGAAGTCGAGCGTGTATCGACTCAGGAGCGCTACAATGCGCGTCGATCGCAATGCGAGCAAGGCGTCGCAGCCTTGCGCAAGCATCACGCCACGATAAGGAGCCTGCGGGACGTCGATGCGCCGACGTTGGAAGCCCACAAAGACGAACTTGGACCCGTCGCCTACAGACGATGTTCGTACGTCATAGCCGAAAACGAGCGCGTGCTTCGTGCAGTTGCAGTATTACAGAGCGGCGATCTTGAGGAGCTCGGGCGACTGATGTACGCCGGCCACGACGGATTGCGTCGGCAGTACGAAGTCAGTCGTAAAGAGGTCGATCTCCTCGTCGAAGCCGCTTCGCGGCAACGAGGAACGCTCGGTGCGCGCATGATGGGCACCGGGTTCGGCGGCTGCACAATCAATCTGGTGCGGACCGGCGAGACTGAGGCGTTTCTTGCCGCTATGAGCGAGGTTTATCGAGAGCGGCTGCACGTCCGCGAGCGGATGTACGTGTGCAGGCTTGCAAACGGTACCGAGCAGGTGGCCTGAGAACGAGTACGATGGATGACGCTCAAGAGCTCATAACGTCCGTTGCGCGCCGCTTTTGCATTCCGGGCAAGCTTCTCGAAGCGCAGCGGTATGGCAACGGCCACATCAACGACACGTTCTTGGCGACGTACGCCTGCGGTGATGGATACGAGCGTTTCATCCATCAACGTATCAACGGCACCGTCTTTCATGATATCCCCGGCTTGATGGACAATATCGGTCGCGTCACGCGACACGTTGCGGAAAGGCTCCGCTCGCAGGGCAGGGACGATCTGCAACGACGCTCGCTGACCTTGATTCCCACGAACGAGGGCGGCGACACGCTGTGCGACGATGCGGGGCGTTGCTGGCGAACGTACATCTTCATTGAGCGCGCGCGCACGTACGACGTCGTTAAGTCGCCGGCCCAGGCGTACGAAGCCGCCAAGGCCTTCGGCGAATTCTCACGGTTACTTTCCGACCTGCCGGCACCCAGGCTCAACGACACGATCCCCGATTTTCACAATACCGGAAAGCGTTTTGGCGCACTGTTGGATGCCATAGGATCAGATCGGCAGAATCGAGCTCTCGAGGCGAAGCCCGAGATCGCTTTTGCGTTGCAATATGAGAGTCTAGCCGATGCATTGGAGTGTGTCGGGCGCGTGAACGACATTCCGAGACGGGCGACGCACAACGACACGAAATTGAACAACGTCATGATCGACGATGCAACGGGAGAGGGCATCTGCGTGATCGATCTCGATACGGTGATGCCCGGGCTGTCTCTCTGTGACTTCGGCGACATGGCCCGTACGGCGACCATGCCGGTGCCCGAAGACGAACGCGATTTGAGTCGGGTCGAGGTGCAGTTCGATAACTTCCAAGCGATCGTGCGCGGATTCATAGCCGGAACGGGCGACCTGCTACAACGCTCGGAACGGGAGAATTTGATTACCGCCGCTATGGTCATCACGTTCGAAACCGGGCTTCGCTTTTTGGCGGACTTTCTCCAAGGCGACGTCTATTTTCGGGTTCACCGCTACGCGCAGAACCTCGATCGGGCGAGAACGCAGTTTGCGTTAGTACGGTCCTTTGAACGCAACGCTCACGCTTTGCGACGCTGCGTGGACGCCGTCCAGTTCGTCTAATGCCGACGAATCGGGCCGCGGGTCCTGCGCTATGCGCCTAGAAGAGCGCGGGCCACGGCTAACTCGGTAGGGTCGTTCACGCCGAGCACCGTGTGGTAATCAGCCGCCACGACCGGCACGACACGTTCGCCGCTGCCGGCGAGCAGCGCGACGGCGTCTGTCAAGTAGTATTCACCCTGATTGTTATCGGTGCGCAATCGCGCGAGCGCGTCGCGCAGCTTCGTTTCGTCGAACGCGTAGAGACCGGCATTCATTTCGTCGATGGCGAGCTCGTCTTCGCTCGCGTCGCGCTCCTCGACGATTCGCTCCACACGACCATTGTGTCGCACGACCCGACCGAAATTGCACGGTAGCGGCATGTGGGCCGTCACGAGCGCCAGCGCCCCGTCACGCGCGTCGATCAGGCGCCGAATCAGCTCACCGTCGATGAGGGGCATGTCCGCGTACAGGATAATGACCGTCCCATCGTGCGGATCGAGGGCTTGGAGTGCAGTCTTGGCAGCGTGCCCGGTCCCCAATGGAGACCGTTGCACGACGCTGCGTACGCGCTCGCATCCGGCATCCTGTGCGATCGCCTCTACGTGTTCCTCGACCTCTTGGGTAACGACGAGCGTTGCGTCGCTGACCCCACCATCACGGAGTGCGCGCAAGGGATACCACAGCATCGGCCGACCGCACAGCTCAAGCAACACTTTCGGCCGTGCGCTCTTCATGCGCGTTCCTTTGCCGGCGGCGAGGACGACTGCGCGAACGGTCGTCATACGCTCCCGGACAGGGGCACGCGCAGCGCAGGTCGATGATTTCCTGCGCTATGTTTTTCGCTACTGAGTACCACTTATCGCGGTGGACATCGTAAGATCGGCTTGGCCGTTAGCACCGACGACCGTCGGCACTTGCTGCACGTTGACGGGCGGCTCCGCCTCAAACTGTTGGTAATCGAAGCTCACCGCGAAAACGTTGTAGGTATCACCCGACGCCATGCTTGGGCCCGGCTGGCATCCAATGCTCTTGATCGCGCATGGTCCTTCATTGTCGGGAAGCGAGAAAGATTGCATCCCGGCTCCCGTCATCGGCCCGGCCGTGTAGTACAGATTCGCGGTCTGGTCCACGATGAAGACCAAGGTTTCGACGGCACCACTTGGCACATTGACGGTTCCCGTACCGCCGCCGGCGTGGTCGGACGCGAACGTCGGGGTCGTAGCGGCGGTAATGCGCCCGTGCTGCCCAGCGTTGCAGAGGCGGTCTGCGTGATCGGGCTCGCATTTGCCGCGGGCACGTTGATGGCAAGCGTATACGTACCGGCGACGGGTGCGACTTCAAACGCCATGAAGCCGGGCAAGTATCCGGCAAAATGGTTCGGAAAACTGCCGTCGTTAAAAAACCGGTACGCCGGCGGGCCGCCGATGTAGAAGAGCTGCGCTCTCGCGAAAAACGGCTGTCCAAAGGTCGGCGTCGGACTCGTGATGTTGTACGGTGCCCCAAGAGTCGGCGTGTTGCCGGGATAATACGCTTGGCCGCCGGTGCCGATGTCGTTGAATGGGCCGAATCCAGAAGCAAAGACTCCGCCGATTTGTCCGAACGTCGTCGGCGCCTGGCTCTGGAGAGGATTGGGGTTCTCGGGTGAGCCGCTGATGTGAGCGGTCGACGCGTCGCTTCCCGAGCCGCCGAAGCCGTTGGGTGCGCCGGGCGCCGGCGAAGGGGTCACGGCGACGGTAGCAGTCGTCGGTACAACGAAACCAGTCGGCCCTGTCAGCATCGGCGTGTTGGCGAGCGTCGCGGACAAGCCGTTCGCCTGGCGGTACGTCGCAACGACATTCAAGCCCACGGTGCCGTCGGGTAACCGCGCGGTTCCGACGCCGAGCGTGCCTTTATTTTGCGACAGGTTCGCCTGTGTTATCTTAGGGTTCTGTGAAAGGCCATTCGTGCTGCACGCAGTGAACGTCGTGATGAGCAACAGCGCCGCGGTATGCCATAACGTTCTTCTAAAGCTCATGCTCAAATTTTTGCGAACTTGAAGTAGAGGTACCACGTACGCCCCTCACTCTGAGGAAAGTTGTAATAGGGTTGATTCCCGCCGTACTTATACGGCGTGTTGTAGTCGACGCGCGGATAGACGTACGAGAAACCGTTTACACCGGAATACGGGCCGGAAATGCCCGTTGCAATCGGCTGCCAAGGTTCGATTCCTGCGACGGCCGGTGAAACGGAAGTATTGACTTGAGGCCCTTGCCAAAGCGTCCCGTTGAAAAGGTCGAGGACCGTTAATCCGATGACGTTGCCGCGTCTATCCTGGTGTTCGATCGTCACGTCGGTGCTCGAAAAGGGATGTGTCAGCGCGCCATTTTTATACTTCCCTTCGTCGGTGCCGGTCGTCGCGATGATGTTCGGATCGAAGGCGGAGCCGGGATTAACCGGGTCGACGAATTGGCTATGGTTGGCGCCCCCACTGACGTTGGTGTTTGGAACGTACGAGCCTTTACCAGCGAAGGTGATCGGCGTATAGATGCCCGCGCCGCGAGGATAACCCACGTTGTAGTGCAGATAGGGACTGATCCGCCAGCCGCTCTGCGTCTGATACGACAAACCGAGCGATGTATAGAACGGCGAGATGTAGTTGATGCGCGAGTAGGGCGTGCCGAGCAAAAAGGAGACCGGCGTCACCGCTCCCCCATAGACGTCGCCGGCCGTCGAGAACGAGTTGGTGTACGTAGCCGAAAAAAGCCCCGAGATGCCATACCGGTTCTCTTTGGTAAAAAGAACCTCGACGCCGTCCGCATAGTCCTGACCGATGCTCGCGTCAAGTTCAACCGGGGCAGTCTTCGGCGTGCCGTCCGGATTGAAGAGCGGCTTGCCGCCGGCATCGGTCTGGGTCTGAAAGTACGACGACTCCGCGTTGAAGCCCCGGCGATACCACGGCGTGACCTTGAAGCTGACGTTACGCAAACCACCGCTCGTGAACTGATGCTCGTAGGAAAAGTCGTAGTTGGTAAAGGTTTCCGGCACGAGGGCTGACAGCGTGCCCGAACTACCGATCGCGTAGTTGTTGTCCCACGCGAGCTCTTCCGCGTAGTTCACGCAGGGTACTTCGTACTTTACATTGGCGTGATCGTAGGCAAATGCGCCGCACTGTCCCGCATGCGCATACGGACCGTTGGGATTGAGGTGATACCACGGGTTTTGGTAGGTTCCGCCGTAGTCGAACCAGTGCGAGGGAATGTTACCGAAGCCGGCGTCCGCGTACGACTGCTCGTTGAAATTGTAGCTGTTCTCCATCGAATTGTCGCGCGGCAAGCGAATCGAACGCCCGAACGTGAAGCGAAACGCGTCGTTGTCTCCGGCTCGATAGGACATTGCAAAGCGCGGTTCGAGGAAGTGCGGGTGGAAGACGGGGTTGAGATCCGGGAAGGTGGCCTTAGGACAATTCGCTCCGCCAATCGGCTTGGTGGGATCGAAGTTCGACGTGTCCCACGTCAGTGGAACATACGAGAATGTGCACGTCGTGAGGTCGTAAAGCGCTGGGTGATGGAGGTTTGCCGTCTCCTCGCGCAAACCGAAATCGGCTTTGATGCGCGAATTGGGCGTCCAGGTATCGTTGATGTAGAAATCGAGGTCCTCGCGGCTCAAGTTCGCACTGAGGTGCTCCGCGGGAATCTTTGGAAGGCCGTTGCGGAAAAACTGTGCGAGGTAACCGCAGTTTGCCGTACCCCCTGCCCCTACCGCTGCCGCTGGGCACTCGCCGGGCGGTACGAAGTCGTAAAGCTCCGTATTGGGCGAATAGTAGGTGTAGTAAAGCGCTTGATAGGGGTTGACCGTGCCGAGAAATGGCTGCTCGGCGTTGTAGATGCCGCCGACCTGCAAAAGGTTCTTTGAGCCGAGCTGATGGGTCAGGTCGAGGGTCACGCCGCGGTTCCAGCCGCCGATTGGAACGTACGAGTCTGGAATGAAGTCGAACGTGGTCAGCGCGTGGTCTTGATAGTACGATGCGTTGACGAACGTCGACGACGTCAGCGCATTCGTGTAGCCGACCTTATACGCCTCATGCGGCTCCTGGATGCTCAGCGGACGGGTTAAGTTCTGGTTGCATTGCGTCTGACCGAGATAGAAGTGGGTGAGTGGGCAGAGCTGGGCCTCGGAGAGCCCCACGCCTTGCAGCCCGTAGTTGTTGATGCCGACCTGGTTGCACGAGTTGAAACACTGCGTTTCCCAACCACCGCCGTAGCCGTAGCCGATCGCCGTCGATTGCAGGTCGGCATACAGCTGCAGTGACTGGTGGTAGTTCCTCCCAAAACGGTAGACCAGATTATCGGTGACATGTCTGTCCGCGGTTAACGACTGAGCATTCGTCTGACCGATGACACCCGCGCTGGGAGCGCCTGGTCCTCCCCAGAGCGGCGCCAGATTGCTACCTGCGAACGATGTAAAGTTCGACCAACGGTCGTCGGACGTTGCGAATCCGTACGTCAAGGACACCGCATGAAAGTAGTGCGGGCCGCCCACGCCGAGCTCCGCAGCAGCGCCTTCGCCGTAGGTTCCGCGACGCGCGAGAACATTGACGGTCCCGGTGCCCGAATTCCCATACGTGGCACTGCCGACGCCCGGAGTCAACTGTAACTCAGAAACGGCGCCCGTCGATAGACGCGTCGCGACCGCCTGATTGCTCCACGCGTCCGAAAACGGGATACCCTCAACCTGATAATTAATCGAGTTTCCCTTACCACCGCGAATGACCGGGAGGCCGCCCGAGGTCGTGGAAACGCCGGGCAGGGCCGCGAGGAGTTTAGACTGACTCGTTTGGAGGTCGTTGCCGAGCACGTCGGATATCTGCTGCCTTGTGACGGTGTAACTATCAGCCGTCGATCCGGGCTGGAACGCGCCACCAGGGGAGCGTGTCTGGACCTGCGCGATCGTTCGGAGCGATTTTTGCAGCTGTTCATCGACTCGCGCCTGTTGATCGGCGAAAACGCTGATGCCGTTGACGGTGACCGGTTCATAGCCCTTGAGTTCCAAGCTGACCGTCAGGGTATCCGGCGTGACGCCGGCGATACTGAAGAATCCTTGGTTGTTCGTCGTCGTCGTATAACGCCCACTCGGCGCCGCCGCAGAGATGCGAACGTTCGGTACAGGCGCGTGCGTAACCGCATCAGTTACGGTGCCCTCGATTATTCCGAAAGTGCTCGCTCGAGCGGGCAGCGCCTGCAGCATTACAAAAGCGGCCGCGAAGGTCATCCCCATCAGAATCGCGCTAACGGTACAAAAGGCCCAGGTGCGATGAAAGAACGTCAAGCGATCGTAGTCTTTGCTCATCACGCTTCCTCACGAAACAAAAAAAGCCACAGAGGTCTGCCGCGGGAAGCCCCGGCGCAGTCCTTGTGACGTATAGGCGCGTGTTCGGACCGCCTAGAATCATTCCTGCGCGATACACTGGTCAGCCAAGCGTGGGGGCTAAAGACTGCAGCGTATGTTGTGCGTGAGAACCGTTATTGAAGTTTAAGCGGCGAGGGGGGGTCACGCATAATGGCGACCATGGCGACGCAGAGCAGCGGCACGAAAGCAGTAAGCGGCGCGAATACGGGCGCCGCGAGATAGACGGCGGCGCCGGCGAATCCGCCGATGAGATAACACGCGTAGACGGGTGCGAGTACCGTAACGTCATGTTCGCTTTTCGGATCGCGCCGACGATCGAAGAGACGCGCCGCAATTGCCGCTACGAACGATTCGGACGCCCGCTGGAGTACGCCCGTGACGAACGTGGTGTGGACCGGCGTGCCGCCGACTTTCTGCAACGTTGCATTTTGCAATCCCATAGCGGGGGCCGCGAGCGCGAGCAATATGAAGTACGCGCGGGAATCGGCGACCGGTGCGAACCCGCTGCCCGCACCGACGGCCCAAAAAGCGCCCAAGAGCGCAATTTCCAAGACGATGATCGGCGCGAAGCCCGAGCGCCGAAAACGACGCTTCGCGATTTCAAGAAGGCACGCGCCGAGGAGCACGCCTGCTACGAAGGCCGCGATGGCGGAGCCGCGCTCGACGATGACGCGCCGATCGCCGAGCCCGAGCGCAACCGCAAGCGCAACCGTGTTACCGCTCATCTGTGCGGTGAAGAGCCGGTACAACAGCAAGTAGCCGATCGCATCAACCCGCGCCGCCCGTCCAGCTCAAGAGCAGCGTCACGGCGGTCTGGACGGCGGTCTTCACCTGCGCGGGAACATCGTTCGCGGTTATTGGTGCGTGGGATGCAGCGCGTCGTACGCACGGGTGCGCAGCAGATCGAGGTGCGCGCGCGTCGTACGATCGGGGCGGGGTGAGCTTTGGGCTCGCAACGCCTCCGCTTCGATGTATGCGAGTTGCGCGCGCGCGAGCGCACGTGCATCGTCGGGCGTTCCGGCGGTGGGCGTGGTCGCAAGCGTCGCCAGGAGGGCGGTATAGTGCTGCTGCAAGGTCCGCCGCTCTGGGGCGATCGCCGTCGTCGCTCGACCTCGTAACTCGGAGAACGCTGCATCGCGCACCCACGTGAAGAGATCTTCGAGTCGCATCGGAGACCCGGCGCGCGTCTCGGCGGCCGCATCGGCGATGCGCGAAAGCACGGGCGGCGAGAACATCTCCTTCAGCACACCGTCCTGCAAGGCGGCGATCTGCTCGGCAAGCGGCACATCATGGCGTTCCGGCGGATCGTAGGCCCATTGCGGCAAGTTGCCGTACCCTTCGTAGCCGACGTATCCGTAGCCGGCCCATTCACTATATCCCAAATGCTCGAGCAGCGTCGCCGACGCGTGTAGCGGATTTGCGGCGAACAAGTTGGCGGCCAGCACATCGAACGCGCGTCGTTGCTCGGTACGCGGAACGGGCACGATCGGCGGTTGCGCGCCCGGATCGCCGCGGTGCGCGCGAGAGAGGTACTGACCGCCGATGAAGTGTGCGGGCATAGTGGCACACGTTGCATAGCGGCCGAACAAAAAGCGAAAGGTATCGGTTTCGTCCTGGTACGCTTCGCCCGTTTGCGGATAGCGGGCGTCCAGATGCGCGACCAGATTGCGATCCATCCGTAACTGCAGGCCGCACCATGCGAGCGGATCGCTCGTGAGATCGCCCTGCTCCGCACGGGGATCGGAGGCGTGGCCGTTACCCCATGAGACGTCTTCGTCGGACTCGTAGCGGTAGCGCGGTTCACTCCAAGCGGCAGCCCACTTGCGCAGTGTCGGCAGCTCGTCGTCGGGCGTGCGAGCGCCCGGGATCGTCGCGTACGTCCACTGCATCAAATGGTAATCGTACGGCCCGAGCACCGTTTGTGAGTAGTCGCCCTGCCCGTACGGGCGCGGCCACACGTTGGTCGGAGCGTACTCCATCACGGTCGACGTGATGCCGTACTTCGCGGTGAAGGCGGGATCTTGCAGCTGCTTTGCGGTGTAGGCCATGGAGCCGATGAAGTTGTGCTGCATGCCGAGGTTGTGGCCGGTCTCGTGCATGATCGTTCCGAGCCACACGTCGTCGAGAAATTTCTGCGGCATCGGATCCGTCGAACGACCGTAGCGTGCGGGGTCGACGACGTCGCTCCATTCGCGCTGCGCGCTGAGCGGCACGTCGGCCGAGATGAGGATGCCCGTGCGGAACTCTTCACCGGTACGCGGATCGTAGAGGGTCTGCGAATCGGCGCCGAAACTCGCGCGCTGTTCGGTCACCCAGCGTAGCACGTTGTAGCGGATATCGTCGGGATCCCAATTCGGATCGTCCGGCTGATCGCGTACTTGCAGTGCGTCGCTGATGCCGAGCTTCACGAAGGCATCGTTCCACTTCAGAACGGCGGCGCGGATCGCCGGGCGGTATTTCCGTGGAACGGTATTGCTCATGTAGAAGACCATCGGATGCATCGCGGGCGACACCGGCTTCGACGGATCCGAGGGCTGCAAGTTCCAACGCACGACGTAACGTAGCTTACGCGTCAGAACCCGATCATCGGCGAACTGCAAGTAGATGTCGTCGTAGATGCCGATGCGGTCGTCGGCCAAGCGTGGCCGGTAATCCGGACTCGGCGTCACGTCGGCGATGTTGTACACCACGCGCATCTGCACGTGGCGGGGATCCGGCACGGCATCGGCGAGATGCTGATCGTCCGAAGTCCAATCTTGCCGCGCTTCGATGACGACGTTCTTCGGAAAGGCTTTCGCGGGCGCAAAATACGTCCGCTCCGGATCGAGCACGTACGGCGCGCCCTTGCTGCCGCGCAGGCCTTGCGCAAAGATGTTTCGCAGATTGAGTTGATCGCCGAGAAACGGGGCGGCATCGAAAACGACATCGCCCGTCTTGGGATCGGTGACCGCGATCGGCGCCAGGCCGACGATCGTTCGGGCGAAGGAATGGTCGATGGCGCGTTCCGCGGCGGGATCGCCCGGTGCGACGAAGTACGGCGTCGGCCACACGATCGCGATCTGGTTTCCCGCGCGCTCGAAGCGCACGAGTTCGGCCGGCAGGTGGTCGGTGTTGCCCCACACGATGAAGTCGCCCCCGACGCCTGAGGCGGGCACGATCGTCTGCACGAAATCGTGATCGAGTTGCGCCGGGGTCAGCTCGACGTAGAGTTTGCCGTTTTTCTGCCACAGCGTGAAGAGACCGCGCTGCGCCGTTGCCCCTTGAACGAAGGCTTCATAGGGCTGCGCGGATGCGTCGCCGCGGGGGGCCGGCGTGGCGCCGATCAAAAGCAAAAACGAAGCCACCGTAGCGGCGAAAATGGGAGCGTTCACGCTGCGCCGATTGGCCGACGCGTCGGGCCACTCCCCCGATGGGTCTGAGTTTAGGCGAGCGCCGTGAAGTCCTCGGGCGTGTCGACGTCGACGAAAGGCGCGTCGTCCTCAAGCGCGACGCGAACTCGGCGCAATCGCGGATCATCGCGCAAACGGCGTAGCGTATCGCCGGCGGCGAGCGCAGCGATGAACTCGCGTGCGCGCGGACCGAAGATCACCGGATGACCCGGGACGCCGTCGCGCACCGGATAAGCGACGTCGGACTCTGCGCGGGCTGCGGCGACGCGCGCGAGGATGTGCGCGTCGACGAACGGCGTGTCGACCAGCAGCACGGCGAGTGCATGCGAGCGGTCCGGTACGGCGGCATCGGCAAGCGAGAGCGAGCGGCTCATTCCGAGTTCGGGTGCGTCGTTGACGATTACGCGAACGTCGCTCGTGCGCGCGCGTTCTTCCAGCAGTTCGTGCGCGCTTGTCGGCAACGAGCCGACGACGACGACCGTCGGATGATGTGCCGCCGCGTCGAGTGCACGCTCGAGCAGCGTTCGCCCGCGCACGATGAGGGATACCTTCGGTCGGCCCATGCGCGAAGACCGGCCCGCGGCCAAGATCGCGCATGTCAGCCCCCCGATTCGAACCTCCCGCTACACGTCATGCGCCCGTCGTTTTGAAAGAACGAGCGCCGGTGCGTGTGGCACGGCGCTCGTTCTTTCAAAGTCCGTTCGGCCGCGGGCCGGCCGGAGCCCAACGCAGCGGACTCGACGAAGCCGAATATCTAGCGCGCTTGGCGCAGTTCGGTCGGGGCGGTCGTGTAGATCGTCGCTGCCGCGCCCTGTGCGATGTTGAAGTTCGCGCGGTTGTTGTTGGCGTAGAGATAGCCGCCCGCTGCACCGCCGGCGAGACCGACGACGCTCCCAAGCGTGCCGCCCAGAATTCGGCCGATCGTTTGGCTGCCGACCGCCGCACCGACACCGGCACCGAGCGCCTTGCGTGCGGTCGTGTTGTCGGACTTCGAAGCGACGCTCGTAATTTTGCCGCTGAGCGCCGCGGACTCACCGCTCGGCAGCACGATGCGGTCGAAGCCGAGCGTCAGCACGGCTTTGCGGCCTTGGCCTGCGCTGCGCGCCGAGACGATGTGGCCGTAAAGCGTCGCGTTCGCTAAACTGCTGTGACCGCCCGGATATGGCGGCAGGACATGCATCGTGAAGGGCTGCCCCGCTTGGGCGTTTTTCGTATTGATGTCGGATGAAGACAGACGGGCATGGATGACGGAGCCCGTCGGCACGTAAAGCTTGGCGAGCGCGGGCGCAAAGCTCGCGAACATGAAAGCGGCGACGGCGCCGAGTGCTCCGGCCGCCCGAAGCGGCCGTCTCGCAAGCGAGGTCGTTGCGTATTGTAGAGACATGGTTTTGGTGGTCCTCCTTCGGTAGAGCGGGCGTGCCCGCACCTATGCAACGCTCCGGCACCCCTAAGTAGTTCGTTTCCATCGGAAACGGGGAGTTTATCCGGGGCGCCGATGCTGCATCATAAGTGGTGTGACGCGGCGCACAGTTTCGGCCGGTTCCGCGAACCTGCCCCTCCTGCTGGTAATCGGAATCACCGCCGCCATGCTCGCCGTGCGCTTGGCCGAGGCGCACGGCGACCCGGCCATGTGGCTGCGGGCGGCCTTCTCGCTTGGGGTCCTGGCGCTCCTGATGTTCGGACGCCGACGCAACCTCGTGCGGCGTGCAGTGTTTGCCTTTGCGCTCGAGGCCGTCGCCGGTATCCTAGCCTTCTTCTACGTCGATGTCCCGTTCGTCAACGCCCACCAAGCGCAAATCGGAAGTCTAGCCGTTTCAGTCGATAGTCTTGTGGAGAACAACGCGAAAACGCAACGCTGAGCTAGGCGACACGCTGCGAGGCGACTTGCCAGCGGCTCACGACGGCGAGTGCGAAGATGAGTAGGGGCAGCGCGATGTCGCCGAACCACAGAATCGGTCCGGCATTTCCGGGATTGTTGTTTGCGCAGCAGAGGATCTCGTGAATATGCTGGGCCGCCGCCCCGAGGGAAAAGACGGTGAACGCAACCGTCGCCGCAAGGCGCATCTGCGCTCCGCTCCACATCGATAGGAGTGCGACGGCGGCGATGCCGTATTCGGCCCACGCTAATTCCCACTCATACGGGCTCGGTTGCCACCCGATGAGCTTCGAAGTCATCGTCCCGAAATACGCGTGGAGCGTAGCATACCAAACGAAGTTCAGACCGATCGTGTAAAAAATGAGTTCCCGCCATAAGATGTCGGCTAGCTCGCAGCCTCGCGCAGATCTGCCTCGTGCCTTCACGGCAGCGACGATGACTGCGATGAGGAAGAACACGATGAAAAGATTGCCGAGAACGGCGCCGAGCGCGCTCGCGATCATGCGGCTTAGTTTGCGCTCGTCTCACTCGAACCTACGGCTTTCGTCAATATCAGGGCTGAGCGAGCGAACGATCCAACAGTGGGAACGCCGGCGTTCGGTTCTCGAAGGTCCTGCCGCATGCTTTTACGAGTTATCGAAAATAGCCACGCCGCCGTCGAGCGGGCGCGACAAAGCGGGGCGGATGTCGATAAACGAGGGCACGTACAGGCGCCGCTTTTATACTTTGGAATGTAACGTCGAGGAAGCGCTTAAAGCGCGGCAGATCCTCGCAACGGCGGAAATCAATGACGCCGACGGTACCGTGTTGCAGCGTGCGATACGTATATGGATCGTCATTCTGAGGATCAGGCTGCGCCGTCTTGGAGGCCGCTTCCGCAATGTCAGCCTCGCGTCTAGCGCCGCCCGATGCGATCCAACGGACTTCGCCGCGACGAGCATCGTTACTTCGTTCGTCGCCAGCCGCGCCCGAGGTCGAGGTAGAACGCACCAATAGACTCCGTTCGTGCATCGAACCCAAGAGTATGCGATCGGAAGTGGTGCGATAGGGTGACCGCGAACGGCCCACCTCCGGGAGAATCGAAATGCTGGGTGACAACGATGCGATCGCGACGATCGCAGTGGTGAACATCGATCGCGCAAAAGCATTCTATGGCGAGAAACTCGGATTCAAGGAGAAGCTGCCTGCGTCAACCCGAGCGTCGTGACCTACGAGAGCGGGCGATCCGCGGTGCTCGTCTATGAATCGCAGTATGCCGGGACGAACCAGGCGACGGTCGCGACGTGGTCGGTCGGTGACTTGGAGCCGATTGTCGAGGCGTTGCGGACGCGCGGCGTGACGTTCGAGCATTACGATTTCCACGGCCTGACTCGGCAGGGAGACATTCATGTGTTCGATCGGCTGAAAACCGTTTGGTTCAAGGACCCCGACGGCAACGTTCTGAGCATCGTCAGCACCCGCGCCTAACGGGAAGCGTACAGATGTGCCGCAACATTCGCCCGCTGTTCAACTTCGAACCCCCCGCGACGGACGACGAGATTCGTAATGCTTCCTTGCAGTTCGTGCGTAAGATTTCCGGATTCAGCAAACCTTCGCACGCGAACCAGGAGGCGTTCGAGCGCGCCGTCGATGAGGTAACGTCGGCGGCGCGCGATCTCATCGCATCGCTGACGACCTCGGCTGCGCCGCACGTCCGCGAAGGGCACGCCCAGGCAGTGAAGCTCCGCGGTTCAAGAACCTCCGAGATCAGCGCGGGCTAAATAACGTGTCCTTTAAAACGGGACGTTCGAAGATACTCAGTGCCTTACTGGCACCGTATCAGGGATACTATATAAGGGCTTGAAACGTCCGGTCGTCCAGTCGCGCTACCTTGTGTGGTCCAGTTGCGGGCGGCAGCGATACAAATGCAAGCGGAACTTCCGCCACCGGGCTCCCTCGAGGTAGCTGGGGAGAGTGAATCGGAAGCACCGATTTGGGCTTCAGGCGACCACAAAGAACAGTGGCCGCGATTATGTGCTACCGGCACGTTCTCACAGTGGTGACGGTAATTCCCAGGTCGTACCGTCTTTGAATACTGTCTGGTCCAGCTCGCAACCGCTGTGCGCGTCTATGAAGGGCGCCGTCGAGATATTGACTCGCTACCGGCCAAGGAGCTGGGCGCACGGGGGGTCGCGGTCAACACGATGGCTCCCGGTGCGATGGCCACGGATTTCAGCGGCGGCATGGTGCGAGACAATCCCGAGCTTCACCAGCGTGTCAGCGACATGACTGCGCTTGGCCGCGTCGGGCAGCTGGATGACATCGGGCCCATGATCGCTTTCCTGCTCTCGGATGGCAATCACTGGATCAACGCTCAGCGGATCGAGGTCTCGGGCGGAATGGCGCTTTAATCTTCGCCCTAAATCACACCGCGACGGCGACAGAGGTGGTTTATCTCTTTGCGGCGTTGGCGATCCAGCGCATGGCTGACTCGCGGGTGAAGAGGTCGCTGAACTCTCCGGCATCGTCGAGGAGCGTGACCGCGTCCCCGTGTTCGATGGCCATCTCGCGTGCGACGTCGGCGGCGCTCGAGCCGGCCCGCGCGCTTGGGACGTTCGCCGGCCGGCGCATGATACTCGTTACGTAGGCGCGCTCGCGCTCGTCCGGCATGACCGTTGCTGCTTCGTCGAGCGAGACGACTCCGGCGAATGCTTCGCCCACGAAGACCGGTGCCGTGCGTACACCGTGGGCCAGCAGATAATGCACGGCTTCGGCGATCGATGCATTCGCGGGGACGCGGACGTCCGGCGGGGCGGCAAGTTCGCGCGCGAGATGTCCTTCGAGCGCGTGGGAGATCGTGACGCGCGACTGCTCCGTGTTGCCGGCCTGCAGCAAATACCAACCAATGAACGTCGTCCAGAGACCGCCGCCGAAGCCCATCGAGAGCGTTTGCGCAATACCGACGCCGATCAGTCCCCAGGCGAAGACGCGTCCGACGCCGACTGAGATGCGCGTCGCAGCGTCGCGGTCGCGCTTTACTCGCCAGACCAGCGCATGCAGCACACGGCCGCCGTCGAGTGGATACGCGGGCAAGATATTGAAGATCGCGAGCAACACGTTGACGGCGCCGAGATAGAACGCAATTTCGCCTGCGGGAACGTTGCGGCCGAGCGGCCCCGCGAGTCCGATGCAGATGAAGCCGATGACGAGGCTCGTCAGCGGCCCGACCGCCGCGATCCACGCCTCGGCTGGAGCGGTTCCGGGTTCACCTTCGATCGCCGATACGCCACCGAAGATGAAAAGCGTGATGCTGCGGACCGGAATGCCGCGTGCGCGTGCGACTAGCGAATGCGCCAGCTCATGCGCCAGTACGCTTGCGAAAAACAGCAGCGACGCGAACACCCCGAGGGCCACTCGGTCAACGGTCGTCAGACGGTCCATGCGAAGCGGACCGCTTGGGTTGCCGAACGTCCACGCGACGAGCGCGAAGATGAATATCCACGTCGCATTGACGACGATGCGAATCCCAAAGAGCGAGCCGATGGCCATAACCTAAGCGTTCCCTCTTCTTCGACTCAATGCGGCATCGCGTCATCGTCGAGGCCGAAGTAGTGCCCGAGTTCGTGAATCATCGTGTCGCGGACCCGGCCGAGGGCCTCCTGCGGCGTGCGCGAAACGCGATTGATCGGCCCGCGAAACAAGGCGATCTGATCGGGCAGCAACGGCGCAGCGGCGCCCCGCTCGGTGAGCGCGACGCCGCGGTAAATGCCGAGCAGCTCCGTCGCGCCTTCGCCGTTGCGGTCGATTATCTTGAGGTCCTCGGCGCTCGGTTCGTCTTCGATCGCGATGACCACGTTTTGGACCAAAGCGGCAAACCGTTCGGGCAACGAGTCCAGCGCTTCGGTGGCCGCGCGTTCGAAATCGGCGCGCGATAGTTCGTTGCTATCCATATTGCACATCGGCATGTGGAGCCGGGACGCGAAGGCGAACGTCATCAAAGCGGAAGGCGATTGCCGGCGGCCGATCGAGTCCGAGCGTGGCAATCATTCCGTCGGACGATGCTTGAACGGCGATCTGGGCGAGTCGAACTCGGGCGATGATGCGTGCGGTGAAAAAGCGCGCAGCGCCGCGACAGAGACTGACCGCCGGAAGTGGCAACATAAACAGAAACCGCAGCGCTCGGAGTCCTGTGCCATCCCGTATGGTCATACGGCATGTATGCCCTGCGCTATCATGCAGGCGTACGTCCGTCGTCCCGGGCGTTTCATTAATCTCGAAAGCCGCCAACCGTTTCGGTAAGCTCCAAATATCACAGCCGCCTTGCAGCGATGCGTCGCTATCGACATCGAGACGCGGAAGCCAAAAGCCGAAGCGCCGTCCGATCCGAACGAACGCGGCGACGACGCACAGCTCGTGATAGACGAGCGACGAGCCGCGTTCGTACGACAGGAACGCGAGACCGCCAAGCGTCTTCCCCGGCCACACCGGCACGATGTGCACGCCCGGCGGTATAACGCGGCGTACACGAGCAATGTCCACGGCATGGACGGTTGCCGCTCCCCGGCCGCGCAGGTGCCAGGGCGCCGGCGGGTACGATTCCCTCGGGGCGGTCACGAGTTATGTCAGCGTGAGCGGACGGTAGCGGATCCGATGCGGGCGCGCAGCTTCTTCTCCTAAGCGCGCTTTCTTGTTGGCCTCGTACTCCTGGTAGTTGCCTTCGAAGAAATAGACGCGCGAATCGCCTTCGAACGCGATGATGTGCGTTGCGATGCGGTCCAGAAACCAGCGGTCGTGGCTGATGACGAGTACCGTCCCCGCGAAGTCGCCGAGCGCATCTTCGAGCGCGCGCAACGTCTCGACGTCCAGGTCGTTTGACGGTTCGTCGAGCAGCAGCACGTTGGCACCGGCGAGCAGGGTCTTTGCAAGGTGCAGCCGCCCGCGTTCACCGCCCGAAAGCGTGCCGACGCGCTTCTGCTGATCGGCGCCCTTGAAGTTGAAGCGCCCGAGATACGCGCGCGACGGCATCTCGAAGCGGCCGACCTGCAACACGTCGCGATCGCCGCTCACGTCCTCGAAGACCGTCTTGTCGTTGGCGAGCGATTCGCGGGTCTGTTCGACGACCGCGAGGCGGACCGTCGGGCCGATCGTTATTTCGCCCGCATCGGGCTGCTCGGTGCCGGCGATCATGCGGAACATCGTCGACTTACCGGCGCCGTTGGGACCGATGACGCCGACGATTGCGCCCGCGGGGATCGTGAAGTCGACGTCGTCCATCAGAAGCCGCTCGCCGTAGGCCTTGCGTACGCCGCGAAAGGCGATCACCGTGTCGCCCAACCGTTCGGCGACGGGGATAAAGATTTCGCGCGTTTCGTTGCGGCGCTGGTACTCGTAGCTCGACAGCTCCTCGAAGCGCGCGATGCGGCTCTTACTTTTGGTTTGGCGTCCCTTCGTGCCCGCACGCACCCATTCGAGCTCCCGGCGTAGCGCTTTTTGCCGCGCGGACTCGGTCGCTTCTTCTTGCGCGAGCCGCTCCGTTTTCTGATCGAGCCACGAACTGTAGTTGCCCTTCCACGGAATGCCGCGCCCGCGGTCGAGCTCGAGAATCCAACCGGCCGCATTGTCCAAGAAATACCGGTCGTGCGTCACGGCGACGACCGTGCCTGCGAAGCGCTGCAAAAATCCCTCGAGCCACTCCACGCTCTCGGCATCGAGATGATTGGTCGGTTCGTCGAGCAGCAGCATGTCGGGCTTTGAAAGCAGCAAGCGGCAGAGCGCGACGCGGCGCTTCTCGCCGCCAGAGAGCGGTCCGATCGTTGCATCCCAGGGCGGCAAGCGCAAGGCATCGGCGGCAACGTCGAGTTGCTGGTCGAGGTTGTCACCGTCTTGCGAGAATAGCACGGCTTCGAGCTTAGCCTGCTCGTTTGCGAGCGCGTCGAAATCGGCATCGGCGTCACCGTAGGCGGCATAGATTTCGTCGAGCCGCTTGCGCGCGACGAGCACCTCGCCGAGTCCCTCTTCAACCGTTTCGCGAACCGTTTTGGCGGGATCGAGTTTTGGTTCTTGTTCCAGGTAACCGATCGAAATGCCGGGCATCGGCACCGCATCGCCTTCGAATTCGCGCTCGACGCCTGCCATGATGCGCAAGAGCGTCGATTTGCCGGCGCCGTTAAGCCCTAAAATGCCGATCTTCGCGCCGGGTAAGAACCCGAGCGAAATGTCCTTGAGTATCTGGCGCTTGGGCGGCACGACCTTGCCCACGCGCATCATCGTGTAGACGTTACTCATGCGTCGATGTTACTCATACGTGAGCAGGTCGGGCTGCGGGCGCAGCTTCATCGCTTCGGCGGCCGAAAGCATGCCCGTATCTTGCGTGTAGAACAGCTTGAAACCGTTGTGGAAATGCGAGTCGCCGGTCGAGATCGCGTGATACTTGATCAACTTGATCGAATGGCCGCCGAACCCGTCGACGTGAAAGGTCGTCGCAAGCTCGGGATGATAGCGCACCGCCGACCGATCCGAAATCATGTCAAGGGTGAACTGATGGATCGCGAACAGCTTCTGCGGCAAGTGATGCGCTTTCACGAGCGATGCCAAGTAATCACCGACGCCATTGACTTCGGTTGCGGTCGTGCCCCCGATCGTCTGACCGGGAACTTGTGATGAGGTCATTTCCCATTCCGGATCGAGGGCCAGGCCGACGTCGGGTTCGCGCAGGAGCGATTCGTAGTGCTTAACGAGCGGCAAGAACGTCGTGCGCCCCGGCTGAATGTCGATGATCAAAAGCGCCGAAATGCGGCGTGCTTCGGTCAAGTACTTTCGCACCGTCGCCGTATCGGTGACGCCGTGATACGTGCCTGTGGGACCCGGTGCGCCCTGCGCGACGACGGCGATGAGTTCGAACGCCGGAATCACGGGCCGGCCGAACTTGACGTATGCTTGCGCTTGGCGTTCGAGACGCGGCGAGATGCCGGCGGGTGACGTACTCCCGAGAACGCCCATGGCCGGGACTCCCGCCGCGCCGTAGTACGCGACGACGCGGTCGTGCGGAAAAAGCGGCTTGCCGCCGGCGAGGAACTGCGCGAGGGGCGTCTTCGATGCGTTCGATTGCATCCGAGATCCCGCAGGGGAAGGGGCTGCGCTCGGGCCGGCCGAGGGCAGCGTTGCAGCCGGCGGTGAGCTTGCGGAAGAGAACCCGCTCGCCGACGGTTGCGCGCAACCGGTGACGAGTGCGAGTCCGGCAACGGCGCAAACGGCAGCGAGCGCAAGAAAAAATTTCTTCGGCATAAATGTTGGGATCGGATTGCGCGCGAGCGCCGCTCAAGTCCTCGCGCGAAACATGCGTCACCGAATCTCGCTACATCAGGGCGGGACGACACGTCTTCCGATCGCCCGGCGAGATCGACGTTGACAAGCCACGTTCACCGTGCTAGTCTCCAACTAATTCATTAGTTTCGCCCCGGTTCTAATCGTAACTTTGAGGAGCTTGTTCCCGTGCGTCTTTTCGAGCGGTCGTCATGTCTCGGGGTAGCGCTAGCGCTGGTGGGTTGCGCACTCGCGACGTGCGGCGCCGCGCGTGCGACTGCCCTGCCGCTCGAAGTGCCAAAGCTCGCATCCGCACTATCCCTCGGCAGCCAGACTGCACCGTGGCCTACATCCTTGCCCGACGTTACGCTGGCGTGGGACGTGGTGCACGGGCGTCCGGCGAGCGAGAAAACCGTCGCGAGCGTCGCGAGCGACGGCCGCTTCCTTTACGTGCGCTTTGTCGCCGCCCAGCGCGAGCCGATCTCGGCCGTGCAGCGGACCAACGACGTCGGATCGGGCACCGATGATGAAGTTTGGATCGACCTGTGGCCTAATGATTCGAACGGGTTCTCCTATCAGTTCATCGCCAATCCGGCCGGCACGCATTACGCAACGTCTTCGGAGAACGCGATCTATCAACCGACGTGGCTTTCGACTGGAACCGTTCGCGACGGCGGCTATAGCGTCGACATGCAGATTCCGCTCGGCGCGATCCGCGGTGCGCATGCCGGCCTATGGAAAGCGCAGTTCGTTCGGATCGTTCATGCGACCGGTGAAGAGCAAGTGTGGACGTACGGAACCGCACAAACCAATGCGGACGCGCTGACGTATGCGGGTTCACTGCGCATGCCATCCGTCGCCACGAGTAGCCGTCCGAAGCCGCGACTCGCGCTCTATGCCCTCGGTGACGTCGCCGCGAGTAGCGCGGGCGGCGCGACATCGCGCTCCGGTGCCGACCTGTCGGTGCCGATTACACCGACGGCGTCGTTCTACGCAACGATCCATCCCGATTTTTCCAACGTCGAACTGGATCAGCAGTCGATCGCACCGACGGCGTACCAACGGTTCTACAGTGAAGTGCGCCCTTTCTTTACACAGGGTGCGGGTTTTTACAACCAACTGAACTGCGACGTCTGCACGGGACTTACGGAACTCTACACGCCGGCGATTCCGACGCCGCGCCGAGGCTACGCCGTCGAAGGGAACCAAGGCCGCTTGGGATTCGCCGCCTTCGATGCGGTCGGCGACGGCCGCAACGATGTCGCAAGCGTCCTCAATTACCGCACCCCCGACCATGTCTGGGAGGCGACGATCCAACGCGTCGCCGTCACGACCCCGACCTTGCTCGACGACACGACGACGAGCGGCATCAGCTACTACGATCAAAAGCACATCTCGGCCTATTTTGACTACGGCAACGATCACGGCTCAAACGTCACGTTGCCCGACGATGCGCAACGTTACGACGTTGGGGGTGGATGGGGCAGTCAAACCTTTGCGCTCTTCGGCTCGGCACGTAAAGTCGGTGACGATTATTTGCCCGCGGACGGTTACGTGCAACACGCCGGCATCGCGGGCTATGCGCTCTACACGAACAAGATCTGGCTCCTGCGTGGCACAAGCCGTTTACAGAGCATTAGCCTCGGGGGCCTGCTCGACCGCTATCACGGCCGCAGCGCCGGTCTGAATCAAACCGACAACGAGCTGCTCTTGGACGTGCTGACCAAGAGCGCAATCGACGTGCAGCTGACGAGCGGATCGAGTTACCTTCGTACGAGCGACGGCATCTTCACGCCCGTTTCGCAGAACGGCATCGGACTGCTCTTCGGCAGCGGCTCAAGTCAGAATGCCGGAAACTTCGGGCAGCACGGTTCATCATCGGCGTATCCCACGACGATCTCCTACAATACCGGACGCTACGGCAACGGCCGGCTCGATACGTGGGTGCGCAGCAAGACCTTCGCGGCCGGCCGGCGCGGTTCGCTGACGCTCGAACTCGATAACACGGCGCAGTGGTTCTCGCACGGCGTCGACAACGTGCAGTGGTTCGAACGGATCGGTTACGCCTATCAACTGGGTCACGACTCGTCGCTCGCCGTCGGTCTGCGGCGCGTCGTCGGTTCGCCCCCGATTCCCAACGGCGGCGGCAACTGCATCGGCACGTGCTCCAACGTTTCACTCGCCTACCATCGCAAGACGGCGCATAACGAACTCTACATCGGCTATGGCGACCCGAACACCCTCATCACGACGCCGCAGGTGATCTTCAAGTTCATCTACTACGTGGGCGCCGAAAAAGGAACGTGATAGCCGCTTCACGAGCACCTGGAAGCTGAGGAATAAGAGCAGATGCCGACGATCACCCCGCAGTCCGTGGACGAGTACATCGCTTCGCAACCCGAGCCCGTCCAGGCTCTGCTCCAGTGCGTGCGAAGCACCATCCGCACGGCCGTTCCGCAAGCCGAAGAGGTTATCTCGTATAAAATTCCCATGTACGCGTTACAGGGGGACGCAGTGCTCTATTTCGCCGGGTGGAAGCAGCACTTTTCGCTCTACCCCGCCACGGCGGGTCTCGTCGCCGCATTCAAGGAGGAGCTTGCAGGGTACGATGTCCGCAAAGGTACGATTCGGTTTCCGCTCGCGCAGCCGGCGCCCGTCGATTTGATCGCTCGCATCGCGAAGTTTCGTGTCCAGGAAGTCGCCGAACACGCACGTTAACGTCATGCCGGAGGCAAGGGGCGTGATTACGAACTCGGCGGACTCGTGCTCGGGGCTCCGAGCGCGGTAACGGCTTCGTCGACCGACGCGAAACGCCGATAGTCTTCGAAGGTTTCCCGTAACTGAGCGCTGCCCGCGAACGGACCCATGCGTCCGCTGAAGTCACCGTGCAGCGAACGTGGCAACCAGCCGACGGGCGTCGTTCCGAATTCGATATCGATCAGCGCGCTGCGGGCGACGCCCGGCAGGACATACGGTATGAACGTTTCGTGCACGACACGGGCGCGGTCGGGCTCGACGAGCAATGTGCCGTGACCGTGCAGCCGGTCGTGCAAGTCGCTCTCGAATGCGATCGCGAGCGTTCCGGCGGCGCAATGGCCGCACGTCGCCGCAGAAAAGTGATATTCGTTCCCGTACGCTCCCCACGGTTCGTGTTTCTGCTCTTCGGCCGCTTTCCCGAACGGCGCGTCCGAACCGGGACGCAGTCCCGTCCTCAGCGCGATTCCACCGCTCAACACGAACCAGCGCCGTTCCTCTTGATCGCGCCGGAAAAAACCGGCATGCGCGTCCAGATGGCTGTCGGTCTCGAAGCCGACGAGCCCACGCTGCGCCTGTGCGGTCGCGGCAATCACGCGCGCCATGAGGGCGCTCGGCACGCTCGGCGACGGACTCGCTGCGGGAACCGCGGCCGCAACTGCACCCGACGATAACAACGCGTACGGCAGAGTTGCGGTGAGGAAGCGCAAACGCATCCCATCGGGAGTTCGCGCAGCCGGATCGATCATCCGCCTTCGCTCCGTTGCGCGAGCTTGCGTTGCGTGCGGGGCAGCCCGCGCAGCAGCCAGCGCTCGAGAAGCCGTAGCGGGAACGTATTCCACGGATCGTGCGGAACGATCGGTTCAACGAGAATCGCGCGCAGACCGAAGAGCTTCGCGCCGACAATGTCGGTGAACAACTGGTCGCCGACGACGACGGCTGCCTCGCGTGGCAACGCCAGTAACGCTAACGCGCGTTTGAAACCACGCGGTAAGGGCTTGCGCGCGTTAGCCACGATCGGCACGCCGAGCCGCTCCGCAACCGCTCGCGCCCACGGCGTCCCATTATTGGTGACCATGATGATCCGCACGTCGCGCGCGAGCGCACCGGCGATCCACGAGGCTACTTCAGGAGCGGGCTCAAGCGCACGGTGGCCGACGAGCGTATTGTCGAGATCGACGATTACGCCCCGCACGCCGTCGGCACGAAGCGCGTCAAAGTCGATGTCGGAGACATGGGGCACGTACGACATCGGATGAAACCACGCTATCACGCACGGCCGCCGGTCTGCGACACGTAAACCTGGAGCGCGCGTTTCTCGACGGTGAACTCGGCCGGTGTGTGCGTGACGGGCTCGCCGTCGGCCGAAACGCGGTGCGGTCGCCGCGAACGAACGACGAAGCGCGTTCCGCGCAGATCGGTCACGCAGGCGGCTTGGGCAAAGCGTTTGCGTGCGACGGCGACGACGACCCCGAACGCATCACGCCAATTGCGGATGTCGACGCTATAGAGTTCGAGAATGCCATCGTCGAGCCGCGCACCTGCGTTCTCGACGACGGCGCCGAAACGATAACTGTTCGCCACCGTGAGCTGGACGGTTCGAAACGAACGCACGCCCCGTTCGGTTTCGACTTCGAGATGGTACGGGCGCATCGCGCGTAGTGACCGCGCGGTGGTAACCGGAACGGCCAATACGCCAAGACGCGCCTTTACCGCTTCGGTTTGACGCTCGGCGACGCGCGTCGAGAGTCCGATGCTTGCCTCGTTGAAGAACGCGTGCCCGTTGACCGATGCAATGTCGATCGGTTTGAGGCGGCCGTCGTCGAGCAGCCGACACGCGGCGTCGAGGTCGAACGGAATCTCGAGCGTTCTCGCGAGCTCGTTCACCGTGCCGAGCGGCAAGATGGAAAGCGGCACTTCGGCTTTACGGATTCCCGGGAGCGCCGAGAGGAGGGTCCCGTCACCACCGCCGATGACGGCTGCATCGATCTTCCTGCGCAACGCGGCAATCGCTTCGGCAAGTGAGTCCTTTCCATCCTCGCACGACACGACCGTGACTTCATGTCCGGCCCGACGTAAGGCAGCGGTCGCGCGCGCTCGGGCTCCCTTGCCGCGGTGGGCGTGTTCGTTGACGGCCAGGAGCACGCGCCGCGGCGCAGTAGGGCGATCCATGCTTGTCCCTTCGTTCCCGATTCCGGCGGCGCGGCGCCTTCTGTTCCTGACCGTCGCGCTGTCAGGGCTGCCGGCGCTCGGGTCGGTCACGGCGTGTGCCCCGCTCGCAGTGGGCTCTCGCCCGTTACGACTGGCCGAACTGCAGGACCCGCCCGGACTCGATCCGCTCGTGACCGACAACGCCCAACTCCAGGATATGGCGCAACTGCTGCACGGTTATCTCTTAGGCGCCGACGCCTCCGGTCGCTTTACGCCCGACCTCGCCCGGGAGATACCGTCGCTGCGTAACGGCAGCATCGCGGACGGCGGCCGCACGATCGTGTACCGGTTGCGTCGCAACGTGCGCTGGCAGGACGGCGTCCCGTTCGACGCACGCGACGTCGTCTTCTCGTTTCACGCAGCGATGAATCCGCGCAACAACGTACCCGACCGGTCGGGATTCGACGACGTTGCGTCGGTAACGGCGCGCGGGTCCTATGACGTCGTCGTCCGTTTGGCGCGACCGTATTCCCCGGCGCTCGCGACCTTCTTCAGCGCGGGTGCGAACGATCCGTACCCGATCTTGCCCGCGCACATCTTGGCGCATGAGGCGCAGCTCAACACCGTTGCGTACAACGAACATCCCGTGGGTCTGGGGCCGTATCGTCTGGTCTCGTGGACTCGCGGTTCACGCCTCGTGCTCGCAGCCGATCCGCACTTCCGGCGCGGCAAGCCGCGCATCGCACGAATCGACGTCACGATCGTGCCCGATTCGAACACCGAAGTCACGCTGTGGCAGTCCGGAGAGCTCGACTATCTGGACGTGCGCGGCCTAGCGGGCGGGCGTGCCATGCTCGAAGGGGCGCACAGCGTTCGCGGTGCGCAGCGCTTTCTTGCGGATCACTATCAGTTCAACTACGTCATGTTCAACGTCGCGCACGGACCGATGCGCGAGCGTGCGGTGCGCGAAGCCATCGTGCGCGGCGTCGACGGCGACCGAATCGAGCGAACGGTGCGCGGCGAGCTGTACCGTCCCGGCAGCGGCGACCGGCTTCCCGGCCAGTTTGCCTACGATCCGGCGCTGCGCCAAGCGGCGTATGATCCCGCCGCGGCCAAGCGGCTGCTCGATGCCGCAGGCTGGCGTCTGGGAGGCGGTGCCCGTCGCAAGAACGGCGTGCCGCTGACGCTCGATATCGTCGTACCCGCAAACTCGTCGGGCGCCGATCGTTTTGCATTACAACTGCAAAGCCAACTGTCCGAGCTCGGCATCCGCGCGCCGGTCAAAACATACCAGTACGATCTGCTGTTCGCCCCTGCGCAAGAGGGCGGCATCTATGCGAGCGGGCGCTTCGATCTCGCCTTTTACGGCTGGCAACCCGGTGAAGACGCGGACCACTCATACTTGTTTCGCTGCGATACTCGACCGCCGAACGGCGAGAACTACGGCCGCATCTGCGATCCCCTGATCGACCGTAATGCTGCGCAGGAAATCACATCGACCGATCCCGCCGCGCAGATGCGCGCGGATCGCGCGATGTTGCGCGAGCTCGACGCACAGAGCGACTTGCTGTTCCTAGGCTTCGATCGCGAAGCGCTCTTCGCAAAGCACGATCTCGTAGGCATCCAGCCGTCGGTCTTGGGGCGTCACTTTTGGAATATCGAACGTTGGTCTTGGAAACGCTGAGGTCGCGCCGCCTTGTCGCTGTCGCTCAGTTCGGGCGGCGACGCTGTTCGGCTTGCGACGGGGTCGCCGACGGCCATGAAAAACTCTTCCTGCCCGGGCGGCGAGCACATGCACAGCAGGCGCGCTGGTCGCTTGGAAGAGTTGCGGAAAAAGTGCGGTGCGTTGTCGCAGCACGCGGATTCGAACGGCGCGCGACTTTGTCGACGCCGTTTGGCGCCTCGGCAATCCTTGCAGTCGCGCAGACGCAGATGATCTGCACCACTCCCCGACGCATAGCTCGAACCGGCGGCTCAGCGTCCGCGGACTCATTGCGGCACGCTCAGCGATCTTCTCCAGTGTTACGGAGGAAGACAGGTTCCCTTCGAGCCAACGCAAGACCACGGGCGCCGACCGGCTCATAGGCGCATTGGCGAATTACATTGGCTTCGCTGCGCTTGCCGGCGTGGGCGTCTTTATCTTCCACGAGAGCTATGAGACCGATGATACATCGCCGTTCAAAGTCGATTCGGGGTGGGGTCTGCTTGCGGCGTGCGCGTCGATCAGCCTGGACTCGTTTGGGATCGGCGTCTCCCTCCCGGGCGTACCGCTGCCGCTCGCGCCGTTGCTTGCAACCGTCGCCGTCAGCACAATTATCTTCACGGCCACCGGTCTTGCTTTTGGCGCGCAGCTAGGTCACCGCTATAAGCAGTTTGCAGGGCGCGTAGCCGCCATCGTTCTGATTGTTCTCGCCGTGTTCTTTACCGTACAGCACCTCTTGGGGTGGGTAGCATGACGCCGGAGTTCTTCGTTTCTTGGCTCCGATGCGTCACACCGACTACCTTCGCCATCGTAGGCGAAACGCGCGTGGGTGGCCTACTCAGAACGCAGATCCCAAGACTTGGCCGGTCCGCGCGCTGCAAGCGTGGCTCGCGGCGAGCGCGATCGGCGAAGGACCGTTGTTCCGCGACATCAATCGCGCCCAACGGGTCGGCGCCAGCCACCGTGCGCATCTTCAGCAAACGGGTGACGAAGATGGGCGCGCGCAACGCCGCGGTCGTAAATATGACCCGACATGTGGACGAGGTGCGATTCTCCCAGGTCGTACGTCGTCCGATAGAGCACGTCCGCATCGGTGAGCGCATTCGCTGGCGTCCCACTGTCTTCTTCGAAATGGATTCGCAGATGATGCGCGCCCAGTCGGCTCGGATCGAGAGCGAGCGCGCGATCGAGGTCCATTCCGATTTCGCGTCCGACCAAGAACGGCAGGAGCGCCGGGCTGTTTCATGTCAGGATGCAGCTAAACCGAAGAGCGAGCTTTTGCGGTTTTGGTTGTAAACCGCTTTAGGTAGACCTCGGAGTTTTAGCCGAGGTCTTCTCCGTTCAGAGGTTTGTCGCCGTGCCAGAAGCGCGCGATCGCGTTGCGATCGTTGCGGTCGATTTGCCTTGCGCCTCCTGGGCTTGCGCGCGCGTGGCAATAGCGCGAAGCCGAGGAGTCGGCAGAAAGCAAACGCGACCTCGCTCTGTCCGTGGCTGTCGACGTATTGTCGATCGATCTCCATCTCGGTGATGTGGTGGATGACGCCCTCGATCATCGAGGCGGGATTCCAGCAGCAAGTGCGCCGACCACCGCACCGAGCGGATTCTCAACGATCACCCTACGTAAGCCACCCGCGGCTTCTCGCGGCGAACGCTCGAAGCCAAATTTTGCGTAGCCGCCAGTGCGCCCTGAGCCGCGCTTTTTACGTGCGTGCCTGCCCCGGTCAAGGCTCTCCGCCGGAAGCAGTGACCGCGCCGAGCTTCGATGTCACGCTCGATACCGTTTTCGACACGGCGGTCTGCACGGAAGGATCGGTTGAATCGGTTTCGTTGCTCATGCGCCGTTCTCACGGCGCCGCTGACCACCTCGCCTTAGTTGGCATGGTCGGTTAGCGGAAGCAGAAAAGAAAACGCAACGCGAAGGGAGAGACCACAATGGCGTTCGAGCTTCGCATAGCGGTTAAACGCGAC
>JAABUJ010000377.1_pt1 | contig 90809 bp, 90 predicted proteins | sample 5559131 | NCBI WGS metagenome assembly JAABUJ01 (sample SAMN10711875, study PRJNA513366) | rock metagenome | isolation source: Antarctica rocks | place: Antarctica: Victoria Land, Mt New Zealand nord | collected 2016-01-07
GTAATGAGTAATCAATAATGTAAGATTTAAAATTAATCTAAATGTTTAAAATAAACTTAATTTCTTGTAAGCATTTATGTATATTTAGTGAGAAATTAATCATTAGTGACTCAGCAGAATTCAACTAAGAAAACTGAATTTGCATTAAAATAACCTTAAATTTACATGTAAACTGAATTGATTTTGCTGATACATAGTGATAGAGTTAACTATCAGTACTTGAAGAAAGAATCATTAAATGATGATTTGAGAATTCTTAACTTAAAGAAGAAGAAAATGATAGCAATAATGAGTTATATGAAAAATGTAAAAAAGTATCAAGATACATTTATGACAGAAGAAGTCTCAGATTATTTATAAAAGTCTTTAGTATTAAATGTAAATGTTTTAATACTTAATTACTGAAAGCTAATGAAGAACTTAAAATTAGTAATGATACAATTTGCAAAAGATATACTTGCAATTTCTACAGTAAATATTAAAGTTAAATGCTTATTCAACACAGCTTAAGATGTAATTACATATTCTTGAAATTGACTGAACTTAAACACTATTAAGAATATTATGTTAATTAAATATTATAATATGTTCATTCTTGCAGCAGAAGTAATAAAAAGAATTAAAGAGAGATCTGTATTGACAATAATTATTAATAGTAATGAGAAAGATTCATCAGCAGATAAGCTGAATTCAACAGTAACTGAATTATATATAGAGCTTTTATTAAATTATTACTTCAGTAATAATGATCTTTATAATGATAGTAACTATGAGAATAACATTAACTTCAGGCTTTGTAATCATAATTAAGATAAGAATATTGATTTAAGACTTAATAATGATGATTATGATTAAATTTTAAATATAAAAGTGATATAATTAAGTATTATAAATATTTTAAACAGTATACACTCAGAATATACAATTACTAATGATGATTATAGTTATAAGTTAAGAGAAATTAAAGATCATATAAGTTCATTATCTGAAAGACTTACTACAGCAATTGATGCATCAGCTATTAAGATCATCAATAATGACTTAATAATTATTGATTTTAATTTTTAAATTATTTACTTAAATGACTCTGCTCAGAGTACATTGACTATCAATATACATATAGTCTTAAATATAATACAACATTAATTAAGAGAAAAAAGTCTTCTTTATTAACAAAGTAAAAAATTATTAAAAGTATAAATAAAGTACATTAAGTTCTTAACTGCTTCAGTATTATAATTTTATAAGAGACAAGATCTTTCATTTATTAATATCATTAATAATTGTTTAAAGTCAAGACAAATTCATTCTTTCTTATTTAAAGATGATGTTAACATTCATTAATTTAAGCATTAACAATCTTAATAAATATATACTTAACATAATTTTTAATTTAAACATCAGATCTCTTTACTCTTTCTATATAGTTTATGAATATTTTAATTTTCTTAAATTGCTTATAGTAAATATAAGTTACATGTGAGCTAATAGTATTAAGTGAAGTATTAGAATTGAACATGCTTAAATGTAGAAAATAATATTTAAAAATCTTTAAAAACATTTAATTTTATTTAAAGCATTAAAGTTTATTTTGATTCTCTATATCTTTATTGACATTATTATTATCATTATTATAATGATTTTTATTCTTCTTATTATTATTTTATATCTTCACTGAGTCTTTTGTCTCTTAATCTACATCATTAATAAAAATTAAAGCTTATAATGTTGACAGTTAATCTTTATTGTTGATCTTAATTTATAAATATAGTTAATCAGCAAGAAGCTAATAGACAATTGTAAAGAGTGTTATAATAAAATAATATAATTATATTTAATGAATTTGTATCTTAACTTCATCATTCTTTGACATTGAAGTAGCAGTCTATGAACTTTAAAATTTAATTAAATCTTTAATAAATAAACAGTACAAAATTAATATATTTTATTTTTTTTTAATACTGTCTTTCTGATATCTGCATGCACAAGTTCATCAGATTTAAGAAAGATATATTCATTATTAATATTTTTATTCAGTATTACTTAAACAGAAAAAGCTACTGTAACTTTATTTTCATTATTATTCAGCATTATCTCTGCTTCTTTATTCTTATGTACAGAGACATTGAACACTGTTGAGAATTAATAATTATAGAATGAAATAACATTAACTTTTGTCTTTAAAGTCATTATAAAGAAGTGTTAAAAGTATAATATACATTAATGATTCTTCTTGTCTACTATATGCTCTGAATTAAGTATGCTGCTATTAAAAATCTGTATAATAAGATTTAAATTCTTATCTTCAGCTATAATAAATTATTTATATCTATTAAATTGAATGATTCATTCTTAATGCTTAATTACTTTATTTAAACAATTATCTCAACAGCTTTAAATATATTTATTTGCTTTTTCAATTTAATTATATCAGTATAAATTAAATATTAAATAAAGTTAATATATCTCTTTTTAATTATTAAGAAAGCACTCTTTGCTTTAAGAAGCTTATACAGAGCTTGTATTTCTTTAATAGCTATAATTAAGTTATTTTACTGAGTAATATTTTCATTCTTCTTTTACTCAATTATTATATTCTAATCTGTGAAAAAGATCACTACAAATAAAGTTAAAGTTTAATACAGAACATTATAATTATTTATTAATATTTATTATATTTATTCTTTGCATATCTCTTAGCAACAATTTTCTTTCTTATCTTAACTACATATTTTATTCTTTAAACTTTCATCTTAAGCTTCTTATATTCTAAATTATGTTTAAAATCTATATTTAATCTATTTATTGTTATATCATTCTGCTCTTAAGTCTCTTCAATATCAGCATTTATGAATGTATTAATTACTGAAAAATGTGATGAGATCAATTTCTAAATGATATTAAAATGTAAAAAACTTAATAAAAGAATAAATAAAGAGCTTTTAAGTTCTTAAATATGATTTAGTCTCTGATTTAATACATACTTTGTGCATTATAATTGAGTGTTATAATAAGTGAAGTTACATACTAAATTTTGAGTTAAAAGAAGTAAAAGAAGTAGCTAAAGTACTTTCAGACAGTATAGCATTAAGTATAAATTTAAAATAATTAATAAATGTTTTTATTCTTTTTTGTTGATCAGCAAAGTCTTCTTTCTTCAGACATGCAGCAATATTTAAAATAAATTAATTAATTTTATTAATCTTTTTCTTTTTCTTCTTTTTAAATTGAGATGAAGAGTCTAATATATTAATAGAATGTATTCTTTTACTGATGAGTTAATTTAATTTAGTAATGAAAGATATAAAATCTAATGCTTTTACTATGTTGATGAGTTGATTCAGTTCAGTAATGAAAGATATAAAGTTTGATACTTTTACTATATTAATGAAAATAATCTTTACACTTAGTTTTCTCTATTTTAATGATGTACTTCTAAAATGAAAGTCTGCATCATATCTCTTCATTACTTACTTTACTTACATGATACAAAAAGAAAATGTAGAAAGCTTAATGCAAAAAGTAAAATGTTTTGTAGAAAGAAAATGTAAAAAGTGTTATATTAAAGATAAATGAATTTGCTAAGTCTTTATATTATTATTTGTTTACATGAATGCTGTGTTTTTGTTATTAATGAATTTGTAGATAACTAAGATCAATTTAAATCAAGCTGTACAATTATTTAAATTTATTAATTTATAATCATTTCTTCTTAAGTTACTATCTGAGAAATTCAAAGCAATCTATACAATTTATAAAGTATAATATCTCAATTATATTAGTTGCAATTTCTTTACTAAGTATAGATCTTCTTACAGTAGAGAAACTGACATTAGAATTATATTATATAACATAATAAAGTTATGATAAAAGTTAAAGTTATAAAGAAATATTAAGCAGATTTTAAAGCTTGTGAATTTAACAATATAAGATTTATTGAAGAGAACAGAATATAAATTATAGATAAAGATATATAAGATAAAATTAAGTTTATGAAATGAAAGCAAAAAATAAGCTGTTAAGCATGACATCTTTAAAGAAGAAAATTAAATCATTAATAAAAAAAATTTTTAAATTAATTTCTGCATAAAAAAAGTTAAATAAGTTACATAATTGCATCATTAAATTAAATTAAAACACTCAATTTTAACACTCTTTAATTAATTTATACAATGCAGCAGCAGCAGTATTGACAAAAGCTGCATTCTTTTATTTTAAATTTAAAATTCTTCTTATTATTAATTAAAAAGATTTTTAATCAATATAATGACAGCTTAAAGTGAAATCAGTCAGTTATTATGAATTTGTAGAAGATAAATAAGATATATCTTTATACATTTTTTAAAAATATAAATTTTTATATATTAAGAATCTCTTTCATAACTTATTTATGATATAGTTGCTGAGCTACATAAGAAAGAAGATCTGATAATATTAGAAAAATTGTAAAAGATAAAAGCAATCTTTTATATGTTGCAGATTTATTAAAAAGATAAAGTGTATTAATTAATGTATTTTTGCTCTGTAGAGAATGAGTGATCTGATAATTAAGTTAATAATGCTCATATATAATGTTTATAAAGTAGACATGTAGTCAAACAAAAAGAGTTGTGTACAATGTTAATTGAAAATGTTGCAATAATAGCTGCTGCCAATATAAAGCTGCTTAATAACAGAAGTTAATTAATTCTGATTTAATTCAGACTATCAAGAATAGTCTGACTTGATTCTGTCTGAAATCTGATTCTGCACAGAGTTGAGTCAGGTTGCAAAGTAGGGCCTGATGAGTTGGGTTGGGTCCTAAAATCTGGGCCCGACCCGACCCGACGGCCACCCTAATCACACACTCTCTGAAAGGCTCCGCCCATCCCTCAGCAAGGCTTTTCATCAAGACCACCCTTTTTGGTCCCTCCGCCGGCACCTCAATCGGTTGCTCCTTGCCCTTGAATCCTATTCTAAAAGGATAACTCAGCATGATCTGGCATTCGTACGTGTCCTCCTGCCCCTCGGGGCGTGTATTATTCGACGGTGTGTCAAGGAACGAGTAGTACATGAACGCATTTGAAGCTGGGTCGCCGCCTTGAAAGAAGAAGGGATCGAGCGCGTGGAGCTTCTCTGCGAGCGGCCGGGGGTAGATGACACTGGCACCGAGGAGGCGGACAGGGAGCGGGTTGTTGCGGGCGACTTTGGGGTCATTGAGGAGATAAGACCGGGTGTGGGATTGTGTGCCATCGGCACCAATGAGAAGGGAGCCTGTTGCGGTAGTCAGGTCGGAGAAATGGGCCGTCACGGCGCGAGAATTTGGATGCTCGACGGCGGTCAGGGTCTTGGACCACTGTCTTGACATTCAGTCACCTCGCAGTCAGAGCTGTAGGTATTTCATTCTCAGACATACCTTGACATCCAATCCATCTAGCAGCAGGGCTCGAAGCCGCTCTCTCGACACCCTGATGCGGTTTGCGGACGGCACCTTCCACCTCGCCTGCCCGCTGTGCAAATCGAAGAACAAAAAGTTGCCATTCTCCCCGCTCTTGCTCGCTTCGGGGTTGACGTAGACTTCAACTAGACGGTCTACCAGATGCTGTGGTAGCAAGGAAAGAAAGGTCTCGAGACCCCAATGGATAGTCAATCCCCATCCTCGGCCACGGGCTGAGGCGTCTGGGTCTCTTTCGAATATTATGAAAGGGATGTCATGCTTTTTCAGCGCTTGCCCAAGTACAAGTCCTATAATGCCCGCGCCAATGATGAGGACGTGTGGTTGCTGAGAAGGTTGTCCATTCGAAAGTGGGGCTGTGGCTGTGGCTTCCCTTTGAGCGGACATGGTTGTTTTCCTTTTGGGGGAAATCTCTCTCCTTTGTATCCTACATCACGTTTCCTATTACGCAGATTGAGCGTCACAAGAACTCCTTGACATCTAGACTCTAAGTGATGCGAGTCACTGAATTAATAATCATATACACTTGGGTATAGAAAACAGACTGGGTGCATGACTCCTTTCACCCATGGCACATTCGCTCATAAGAGACCACACAGATGAACTAGAATCCCCTACTCGTGACTTTTCTACATATTTGAAAAATTACCCAGAGACTCAGGCTACTTTCTATTTCAACCTCTCATTCTCAATAGACATATCTAAAGGTCTTATTCACGTTGTCCGTCTGATTCTCCCACAGATGCTGCTCGGACACCCCCTCTGCCGGAATGTCATCTGTGGAGGGCGCAGCATCACTCTTTTGCTTATTGGCCCAGACGTAGTACCCGAGAAGGACAATTGCGACCAAAGCAGCGGCAGCCTGGGTAGCCAGGACCGTAATCTTCCCGGGGATATAGTTTGGAGCATCCCTCGCTTGGAAAGTCTGCGGTCCAATGATATTGCCAACACTGAAACTTCCAGAGATGAAAGCCACGCCAATGACTCTCTTTGTCTGTCCAGCGATGTTGGACCCAGTCCATTGATAGATCACGATAAGTGTCGCCGTGATTGCATTGACCAAATAGATTCCAGCAAGTTGGGCACCTTTACTCTTGGTTGCAAAAGACAAGAGACCACCACCTGAGATACCGGGTATACAGCATCCCACAAGCCATGCCCAGCGATTGGAGGCAAATCGGACTCCAAATCCCACAACTAACGTACTGATGATCGAGACGACGCCTGGCGGAGTGTTGAGAAGAGCTGCGTGAGGGGGACTGTATCCGAAATGACTGATTAGAGTCGCAGAATATGTTGTGACAGTACCGCTCGAGATTGAAATCTGTTACGAAGGACATGTCAATTTTGTAATCCTTCGAACGTCCTTTCAGTAGGAATTGAGACACTTACCAGAATGGTCAAGAGGGTCAAAAGCCACATCTGGGGATCCCGAACAACATCCAGGATCTGTCCCGGCTTGAATTTCTTGTTCGAGATACCCGTTTGGTTGACAGCAACATGCTGAAGCAACACCACCTTCTCAGCTTCGGTCAAGAAACGGGCCTTCATAGGTGTATCTGGCAGCAGGAGAATAGTGATGAACCCGACGCAGACCGTAACCAGCCCAAGAATGACGAACATGATTCCACCCCGAAAAGTTGGGATGCTTGACCTGTTGAAAGGCGTATGATAGGACACCTCCGATGATCTGACCAAGTCCAAGGCCAGCATACCAAATGCTGAATCGCGGCGCCGCTTCTGATTTCGTGTACCATTGACTGCTGATGAGAATGAGTGATGGTGCAATAGCAGCTTCGAATATCCCAAGAAAGATTCGGGCCACCAAAAGCGTATGGTAGTCCTTTGCAGCAGCGGTGCATGTAGTCGCTATTCCCCAGAGGACAACGTTCGCGCCAAGCTATTTTGCAATGGGGATCTTCTGGAGCACAAGGGCATTAGGGACCTCTGCGATCAGGTAGGCGATAAAGAAAGCTGTGGCAGTGTTGGAGAAATCATTGCCTTTCAACTTCAAGTCCTTGTTCAATCCCATGACGGCGGCATAGTTGAGCAAGACCTTGTCGATAAATTGCATGGTATAGCATAGGCGGAATGACTCAGGGCAGTCACCTTTTGACCGTCACTTTCTAACCTTTTTCCGTTAGCCCTTCTTAGCTGCATTGGGGCGTTCACTAGACTCCGACAGACGTGACTGCTAGTAAGGGTCCCTTACTAAGGTACTGCTGTTGCCCTTGCTGTCGCCCTCACCCTCACTGACGCCCTCTCTGTCGCCCTCACTGTCGCCCTCACTGTCACCTCCGCTGTCACCCCCACTGTCACCCCCACTGCCGCCCCCGCTGCCGCCCCCACTGCTGCTCTCGCCCCGCTGTCACTCACGCTGTCACTCCCGCTGTCACTCTCACAGAGATAACAAAAATGGTCAGACAATGAGGTGATGACAGCAAGGAAGGGCAACAGTGAGGGTGACAGTGGGGGCGACAGTGGGGCAAGGGCGACAGCAAGGGCGACAGCAAGGGCAACAGCAAGGGCAACAGCAAGAACGACAGCACAGTAGTGAATGCCTTCAATGCAGCTAAGAATGGCTAACGGAAAAAGGTTAGAAAGTGACGGTCGAAAGGTGACTGCCCCGAGTCATTCCGTAGCATAGGAACATGATCGGAACAATCCACCAATCGACCTTTCTTCGAATTCGTAGCAATTCATCAGGGGTTGCTGCTGCCGCCGCATCGTGTTCGTGCACGTACCAGTACGCTTGGTCCAGGTCTTGGGCATATGAATTTAGGTTTGCTTTGCCTTTCAGGCTGCCATCTTCAGGACTGGGGGACTCAGCTTGAGGGTTGGGATTGATTTTCTCAGATTGGGGATCCATCATGAGCTTCGAAGACTAGAGTTGGAAGGATGAATGCACACCAGCTGGAGTTGTGTGTAGGAAGAAAATTAATATAACTGATGCAAGGACCTCAAGCATGTGTCGGATGCTGCTCGAAGAAAGATGAACAAATGAAAGCCAGAGTTTGGGTCAGCATAAGCACTAAGACGCCATAACGCTGGTCTAGCAGTACCGTGAAAGGATACGCTGGGACCGATCGTTAGAAATGAATGTCGATTGGTGGAATGGATGCTTAGCGATGAGATGAGCTACGAATTCGCAAAGAATGTCAAAATGAACGATATGGAGTGACTTGATTGTTTTGACTGTGTGAGGAGCTGACAACCTACCTGGTATATATGTGCTCGCTTACGCCTATGGCACGTGACAGGTATGCGAAGTGCCCTATGTTTGACACACCCCCTCACTGAAAATACCTTGTGACTGTCTATCCTATGAGTCTAGACCTTGCCCCAAATCCAGTCAGGCCTTCCATAGCCTCCTTAAAACCGCGAAAAGCCTCTCGATCGTGGGTAGAAGCGGAAAGAGTGCTTGGCCGAGTTGAACGTGCCTGCCTCGCAGGGCTTAGGCTTACCGTGCAGGGCTTTTCATGCCGAAGAGGCCTTGGACTGAGTGCCTGCCGCGCAGGGCTGCCGTGTCTGTCATGCAGGGCTTTTGTGATGGTGTTTGTCCAGGGCAACATCTTGTTTCCTCTAGATCATTCAAAAACTCCTTCTCCTTCTCCGTCTCAATCTCTTATAGAGCTCTGGTAGGAAGAATCCACCGTAAGAGCAGTTTAATGAGTTGCTGCTCAGTTTTTCTCGTAAGTTAAAAGTGAATGTGATGGCTGACTGGGCAGTGATACTTTCACTGATAGGTAGTGGAAATATATAGAAGACAATAAGTACATGAAGACAAATGTGTTCAGATACAGTGTTGACTGTAGATCTTCACCACATCTGAACAACTATCAGGAGGTGTGTGACAGACACCTCAAATTCATTACCTTCGTCTTTCTTTCCCACTCAGGTCTTATTTCCCTTGTTTCTTATCCTGATCCTCTTTCGAGTCGTGCTGCTCTTTCGAGTTATGGTGCTCCTTCTTCTTGTGCTGCGATTTTCCTGATCTTGCAGCTCCCTTCTCCTGCTCATGTGCGGCATCTTTGCGCTCCTTTAGCTTTTGTTCTTCGCTCTCGACCATATCTACCAGAGTCAGCGCTTCATAATCTCCCAACTGAGCGTGATCTCACCTCTCCACATGTCTTCACCAGCGTATCTCTCATGGTGTATCTTCTTCTCAATCATGTGCTTATGCGTTGGATCGTTCGGATCGACCACCTTGATCGTCTCCCACCGGCCTTCACCTTTCTTCGCGTCCCCAATCTCAAAAGCCGCCGTGGCGACCAAGACTGCCAGCGTAAGACCTTGAGCATAGACACGAGCTTGCACCAGCTTCTGCGTCGATGAGAGATACGGGTTTCGTCCGACGAGAGTCATGGCAATGCCCATCGAGGCAATCCAGGAAACACCGACTATCGGGTAGCGATTTTCTCGGCCCCAATCCATGAATCTTTGGTAGGACGTCATCCGTTTATGGGCTTCCAGCTTAGCTCGTTGGGCGTCATCTTGGTAAGAGTCCTCGGGGTGGCGTGAGGCTTCGAAGGCGCGAGAGTATTTGTCCGCCGAAACGATGGCTGTAGGGAGCATAGGTTAGCTATAGTCTATCATCATACGAGGCAAGAATGGAATCGAAAATGAAAGCTCCAAAGGTAGGTGTTCCATGCAAGTGTGCAAGTGAAGCCGGTGTTCACCGATACCCCATACGTTGGAGATGATTTCATGTCGCATCGCGCTGTACAAGCTGTAGCGGCTCTTCAAGTAACGCGGCAGATGCCAGGGCATCTCAAAGCCCAACAACGTTTGCGAAACATTGCAGATACCGAACGTTCGGGGTGTTTTCCTTACCGGCGAATGTGCCAGTTGAGGTGACTAGGAAGGCTCTCAGTGGTAATGTAAGGGATCGGAAAGCTGGATATCGTTGCGCAGCGGCATAGACTCCGACCAAGCCGACGGCGAGACCTGCGAGACCTCCACCAATGCCTCCTTTCAATGTCGCACTACTAGAGATTAGCTAGCACCGCGATTCTAAAGGTTGGAAAACTCATGCTTGTAGTGTGCTTGTTCTTCCTCCTTGGTAAGGATCTTCATTGCGATAGAATGAAGATGGCCCTGTCAGCTCTTGCTAGTAGTTTCAAACCGTGCGGTGATGAGGCGCAAGCTCTATCAAGGTAAGTTCTGCAATTGATTGCAGCCTCTAAGGTCGGCGCCGGTGCCGCGGCTAAGCCCGCGATGACGTCGGCGGGGCTTCGCTCAAACCATACTAGCTTCGTGGAGGACCGACCCATCCCTCCGGCCCCGTCGGAGGACTTCTCCGTAGATTGCTGCTGCTTTACCGCAAGCCCTAATTAAGCATGGTCATCGAGACTGGAGTTAAGAGCTACGGTAGTGAGAACCAAATCTACTTGCTAAATTCTAGTTCATGAAGATGGCGACATGTGGAGCTATCAATTATCCTGCAGGATTCTATAAATTGCAAAGAATTGCAAATAGGTGGTTTTCCCGCTGTCCCTGATCTTGGAGATTGGCAGGTGCTTAGAAATGGCCGAGTACAGGCCCATCCTCCTCGTTGAATTCATCTTGTAACGAATCCAAACCGGCCATCAGTTCCACGATCTTAAGACCCCTGAGTCTCTCGTCCTCTACTCTTGCCCAGTTCCAGACTTCGTCACCACAGCTTGGCAACAGGGAAGCGTCTATTTCTTCATCCGCACTGCCTGTGCCCACTTCTTGTGGCAACGATGCAGTACGAGTGTCCAATGGTGTGCCTTCAGCTGTTTCTGGCGCAGGCGTAGCTGGTGGCGTGTGATGTCCAGACGGCTTAGGAGGAAGGAGATCCGCGGCTTCCAATATCCGCTCGGGAGGAATTGTAAGCCTGCCTGTCTTGAAGACGTACTTCGAGATTCCAGATGCGAAAATCGCCGGTTGGGTTGCGATAAGAGGAGCGCCATGGGAGACTTTTGGGGCATCGCTGTCCAGCTTGGTCGCAGCTGACACTCTACCGGCACCCATGGCCGTCAGGGGCTGCAGAGTGTACTCTTTGGGTCTGACATGTCCCTTCCTCACGAAGTGCGAGACTATGTATACCCACTTTCTATCCCAGCACAAGATCCTAGACCAAACCTCGTACCGTTGGTACGGCTTGATCTCGCGGCGAAATGTGCAGGAGACTCCCCCAAGCATGACGGAAAACCTCCCACTAGCCCTTACATCTTTTTCCTTCCGGACCTGTCCGATGCCCCAACCACATAATGCTGTAATCAGGTGTGTTCGACTGATATCAAGATCTGAGAAGTATGTTGAATTTGACTTGTGCAGGTTGTAATCGCACTCAAGCAGCGGAGAGTAGGAGGAGATAATAAGCGGCTGAAATAAAGCGCGTGGACCAATGGTAGAATCAAACCGGACACCGCGACGTATATGGGTGACGAGACCTCGAAAGAGGCGCAGCTATGCAGACCTTGTTAGTTCCATATGTTTTTCATACGTCAGGGAAGAACGCAATCGACAGACTTACATGCCATGCAAAGGGCAAACTCTTGAGGTTTACCAAGGCCAACAATATAACCAAAACTTTCCACAAGCCCTGAAACTTTAAGGACGATGGAACTCGGAGACTGCTAATTTTAAATATCATGGTGAATCCAGCTGTGACTGCGATCACCCCATAAGAATCTCGGCCTGACGTTGTCCTCGGAACATAGAAGTGGCTTCCTCACCCTTGACAATCAGGCAACAAGTCAGAGCAGTGCGCATCACAACCTAACAGTAGGTAGGTAGGACCAAGGCAACGCGGCTTTCCGTGTGCCGAGGCACACGTGTGGGCTGACTAAGTACCAGTGACTTCGGCTTGAGAATTGTTGAAGCCAGGTACCTATCTGAATTATGAGACGTCGTGAGGTGAGGTTCAGCGTATGAAACTACTAGTCATTCGTCTACAACAATCGCACGGCAAGAGTAGGACTTCGATCAGCTTCTACCAACACTAAGAATACGCCGATGTGGGACAGTAGTGGTTATGTGGATATGATGATGTGTACACTAACGGTCTTTGACTGTCTGAGCCTTGAAAAATGCCGGTAACCTTGAAACAGAAGAATGTACGGTATTGTGAATGGCGAATTGAGTTGAGGGCAAAAAACAACCGTGAGCGGGTTGGAGTATCTCTAACAAGAGGTATAGGAAAGTCATATCTCGTCATCGTCCTCGTCGACCGTTGAAGCCGTCTCCCTTCCACTACTATTCATCTTGCGCATTGGAATGTCACCCTGGCCAGACATTGTAAGGGCTTGACGGCCGGTGTCGGAAGCCTCTAGGAACTCTCGGAGGCGCTTCTTTCCCTCTTCTAGTGCTTGTTGTGATGCCGCATTGGTCATCCTGAGCATCGGGCTCCAAAGATTTAGAGTGTACGTGACATAGGCACCGATCCCGACGAGGATCAAGAACAAGAAGTAGACGGGGTTGCGGAGAACTGCATTAGAGGTCAGCGCTTAAAATCCAGCATTTCGAGGAGGTCTTACCAGCAACGATCTCGTTCCAACCCAGGGCGAGCAACAAGCCGTAAAAGTAGAGCGGTACTTGTGTCATCCCACCAATGGCGCCCCTCTTGGCTTCCACATACACCCCGTCCGCCATCTTTTTGAACCGTACAGTGAGATCTTGTTGCTTCGCCTCGCCAAGAATAGTCATCTCTTCCTCGAGACTTTTCCCATCGTCCTCATCGACTCCTCCGATTGGCGCAAGGTCCTCTTCATCAGCAGGAGACACAGACGCTGGAGCATGGCCAATCCAATCATCAAGGGGTGGCGGCGACGAGGTCTCCTGAAGTTTGAACCGGGACAGAAGCGGGATGAGTGTCAGAGTAGACTCGCGAGCTTTGGTATACACGCCCTCGATATCGTCCGTTGGTCTCCATATTCGCGGAACTCCAGCCTCATCATATCTGAACTTGTCCTCAAAGTTCTCTCGTAGTTTCAATAAGAGGTTTCCCTCCATCACTTCCTCGTCAATCTTGGCCCTCAGTACACCCCACGACTTCCTCCGGAGCCTCCATAGGCCGACTTCCACCTCGGCAGGGCTGGCATCAAAGCTCCTCGCTCTTTCAGAGAACCTTCGCTCAGCCTCATGCACCGTGGTAGTAAATACATCCCATATCCGGTCCCAGATGTCCTTTTCACTGGTCGGCTTCTCCCCATTCTCGAACCCTTTCGACCGGCTACGTACGATGCCGAGTCCATTAAATTGTAAGCCAACCAGTTCACCGAGTTTGGACTTCACCCATCTCTCCACACGTGTTGCCAGTCTCCGCATTTCTTCTCTCCTCAGGCTTCCGCTGACTTCATCAAGATCCTTCTGAAATAGTACCATCTCTTGTTTATAATTGCTCCAAAGCGCACCCTCGACAACCACAGAGCGCGCTTCCTTTTCGAATTTCCCCAGGGCCATCTTTTTCTCCCTACCTACGATTTCCGCAAAATCATAACTGGCCCCCTTCTTCTGACCGGCTTTCACGGTGGCACTGACTGCTTTGGTGAAGTCGTTCAGACCAGTCTTATGGGCTGCGGTAAGCTGTCCTAGAAATAGGACTTTGAGTCTTTGATCGACTTTGGTTTCCAGTTCAACCTTCTTCCTCTGGAAAACGCCTTTATGATACCTGCTCCCTTCAGACTCGAAAGCTTTGAGGACTTTCATTCGTGAGGTCCGCATTGCGGCGCCTAAACCACCGACGATCTCTGGTTTGCCCGCTCGAACAGCTTCAGCTTGCTTTTGCTCAAATGGCAGCACCGTTTCGTCGAACAAAATCAGGACTTCTCTCATGATTTCATCGCATCTGAATTGGGCCAGCAACTCTTGCTGTGTGGGCAAGTCCAGGTCTTTATTGTTAACGATCTGATCCCAAACACCCTGTGCATATACCGAGAAGCCATCTGCCGGTATGCGTCGATGATATTCGGATAAGAAAATGCCACCGTCGAGTTGTTGGTCTCCGCGCAATCCGGCAACCGTGGCGGAGTCCCTGAAACCTTCCGTAAATCTAGTACCTAACCTGTCCACCTCAGAAACGAATTTCTCGGGCTGGAGGATCTTGTGAGGCAAAGCGGCAAAGGCAAAGTCAAAGTAGTCCTCGATTTTAGACTTCTCCAGTCCAGAAGGCTTGGACAAAGATGACCAGATGCGTGTCAAATCTTGGATGAGAGTATTCCGTAGATTCGCAAGCGGAGTTGTACCCAAGTGATCACGGATAACGAAGAATAGAAGAGAGCGGGGATTAGAGCTACAAACGCATCAGTCATGGACTGATTCTTTGGAGCGCGATCGGACGTACTTGTTGTCTTTCAAGAATAGTTGCAAATTAACCTCAAAAACGGTCTTCAGTAAGCCCATGTTGGCCCCTTGATACAGCCCGACCTGATGCTCCCATATGTTTACAATCAACACTTCGCTCGTGGCCAGTGCGAACAGCGCACTTTTGCGCTCGAAATCCTGGTCCTCGCCCCTTTCTCGGCCATCGGTCCCTTCCACGTCCATGACCAAGATATTTTCTGCCATTTTCTTCGCACCGCCATCGGCATACTCCCTTTTATTTTTTGACAACCAGATCCCTCTAGTAGTCTGCCGTCGATCGGCCTCCGACATAACCCCAAACTCGGTGCCGAAAAGATGGTTTAGGAGGGTGGATTTCCCCGTCGACTGTGAACCAAAGACGGATATAAGATGATAGTTGAAGCCCGCCGGAGTCACCTTCTCGAGACTTAGGTATGTCGATAACTTCGGACTAGATGTTGAACAGGCCTCAGCACAGTGGATGGTACAGGGTCTTCGGACTCGAAGCACGGTTGACTTACTTGAACTCCTTGTCTTCATCAATGACCTGGATGCCATGCTCATACTGCTCTTTGACGGATGTGTCTCCCGCAGAAGCAGAATGGCCATTAATTAACATAACGGACGGTGCTGTTGGATGTCTGTTGCTGACCGATGGCCGGTGCTCTTTTTTATCAGCTGGTGTCGACGACATTGTGCTCGAGCGTGATTAAGTAACAACTGGTGCAAGTATGTATCATGAAAGCGAAAGCGGATGCTATGACTCTAATGTCAGTTGATGGAGATGCATTGGTTTGTGATACTCCAGAAGTAGTCTAAATTCCAAGTTGACCTGGACTCCGCGAAGAGCTCGCCTCCTTTTGGCGTGACCCTGTCACCCCACGTCATTGGTACGGAGCGTACACAGTCAAAGACAAAATCCTACACGGAGTGATGCTATGTACAGACTGCCATGTCAACTGATTGCAAAATTTTACTGAATATATATGCCACAGTGCCTAGGGCATGTTGAGATAATTAATACAGCACCATGTTCAAGAAGAAGCCCCATGTATGGCGAGCCATGCGCTCCAGACATAAGTGTTAGGCTGCTGACGGAAGTAGGTCCAACCTTTGTCGCCTCTTCGGTCATCAGATCGTCGCAGGATAGCGGATCAGATCATTGCTGATTTTCATGTTGAAATTTCCGGCGTGGACTCGGCCAGAGGTGAGGCAGACAGGCAAGGAGCAACAGCGCTTGGGACTCTTAGAAATGCGCTGTTGCCAGAGAACGCTCTCTCTGCCAAGTTCACGACGACCGCTGGACTTGAGTTGAAGCGGGTGTCTGGAACGGTGTATGTGGGCACGTATCCCGACAAGGTTCAAAGAGTCCTTTGGCTCAAAATGGAGGAGAGGATGTCCCCTACAGGTAATTCTCGGCGGCTTCTCCGTGCAGATATTGAATGACGTCTTGTCCGAAAAGTCTATACACTCTGGCAGAACCCCGGCCTCCTGCCGCTACTCCATACGCCTTCAATCGTACTACAAAAATTGCGCGGAGGTGCCGACCTTATGATTCCTGGTTTAGCCGGAGGACCGCCGTTTCCCAAAGAAGCCAAGAAGGACTCGATTGTGGCGATAGCTAGTGTTGAGAAGCCTAGCGTGCCGATGGTAGTCGGTGTTTGCGAGGTCGACATCAGCGGGTTGCAGAAAGTCTCGGGAGAGAAGGGTCGCGCCGTACGTGGAGTGCATTGGGAAGGGGATGAGCTGTGGGCGTGGAACACCAGTGATACGAGCGGAGGAAGTGCGCCAGAACGTATCGTCGGCTGGGAGGGGTTTACACAGCTTCAATGTCACACGGAGGAAGAGGGAAGCTGCGAAGTCACGGACGATGCTCAAGATGATGGCGGTGTTTCATTGAATAGGGTACACAGTGCAGATCGAAGCATTCTCAACGAAGCATCCGCCAAGCCCGAGAATGGGGATGACGCACAGCAAAATGAAGGCCACGTCGATCAGAGCCAGGAGCTCTCTACCAAGGGTAAGCTGAAGTTCGCAGTAAAGCAGGGGCCGTTCGCTGACCTCATGGTTCCAGAGATCGATGACGCCTTTCGAAACGCTTTCTTGTATGCGATATATGAGCATAAAGCAACGCATAAGGGCGAGCAACATTTTGGTCTTCAATTCCCAATCTCTCAATCGTTCCTCATCTCAAACTTGATTCTGCCATTCTTACCGATTTTCACTCCTGCTCAGGCCGCATCGCTACAGATGAAAAAGACTAGCTGGAAGTCTGCGAGGAAGTTCATCAAACATCTTGAGAAAACCCTCATAGTCAAATCGAAAGACCGGAATGGTGGTGAGACCTTAATCATAAACGTGGACTTCGAAGATCGGGCAATTCTCGAGTTTGCACCCTACAAGTTGCCAAAGAAAGAGACTGGTGGAGCAGATGGGCACGGAGGGAAGCAAACCTCGAGTGGGGAGACTACCGGGGATGGCTCCATAGATCAGTACTTGAAACTGATTACCATGTTCCGGCCCAAGGAAAAAGTCGCACCTGTCTTTGAGTCGTCCGGCAGCAGTGTCAACTCCATGTATCTTGGATCCGAGCTCGGTTCAATCATCACAACCTATCTCGAATCTGAAGGATTAATCTCTGCTACTAACAAACGCTTGATCAATCTTAATCTTGTTTTGGCGAACGCAGTATTTGATGGTCAAGCCTCAATCGATCGAGAAGTCCTCAGCAAAGGCAACGTACCTCGAGACGTTCTCATGGATCGTATAATGCAGAGTTGCTCCCCTTTCTGGGTCATCCTCCGCGACAATGAGACAGAGGATGACGTCAAACCGAAAGCAGGCACCGCGCCCAAGGTTCAGATTACTTTGGAAACTCGATCAGGCAACAAGACAATGACGAAGATCTCGGGTGTAGAGGCTTTCCGCATCAACCCACAACTACTTGCGGATGAATTGCAAAAGACTTGCGCTAGCTCGACCAGTGTAACTCAACTTGTCGGATCCAGCCCGAAGAACCCTGTCAAGGAGATCTTGGTTCAAGGGCCACAAAAGGATGCTGTGTCAAAAGCATTGGAGAGAAGGGGTGTGAGTAAGCAGTGGATCAACGTTCTGGACAAGACTAAGGGAAAAAAGAAGTGATTGAAGGGTACGTCTATCTTGATGTGTCCGCGCAAATCGAGTGATCCGCACAGCTTCACAGCCAAATTACTGTGCTGGCAAGGCTATATTCATACTGTTCAGTGACTGGACTTGTCTTTGGAGAGTCATCACATGATTTCAGTGAAACTCATAATGCATTCACAGCGTCTATGGTTCTGGCCTGGTCATGATCGCTGTTGTTGCGTATGCCGACGATAAGTCAACGTATGAAAAGCCCCTGAATACTTCACGTATTGATACTGAGTGCATTTCAAACTTTTCAGCATACTGTGCTTGAACCTGTTGTGACAAGCGCAATTGATCTCGAATGCTGTCATTCACAAGTGCTTGGAATGCTTCATAGTAGACGATATTGACATATATGTATCTCTTGTGACTGTATAATTTCGTATTCACAAGGTCCTGCTTATCACTCTTCATTGACTTGTTTCAGTCATCGACGCATATAATATGAGAAGTACCGCCTTCCTAGTCCTCTTTCTCACACTTGCCATGACATGCCCAAGATACTCTCCGGCTCTGCATAGTGATATTCCAGCGTCATACTAATACTTCTGTTAGGCTTGAAGGGCGAAGGTTTTCATTACAGAACATCGATAATACCTTCATGGTAGTTCTCAAGAGCATCACGATCGAAACAAGTCTCCATATCTGCTGATTTACCCAGTGCCAACGAAGACTTTGACCGTACTAGCAGCGCAACGATCCACATCCGGAACACGAAGCAATAGCTGCGGCCACATACGAGGTTTGCAATTTCTTAATAACGCCTAGCACTACCCAAGCCGTACGAGCTATGGGTGGCATGGGTGAAAGCTCATCTGCAGGTCGAGCATCTGCCATGATGGACTCGGACGCACAAATGGCTCGCAGGTTGCAGAAACTTCTAGATGAGGAAGATTTACAGGATGTCAGCGCATATCAGAACCGAGAAGACCCGCGAAAATATGATAAGCAGAGCGGAGTGGAGACACGCGGAGCCACGAATGGAAAAGGAAAAGGAAAAGCGAAGAGCGATGACGACGTCCGTGGCAATGAACGGATTTCACAGATGAGGCCAGAAGATAGAGGGCGTGAGCACAAGCACTCGGACTCTACCAGCCAGAAAAGAGGCAAGTTGATATTGTGATATCTCCCTAGATCGAAACACACCAGGTACTAACCTTGCTCGTTGCAGAAGATTCCGGCTCCGACGGCCAATATCCTCGTGAGATCCAAGAGAGTTTGGAAATACTCCGAGAGTTCTATGGCAGGGTCAGTGGTACCAATTGTCGCAAATGCGCCTTACCCGTGGGTACAGAAATACAAGTCAAGACTACCATTGGAAAATGGGCAGAAGGCGCAAAAGTCAAAGCAGGGAAGCCTTGCACCATTTCGATATGTGCTGTCGCCTGTAGTAACCCAAAGTGTGGAGCGTACACATGTCTTGGCTGTGGCGAAAAGCCAAGGGTAGGGAGCAACGCAAGCCAATTGGAGGGCCTCACGCTAGACTGGTGTTGTGATTATGGAAGGCTTTTCGCCATATGGTTGTTTCTCGCTCGGTATGATCAGGTTGAGTTGCAGATACAAGCCAAGCAAGCAGAGAAAATGGCGGAAGCACAAAGAGGGGCCAAACGATCGCGCGAGACACATGGAAAAGGGGTAGGGTACGCCGAATACAGCATGGCTGATCAGCATGAGATGCTACGAGCCCTATGGTCCCAGCAACTAACCCCCGGGAGGATGACGTTTACTGGATCTGGTCCATTGATGATGGATTTCCGAAGCGCGGATGAGAAAACAGATGATCTGTTACGACAGATTTTGACCTTCCTCCGCGTGCTATTGCCGTCTGTCTCTGCCAAAGAAGGATCCAAACTGGACAAGACCCCGCCAAAAGCCCTGAAGTCTATGCTTCAGCTTAGTCTCCTACTGGACAAACTTGCGGAGCTTCTGCGAAATGACTCCATTGATGACTTGAATAAACGGTCGAGTCTGTACTTCGCCTCGTTCCAGTTCACCGAAGCTCTAGGGAGTCACCCAGCGACCCTCGAGCTAGTCGCGGGAGAGCGATACAGCAAGCGGCGAAGTGCAGGTCTTCAGGCTCTCTCAGAACGTGGAATGAACCACAACGGATTCGGCAAAGCTAAAGAGAGCCTCAAAGGAGAACAACTACTTGTTGTTGGCGAACAGAAAGATGCATTGACGCCCGCCATCATTAGTCGCTTTCAGAATCTATACAAGCAAGGTCAGATCGTGCTTGCTCAAGCGAAGCACACACAAGACGCATTCAAAGGAAAGTCGGGGCAGGTAACACTCGCCTTATGCGAGCAGATTGTGGTCACATACGTCAAAATCTCATCATCGACAAAGAACAAGTCCGAGATTTCTTCCAAGACAAACAAGTGGACCACATATCACGGTGACAATGCTCTGGAGCAGACGGACGAGGTACTCGAGACTTTCTCTTATCGTCATGCCTTGCGCGCATTGGAGAGCGTGCGGTCTCCACCCATGGGCAGAATGCAGTATCTGATCAAAGAAATCGCGACATTGGCGACCTCCTTGCCTGACGGAATCTTTGTCAAATCGTCCCTGTCGACTCCGGGAGCTTTGAAGTGTCTCATGTTGGGCCCTGACGACACGCCCTACGCGGGGGGGCTATTCGAGTAAGTACCCGTTATGTCAACAGCTACGCCAGATATCTAACAACACGAACATGAAGGTTTGACATTTTTGCCGGCGCTGCCTTCCCCACCGACCCTCCCGACGTGAGGTTTTGCACCACCGGCGGAGGTGTCATTGATTTCAATCCTAATCTCTATGCGGATGGCAAAGGTGTGTCTTTACGCAAGCACCACCCAGGCTCCGCATCAACTGACGAAGCTCTTCACTAGTATGTTTGTCGCTTCTCAACACCTTCGACGGTCGGGCCGAAGAGAGATGGCAACCGAAAAAGTCCACGATCATTTCGGTCCTGGTGAGCATTCAGAGCATGATACTCTGCTCCGAGCCTTGGCGCAACGAGCCCGGCAACAGCAATGCCTACGACAGATACGCATTGAGTTCGTGTAAGGAGTACAGCTTGAACCGACAGTGCTTTACGGTCCGCTATGCCATGATCAACTGGCTGACGGCGGTGAGAAAGCGGAAAGGATTGTGGGACGACATAATCAGGCATCACTTCAAAGTCCACGGCGACGAAATCCTGAAGACGGTGAAGGGCTGGTCGAGGAAGAACCCAGGGATCAGGAGCTTCCGTGAGCAAACTGGACGTTTTGTTGCCGTGAACACGTACCAACCGGGAGGACTGGACTTGTTGTCAGAGCTCGAGAGCTTGATGGCGAAGGCTCGGTAAGTTTGATGCTGGTAATTTTCGAGAGCTTCTTCAAGGGGCAACGCCTCCGTGGTAATGGCAGTATCTTTCCTGTAGGGGAGTGGGATGTTCAGGGGTGACACTTGGGACCTTATGACTTCCGAGCGGGCTGTATTTGTATGTTTGTGTCTGTTGTTCTAGTTGAAGGGTAATTCGTTGTTATCTGGCTTAGGTGTTCGTCTTAGCAATGGATGCTACCTTAGCCTACCTTGTTGACCGTTGAAGTCTTCTTACTCTACTACCCCATCCCCCGGACATCGGTCCTGGGAATGACAGGCGGGCAACAATGGGGGAGTGAGTCTGGAACTTTCTCCGCATCCCAAACCTTCAAAAGATACCAGGTAAGGTAAGGTAGAAATTCTGGTAGCGAAAGTCTGGGGAAATAATGCTAAGGTACAAAGGTGCAAAGTAACCCCACGCTCTGCCCTTTGGAGTAATTCTATCCTGGTGGTTGGCACCATGCTCCTCACCATTATTACCGGACGGACCTTGGGACGACTTTACTTGGTTCTGCCAAAGCCTATCTGCAGGTGGTTATCGTCATCCTTTCTCACCACACCTCACCACACCTCACCATCGCAGATACATGTACCTAGGTACAGCTATTCCTAGAATGTTGGCTCCAAGGGGCGCATAGTGAGAATTTGTAGAAAATAAACAGTAAAACCTGTCTAAATTCCCTTTTCCCTAATCATCATTCACAAAATCAACCTTGCTGCCTTCCTCAACATCATCATTGTCACCATCACTATGACAAAACAAAAGACTCTTACAAAGACTTCTTCTGTAAAGAAGAAGTCTTCTATAACATAAGAATCAGTGCTTATATCAGTACTCACATCAGTCTGTTCACTGAATCTTAACAACAATCTCATTAAGATTCTCAATCTCAATGTTGCTGTCAACAAAGATTCAGTGTCATTCATACAATATACTGTGTTTCACACAGTATATCTGAACAAGAAATTGATGAATGAGAACTTGAATGTCTTTGAATTGAATGAGAAAGAAAAGAGCTTTATGTAAAGAATTTAAGATCTTAAGCAGTCAGCAATAATTAAGAAATACTGTAATGAGAGAAGATACTCTTATTATAGACACTGAACAAGAATCAAGATCAACTGTCTAGCTGTAAAGAAGAATGCTGTGATCACTGTGACTTTTAAAGACATAAATGACTGACAGAAAGTGAAGAATCTTGTTAAACTGTGAGACAGTAATAAAAGAAAAGAAATAATAGTCATTATAAGAATTGACTGAGATAGAAAGGCAGCAGAGAATATCACTACAGTAAGTGAGAAATCAGCAAAGAAAGAAGTTATAAAGAAGAAAAATAAATTTAAGCATTAAGTATAAATCTATCTTCTTTCTTCATTGATTTCTAATGTCTTTGCTAATAAATATCAGAGAACAGCTACTGTAATATATAAGAAGAATGCAGATCAATGTGCAAAGACTTTGAAGAACATTAATTATACATTAAATGCTATTGTCATTCACTATTAATGTAATGACAAGATATATCTTAACTATGATCACTACTATCTTTCTCACAACAGCATTTATGAAATTCTTAACTCTGCAGCTATTCAAATGTAAGCAAAGACTGTTAATAAGAGTGAAGTAACAATTTATGCATCACTCATCAGCATAAAGATCATGTCAGCTGATCAGTTAAAGAAAAGAATCTCATCATTAATTATACTGTTTTCTCTCTTTTTCATGTCATCAATATTCATAACATCTTCATCATCTTATCTCATTCAAATTTACACTTTCTCATCAGCATCAGCATCAACATCAGAAATCTTTATCTCTGCAGTTTTTTTCAGTAATGTTAAAATTATATTAGAACTACTAACTTCATTAATTGCAGCACTACAGTGTTCTTCTTCTTCTTTACAGTCTTTACAGTCTTTACAGTCTTTACAGTCTTCACATTACATTTTATATATCTCAGCTCAATACTCTTCTTCTTCATCTTCTTCTTAACTGCTTTCTCTGCAGTTCATATCTTCACTGTCTTCTTCATCATCTTCATTATTTTCATTATCTTCATTATCTTCACTGCAGACTTTACAGTCTTCATAAAAAATACATTTCATTACATTCTCATCAGCACTGTCTGCAGTATTACTTGTCAGCAGTTTACTTAACTTAAACACTGATTCTAAAACATGACTGCAGAACTTCTTCATTTAATTTAAGTGAAAACACTTTACTTTAAAGATATAATTGATGAATTATTGTGATATTCTTTTAAAAGAGATGTACAATTCACAGAGTATACAGCTGATCACTGAGCAGACATAGAGAAAGCTGAGCATTTTAGTCAATCTTAAATGATAATTAAAGAAAGTCTTACATTCATATTAAAAGAAAAGAAAACATATAACAATTACAGAAACTTATTCTACAGAGATTTATGATTTTAAGAAGAAGCAGAAAGCATTGTAAGTGTTAAAAACAATGAGAAATGATAGTTAGTTCATTATAATAATATATCTATATACAATTAATAAAGCTGTTTTGAAAATGTTTCTCTGAATTGTCTTTCATCTTATACTTCTGTACAGTCATATGAATAAACACTGAAAACTTACTTTTAAATCTCTTTATCAATGTCTTATGTCTCTGTATTTATGTCTTTAGCTCACTAAACAACTTCTTGATAGAGTTATAGTCTGATAAATAGAAAGAAAGAAATGCAAGAATGATGCTGATTTTATAATATATAACTGTAAGCTTCTGTCACTGAGATTAACAATAGCAATAGCAAGAATACTTATATTAGTATGAAGACTTATCTCTGAACAATGTATTTCACAATTATTCATATATAGAACACTACATGACTCTGAAAATTGCTTATATAAAGATAAGATCTTCTTCTAAATAAAAGTATTAAACATTTTCTTGTTTACCTTCTTCTCATAAATCTCTTAAGCAATATAGTCATCAATTATATATGCTGAAAGAATGCTGTAGTGCTTTTCTTTCTGAAAGAACTTCTTCATAACTGCTTACTTTCTCACAACAGCTCAGCCAAACTTTCTGTCTGCAGTACAGCTATTTCTAGAATGTTGGCTTCAAGAAGTGCATAGCAAGAATTTGTAGAAAATAAACAGTAAAATCTGTCTAAATTTTCTTCTCTTTAATCATTATTCATGAAATTGACCTCACTGCCTTTCTTAACATCATCATTGTCATCATCACTATGACAAAATGAAAGATTCTTGCAAAGACTTCTTCTGTAAAGAAGAAGTCTTCTGTAACACAAGAATCAGTACTTATATCAGTATTTACATCAGTCTATTTACTGAATCTTAACAATGATTTCATTGAGATTCTTAATCTTAATGTTGCTGTCAACAAAGATTCAATATCATTCATACAATATACTGTGTCTCACACAGTATATCTGAACAAGAAATTGATGAATAAGAACTTGAATGTCTTCAAATTGAATGAGAAAGAAAAGAGCTTTGTGTAAAGAATCTAAAATCTTAAGTAGTCAACAGTGATCAAGAAATACTGTAATGAAAGAAAATACTTTTATTATAGATACTGACAAGAGTCAAGATTAACTGTCTAGCTGCAAAGAAGAATGCTGTGATCATTGTGACTTTTAAAGACATAAATAACTGACAGAAAGTGAAGAATTTTGTTAAATTGTGAGACAGTAATAAGAGAAAAGAAATAATAGTCATTATAAGAGCTAACTAAGATAGAAAGACAGCAGAGAATATCATTACAGCAAGTAAGAAGTTAATAAAGAAAGAAGTTATAAAAAAGAAAAATAAGTTTAAGCATTAAGTATAAATCTATCTTCTTTCTTCATTGATTTTTAATGTCTTTGCTAATAAATATCAGAGAACAGCTACTGTAATACATAAGAAGAATGCAGATCAATATGTAAAGACTTTAAAGAACATTAGTTACACATTAAATGTTATTGTTGTTCACTATTGATGTGATGACAAGATATATCTTAACTATAATCATTACTATCTTTCTCACAACAGCATTCATGAGATTCTTGATTCTGCAGCTATTTAAATGTAAACAAAGACTGTTAATAAGAGTGAAGCAACAATTTATGTATTACTCATCAATATAAAGATCATGTCAGTTAATCAGTTAAAGAAGAGAATCTCATCATTAATTACATTGTCTTTTTTCTTTTTCATGTCATCAATATTCACAATATCTTCATCATCTTATCTCATTCAAATTTACACTTTTTCATCAGCATCAGCATCAACATCAGAAACCTTTATCTCTGCAGTTTCTTTCAGTGATGTTAAAATTATATTAGAACTACTAACTTCATTAATTGCAGCACTACAGTGTTCTTCTTTTTCTTTACAGTCTTTACAGTCTTTACAGTCTTTACAGTCTTCACATTACATTTTATATATCTCAGCTTAATATTTTTCTTCTTTATCTTCTTCTTAACTGCTTTCTCTGCAGTCCATATCTTCACTGTCTTCTTCATCATCTTTATTATCTTCATCATCTTCATCATCTTCATTGCAGACTTTACAGTCTTCATAAAAGACACATTCTGTCATATTTTCATCAGCACTGTCTGCAATATCATTTGTTAGCAGTTTACTTGACTTGAATACTGATTCTAAAACATGGCTGCAGAACTTCTTTGCTTAATTTGAGTGAAAACATTCTACTTTGAAGACATAGTTAATGAATTATTGTAATATTTTTTTAAAAGAGATGTACAATTCACAGAGTATACAGCTAATCATTAAGTAAACATAAAGAAAGCTGAGCATTTCAGTTAATCTTAAACAACAGCTAAAGAAAGTCTTACATTCATATCAGAAGAAAAGAAAATATGTGATAACTATAAAGACTTATTCTATAGAGATTTATGATTTTAAGAAGAAGCAGAAAGCATTGTAAGTGTTAAAGATAATGAGAAATGATAGTTAATTCATTATAATAATATATCTATGTATAATTAATAAAGCTGTTTCAAAAATGTCTCTCTGAATTGCCTTTCACCTTATACTTCTATACAGTCATATGAATAAATGCTGAAAACTTGTTCTTAAATCTCTTCATTAATGTCTTATGTCTTCACATTCATGTCTTTAGCTCACTAAACAACTCCTTGATAGAGTTGTAGTCTGATAAATAGAGAGAAAGAAATGCAAGAATGACATTAATCTTATAGTACATAGCTGTAAGCTTCTGTCACTGAGATTAGCAATAGCAATAGCAAGAATACTTATATTAGTATGAAGACTTATCTCTAAATGATGTATTTCACAATTATTCATGCATAGAACACTATGTAACTCTGAAAATTGCTTATACAAAGATAAGATCTTCTCTTAAATAAAAGTATTAAACATTTTCTTGTTCATTTCTTTCTCATAGATCTCTTAAGCAATATAGTTATCAATTGTATATGCTGAAAGAATGCTGTAATGCTTTTCTTTTTAAAAGAACTTCTTTATGACTGCTTACTTTCTCATAACAGCTCAGTCAAACTTTCTGTCTGCAGTACAGAGATTGACAGCACTTTTGTCAATAAAGATTAGCTAATTAGCATGCCAGCTACTTAGCTGCATCATTCAGTTGTTACAGATCTTTTAAGAGTGTTTAATGACTCATTTCTAACATTAAAAATCATTTTCTTAGTAACAGTAACAGTGACAAGAAAATGCTTATCTGCTTTCTTGATTAGTCAGTTTATTTAATGATGAGACTAACAGTATTAATGCTGATCTAAACTTTATATTTATATCAAATATATCTCTGCATCTCATTCAGATATGCTGTAAGTCAATTCTTAAGAAAATTGAGTACTTTCTATACTAATTGTTAATAAATCAGGTCTCTCTCTCTAAATTAAGATCTATCTCTGTTATAGCAACTGTAAGTAGTCTTAATGTTCTTAATTTAAATAATTTAAGTACAGTAACTGATCTTCAATTTCATAGATTTCTTTACATTCTCTTAATGTACTTTCAACTATATTCTGTGATCTTCACTATGATCTTGAGTGACATTTCACACTTTAAATTCATTTATATATTGTCTTTAATGTTGTGATTAAGATTATAAGAATGTCTTATAGTGACAGTGATGATGATGATGTTGAGAAAGGCAGTGAGGTTGATTTCATAAATGATGATTAGAGAAGAGAAAATTTAGATAGATTTTACTGTTTATTTTCTACAAATTCTTACTATGTGCCTCTTGAAGCCAACATTCTAGAAATAGCTGTACAGAGATTGACAGCACTTTCATCAATAAAGACTAGCTGATTAGCATGCCAGCTACTTAGCTGCATCATTTAGTTGTTACAAATCTTTTAAGAGCATTCAATAACTTATTTTTGACACTAAAAATTACTTTCTTAATGACAGTAACAGTGACAAGAAAATGCTTATCTGCTTTCTTGATCAGTCAGTTCATTTAATGATGAGACTGACAGTATTAATGCTAATCTAAATCTCATATTTATATCAGATATATCTCTGCATCTCATTCAGATATGCTGTAAGTCAATTCTTAAGAAAATTGAGTACTTTCTATACTAATTGTTAATAAATCAGGTCTCTCTCTCTAAATTGAGATCTACCTCTATTATAGCAACTGTGAGTAGTCTTGATGCTCTTAATTTGAATAATTTGAGTACAGTGACTGATTCTCAATTTCATAGATTTCTTTACATTCTCTCAATGTACTTTTAACTATATTCTGTGATCTCTGCTATGATCTTGAATGACATTTCACACTTCAGATTCATTTGTATATTGTCTCTGATGTTGTGATCAAGACTATGAGGACGTCTCATAGTGACAGTGATGATGATGATGTTGGGGAAGGCAGCGAGGTCAATGTTGTGAATGGTGGTTAGAGGGGAGGGAATTTAGGCAGGTTTTACTGTTTATTTTCTACAAATTCTTGCTACGCGCCCCTTGGAGCCAACATTCTAGGAATAGCTGTAAGGTACAGGTACTCTACTACCTTAGGTATAGGTAGAGAGAAGCACACCCACAACCCGTACCGCACAGCACGACAGATCTACCATACCAATGGAACCACCGGCTACGGCCTTACGGGTCCTCCCTATCTTCTTCTTCATTGGCTGCCAATTACTCGACACATGCTCATGGCTTGTCTTGGCTAGCCCTCGCATATATGTGAGCGGCGGGTCCCCTCGACAGATCTCCGCAGCGCTCCATCTTGCAGGACTCCCATCGATCTCCCTGTTCATGCCGTGGTCCCTAACGATTGATTGATATCCAATTGTCAGACCTGGGGAACCGGAGACCAGTGCCATCTTCATCGCTCCAACGATCATCATGCGGAATTCTGTTGACGTCAACGCCGATGCGGCCTTGGCGAGGATGGGGTACAAGAGTGAACTGCCTCGATCTTTGAGCATGTTGAGCGTAATGGGTCTGTGAGTGAAGGCTGCAATTCTCTCCACTCCCCCGGGTCAACATGACTGACCCGGCCTTTATTCAGCTCATTTGCCATTATAGCGACCCCTTTCGGGTTGGCCGCCACCTTCTACGACAGCTTGACCAACGGAGTGTCGGTGACAGTTATCTGGGGTTGGGTCTTCGTTTCTCTCATCTCTCTCGCCATTGCTGCCTCTTTGGCCGAGATCTGCGCTGTGTACCCGACCGCCGGAGGGGTGTATTACTGGAGTGCCATGCTCTCCACCAAGAAGTGGGCGCCATTGACATCCTGGGTCACTGGCTGGCTGACGTTGGTCGGCAACTGGACGGTGACGACATCGAGTGGGTGCAATTCATTGTCTGTGGTATCGAATGAGATGGCTAAATCTCGCATAGTCAATTTCTCCGGGGCACAGATGATATTAAGTGCCTTCACGTTATGGAATGAAGACTTTGTCCCCAACGCTTACCAAACGGTGCTGATGTATTGGGCGGTCATGCTTGTGTGCGCGCTGGTAAACATCTTTGGGACTAGGTGGTTGGATCTTATCAACAAAATGTGCCTCTACTGGACCTCGTCAAGTGTGGTGATAATCATGGTAAGTTCTTGTGCTCCCTCAAAGGACAATTTACGCTGAGAATTCACATTTCTAGATCACCCTGCTAGTCATGGCGAAGGACAAAAGGAGTGCCGGTTACGCTTTTGGTTATTTTGATTCTTCTACGAGCGGATGGTCAGTACTTCTATCAAGCGCGCAGTGGCTACTCAGCGGGTGAACTCGAGCTGATGATGGTTCTAGGCCTTCAGGATGGTCCTTCTTTGTTGGTTTACTGCAGGCGGCTTATACACTGACAGGTCAGTATTCACTTCACATTATCCGCTGTCGAGGGAACTTTGTATTGACCGGTACAGGGTACGGGATGGTTGCTGCAATGTGCGAGGAAGTCCAGCACCCGGAGCGGGAGGTTCCCAAGGCTATGGTGCTCTCTGTGGCTGCAGCTGGTGTCACTGGCGTTGTCTTCTGTGGGCGGTCCTCAGAGCTATACCTTGGCCTCGACTGACCGGGTGATCTAGTGGTTCCGATCCTGTTTGTGTTACCGGACGTTCAAATGCTCCTAGCCGTTCCCAGTGGACAGCCAATCGGCTTGCTGTTCAAGACTGTCACCGGCAGCGCTGCGGGTGGTTTTGGCCTCTTGTTCCTTATCTTAGGGGTTCTTTTCTTCGCCGGGGTTGGAGCACTCACTGCGGCCAGTCGATGCACGTACGCCTTCAGTCGCGACGGGGCTATTCCAGGTAGCCGTCTGTGGTCCAGGGTCAACCACCGCCTCGATGTGCCACTATGGGGTATTATACTGTCCACCGTTATCGACTGCCTCCTCGGACTGCTATATTTCGGATCGACTGCTGCTTTCAACTCCTTCACCGGTGTGGCGACTATCTGCTTGGCAACATCATACGGCGTTCCTATTCTGATCTCTCTTCTCCGCGGACGGAGACTGGTCAAGCATTCCACCTTCTCACTGGGTAAATTTGGCTTCGTGATCAACGTCATAACTGTAGCCTGGATCGCCTTTTCCATCGTGCTCTTTTGCATGCCAGTTTCAATACCCGTTACGGCATCGTCGATGAACTACGCATCGGCCGTGTTTGCCATGTTCGCCTCAGTCAGTGTAGCTTGGTACTTCATACGCGGAAGGAAGTCGTTCTCTGGCCCGCCAGTGCAGGCTGACGCCGACCCGGCGGATATCGGAGTTGTGGCGGGAAAGACGATGACTGATGGCGAATCCTCACCGGCAGACAGCAATGAGGAAAAGCATGTACACACGAAACAGGTCGTGGCGCATGTCCCGTACGATGACATAGGGACACAGTAGATTGTCAGATTCTATAAACTGTCTATAGTTTAGATACAATTGGGAGAGGGTTTGGGCCCAGCTGGACGGATAGACTGTTGTCCCGAGAAGGCAAACTAGTCCCAAATCAGAATGCCATACTAACTGTTCATCGGACTTATGTTCTGTTATAACTGGAGCTTTCAGCGATCGGAAGTGAAGCAAGCATTCTTTCGCGGCACAGTCAGCTCTGGATTCTACACTTCGTTCATATGTAAATATCATGGCCTATCCTCGTCATTAAATAACACCCAACATGATCCAACTCCCTCTCAAAATTCCACTCCCCCATTGCTTGCAAACACTGACAAGCACAACTATGGCTTTCACGAACGCCGTCAAACCAGCCAACGCGGGCCCCCTGTCCCAGCACTCCAAAAGCAACAAACCAGCGCGGACGGCGTTTGCTCGATTCATGTCCGTGCTAGAAAATGGCGTAAGCTCACCTCCTCCCCCTCCCCGAGGCGAGCATATCTCTAACGACGAAAGATTTCAGATGGTTCGAGACAACTTCACGACCTCGACGTGGCTCTGTATCGGAGCCTGTATCCAGGGTGCCCTGCTGCTCTGCATACCCAGCCGCCTCTACGCCCTCTTACCAGCCTTGGGGGTCTTGCTGTTCCGCACCTGCGACGTACTGTTGATGACCGCGGGCCTGAAGCGCAATCAGTACATGGACGGGGTGATGAACGGGAAGTACTGTGCACAGATACCGGACACGGAAGGGAAGTTCTCGGGGGAGCCTGCGGACGCGGAGGTCTGTGTGATGATCTTGGGCGTGAGGTCGAATCAGTGAGTTGCCAGCTTGCCGCCATTTTCCGGAGGAAGAAACAGCCAAGGGGACGGTATGCTGAGGATGGAGCGTGGCGGCAGCCCGCTTGGCATGCTCGCGCCAGGGTACAATGAGATTGGGGACTACTTCAAGAAGATGGCGCAAGAGCTCGAGGCAAAGCCGGAAGAATATGGCTGTGAAAACGCCCTTTCCTTACTCCTTCTCGGATTGCAAATCCGCATCCCGAGCCTGACTTCCTCGCAGTCCTCGGCATGTCGTCATGGCTCAACTTCGGCGACCGCGCGGCCTCGAACGAGATCATGACGGTGTCATACTTCCGGTCGGCGGCGCATCTGCACCACTTCGCTCGTGGTCCTAGCCACCGTGCGGGATGGGACTGGTGGAACAAGATGGTCAAGAAGCATCCGTACATGGGCATCATGCACGAGATCTATTCGGCGCCGAAACAGAGCTGGGAAAACGTCTATGTCAACTATCACCCGACCGGGCTTTGTGAGTGTCCAATCCCGTCTGAGCCTCAGACAAGCACTGATCATGCTACCTCGTTGCAATAGCCGCCACTACACATCTTGCGCGGAACGAGGATGGGAAAGACGCTTGGGTTAGCCCGATTGTCGACTCGCGAAAGGGGCGTCTGAGATCGTCTGCGGGTCGGATGGGTAGGGGCCGTGGAGATGAGAACGAGTGCGTCGCAGAGGATCCCTATTCGTAGTAGGGTACCGCATCGTCTTTGCGGTGACTGCGTCTAAGGCATGGAGAATACTCATGGTCCTTCGACCGAGCACATGTCTCTGCTTTGCATTGGATATATGGCGTCACAACAGAGCGTAGGTCGATAGAGATGATTTAATCCACACTATCATCAATCATGGACAGCATATCCATCGTCCCGCCACCTCTCAAGGAACAGAAGCCTCTTTTTATGTCCACCGGAGATCTTCGGGGTATTTAGGCATATGACTATGACACCAGGGTCTATCCCACTGTAGAGGTAAGTGTATCTAATATCAACGCGGTAGCCGGCAAACAACACCTGTAGTACCGGTAGCATCGCCGCTACAAATTGGGCAAGGCACAGACCATGGTGGGGTCTACAGACTACCTAGTAACGTTACCTAAATAACGGATACAGCAATTCCGTCATAACCTCGGCCGCTTATGTACCCCAGACTGCGGAGACAAGACAGGACCCGCAACAAACAATGCGGGGTTGACAGCTCCACGATCCGATCGAATTTCCCCCTCAGCAACCGTTACAGTGGTCAAGTAGTAAAACCCCACCCAAGGCTCAATCCATTCAATTCACCTCAACGACAACAAGCACCTTCAATCTTCCATCAAATCTTTCTGATCTGACCACCTGTCTACCGAACCCCCCTACCCCTTTTCAAAAACAACCCGCCCAAAGAAGAAGAAGATGTCCTCCCCCGACGGACCGTCTACCGCGCAATCGCGCCTGACCCAAGTCAAAGACTTCCTGACCTTCAACAAGACGGCCACGACGGCGCCCTTCGACCCGGACTCGACCATCTTCCCGGCGCGCAAGGACCTGCCGCCGATCCCAGGCGCGCCGGCCGGCGCGGCGTGGGTGTGGGGAGAGAATGACTATGTTTGTTCTCCGTTTCCTTTTCCGTTTCCTTTTATCCATTGGTTGGTTTGGCTGGTTTGGTTGTTTTGCTGGGCTGAGAAGGTGATGAGGGTTTCCGGGGTTGGAGTTGGAGGAAGTGGAAGTGGAAAAGGGATGCAGAGACAGGGTCGGGGTTGACGGTCGAGGCTGACGGGGTGTGTGGTGTGGACTTAGATCGGGCGGATCAACCTCCTGACGCCGGCGCGGGTGAAGGCTGCATCGGCGGAGATTCGGACGGGAGAGCTGGTGCCGTTGAAGTACGTACATCCATACCGTCTGGCAATGGTATCCTGGATTTTGTGTTCGGGAGGGGTGTCTGGGCTAAAGATTTCTGTCGAATAGCTTGCCGCTGAACGTGCCGGAAACACCAGCCTTCGGTCGAGAGCCGTTCAAGCATGAGATCAAGGTGCTGGCGGAGAATATCGCATACGACGACTTGTATCATCTCAATACGCAGAGTGGGACGCAGTGGGATGGGTGAGTTCGCTTTCTGGTGCAGGACGTGGTCGTTCTATCCCGGCTCTGACGTGGATTTTAGGTTCCGACATGTGAGCAGATTTGCCTTTCGTCCAGACACGCTCCCCACGTGTGGTTTCCGCCGTGCTGAGATGATCCGATCGATCTAGTTCGCGCATATCGCGACAGGGACTTTTTACAACAACACTCACGGCGAAGACATCATCGGCCCCAAAGCCAACCACAAATGCTCCATCCACCACTGGGCCGAACACGGCATTGCCGGTCGGGGCGTCCTGCTCGATTACCGCGGATATGCGCACAAGAAGGGAATCCAGTACGACCCGTACGACTACTATCCCATCAGTTTCGAAGAGCTGTACCAATGCGGCAAAGATCAAGGCATCGACATCCGGCCTCAAGCGCAAGGCGGCGACATCCGGATCGGAGATATCCTGTTCATCCGCAGCGGCTTCGTCGAGGCGTATCACAGCAAGTCGCCCGAGGATCGGACGAAGATGGCGTTGAGGCCACATTCGATCGGGCCGGACGACGGTCAGAGGTGGGCCGGCGTTGGGCAAGAGGAGAGGGTGCTCGACTGGTTGCACGACAGCTATTTCGCCGCTGTGGCGGGAGATGCGCCTGCTTTTGAAGCCTGGCCCAGCCATGCTGGTACGCACGCATGCACGCCCTATCAAGACCGGGACCACGATTGCTAACTGTAAATCAGATTATTACTTGCACGAGTATATTCTCGCTCTGTGGGGTATGCCCTTGGGCGAGATGCTCGATCTCGAGAAGCTGGCTAAGACGTGCCGAGCGAAGAATCGGTGGACATTCTTCTTTTCGAGCGCGCCTGCCAACGTTCTGGGTGAGTCGTTCTCTTCCGTCCTGTACTTTTTTGATCCTGGATCGGACTGACATAGTGCTGCACAGGCGGAGTGAGCTCGCACGTCAACGGACACGCAATCTTCTAGATTTACCCCGCGCGGTGGGAGTAGGCTGAGATGCAATGCCTCGACAGACTGTTCAGGAGAGCGTTCTTCCACTTCAGCTGTATATCTTCGTGCCTATAGTTTCGACAACGTCTCTTTCCTCGGACCCATGTAGCCAAACAAGTAGGCGGCAACCTTGCGCATCTGGATCTCCTCCGATCCCTCCGTGATCCTGTACCGGCGATGATGGCGATAGATGTGCTCGAAAGGTTTATGCCTGCTGTAACCAATGCCACCGTGTACCTAGATATGTCCACATCAGCATCCAGCCTCTGACCCCAGCCTCGCATACAAACCTCAAGGGAAGGGGAAGTCGGTGGGGACTTACCTGAATAGCCCGATCCGCACTCTCGGTACACAACCGATTCGCCCAATAATTACACATAGCCACCTTATCGCTCAAGCACCTCTCGACCTCGCCCCACCTCCCCCTCTGCCGATCCATCTCCCACGCCGTCTTCCTCACTAACAGCCTCAACATCTCGACCTGCGTGGCCAGCTCGACGAGCGGAAACTGCACCGCCTGATTCGCACTCAGCTCCTTCCCGAACGTCTTCCGACCCCGCGCATACCGCACGCTCTCCTCGACGCAAAAGGCCGCGGCGCCCAGACTGGACGCGGCCTGGCGGATGCGGTTCTCGTGCACAAAGGCCTGGGCGACGGCGAGGCCGCCGTGCAGGGGGCCCAGCAGCGCCGAGTCCGGGACGAAGACGTCGCGGAACGCGACGGTCGCGTGGTCGGTTGGCATGTTGAAGGTCCATTGATAGCTTTCGACGACGAGGCCCGGCGCGGTGCGCGGGACGATGAAGGCGGAGATGCCGGTCGCGGAGCCGGGGCCGTCGGCGGTGCGGGCGAAGACGATGCTGTGGGTGGCGCGGTGCATGTTGGATTGCCACGCTTTCGTGCCGGTGATGAGATATCCGGATTGGCCGGCGCGGGTCACGGGCACGGCGCGGGTTTCCATGCTCGTGGCGTCGCTGCCGTGGCGCGGTTCGGTGAGGCCGAAGGCGAAGCTGTATTTGTCGTCGAGTCGAGCGGGGATGTATTCTTCCTGCTGCGCTGCCGTGCCGTAGCCTAGCAGCATGACGATGTCCGGGAAGTTGCCGACGACGCTGTGCTCGTTCTGCAGGTCGTTGAACAAGCCCAGCCCCTTGGCTGCCAGGTGTTCGCGGATGACTGCCATCCAGAGGTTGCCGCCGTCTTGGCCGCCGTATTGTTTGGGCAACGAGAAGCGCCAGAAGCCGGCGGCGTCGGCGCGACGTACGCATTCGGAGAGGAGGGCTTCCCAGTCTGGGTGCGGAAGGCCACCGTTGGCCCAGTCGGTACGGGCGTGTTCGCGCCGGTGGTCGAAGAAGCGGTCGTTGTCGTGCGAGTGTTGGAGGGGGGTTATGGAGGAGTCGATAAGGGTGTCAAGAGAGTGGAGGTATTGGACAAGGTCCGGGGGAAGGTCGAAATTCATTTTGAGAGAGGGAGGTCGAATTGTGCGTGCTGTCTGGTCGTGTCGGATATGGTGGAGGGTGGGCGGGTTGTTGGTATCAGAAGGGAGCCTTCTGCACAGTCCTTCGACCGCGTTTCGGTGTTTTTCCCAGGCTTACACGATTCGTAGCCAATTCAAGATGCGTAAGGTGAGCTACTATGATGTTTGCGGGGCAGTTTTCAAGGTTCATCTGGGGTACAGTAAGGGCGGAACATAAAGCGGAGAGTTCCCGCAGCCCACTCCAAGTATGTATTCTGTAATGATCTCCTCCAATCTGGTGCAAGTAAGGGCGAACATTTGGGAGGACTGACTTCAAACCAGACTCTAAGAGTATGATTGAGTTACCTAGAAGCTGTATCAGATCCTGTTGAGGGGAGGATCTCGATGTGAAAGTTGAAGCAACCGACAAAAGTCTCAACATCCATTGCTGCTCAAGACTAAATGTACATGAACACTTGATTTGTACGCTCTGCATCGCTCGCTGAAGATGATCATCACACATGGAGTTCGTGACAGGAAATCCAATCCAATCCAACGTATTCACAAGCTATTCACAATCCACCCGTGTCGTGGCACATACCGCCCATATCATATCCATATCAACCCATGTTTGATCCATAATATCCAACTGAACGTCGTATAAGCGGACTCAAAGAATTGCCAATGCTAGCCAAGGTTCAGAAGACATCCTCTGGCCACTCGTACTGCTCCCTCTCGGCCTTCGACAAGCCGTCCCCGGGTGCTGTTGTCGGGTTGATCGGCTTCACGTGGCCTTCCAGTTCATGGGGTATCTTCGGTATCGGTGGAATGCTCCCATCTTTGGCTGGGCTGACTGTGATCGCGTCGTCTGCGGCTGTAGACAAGTTCGCCGGGGTGGAATAATCTGCGCTTGGGGGAGGCGAAAACAGTCGTGGAGAAGACTTGTTGTCCCTCTTCAAGGGAGACATGGACCGAGGGCGGCCAAGAAACGTGGGAGGTGGCTCGTTAAGATGTGCGACGGAGGTGTGCTTGGTGAGTGTCTTCTCGGAATAAGTCTTCCTCAGTCTCCTCGGCGAAGAAAGCTGCTGCCCTTCGAGTTTCCCGTCCGTCATACCGGGGTTCTCTTTCTCCTCAATCAGCGGATCTAGAGGTGCTCTGACCATTAGATGATGTGTCTCTTCCTTCTCTGCACGCGTGTGCTCGTGTAGCAAGGAAGCGATATAGTTGACAATCTCCTCGTCTGTCACGCTGGGGTACTCTTGACGAAGATGAACTATATCCTCAGATAACTGGCCGAATGGAGCGTCTTCGTTGCCCTTTAAACGCATCCTCATTATCTTGTTCTTGTCGACAGCTTCGGGGTTGAAAAGCTTGATCGCACGTTGGGGTTCAGCTTGAGCGGCGGTCGTCTTTTCAGAATTGAATGTTGGCTGGGCCTCTTCGACCGATGTCCTGTCTTGGTGCACAAAGACTTGGTCTTTCTCAACCTTTTGCGATTTCCTCGGCCGGCCTGGTTTCCTTATTGGGGCAGCCTTGGCTGCTTCCCACTCGGCATCATCGTCATTATCACTATCCGGCTTGTATCTTACATCATTCTCAGCTCCACCAGAACTCTTCCTTTTCTTTGTGATCGCTTTCTTCGAGTCTGCCTTCTTGTGCTGCTCTGCCTTCATAGCGGCACGCCCGGCAAACGTGGTCTTCGACTCGACATTGGCTGCGCCAGATTTGAGGTCCTGTTGTGGACTTCGAGCTTTGGACGACGTCAGAGCCACATCGAGATCCTTCGCCGCTTCTGTTTTCAGCTTGTCGGGCTCGTGCTGCTGAGATTGAGGATCTCTATCCCTGCGTCTCAAGAGTCGTTCGGATGATGAAGAGGGCAGCTCTCCGGGTACGAAAGGCTTCCTGGAGTATTGAGGATGGCGAGGAGCGTGATCATTTCCCATGGCATGTTCTAACTCTCGGCGAGCTGATATGAGCTTTGCCTCCAAATCACTTACTTTCTTGCCGAGTTTCTCTTGCTTCTCGAGTTCTTTCCTAGACAGCTGGCTCTTTGGTATCTTGTGGTCGGTAACATCCTGCATCGCTACATTGAGCGATGCGTTGTATGCAGGAGCCAACGGATGGGCTAAGGCGTCGCCATGGCGTTTGACCGACGGTAGGTGGACTTGGGAGATTGCATTTTTAAGACTCTGGAGAGAAGGCGATCGCAGGTGAGAACCTGGCCTCGTCGCTGAACCCGCTTCTGAAGCAGGACTCGCAGCTCGCCCAAATCCTGGGATCGGTGGTGGTGGCATGAGGTAATCGTTGCTAGCGTAGATGCGTCCGTTTCCGTCCAAGTCGCCGGATGATCGATTGTTGTCGACATCAATGCCGGAATCTCGTTGAAGAGGCGCTTTTGGCATCTCGGTGGCCTGTTCGGATTTGTGGTCCGGCAAATCGCTGCTAGATCGAGCCTGTATAACGCCTTTCGTGCCCTTAAATCCGCTTTGCTTCAACTCCCCATACGCCTTCTCCGCTTTCGTTTGACGCTCTTTCAGAAGCGCAGCCTTCGGATGGCCCACTGGCTCCTGCTTATCTTTCGATCTTCCGCTGAGACCTTGCCATATATTCGCAGGATTGAAGGCACTTGCGACCGCTTTTCCGAACCGAAAGAACCCCAAAGATTTGGTACTTTCGCTGTTTGCGGAAGTGTGTGAGATTGAGTTGTTCGCGTGATGTGCTAGACGGCTTGTCTGCAGATGGGTCTCGCCATTGTGGTACTGATCCATTGCTTGTTCGTCTTGTATGTACAGACTGGGTATTGTGTTGCTCATTCGATCATTCATACTGCCCTCGAGGAACCTTGAAGGCCGTCCAATGTTAATATGATCTTCCCGAACGTCCAGTGAGCCTGCGGGCTGGTTCGACTGCTGGTCCCAGCTCTCATACGACTGCCACTCAGCGGAGCGAGTTCGCTTCTGAGGATGTATGTCTCTGTCATCAAGACTAGAGTATTGATCAGAAACCGCATCGTTCAAGGCCCCCAGAGGCACACCAGACTTAGGTGAGCCGCTAGTGATAGGACTGTGAGGTCGTTTGTGTGGCTTTGGCCGACCATCATGCGGTGAGTTGTGGGGCGTCCTGCCGTAGCCATTGCCCTTAAGCCGAGCGAAGTGCGTATTTGTAGGTAGTGATGTCGGTCGGATCGTAGGCGTTGAGGTAGTCTGGGCATTAAAAGGGAAAGTCAGTATTTTGCCTTACGAGTGGTTCGGAAGACTGCAGGCGCGAGAGCGGTGAAAGTAGGTTGTTGTAGATGAGACGAACCTTTCGGGGGCTAGATGAGCGGTGCAGATCGGCGTCTTTGACCATGGCTGAGATTATCCGGAATGAGTGTAGTAGATGGTTGAAAGTTCCGGGAGGTAATCAGTATGTCGTGAATTGAGATATCCATGAACCCATCCCAGAGAACATTCATCACCTATACTATGTACCACTGGGCCGTCAGGAATCAAATGTACAGAGGACCGTGACCCGAAGTCTCCAAAAGGAGGCTACAGCTAAAGACCATTGAGGTGTAGGAAGTATGAACAGTGAAAGCCATTAATTAACGTTATTATCGATGAGAAGAGTTGAGGGACTCGTGGTTGAAATGTAAACAATCGGCTAAATTTCCCGATTGGTGCAAGCCCGCTTTCAGCACTTGCCGTATCTGGACAGGCTAAGGCACCAAGCCGCTGTCACATAACTTACACGTGTGAATGTTCAAATCCCATGGCCCTTGGGCTCAACACCAAAAACACGAGTGTGGCGACTCCTTCCCGTATTTCTCATGCTCCCAAGATCAAAGATCACAAGTACATATACTTCCTTTGAAGGTTTGCGCATCATGAGAGAGTCTCCAAGGCTACCAATCCTTACACTCCCCGAACGACCCAAGAGTTGCTCCACATATCCAACACCAAGAAGTCGTAGATCCGTTCCCTACTGGTGATCCTGAAGCATAATGTCAAAGGGAGACCCCCAGCAAGCGGTGTACGTAGACTCAAGATAATCAAGTTAATATCTTCTACACTACCAGGCATGTACACTCCTCAATACCGATGAAATAAGAGACATGCCAAGCGTCCCTGAGGTACAAACAAAGCTCAGCACAAGCTGCCACCCTTCCGAATATCCACACGCGTAGATATTTCTAGATCGGATCCGCAGTTTTTATGCAAAAACGAGAGTACCAATGTGCGTGGTATTTCAAAAGAAGCCACCGATGAGGTTTGTGCGCTGATGAAGGTGAACCGCACATATGCCATCCACGCTGAGCAACCAATGCTCGTATGGGGAAAATAAAAGTGCTTGGAAGGAGCAAATGATTGCAACAAATCCCCAACCCGAAAAAAAAAACGTGCCAGCAATCCACATAAAAACCAACATGTCCTCACCGCACAGGGTATCCCACATAGCTTGCTCAAGGTATACAAAATCCAAGCTATATCGTGACAGATTAGTCCACCGCAGACAACTGAAAAACAATGCGAACGTGATCGGTTAGTCCAGAAACGCCTATTGAGGCAATAGATGGCCAGGCTTGCGCCGGAGACGAACGTCTGCGTGTTGAATGTAAGATCAGCTCAAGGAAAAGTCCTTCGCGACCCCCTATTCAGATGGAGGCGATGGGCATTTCTTCCTGTACGTGCTCCCATCCGCGCGTCTATATGACATCACATTGTGATCGGGAAAGTCCAAAGAGCCATCGTAATCTTCATCCAACTCTGTTTCCGGAGCCTGCTGTGGGCTGCTCGGTCGCATTCCACCGTGTAGTGGCTTGTCCATGTGGGCGGAGTTGAAGACCGATCCAAAGGAGCGCTTCGACGACCGACTGGGGTCAATCGGCGTCGATTGCGGATTGACAGCATACGCGATGGTTTTGTCGTAGCTGAGGTTAGAAGGCGGTCCGACAATGGGCCCGGGCATGACGCTAGCAGACAAGGGCTGTTCGTACTTCCTCTCCAGCGACGGCTGCAAGGTTTTCAGGGGCGGAAGCGAATGGCTGCTCGCGCTTGGGGTCGGCGGTCTAGCTGCGGATGGTTGCGGCTGACCGTTATAGTACGAGTAGTCTCCGGATTGAGGACGGCCGTATCCCCCATCACCTTGGCCATACATACCGATCGATTGACTAGGATAGGGCTGCGGATATGACACAGATGCGCGACGATAGTCGGAGAGTGGCTTGTACTCCATGCCATCTGGACGCATTTGAGGTTGCACATATTGTGGCTGCTGATATTGTTGGCCCGAGCCATACCCATACCCAGGGGCTGTGGAGGCCTGTCTCAAGTGAGGCGAGGCCTGGTAATGGTATCCAGCAGGGTCCTGTGGATAAGCCTGGGCAGGTTGTGCCATGGATTGCGATGGAGGGAACTGGGGCGTCTGATACTGCGCGGTGGATGAACTTCCAAATGCGAGGTGTGTCGGATACGCATTGTTGACACTCTGTGGCGCCACCGGTGTTGGCGGCGGGGGCTGCTGATACGGCGCCTGGGCATAGTAACTCAGCTCTTGCATCGAGGGCCGACGTTGCGGTTCCATGGTGTAGGATCCAGGGGCATCAATACTACCATGGCTGACGGAGCGAGGTCGGTCCGGCATTGGGGTCTGGGTGTAGACGTCCGGTGTGGCAAACCGATCGTTTCGCGTGTATCCGCCATCTTCTTCAAAGTCCTCGTACTCTTTTCCACTTTTGTTATCCCGGCGCCTCATGCGTACATCGCGGCGGATCCGGACGCGACAGCCTTGCTCGGCGACGACACGACTCAACACGGTGCTCTCCGCCAGCCCAGGGAACTTTTTCGCACTGAAGACGGTGAAAGGTTCCGACTTGACCTCCAGGCGGAAGTGGACATGGGCATTCGGGGCCATCGAATTGACTTTACCGTCCTTCTCCGTGGAATGATCCGGATGACCGACGGCAGGCTCGGCATCGGCGTCCTTTGCTTCCTTGACCTCCTCGAACAGGTTGAAACTGAGCCTATATTTACCCTCATGTCGGACCGACAGATCCGGGAAGATGAAGTAGCCTGCCGGATTGGGACGGTCCAGGTAGGCCATGCCAGCAACCGGCATTCCAGTCAGCACTGGAAGCGATGTCTGAGGGGTAGATACACGACCCTGCGCAATCGGACGAGCGGTCTCCAATGTCGCGAACAGAAAGAAATTGACGTTGTACGAAAAAGTCACATCATTCTTGGCATCCCCTTCGAAAATCCGGAGCTCCACCACCGGCGGAGGGTCGACGGGACGTCGGTCGGCAGACGCTGATCGAAGTGTCAGCAACGTTCGATGCGGTGTGATCATGAGACGGTTGGAACCTACACTTGGCTCCAGATCCACACGCCCGGGCACGCTCCGGTTGCTGGATGACATTCATCTCGTATGTCAATTTCCTGCCTTCCTTTGTCACCCTCGAAACCGTACTCCTCGTCTCGTTGGGAGCGGCGATGATGTTCGCCATGCTGGGAGCTTTCCGGGTCCGACCGGAAGGAACGTTCGCTCGACGGGTGGTAGCGGTTACGGAATCGATGCTTCGTGCCCCAAAGTTAGATTCGTCGCACATATTCTTCCCCACGGGCCATGTCGCCATGGCTATCGGGTGGTTGGAGGACGACTTCGTGGCCTTTCCAACATCGACTGCCACCACGACTTTGGAAAGGAGAGACGGGATGGAGACTCACAAGTATGTCGATAGGTATCAGTCACTTCCCAACGCAATTTCCAAAGAGTATCTTTGTATGTACCTGTTTGGTGCCACATTTATGGTCAGACTCGGGGGGAACGTATCGATGTAGATACGAGCATACCAGGAGAGTGGTTTGAGGTGCATTGATTGGAAGGGCCACGGTGCTGGGACACTATATTGCAGAATCGAAGCGAGACAACCTGACGGGAACTCCGAATAACTGACCGACTCACTCGTTTGGTCCCAAGAAAACCAAGAGAAGGAAAACAACTTATTTGATGTAGTTGCTGTGTTGATTTAGCCTATCGACAAGATCTTGTCGATAGGCGAGAGCAACCGCAATAGCAATAGCAATAGCAAAAGATGGACGATGATGGCGCAGACGTATGTTGCGTCCGGTGGGAACGGTGGGAACGGTGATGAATAAGTTTCTTCTCCACGCGAGATTCTTGAGTCAGGTCAAGTCAGGGTCAGATGTCGCAAAACGGTGGTTGTGCTGGTGGTGGGTGGTGGTGAGGTTGGTCGGAGGATCTGACCCCTTCGGCTCAGGCGTCCGAGGACGTGGTGGTATTCGTACGTATGTGCAAGGGAGTACTCCGTAGTCGCTCTATTGTTGGTTACGGGCTGTATTATTGTATGCGGCCACAGCCCGTGCGACGAACCGAACGATTCGAAAGACTTCTCCCTCGTCTCCTGTCTCACTCGCCGACCACCAACAGATACAAACGACCTCGACGGGAAGCCGTTGAGGGACTGAGGAGCAGACTCGATGGTACCGTCGGCGCGTACGACTACGACGAAGACGAAGACGAAGACGAAGGAGAGAAAGCAGAAGACGAAAAAGAAGGAAGGGAAAGAGGAGTCGGTAAAGAATGCGAGGAGGTGACTAAGGAAATACCTGGTACCTTAGGGTACAAGTAATTCGTACAAGGTAGTTAAGTTAACGTTAACGTTAACGATAAGGTGAGACTGGGGTTGGAAGATCGAGAGAGGGCTGCCTGATTCGAAAAAGACGAGAGGGATCGGCTCAGAAGAGCCATGTGTGTCTGAATTTCACTGTACTATCCCAATTGAGTCTAGCGTCATGTGATTGTGGAACAAAAATTTGTTGGTGGGGATGAAGTACCTTAGGTACCTTACAGTTTCAATGATCTCGACTGGAGTTCGCACATGCAGGTACTTCGTTGGTACAAACGTTAGGTCGAGGTACAACGTTGATATAGATGAAGTGGGTCAATAATCAAGTGGTAAACTTACCGAATTTCTTTTGCCGTTGCCTCTCCATCTTCAGCAGCATACCTACCTAACTAGTGCGAGCCTCCCTGTCCAAGCGTTTCAAGCCTCGATAAGTACCTTACCTTACACACGAGGAAGCCAAGCTAAACCTGGACCAGTAAGGTAGTCGGGTAGACAACGCGGTATCGGCGCGCGCATGGGATGGGGTGGGGGTTCCAGATGGAATGAAATGAAATGAAATGAAATGGTAACGTTACAAGTGGAGTCGAACGAGCCGTGGGGAAAAAGTCCCCGTTCTCTAAGCTAAGCCAAGCTAGGGAAAGTTGACAGGTCACCCGGCCCGGAAGAATAACGGCTGACACAGTTCTAATTAGCTGAGCCAATCATAAAGAAGATTCATGACTCGCACACTGCCGCCTGTGCTTCGCGACGGGCGGATTACAAGTCCGAGTACCTCCAGGTACCTCAAGGTTGCTCTACATGCAACCCTAAGGCAGGTTAACTTACCTTACCTTGCAGTACAGGACATATGTACTGCACCCATCATACCTGGTAATCAATCCTCTCGAATAGGGCTCGTGAGACATCTGCCCCGGTCACTCGAAACCCAGCCCTTCGGTGCTTTTACTGTAGTCGTCGTTGCACGGCCTGAACCCGACCTACAAAGAGACCAAAGAGAGGGGGAAGATGGCGCCTATCACGGACCACCTTCCTCTGGCTGTCGCTGATCAAAGTGAGTCAGTACTAAGTGATTCAGCCAGTCAGTCCAGTCAGCGGATTGGCAGCATGGCCTGCTGGCTGTCAGGCCAATTGGATTCATTAATATTATTATTTGCGATCCAGGCTCCCCTATATCACCACTCGGATTATATATGACCTATTAGAGCTAGGTTGCCAAGCATACAGTACGAAGTAGAACGTAACTTACCCGCTGTACCGGATCGGGAGCCGATCCTGGAAAGGAAAAGCAAAACCCGGCACAGCAAAAGCAACATGGAGGACTCAACTGAACCAAGAGGATAGAGTCTCTGGCCTCTGGACCCTCTTCTCTCGGAACAGGTGGAACAAGTGGTGCACCAAAGGGTGGCTGGGATACTCCGTACCGTGAGAGGGCATTGACAAGTGCCGTAGCCATAAAGGAGAAGCCAGCAAATAATGATAGGATCGAGCCGGTCGCATACTGAACAGACGTATCTTACATCCTGCCCGATAGGGATAGAGTTTCGTGAAGAAGCGACATCAATCATCGCCAGCTTCATCCGTCCCCTTTAGGCAGGCAGTAGTATGCCGAATGAACAGACCGTTGAGCGTGCAGCTCCGGGGGCGAATGGCGAATGAAAAGTCTGATGAAAAAGGAAAAAGGTGCCGGCGGCCGTTTCAGGGAAAACTCATCTGCCCACCTCATGCACGCAGGGATGCCTCTTTGACGCTGGTGATCTGTGCATCGTTGGTGCATTGTTCGGAAGAATAATGAATGGTCGATGGAGCGGCTGGGGCTAAAGTTCCATGGAAAGGAAAGAAAAGTAAGTGCAAGGACAAAGTATAAGTCAGAACACTTTGCTTTCTCGCCTCCAGATCTCGTCTATCGGTGGCTTGCTGGCCTGAAGCGCACTTCCCGCTCCCGCTCGCGCTCGTGGTTGGCTCCCGCTCATGACTCGGCCTCGTCCCCCTCAGGAGCGTGCTTGTGCTCCTTGTCTTACCAACTGCTTGCGGGTCTGCAAGCACCATGGACCGAAACTGTCTAGGAGATAAGGTAGTTACCTAACTTGCAGAACTAGTCACTGGAGCTGTTCTGCAGCGAACGTGGGCTCCATAACTTTTGGTGGGTGTGCCGCACCTGCATGAGATGACCTGGTCCCTCACGGGCCGTATGGTATGGTCGGACGTGTGCCTTAGCTTCAAGTTCCAGTCCCGCGGTGTCCTCGACGGTATCTTCCTTTAATCTTCAATTGCGGAAGCTCTGATCGCCTGCAACAAAAGGTACCCTTAGCGTTCCAATAATCCGAGGGGGAGGAATTGAAGAATGGGGATCCGGTACTCAAGCTTTGTGGTTGTTCCGAAAACGCTGCGATGGTGTTAATACCTAACCGTACTCGGGAACCGGTTACTTTTCAGGGGCTTGGGTATGGGGCATGGGCACTCTTGGCACCGGATCCCATACCCGTGCTGTCTTTCACAGCTCAATGATTGATATTTCCCTATTATTATTGCCTTACTATACCTTAATAATGCTCCCCCAGATGATGAATGCTCGGACAAGAAATTGTACTGTAAATTATTGGTATATTATTATCGTAGCAGTCGCATGGCCGCCTGGACCAGCGGTGCGCATAATCGTTAATCCCCTTGATTACCTAAGGTTCGTTACCTCAACATTGAAGGCAGAAGACCTTCGATAACGTTACAATATCAATACCACAATTGGTAGAGACTTCACAAAGTACGCTGTTGTATTGCACTGCAGATGATGCTTACTGTACAGAAGCAAGAACTCATACATTAATGTCCAACTCGTTTATCATACGAGTGACTCTGCCCATAAGGCTACCTTCCAGGTCGTGGAAATCAAGACAAGCTTCGCAGGCCAGACCTTATTTTCGGCCCCCAACTGCCGTCGGCGAAGCCAGCCGTGCAGTCAGCCCCAAGCTTGCTGTGTGAGAACATACTCACTATATACGGCCATGTGCTTCATCAACGAATCTGCAACGGCTCCTTCTTCTGTTCCGACTCTGATCTTTCACAGCAGTCTCTCGTCTCTCTCAGTGCCCCCGGATCGTGAGCGATTGTGTTCGATAGCGTTGAAACGTGAACAACATTAGTATGGCAGATATTCACGCTATCGTATCCGGCATCGCAGGCTTGCTTAGCTTGACTATAGAGGTTTACAGGATCAGTGCAACATACATCAAAGGCGTTCGATCCGCACCTGATTCGGTTCGTCGAATTCTGCAAGAGTTGCAACTTCTGAAACAGGTTCTCCTTGAACTCGATAAGTTGGCAGATCTCGATGATGAGGAAATCTTCCCTTCCCTCCCGTCACGCCGTCGTGTACAGGATCTTGTGCAAGATCCTAGAGCATATCAGAACATGCTGCAGGACCTTCGCCGAGAGTTACTGGACCGTGTTACCGGCAAGCCAGTTCTACTCAAATTGAAGAAGCTATCTTGGCCCTTTTCAGAAGCCAAGAATCTGCAGATTGTGGCAGACCTGCAACGATATCTTGAGATATTCCAAACTGCGTTGAATATTGATACCTAGCAAGTTGACCGATTCATTAGTATGATATGTTGATGCTAAAGAAGATGCAGTACCGTTGCCTCGAGAACGTACAAGGAAGTGAAAGAGGCCAGGGAAGATAGAAAAGGTCTATACTTTGGTGCCATATTTTCCATAGTCTGGTGGTTAACATGATAAAGATGAAAAATTCGAGACTATTCTAAGCTGGCTTTCGCGTTCCAAGATGGGCCAAAAGCAGGGTGATGTCTTGTCCAAACGCCAAGATTCCACTGGCAGTTGGGTGCTACAGACTCGTCAGTTTCAGGACTGGCTGTACGGAAACGATGCGCATCCTCTATTATGGTGCCATGGAAATCGTGAGCTGTCCCCATCATAAACAGAGTCTAGGTAGTCCTACTATCAAGCCTCTACTGACATGACGAAGCGGGTAGCGGGAAAACTGTGATGATGTATGTAAGAGCAGCCATCCCGATTACCTTCTGACATCTCAGCAGGTCAATCATTGTCGACCATATCATGAACACACATCGAGACCCTGAAACGGGGATCGGTTACGTGTATTGCGATGGAAGTGACTGGCACAACCAAACAGCCTCCCAGCTCCTTGCTGCGCTCGCCAAACAGATGGTGGCCAGGAAACCTAAAATCCCACATGCCTTGGATGACCTCTACGAGTTCCACAAGAGAGAAGATAGACGGCCAAATCTTGGCCAAATCAGATCATTACTCCAATCACTTTGCAACGAATCCAAACGAACCTTTCTGGTTGTAGACGCCCTTGACGAATGTGGTAGTTATACAGAAAGGGAAAAGCTGGTGTCAACTCTAATCTCCTTGCAAAGCTCTTCCGTCAAAATTATAGTCTCAAGCCGGCCTAATCTCGAAGATTTACGGAGGCAATTCATGCAGGTGCCTCAAATCCACATCGCGGCAACAGACTCTGACATCCAGACGTATGTGCACCAAAGATTGAATGAGAATCAAGACTTCAACAGGCGGAAAATATGGACTACCCGACTCGAGAACCAGATAGTTGATACCATCACCGAGTCGGCCTCAGGAATGTGAGTTATCCAAGGACTCAGAAGTCCCAATCGTCTCAAAGAAAATGGGCCATGGTGTCGTGACCTTTATGATTGTCGCTTGGCGATGCAAGGAGCTGACTTAGGGCCCGAGGTTCCTCTTGGCTGTTCTTCAGCTAAATCAGGTCCTCGAAGAGAGGACAGCAATCAAAATACTCAAGGCCTTGAAGTCTCTTCCTTCCGGACTAGAACAAGTGTACAAGGTGACATTAGAGGGGATTCAACGGCAAGTTAAGTCTCGCTCTTCTCTCGCAATGAAAATTCTGCAATGGCTGTCACACGCAAACCGGCCCCTTCTTGTTGACGAGTTGCGTCAAGCTTTGGCAGTCGAGTGGGACGAGGATGATGGTGAGGACCGGCCCCGTGACCTGGACCGGAACAATATGGAGGATCCAACCAGCTTTGTGGATGTGTGTGCTGGTCTGGTGACAATCGAAGAAGGAAGCAACGTCATCAGTCTTGTACACTTCACCGCAATGGAATATTTCACCAAGTTCCGTGAAGTGCTTTTTCCTCAAGCAACTACTGAAATTTCCAGAACGTGCCTTGCATACCTGTTATTCGCCGAGTTCAACCAAGGATCCTGCAAATCCGATGAGGAGCTCGACCACAGACTCAAACAATACCCGTTTCTTACATATGCCGCTCAGCAATGGGGACGCCACGTGCGGGGAGATCCGGAACAAGACTTGGAAGACTTGGCATCTATTCTGCTCAAAGATGATTGCAGCTTGTCGAGTTCCACTCAAGTCATGTATGTTCCAGAGTTTTATCGTGCTGATTACAGTCAATCATTTCCCAGAGCTTTCGGAAGTCTTCACGTCACAGCCAGTTTTGGCCTAGAAAAGCTGAGCTTGGTCTTGATAGAGCAAGCTTTAGATTTACAGGCAAAGGATAGCTTGGGTCGAGTACCGATGCATTATGCCGCAGCCGCCGGTTTTGAACGAGTAGTGCGCCTGTTGCTTGCTCACGGAGCCGACGTTGAGACAACCGATGGCAATGGTTCTACCCCTCTTCACCAAGCTGCCGAAAATGGACAGATTGAAGTGGCAAAGCTACTACTCACCCATAACGTCCTGGTCGACGCAAAAGACGAGCAGGGAAACACTGCACTGCACAAAGCGTCTATATGGGGCCATACAGCGATGGTTCGGTTGCTGTTGGGATATAAGGCGAATGTTAACGAAAGAAATAAGTGGAGTTGGACCCCGCTCCATGTGGCCGCAGAAACTGGTCATAGGGACACAGCTCAAATTCTCCTGCACGGAGGAGCCGATCTGAGCTTGGGAGACGTGAAAGGGTGGACGGCTCTTATCCGGGCCGCCGCTAGGGGACAGGCTGCGGTTTTAGAACTGCTGCTCCAGAGCGGTTCCGAGATTGATGAACTCTCAACGCTCTCTTCAAAATCTGCACTGGTCTGGGCGGCCGAAATCGGACACCTGGAAATGACTAGACTGTTGTTGTTGAGAGGGGCTGATGTGGCCCTGCAGGATACTTTTGGAAAGACTGCTCTTCACTACGCGAGCGGGAATGGGCACGAGGCCATAGTTAGGGTACTCCTTGAATACGATGCCCCACTTGGTATCCTGGACAGTGGTGGACGCACACCATTGGATTGTGCCGAACAACAGGGAGCCGTCCGAGCAATTCGCATGGAGGAAATCAGAAGGAACACTCCAACGGGCAGCGAACAATGAGCGCATGGTCTCGCTTTGCTGAAGGGCGAATACACAAATCTCAAGAGCACTCCGGACAACAATCCGCCGTTCGACCTAGTTCAGGGTTCCAAAGACACGGCACTGCACTTGGCAGCCCTTGAAGGTCTCCGGGACATGGTCAGCTTGCTCATAGACAGAGGTATCGATGTAAACTCTCGAGGTAGCTCGGAAGGGACACCCTTGCACCGCGCCGCCACAAACGGTCATGCATCGGTTGTGCAGCTACTCCTCAACAAGGACGCTGACGTCAACGCCAAAACCAGAACCGGTGTCACTGCATTAGGTTACGCCACTGTCAACGGTCACGTCTCCGTCATCCAAATACTGCTGCAGACGCGACGCGTTGCTATCAACGAATATATTGGGGTTTCGACGGCCCTGATCCAGGCGGCGAGGTATGGCCACTCGGCTGTAGTTCGGCTCCTGATTGAGCAAGGTGCCGACGTCGAGCAACAGCACCTCACTCACAAAGCAACGGCCCTTCTTGCCGCCGCGCAACATGGCCACTTAGAGACAGTGCGTGTTCTACTCGCCGCTTCCGCAGATGTCAACTTCAAGGATCGTTACTGTAAAACAGCGCTGCATTATGCAGCGTGCAGCGGGCACGAGAAGGTGGTGCACTTACTATTGGACCGAGGGGCCAATAAGGACCTGGAAGATTGGAGCATGCAGATGCCGTTTGAAATGGCTGAGCAGAAAGGATACCGATCGGTCATGAAGCTATTGTCATAATCCAGGCAGTAGGTCTGTTTGTGTGTAGGTCTTGTTCCTGCACTGTCAGCAGCCGGGAAGATCTATACCACAAAACGTCAGTCGTTTCTGGCTATCGTGAATGACTGGGTTTACCATATCGTCAATCGAACCACCAAACCCACCGCACATACTCCCCTTGCACAGACTTGAAAGCCCCTGCAGCTGAAGTCCCTTCTCACGCAGCTTAGCACGACAACAACATCCACTAGGGTTTCTCATTCGACTCCTCTCCTAAGATCAAAACTCGGAGAAAATACCTCTGCCCATCACTTGTGGGCCATGTACGCCCGCCTGCATTTCACCGGCATTTTAGCACCTAGCTGTAAGGCCTTTTCACTCCAACGAAGCAGGGCTAGTACTTGTCCCGTGAAACGTCCAAAGGACCCCGAAAACCGCTCATTGCAGTCAACGGCTCCTATTTGCGAACTTGGGCGCTGGCTACCGTTCTCCGGCAAGGACAACCCAATCGCCAGACCCTTTCCCGAGCTCGTCCACCCCTGCCGCGGGTCTGAACTTCTGGGGCCAAGGATACTTGGGAGAGACGGAGCGTAACAGAGGGCTACTCGAAAGACGTACACACATCTGCTTATAGGCACATTGCAGATTGTACTATAAACATTTTATCGACCATACATGATGAATACGAGCTATGATGTCTCGACGATGAGGGCGACTTATGAATAATGAGATTGATACCACTAAGTGCCACTGTGCTTTTGATGCAACATTGAGGTCTTGCCATCCGGCACAACATAGTCACAACCATACCTGATAGATAGCTGTCCGAAATGTGGGTAAATCCAAACCAACTCCCGCTCCAAAATACGTAGATCTCGCTTTTCCGTCGCAGGTGCACTGAGATGTTGCTGGCTCACACGAGTTTGGGAGTAAGACGCCGGACCATGAAGACCGACAGCTGGAAAGAGACAGCCAAAACCGAACGTCTCGTCACGAGGTCAATTTAAGAGTCAACGTCATCAGACTCGCGTACGCAGCCACCGAAATCGCCGTCAAAACGAACACGACATTCCCACTGGTGCGAAACTTCTTCCTATGCAGCCCATCGTCGCCAATCTCCGAGAAGAACTGCTTGTTCCCCTGCTGCCTCCTGAACCAGCCGGTGGCGAGGACGCCGGCGCCGTAGGCGGCGAACAGGGCGCCGATGCTGTAGAACTCGGCGGTGAAGATGCGCAGGACGACGAGGGCGAAGGAGAATTGCGACAGCGAGGTGCGGACGTAGGCGCCTTCGAAGGTGCGCTGCGCGGCGCGCACTTCGACCAGCTCGCCTGGCGTCAGGACCACGGAGCGGGCGCGGTGGTGGCGGAGTCGGTATCTATCCGCGGCGTGGGGCTGGATATTAGGTGTTAGTGATGGTTACATGTTTTGGGACTCGGGCACGCCTGGGCTGACTGACCTCGAACATCGTGGTTGTCTTTGATGCCACAAATATCGGTACGGAGTCGCATGGTCAGTTCCCCAAGTGATGGAGGTTTTGTGCGGGCTGCGCTGCATGGCTACAAGCGATATGCGGTGGTTCATGCGCTTTTGCGATCCGGAACCCTTTCCACCGAAGACCGAGTTTCTATCGACAACAGATGGACGTGAAGATGGAGAGATGATACGCTCCCCGATAGACCATTGTTGGTCATGGCGCGGATTTTTGACGCAAGTGAAGGTACACATACCTGATATAGAGACTGATTGACATGCTTTTACAAGCGTGGAGTCGTGCTGATGGTGTACTACCTCAGTTGCAAAGCACAACACTGCCCAGGACTGCTGGGTCATTCTGTACAACCAGGTCTATGATGTGAGTGTATTTTGCCCTTTGCCCCTCAAGTCTTCATTGCGTGCTTGGCTGAACCGTTCTAAGGTCACGAATTTCCTATCGAGTCATCCCGGGGGATCCAGGGTTATATTGAAACTCGCCGGGAAGGATGCCACCGAAGAGTACGATCCAGTCCATCCGCCTGGAACACTCGAAGAAAGCCTCAAGCCCGAATCAAAGCTGGGGAAGGTCGATCCCGCCTCGCGGGCCCAGTTGAAGAGATCGTCTAGCGAGGAGACATCAGATGAAAGCGTTGCGGAGCAACCACTAGATGCTCTCCTCAACCTCGAAGAGATCGAGGCTGTTGCGACGAAGAAGATCAGTAAAAAGGCATGGGCGTACTACTTCTCGGGTGGGGATGACCTTATATCAAAGCGTCTCAACAACGAGGCATATCGTTCAATACTGTTACGACCAAGGATATTCATTGATTGCGAGAAATGTGACCTCTCGACCTCTCTACTGGGAAATCCTGTTGGGGTCCCGTTCTACGTGTCACCGGCAGCAATGGCACGGCTGGCACACCCCACCGGTGAAGCCGGCATAGCCAAGGCATGTTCCAAGTTCGGGGCGCTGCAGATAATATCGAACAACGCCTCCATGACACCGGAGCAGATTGTCGCAGACGCCGTTCCCGGACAGGTCTTTGGCTGGCAGATCTATGTTCAAATCGATAGGAAGAAGAGCGAAGACATGCTCGTGAGGATCAACAAGCTTTCCGACAAGATCAAATTCGTCTGTTTGACCCTGGACGCGCCAGTGCCCGGGAAGCGGGAACATGACGAGAGATCTCAGCATATAGCAGCTAACCTACCGATAACATCTGCCGTCCAATCAGCTTCTGATGAGAAGTCAACTGGCGGCGGGATCGGCCAGCAACTGTTCTTCGGCACGTCCCCGAGTCTAACGTGGAAGAACACCCTGCCGTGGCTGGCTAAGCATACGTCTTTGCCCATTGTCCTGAAAGGGATTCAGACCCATGAGGATGCATATCTCGCCTCTCTCTACGCTCCGCAGGTAAAAGGCATCATCTTATCAAATCACGGCGGACGGGCGGCAGACACCGCGCCGCCTGCCGTACATACTCTGCTTGAGATCAGGAAGTACTGTCCCGAGGTGTTCGGCAAGGTCGAAGTGCTGGTCGACGGCGGCATCAAACGAGGCACCGACGTGGTCAAGGCCCTTTGTCTCGGGGCAAGAGGAGTCGGGATCGGCAGAGCTGCGCTGTGGGGGTTGGGTGCTGGAGGCCCGGAGGGCGTTGAGAGGACTCTCAAGAGTATGTTGAAGAACTCGAATGAGACGGTACATGACTGACCGCCGTCTTGCATAGTTCTTCAAGACGAAACACTTACTGCGATGCGACTGCTGGGAGTGGGCAGCGTGAATGATCTTGGACCGAAACATGTCAGTCCGCCTTTTGCAGGTTCCAGAAAATACGTGTCCGCTGACTCGCCGGTCTAGATCAATACCAGGGTAGTCGAGCAGCAGATCTATGATGGCCCGGTTGGGTTCGAGAAACTTAGCCTTTGGGTACAAGCGAAGTTATGAGGAGAAATTGATATCGATTCAGAACATATGTATAAAGTCAATTGTAGATATGGATCAGTTGTATATATAGATGGAATTCTTGAAATGCCATTAATGCTATATCGTTAATACCTCGTAGTCTATACCTGGTAATCCATAAATTATGACATCTACCTTACCCAGACCAGTCATTATTGCAGCCATCTATCTTCCAAGCCTGCCTAAATACAGCATTCAGGCATGTGCTTAGGCATGGGTTTAGCCACAGAATTAGGTTTGAGTTTAGGCGTCCGCTTAGGCAAGTCAGCTGTGACTTTAGGTGTGACTATAGGCACGGCTCCAAGTAGGACTTTAGGCATGACTTTCTGGGTGACTCAAGGTAGCTTTACAGGACTACCAGCGTCGATTATGGCTCGGGGATTTTGAGTTGGTGTCGGTGTGGGGTGCCCTATATTGAGCTATATTGAGGGGCTTTGTTTGGCGACACTAATATCGGACCGAAAACTTCTCCGGTTGAGGGCGTCCTCCAGCACCAGCTCTGTTGTGCTACCAAAACACGGTCCTTATCAATTCCAGGGAATAAGGGGTTTTGTCACCTGAGGAAGGACTCATCGAGGGGCAATCGTCCAACACTATATAGAGCTCCGTCGAAGGTCACCAACGGCACAATCGACGTTATAGTTACATCAGGTTCCTTTCTCAGTGTCCTGAGAAAGCTGATGGGCAGATTTGATTGTTGACGAACAGTGTCACAATAGCTTGCGTGCAGAGTATACCTCTTGGGGGTATTCGCGCTGTCTGCATTAACCCTCCACCGGTCAGCGGTCCGCTATCACAGAAACCCGGCACTCAGTGACCCCGGATCTTGGCTCCGGAGTTGGAAGGCACGTATCACTCGGCCAGTGTGGCCAGTGTGGCCAGTGTCGGCTTTTCAAGCTCTAGGTCTCGACACCAACATGGCTGCTTTCGAATATCCCATGTCCTGGGATGACCTCTCTACGCCCGCCGGTAATGAAGAGCCAAACTTCGCTTCCCGCAATGCAAAGCCCGCCTCTCCGTCGAGTACTACCTCCTCTGCCGGAACGAAACGGAAGCGAGCCACTGAACCCAAATTCTATGCTGTAAGGGTTGGCTATCATCCGGGTATCTATCAGAGCTGGTCCGATTGTCTGGCCGAAGTCACCGGTTTCAAGAACGCAACTTGTGAGTCTGGTCTGCCCGGCCACTGTTGTACTTGACTAATGTGAGGACTTGTTCGCAGTCAAGTCGTTCTCGACCCTTACTGATGCCGAATCCTTCCTGGCTGGTGGTAATCCGTCCCACATCCAAGGCGTGTCGTCTTCCCAGCCATACAAATTCTATGCCGTGCAAAGTGGTCGTGTACCGGGAGTTTACCTCGACTGGCCTTCGGCACAGAAGCAGATCGTCGGATGGACGAAGCCCAAGCACAAGTGTTTTGCTAGTAAGGCAGAAGCTGAGAAGTTCGTGCGGGACGGCCAGCGGACCACAGTGACTGCGAATGAAACAGCGCCTGGCGAGGCACCTACGACGCTGAAATTGGAAATGCCACCGTCTAAGAAGGAGAACAAACCTGTCGCCAAGAAGCAGAAAAGAAGCGAGCCGGGGATTGTGGCTTACGCTGAAGAGGATTTCGAGCCGGGCACGGGACCTCTGCCTCCAGGGGCGGAGGACGGGTTCGACCCGAATGTCATCCTCAATGGCGTTTCTGGGCAAGTCGAATATAAATCAGATCGGCAGAGAAAAGCGATGAAACTACAGGTGACCGGTCCATCCGAGTCGGGAATGCTACGGATCTATACAGATGGCAGTTCATTGAGCAATGGTGCCGCCGGGGCATGCGCGGGTGTCGGGGTGTTCTTCGGCCCGAGTGACGTCAGGTACGAAGCCTTCAAGGAGGTGAGAGTTCCCTCGCCAGGTACTGATTGAAGGGCGTGCAGAAACGTTTCCGAACCTTTACCAGGCTCACGACAGACCAATCAGCGCGCTGAGCTTACGGCGATGTTACGAGCTCTGGAAATTGCGCCTCGCAATCGGGACGTCACGATCATCACCGATAGCAAGTATTCGATCGATTGTGTCACAGTATGGTACATCAACTGGCGCAGGAACGGGTGGCAGACGTCGACCCGGAAGCCGGTCGAGAACAAGGACATCATCGAGAATGTCTTGTCCAAGATCGAGGAGCGCAACGCTTTGGGAGTCAAGACGCTCTTCGAATGGATCAAAGGCCATGCCAACCATGCTGGTAACGTCGAGGCTGATAGACTAGCACAGGATGGGGCAAGAAATGGCATCTTTTGACGTGGTTGTTGGTCTCTCGATCAGTGCGCTTTCGATATTCCGGGCTTTGCTGTCGTGGCAGTCTTACTTTATTTCCAACCAATGTGAGCTTCTTAGGACGCAACGTGGGGTTGTTAGTCTTTTATGATTCGTATTTGTTAGCTTCATCATGACTGGGCTTGCCAAAGCACTCATATAGTCATGCCTTTGAGGCTCCATATCCTTGAATGGGCACTCAAATGGACACTATCTATGACCGAAATCCATAATCCAGAGAGAGCAGAGCCGAATGGGTCAAAGAATGAAAGTGAGAGAGATAAGGTAGGCACCTTATACGGTACAGTACGGTGCCTTAAGAATAGGTAGAAATACCTAATGTACCTTAGAATACTCTAGGTATCGACCTTACCTCATTGGGGCCCAGCTCGGTGTGGTACTCACCTGAGGACGCCACTTGTAGGTGTGCGCTGTGTGACAGGGAGGTGATGCAGCACCGTCATCAGGGCAATCAGCACCCTAAATGAACGAGCGGGCCAATCAAAGTCTTGCGTGGAGAGGACGCAAGAATCTCAAGAGTCGCTGGCGCAGCAGCGCGAGGACAAGCCTGATGACACTCATGACGAAAACGGGACTCCACACATGCCGCATGTAGTAAGAGCCCACGGCGGTAGCCAACAGCGAGCTCCACTCGGCCCACTGCAAGACCTCGCTCTCCCACGCTCGAAGCGTCAACTGGTCTCGCAGGACCTTCTGCAAAGTCAAGCAGTTGACGGCGCTGTGGTTGAAACTCATACCGGTATGGGGCCGCATCAGGGTGAGTGCTTCCCCGACCAACAAGACCCGTCCATCCAGGAACGAAGCGCGTGAGGATGAGCGGTCTCGGATCGTCGAAACGAAGGGCAGGGTCGTTTGGTTGACTAGTTCGAGGAAGCAGGGCGTCATGACTTGCGCGGCGTAGGCTTTCTGCTTTTGCCATATCCCAGCGCGCATTTTGCCCATTGGTACTGTATTTCGATGGGTTTGGCCGTCTGTGTCGGTGAGGTTTTCGTCCAGGTCCTTGGAGCCGGCTGGGCAGTTGTCGTACCAGACATAGTTGATAAACCGTTTCCCCGCCTCGAGGGTGCCGTTTTCTCCGGGGATCGCGTAGCTGCTTGCGAGTAAACGGATGGGTTTGGAACCAGGTACGTCTCCGAGGGGAGCTTACCCGACAATGTATCCACGAGACATGGCAAAGACGTTGAATCTCGAGTCAAAGAGCTTCCTCGTGCGATCAGAGACGTCTTTCTCGGGCACCGTGCCCCGCCAGACGATGTATCCCGAGTATGGCTTTTCGGTGCGGTCGGGCATGAATGTTCGGCGGACGATGGAGTTCTGGCCGTCTGCAACGATGACGAGATCTGCATCGATCCTCCCACTTCCTCCGGCCTGAAGATCGTCAAACTCAACTGTCGCGAGGTTGTCGTTGGGGACAACGTTTGTTGCCCGCTTCCCTAGATCATAGATTGCTTTGCCGTCTGATTCAGGAAAGTCGATTGGCTTTGGACAATACTCGCTCTGGAGGCCGTCGAAATTCGCTCGCAGTCTGTAATAGAGAACATTCCAGCTGGTGAGGTTCAGAGGCAGATTGAGAAGGCGCTTGACGTTGGAATGCTTGTCGAGGAAGCTGAAGCCTGGGCATGAGAAAGAGTATGGCGCTGGGTAGAGGTCGTGCTCTTTGAAGAACTGGAGGCCCTGAGGTCCCGTCCCTATTCCGGCGGCGTGATCGGTGCGGGTCGAAGTGAGGTTCTGTTCGACCAAACGAACTTGATGTCCAAGTCGTTTCAACATGATACCGTGCATCAGACCAGCCAATGAGCCACCAATCTACTTGTAGTCAGCCTTAGCACAATCCAACGACTTGAGGGTACCACAGACAATAACAACATTCAGAGGCTTGGCCTCCTTGATTAACACCTCCCAGGGTGCAGAATGCATGGCGCTGGTAATAGCCTCTTGAAGAGGATCTGATCTCAAGCATCACAGGGTAAAGGCGCTGAGCATAGCTACCTACCTGGTATTGATGTACTAGATTGGCCCCCACACATGTTCCACACATGTTCCACACACATGTCCAGCTGAGGCTGATCCAGAGTGACTGATTTGATACTGGCTACTCAATTTGTGAAGCAGCGCTCACTTACCTAAGGTACATGAAAAGTGCAGTCACTCGGAGTCACCCTTCTTTGCACATCAATCAATCTGGATGTACAACAACACCTTACCTTAAAGTGGACAGATCTCTGTCTTCTTGTGATAAGATATGGTGATAAGATAAGATAAGGGTTGATTGATAAGGTTCAGGTACAAAGTACTTAGGCCAAAATTCCTGATCGGCCCGTCATCCATCTAGCTTGAACAGTAATAAGTCAATAATTAAGGTAGGGAATAATAATGACCTGGGATGTCTCCCACTTTGGCTTCACAATCCGTCAACCTCAATACAGCGCCTTATTTGATGCTACTCGCACCCTCCCACAGCTTACAACGAGTAGGAGACCACCTTACTCTTCGCATCACCACCTATCACCCAGCCTTGAGGTCACCGTGGCAGGCATCATTTTCTTCCCTGTATCTCACCCACAACTTCTCCATGGTTCAATAACACCCGTGGAAAATCTGTGTCTCTCAATGACTGTTGAAAGCGGCCTCCTTCTTGTCTCAGAGCCCGGTATTAGCTAATAAATTGGATCCCAACTACCCTGCTCTGCACGGAGTCCTTGAAGACACCCAGAATGCCCACTCTAGCAGTTACAAACTTTAACATCGTCTGTGCTACGCTTGGTGGCTTCATTACACTGTTCGGCTTAGTTTCCTATCTCTTCAAAGAGAAGTTTTACCTGTCCGAAGCTTGTATGTGCCACATCTCTCCGTCTATCGGAAATAAGCTTGCCGACAAATATTGACATACCTCCAGTGATATCGTTGCTAGCCGGCGTTGCCTTCTCTCCACATGCCGCGAACTTTGTGAAGCCTCTACAATACGCGAATGGATCCACCACAGACTTAGACACCATCACACTGTACTTTACTCGACTTGTCCTAGGCGTGCAGCTCGTGCTTGCAGGCGTACAGCTGCCCAGTAAATACCTGCTGCGGGAATGGAAAAGTCTCTCGCTCCTGCTCGGTCCAGGAATGACGGCCATGTGGCTCTGCAGCAGCCTGATAATCTGGGGTATGGTGCCGCACTTGCCCTTCCTCCATGCCTTGGCCGTAGGGGCATGCGTCACCCCGACCGATCCAGTGCTATCCAATTCCATAGTCAAGGGCAAATTCGCGGACAAGAACATCCCAAAAGACCTACAGAGGATCATCATCGCCGAGTCTGGCGCAAACGACGGCTTAGGATACCCTTTCCTTTTCCTGGCACTGTATCTGATCAAGTACATTGGAGAAGGAGGGGCAGGCCAGACTGGCGGAGCTAGGGTAGCGATGGGGCTTTGGTTCGGGGAAACATGGGGGTACACTATCCTCCTCAGTGTCATATACGGTGCCACGGTCGGTTGGATCGCGAAAGAGTTGCTGCACTGGGCGGAGGAGAAGAAATTTGTAGACAGGGAGAGCTTCCTGGTTTTTGCTATTACTTTAGCAGTACGTATTGCAGACTTCTCCTGGTGGCTTCAAGTATCGGATAAAACTAAAGGAGATGTATCTAGCTATTTATCGTCGGGACCTGTGGCATGATCGGAAGTGATGATGTTTTGGCTTGTTTCATCGCTGGGAATGTCTTCACGATTGAGTGAGTGCAGAGGAGTCACTTATTTGCCGAGCTCTGGATACTGATACGTCACACAGCGATTGGTTCCGACTGGAGACACTTGATGACTCCTTGCAGCCGACCATCGACATGCTTCTCAATCTGTCCGTCTTTATGTGGTTCGGCGCCGTATGCCCCTGGACTCTGTTCCTGCACAACGATGTTATTCCCATTTACCGCCTCATCTTTCTGGGGATTTTGGTCCTCTTGTTCCGTCGAGTACCGATTGTCTATGCAATGCACAGCAAGATCCAACAGATCGAGGAGCAGAGGCAAGCGCTATTTGTTGGATTTTTCGGTCCAATCGGCGTGAGCGCCGTCTTTTACCTCTACATCAGTGTGGAGTTCCTGCAAGAAATCACTGTGGACGGTGTGGAACGCAAAGATACTGCCAGGCTGATTGAAGTGATGACCGTGGTTATCTGGTTCCTGGCTATATGCAGTATAGTAAGGCTCATCTAACCCTGGCTCGATAATATGTCTGATTTCCAGATAGGTTGTACATGGTCTCAGCATCCCTTTGGGGAAGCTAGGGTTCTACCTACCGCGTACAATATCAAACGCCCTCGATTCTACCGGTCGCGATGAGCCGGAACCGTTTCATATCAGGGAACATCTGCACGATGAGGCACAACATATCCGCCAGGGACATCGCCAGAACCAGCCGCAGTTCGGACGAAGGACTGCCAACAACAGTCCTCCGAGACCGGTATTCCGCATCGGACGCTCGGTGATTGGCGAAAGGGGCTCCCAGGCCGGGACTCCGCACATCGTATCTCCTCGAGCAGCATCCCCAGCATCAACTCTGAGATCTCCGAACAACATCCCACTCGATGATATCGACCGTCCTCGACCCAAACAAGAGAATGGCGTTGCTGGCCATGATGCAAACGGATCTACCGTCAAGCGAAACCTGGCAAATGGTGGCATGGACAAGTCTGGTGGCTGAATCGATGCTAGAGAGCTCTCTTGTCGTCAACCGGAGCCAACAAGGGATTGTGTAAATTTGATGGTCATCTACCCCTATGTCGTTCGATCTTTCAATATTTGTTGGGAAAAGACTTCTTATCAAGCTCCTCATGGTGGACGGCGGAGATGCTTAAAGCATATAGCAGCACCGAGCTCCATATTGGCGAACAATATATGCCACAATTTAAATGCTAGCTACTGATATACATTGCGTGAAGCATATGCTGCAGAGTTCATGAACGCTACAAACAACCGATGTGAGGAAGGATGAGGATGAGACTGAGAATGAGAGTGAGTTTGAGAATAGAAGTAGTGATAAGAATCACAATAATAAAACAATACAACCCCATTCCAAGGAGGTTGTCATTATTAAGGACCTTGTCATCTATTAGAGCAGAGCTGGAGAGCAGCAAATGAGTGAACGTTAATAATAATTACCTTAGCAGCGGGTGTTTGTCCTTCCATCATCAATATTAATATTGCGTGGGTTCGGATAAACTTTTCCTTTCCGGGTTGCGTAGAGAGTAACTTACCTAAGGTACGTTCAATTTAGGTTTAGCGCACCGCAGCGCAGCGCCTCCACCTTTCTTCCAGTCGAACTCGAACTCGAACCTCTCCCGATATCAAGTGCACTGACCAGGAAGAGGAAGATTTACTACAACCAAAACATCCGGTGCCATTGATCCGCCACGCCCCAATAGCTACGAAGTCTGGAAGCCTGCGTCGGCCGCTGTGGAACGCGGGGCGACTCGTTTACCCCCCTTGGCTTGGCTCCTCACTTCATCGGCCATCTTCTCTACGGATATCTTACAGCGATTGCTTTGACCTGAGTAGATCAATGGCTTGTTGTTAGGAGGAAATTTGCTACTCAGCTGCGGGGGGTGGCCGAAGGACAGAGATCTGTGTTCTGGGCGAGCCGTTGACAAGTGTTTCTCGTGACGGTGTCGGTTGGGCCCAGCACAAACCACAATCGCTGCCGGTGGTTTGCGCTGCGGATCAAGTCTTAATCAAACATCAGTCGTCGTCTGCTTGGCGATGAAGCCCGATAATGAACTATTCCTTCCAACAATATCGACCGCGAGCCCACCGTTGATCCTGGACTCGGACATGGGGGAAGCCCTGCAGGACTCAAACCTCGAATTCTTCAACACGGCTCTGCCTCAAGATTCTCCGTCCAACGGGCAGCCTTTCGAAGACGGGTTTGTCACGTCGTTGCCGTCTTCCTACAGCCTTCAGCAGGACCAATACTCAGACTCGGCTTTACCATCTAAGCAATACCAAAAATCCCAGCACCTGCTGTCGAAAGTCGGCAAAGGCGATCAGATCCTTTCCACCCAGTTATTGGTCTCCCCAGGCACATCCTCGCAAGACTCCTCTTCCGATTCCTCGAGGCGGCACAAGCGTAAAACGTCATCGAACTCCTCTCAGTCAGCTGTGGCTACAGTAGACACAACAATGACAGGTGGGGAAGTTGGCAGTGGATGGAGTCCCGATGATCTGATGGTCGGTGGAGATGACCCAAGTTATGGCCTAGATAACACCGGGTTTCCATCCCTGGGCGGGCTCTCCGATCCCCTACTCATGGACGCCGACTACGAAATGAGTAATAGGACTATGGAAAACCACTTCGACTTTGACAGTGCTGCGAGTAGTCCGAGCCCGTTCGACGCAGCCGGATTGTCCACTTCCAATTCCATCGGCACTGTGAAGAACATGGACCTATCCTATCAGCGCACCCACAGGTCAGGCGACAAATTTGGGTACAGTGGAAGGATGCTCCCAGTAAGTGCTCTTGCTCTTTGTCTGGTTGACGAATAAGCACTGAACCAACTTTAGCGGTCACCGGTTCACGCATCGGAGGTCTTCGTACGAGGTTCTCGCGAAGCTTCACCTCTGTCGGCAATGGTCACGAGCCAGGAGTCATCCCCGTCAGCTCTGATGAATACGCATTCGCCGTCCTCAAGTTCTAGTGGAGATTTTGTGTCTGGGCCGACGCTGAGCTCAGGATCGCTCAACCCCACCTGGCCTTCCGCTTACGACTTCACGACCAACGGGCTTCCGTCTATGTTGCCTGCCTCGGGTCTAACTCCCTCTCCAGTCCTGAATGATCTTTCTCCTCCCTACTCGGTCACACCTTCACAACCCCAATTCAACCTAACGCCTAGGCTAACCGTTCACCCCACTCCCCTCAAATCGCGGGTAGAGACCCAGATCCCGATTAAGATGACTTTGTTTCCGATGCCTCCGGCCATCACCAAGCTTCATCTTCCAGCGCATACGATATCCAAGGCCAAACTGCTCTCCAAACCGCCTGTGGTACGATCCCCGGATACGCTGGAATTGCACACAATGCTCGTGTGTACAAGTGCTATGCAGGATTCCGTCAAGTTGCATCGAGCTTTTGTTCGCGCCGCAGCTTCTCAATCACAACCGAGAAAAGAAGCCCACAGACGACTATCTTCTGGTGATATGGCGAGCAACGATGAAGATAACGAGAACAAACCTCCCAACGGTGGCGAGGTTGTGATTTGCCCCGGGTGTATCACGAGGGAGCGGAAGAGAGCCGCCCGGAAGAAGCTCAAAAAGGTCGATGACGAGGAATCTTGGCTCAAGGATGAACATAAGAGAGTCATCGTGTTCAATACCCACGAACTCAAAGAATGGCAACCTCCAAGCAAGGACAGTGCTGCCGAGTCAGAAGGGGACGGCCCTCCACCTCCAGTGCCTGATGGTGCTATGCAGGTAGATGTGCCTATGCGGATTGCATGTTACTGCCGTCATCAGAATGAAAAGCTAGGGTTCCAGTACGTATCCAACACATTTTACTGACCTTGTACTATAATAATAAAATTTCGCCAACAGGGTTATCTTCACCATCAAAGATCACGAAGATCGGCTTGTCGCTCAAGCTATAACCACTTCCATCATGATTACAGATGATCACAAAACGCATGCCCCGCCTTCCACATCATCACACCATACATCAAACAGTGCTGAATGTGCACAAATCCCAGGCGTTGGAAGCTTCACCGCTGCGCGTGGCTTCAACATGGCAACAGCACCGTCCTTCGCAAGTCCTCCTTTCAGATTATCCCATTCTACGACGGACCTTCAAGGCTTACAGCACAATTTCTTTCCTCTTTACGCGCAGCCGCCGTTCAGCTCAGGACCATCGTCACAGGTCGTTTCCCAGAGCACCTCAGCAACCATGACGCCGCGAAACCTGTCACGACAGGCATCCCCATCTGGTCCGTCCGGTCCCTCCACCAAGAAGAGGAAGGCCAGTGGACCTAACAAAGTCCCAACGGGACTTGCAATGACCAAGCTTGAGACTCCGGAGAGCCAATCTATCCCGAGATTCATGATGGGTGCTCCAGCCAATGTTACCCCTCCTGCCAACGTTACACCTCCAGCGAACGTATCCTCTTACCCTCAGACTCTCGGTCCTGCTATAGTCCAAACCGAACGTCCGTATGCTGCCGCTTCTATACCCGCACCATTCAGCACTGGACCGCCTACTCCAAACAATATTGATCTTGGATACTTTACTCCGGCCCAGCGATCGCAGAGCATGGTAAATCTGCCGCTCCAGCAAATGTACTCCGCGCCGAGTTCAGCACATCCAAGTCGAGTGCCCAGTCCAAATTCTAGTGGACGTATCAATGCCAATCCTAACGCCACTGTCATGCACCAGTCGCAAGCTCAAATGGCTCAAGCTGTCGCTAACTCACTATACGGCGTTCCTCTTGCCCTAAACCCTCATCAACCACCAACTATCCATAAGCTGATACCCTGCGAAGGCCCAAGAGCTGGAGGTATCGAGGTCACATGTCTTGGCAGTGGGTTTTGTCAAGGCTTGGAAGTTATGTTTGGAGATTCGCGAGCCACCACTACCACCTACTGGGGAGACGCGTCACTTGTCTGCCTCCTTCCGCCTGCAGCGCAAGCTGGGTTTGTGCCGGTCACGTTCAGACATCAACGCGCCCAGCAGATGCATTTGCAGCAATACTCAGCGACGCTCGTCTCGAAGCAACAGATACAGTTCAAGTATCTTGACGACGACGAACAACAGCTACTCAAACTGGCCTTGAATATAGTAGGTCATAAGATGACCGGCAGGATGGAAGATGCTGGCGATGTGGCTCGGAGGATCGTGAGCTCTGGGCCAAACACTTGGGCGGCCAGTCCCACGCAGGGCAGTACTCAGCACCGGCAAGCTTCGGTTCTCGATGTGTCCACGCTGGCCCCCATAGACCTGGAAACATCGCTCCTGGCATGCCTTGATCTGATTGATCTGGATGAAAGCCCTTTTCCGCCTCGTTTCAACTTACGACGACCTACCGGCCACTCACTGTTGCACTACGCTGCTTCTCTTGGGCTTCATCGGTTTCTGGCTGGCTTGCTCGCTCGCGGTGCTAACCCGGATGTTCGGGATAAAGGGGGCTATAGCCCAATGCATTACGCCAGCTTACACGACCATCCGCATATTGTACGAAGACTGAGGCTCGCTGGCGGCGATTCGACCCTGCGAAGTCTTCGTGGATATACTCCTGCTGATCTTGCAGCGTCTCCGGAGGTTTTACAGGCAACCCGTAGTGTTGAATATCACTCTCGGTCGCGTAGCGTAGGAACCGACTCTTCCAAGAGCCGTGGAAGCAGTGTCACGTCGCTGAGATCGAGGCTGCGACAGCCATCTTTCACCTCCAGGTCATTCTTCCCTACTGGTAACTCTACCACGAGTAGCGATGATGAAGAGGGCGAGCACAGTGATGAGGATGACTCTGATGGGAATGCCGAGCAAGCGCAACCCAGACCTGCCGATTACTGGAGTCAGTCCAGACGGAATAGCCGTACAAGTGTCCAGCCTGGTCTGGCGACGCAGATTTTCGAACCGAACGCGGGCTTGCTGTCACCATCCGCGGCCACGGCAGCGTGGAGAGATCAGCTGAGTGCCCAAATCCAACATTTCCAACACAGTGTGCATTGGACCTTACCCAACTTGCCGATCCCAGCCCTTCCTCCAATGCCAAATCTCCCTTACTATCAGGCCTACCCAATGGTGCGTCGGATCAGTTCGCTAGTCCCACACAGAGGTGGATCGCGCCTGTCGGCGTCACCAGATGCGGTACAGGATGACAGCAAAGAAGGCGAGTATGGCTGGTGGGAGCTGTTGACGGGAGCGCCATCATCCCCGCCGGCCTACGAAGAAATCTACCCAGGACTTTCGACTAGCGATATCGACACGAAAATGATGTCCACGGTTCAGGCTGCGGCAGAGGCTTCGCTTGACCACAAGTGTGTTCAAGCTTTTGATGAGAATCAAGCCAGTGGGCTGTCGACCCGGAAGCTCGAGGACGAGGTCAAGACAAAATCTAGATCTACACCAAGCGAGCATCACGAGCAGCTCAGGATAGCACACGCAGAGAAAGTCAAGAGGATCCGGAGCGATCGAAACTTGTTCTTCATATGGGTCAGCCACCTTCCCCTTAACTGACCGGTTGAATTGAATGCTGACAAGGACCAGATTCCTCTCTTGGTCATTGTAGTGGTGGCAATGCTGAAGAATCGGGTCCCTCAGGTTTGGAACGCTGCGATGGATGGTATCTCGTACATACAGGACCGGTCTCAGGGTCGCTCGGTCGAGGGTCATTGAGGTTTTTACTTTGCTGTTTTAGTCTGACGTTGATAGGGTCTAGCATCGGGTTCTTAGCATCAGGCTTCTGGCGCTTGGAGTCCTGGTCGACATGTTACGGGTCTGCGCCTTTCATGTATGATGACTGGATGTAGCGTTTCCGGAAACGGGGTTTGTCCTGCTCTTCTCGAAAGCTGAATTTCAGCGACTTTTATTATATCTCGGGGGCTGTCTGTTTGACTTGGTACTTTGTTCCGTCGTTCAGAACGAGCTATTCCGAAGCGAGGCTCCGCTAGGCCAGAGATTGTTTTCCATTCACATGGTTTACGGACGGCCGTTTCTGACAGCAGCTTGTAGCTAGCACATGGGGACGACTACAGAAACCATCATCAGACGAGTAAATCAGTTTTAGCATTACGGTACAGCACGTTGTGAGAGCAAACTCTGTTGTGGCGGTCTCAACGGAACAGCTCTCACACAGGACCGTATTATACCAACGTATATTTAGGTATTCGTTGATATTCTGTTAGCCAGAAGTCGGCCATAACCCAGAAGTATGGGTATACACCATTACGGTGGTCGATCGTCAGCCCTATCGTCGATCTTCTAGCTTAGATGATAATGTAGGTCGCCTATTGTAAGAAGCGAACAACCCTCCCTTATAGAGGTAGGGAACATAACGATCCTGCCAGACATAAAGCAAGGCCCGGAGATGTGGTCAGGGTACGGGGAAGTTGAACGGCGACGATTTTATGGCATGTAAGCTGCTGCTGACTTACACGCCTTCGCACCACTTGGCTGCCCCAAGTCGCGATGGACAAACGATCAAGCTCCAAGGTTACTGGTACGTGGAGGCCTGGCAGCGACTAGGACATACGTGCTCTTCCGCTGACGCCGGGTCTCGATCTCTCGAACGTAGTTGAGTACCACGATCCATCCGGCGTCTTTCCGCTCCTTGCACCCAGCTTGATCTCACGACTACCCCTCCGTAATCTGCACTGGAATTCCCAGTCTCGCCCATTGCGATCGATCAACTCGTTGCATGTTGAACTCGTTCCCGACAGTGAGAGTTCGGATGCAATAACATCACGGGCAGATGCACCGTCTCTTCAGACCCAGAGTGATCCGACGACGACTGGGTCGCGTCCTGAAAGTAGCGGCAATGGCTCGACCAAACGAACCACTGCTGGAGCTGCGAAGGAGCGCAGACATCAGATACCTGGCCTGCGCCAGACTCCGTATCTGAAGATCTACCTTCTACGCTGCGATGACAGCGAAGCCTACAAAGCATCTTCAAGGAAGCTCCTTCGAGAATGGATCAAAGCTCACACTCGCCCGACACAAAGTACAGCTGCGGTTAATACGCAAGAGAATCACGATGCTTTCGAGTGGCTCATCATCCATGTAGTGATACCCGGCACCCCTGCCGCCGCCCAATCGCGTTGGTCGGGCGGGAGTGGGGGTGGGAGTACAGCGGATAAAGGAGCAGGTGGAGGAGCAAGGTTTCTCGGGAAAAGTTCGTCTACCATCTTCGAGAAGATCAGTGCGGATTTCAACGGAACTGGTAAGACAGCCAGGGACAGGACTGCACAGGTTCGCCTCCGGAAAGACGACCTGCCGTATACCGCGCAGATTCAGATGCCTGCCGAGACTACGTCTTACGATAACGATCAGGAAGAGAGGAGTGACCCTTGGGACGATGTCACGTTGAAGATGAAGGCTCTCATTCTTACATCATTTGATCTGCGAGTCACGCAGTACGAAGAGGACATCCGGGAGAAAGACTTGCAGAGAAACCTGCCGGGGTGGAATTTCTGCACGTTCTTTGTTCTGAAAGAGGGTCTTGCTAGAGGGTTTGAAAGTGTGGGACTCGTGGAAGATGCATTGACCGGATATGATGAACTAGCGCTTGGCCTGGACACCGTAGTCCGTGAGCAAACGGATGGGTCTGGAGACCACCAAGGGGCGACTTTTCTTGATCATACTGAAGCACTTCTCCAAGAGGCTCAGCTGGCTTTGGATACTGCCAAGGATGACGGTACCAACGTTGGAAAGAGATCGTCGGAAGGAGCAGAAGTAGACGTAGCGAGCGTCTTCAAGCGACGTCCTGAGAGCTGGCCGTTAGATGCTAATAAGAAGAAATATCGAGAACTGATACTGGCAAACAATATCTCTATTTTCGATTTTCAGTGCTACATCTTCGCAAGGCAGTTGTCCTTGTTGCTTCGATTGGGGCATGGACTATCGTTGTATCTGGGACCCCAGGAGAATTTGCGATCAGGAGACCCTTCCGATCAAACTGGGTCTGCGGGTCGCGGTCATTTGGAAAGCAGAGATTCCTTGCGTAAAGGAGATGATGCAGAGAACCTTTTTGCCTTAGCAGAAGTGTGCCGGCGGGCTTTGGAGTTCATCACTTCGGTTGCTCGTACAATGAGATCTGATATCCTGAAAGGTATAGAGCGTGACAGGAATGGCGCAGACCCTGGGGACATGCAACGCATTGGAGACCCTGAAGAGAATATCGTTCTGGTGGACAATATGGCGTCGTCCTGGGCGTTTGCGGTCTGTCAACAGCTCCTTCAAGAAACAGCGACCGGTTCCGTCGAGTCTCTACTGTCTCCTAGACGAGTTTCTAGATCAGTTGGCCCTGAAGATAATCAGCCCAGCAGCTTGAATGGACTCACCACAAGTAGCGGCATCGGGCCAGACAGTATAACGCATCCTGCCCGGAATAGCTCACTCCCAAACCCCTCTCCACAGTCTGTGGTTTTTGCCACTTTGGATTCTACCAACAGCAACACCTGTCCTTATGATGTGCCCAGGGACTCGAAGCAGGGTTCTCACAGGCCATCAGAGGTGATGAAGCCAGGGGCCGAGGGCTTAGTCTCCTCGAGAGCTGAACTCTATCTCCTTGCAAGACGTACTGCGAGCCATTTGGGCCAGAAGCGCGATTGGATTATCGACTATAATTTAGCAGGGTCACACACTGAATCCGATCTAGAGGACGTCTCCCTTGCCGAGGATGATACGAAGCAGCCACGCACTGGAAGTTCGACGCTGGCTTTCTTGACAGGACTAGGTATTCAATGTATGCCTTTACGGTTAGCCTTGGAAAGCAAACAAGCGTATTACACGTTATACGAGGTATTCCTCTTGATCCAGTACGCATGTATGTTGCTCACAATCAACACCAGTTCCTCACGCAAGAAAGCCTTGCACATTTCCAAGCGGCGCTTAAAACGAATTCAGTGCAGAAGTGTACTACAGACTTGGCCATATTGAAGCTGTACGTGTTTGATTTCGATCTGAATTGAAAGTCCACTCATCAGTTGTAGCCATCTTGGTGAATACGCCACTGCCGCTTCGTACTTCCATCGTATCGCTCCTTTCTACGCTGAAGGGAATTGGGACTCGCTAGAGGTCTTGATACTCACATTTTACGCTCGCTGTTTGAAGAAGTTGGATCGAAAAGACGACTATGTCCGTGTCATCCTCAAGATCCTTGGCAAGAACGCTGCGGAAGCTGTTGGTTCTCCTGACGCGGACGGTGCTCTGACTAGTTCTGGACAAGAGTCTTCCGGCACTGTGGTCTCTAGCAGCCCATCTTCTTCTTCTGTGACAAGCACGACAGAGTTTGCTACAGACATACTCTCATACGCCGCCGAGCTGCATCGTGAGATTTCCGTTCCTCTGAACAGATATATGCGCAACATCACAGTCAATCCGTACATTAGACATTACGATGATAAAGACGGCTTTCAACTGCAGCTATCTTTCCGGTGCATGTTGGGAGACAGACTCCCAATACAAAGTGCGAAAGTGAAGATTAGCAGTACCAGTGATGGATCGCTCCGTGAGATCTGGCTCGAGAGTGATGAGCCTCTGACCCTACGGCCTGGATTGATCAAGCTCTGGTTACATTCGAATGTAGGTTGAACGTTCTGGATGCGTCATTGGGGAATCAGCTAACATGCCCCAGGCCAACGTTTACGGAGTATATTCGGCTACGAAGATTCTACTGCGATGCCAGAAAATCAACTTTGTGCACGACATGCACCCCCAACAAGACAAGATGAGATCGTCGAGTGTTCAAGGAATGATAGCTTCTAACGAAACCCAAACATCGTCGCAAGTCTATTGTTATTCACGAGCAAGCGCCCTGGAGACCAAGCTCTCATTTTCCAAGCTCATCCACCTCGAACAGAGCAGATCAGTTGAGATAGCGATATGTAGTGGCTGGAACAATGTTGTCGAAGGCGAGCTCCGTATACGAGCTGCATCCGCAGGCCTTCGACTTCGAATCGCTGAGACAGTGTCTGTCGATGGCACAGTGGCTGTCCACGAGAATGCTCAGACCGGCTGCATCGAGTTCCGCAACCTTCCTCCAAGAACTTCAGCCACACTTCGAATACCTTATACCTGTGAAGGCGACCTCAACGAGCTTTCGTTGAAGATCGAGATTTCCTACAAAACCGAGAAAGGGCACTTCTTCTATGCGTCTAACCCGTCTGTATCCATTGCCTTACCGCTCGGGGTAAATGTGCAGGATAATTTCAAGGAGCATATGCTCATTTCCAAGTTCATTGTCAGCACGGTCACCTCGATTCCGCTTCGGATGATGGGCTCGAAACTTGAAGGTTCTTCGATATTCGACACGGAGCCTGCTAGCTCCCTGGTGGCAGGATTTGATATCCTGAGAAGGCAGCCCGCATCTTTGCTATATAAGATTACCAGAAAGGGCAACGCAGATGCAAATACTAATGGTGGGAAGAAAGCGCTGACTTCGTTGTCGCTTTCTATCGACTATGCTTGCATCGACGAAGAGATTATCCTTTCGGTGGAGGCAAGGTTCTTGGAGGCAATCAGGGAGAGCCCTCTCGAGCACCTTTCGTGTTTACTACTCCCCGCGCTACTTCGCAGCGTGCGATCCAAGCTCACAGTGACCGAATTGGAAAGGGCCACCTTAGTCCAAGAGGTTGATCTTGGCCCGTTCGAAGGAATGCTCTGGCCGCAAACGCTAATCTGGCTGCCTTCTGCTACGACGGAGCAGGCCTATCAGTGGCTTCGAAATTGGCACGAGGTATGTCTATACTAACTTAACACACAAACGTCGCGCTAAACAAAGTCACTCAGGCGAACAGGATCGTACGTCTAGTCGACAGCTTCGATCCGTCGACCGAACCTCTATCCAACAGGCGAATCATCATACCAGTTGAGATCCCTTCGGTATCCGTTGTCCACACAGTGAAGCTACGTATGGAGCCGGTGGACAACGACGGCCACTCATCTGTTGCATTGGCTGCGGTTGGTCAAATCATAGGAGCTAATCTAGAGATCAAGCATACGAGAAGATGGGACACCGCCAACGTCAGGGAGGCTCCGTCTCATAGCGAAGAGAAGCCGCTGCAATTCTCTTACGAGGTGCAAGCGAATCCCGACTCCTGGTTGGTGGCCGGACGACGGAAGGGTCATTTCCACGCAAAGGTATGTCAGGCCAACAAGCGAACACCTCACGAGAACGATCTAAAGTTCCATGGCAGGAAAACGAGACCCTAACATTCCCCCTCGCGTTGCTCCCCCAGCGAGCTGGATACCTCTTGTACCCCGCCGTGGAGATCCGCGCGCTTGGCCATCGCCCGGACCGCACCGATCAGCGCCCTTCAGCCGGTGGAGTCAAGCTCGAGTCCAGGCTTGGGGGCGAGGCGTCGTCGAGCGATGGCTCTCAGCTGCACTGCGAGACGGACTATCGCAACCATGCGGACGTGATGCTCGTCCTGCCCAACCTGAAAAGTAGCACCATCAGCCTCGATCCGGTCGGACCGGGTGGCAGTGCCTGGCTGGTCGAGTCGGAGAGACGAGTGGAAGCCACCATGTCGTAAGGTAGCTGACCTGGACGTGGAAACGTTGGGCGCTAGCATAACGGGGTTTTCCGATGTGGCTTGCGCACCAGATGTCAATCTCTACTGGTTGGAGAGTCGGAGCGAGCGACGCTACGAATACAGTGAGGACAGAGTAATGGCGCAGTGCGCTAACGTTACCCGTCCTAGTACATGACGCAAGTCGGACATCGCCAGACGCCAAAGCTATGATTTGCCCTGCAAGCAAAAGCTGAAGCTGGAGCTGGAGCAGAAGCAGAAGTGGCACGGTGGAGTGCAGCTGCGACTCGCCTGTCTTTACACACCATACCAACCACTCCTTCAATACTTGAGGTAAGGTACATGAAGGTAAGGCACTGGCAAGTACGACAGTACAGTAAGGTAAGGCAAGGTATTCTGTGGGCAAGGTGATTTTCAGGCACAAAATGAATATAAACACCTTACCTTAGGTAATCATGACATCAAGAGGTGACGGCGATCTGGAAACTTCCGGGCGGACGGGGGATGCCTGCGTCATTGCCTTATCGTAGCGAGGACCCTCGGGACTCGCTTGGGTACCTTACCTAACCGCTTTTGCCGATCTCTTCCCAACCATTGACGACCTTGGGGTTTTGTTGAGACGAACAATTCTCAATAATAATTCATTAGGTACTGTAACTTGTAATCCCACCACAAGTACTGCTCCCACTAAAATTATATGGCATCGGTACTTACCAATACCGTGCCCGTCATCTTACCGTACCTGTAGGGTTGGAGTCGTAACCAAGGCGGTCAGGGACGAAAGGCGGCCTGGACTGTTGGCAAGGTAAGACCCTAGTCTCAATTGAGAAACGCATTTCAGGTACAAGTAGGTTGCTGTACTTGGTAAAGAATAATCACACAATAATAATCGCCCCCAACGTCCTACTATCCTCCAGGCCTTCTTTGGGGCATTTCTACTTCTCACACAGGACCTACCTTAAGGATCTCTTACCACTCCTCTCGACACTCAATTGCATCATCTTCCCTGTGGCACGGTCTCAGGTATATACACCCACAAAGAACATTGTGTTTTGTAGCAATCTGCTCAGTTCCTGATTTGGTTTGCTCCGACTCAGCTCTTTGCCCCCACCGATCCGCCAAGTTAAGTCGTCGTCGTCACATATACCAACTCGACCACTTCACGTTCAGCTTCTGCGGCTGGCCACATTCTTCCAATTCACTTCGCACCTCCTCCCGGTATACCACTCCTTAGGTTACCGACCTATCACCTCTGTCCTCCACCATGTCAACCGCAGTAAAACCTCGCAATGGCGACTTGCGCCGCATCGCCGTCCAGGACTCTGCACCTTCTTCTTCGGCCAACTCCCTTTCGCCGTCACCCTTGGACACCCCCAGACAATCTCCCTCTTCCACGTCCTTATCATCTCTAGACTCGGATGTCCCCGTCGACCAGAAGAAAAGCTATGGAACGCTCTTGGATACGTACGGGAACGAGTTCGATATACCAGACTACACCATCAAGCAGATCCGTGACGCCATTCCGGCTCACTGCTTCGAGCGGTCAGGTGCCCGTGGTCTTGCGTATGTGGCCCGAGACGTGGCTTCGTTGGCCGCGACCTTTTACGTCTTCCACCACTTCGTGACTCCCGCGAACATATCGTCCACCCCGGTTCGGGCGGTGTTGTGGGGTCTTTACACTTTCGTGCAAGGACTGTTCGGAACGGGTCTGTGGGTGTTGGCACACGAGTGCGGCCACCAGTCCTTTTCGCTGTCCAAGACGTTGAACGACACGGTCGGCTGGATCTGCCATTCCGCTCTTCTGGTCCCTTACTTTTCGTGGAAGATCTCGCACGGGAAGCACCACAAGGGCACCGGTCATCTGGAACGTGACATGGTCTTCGTTCCCAAGTCTCGCGAAGAGTACGCGACACGCATGGGGTACTATGCTCACGAGCTGGCCGAGGTGATGGAGGAGACTCCGATCGCCACTGCTATCCATATGATTTCTCAGCAGCTCGCCGGCTGGCTGTTGTATCTGGCGATGAACGTCACCGGCCACAACCACCACGAGCGACAGGCTGAAGGACGTGGCAAGGGAAAGAGGAACGGCCTCGGTGGTGGCGTCAACCATTTCGATCCGTCGAGCCCGTTGTACGAGGCCAAGGATGGCAAGTTGATCCTGTTGAGCGATCTTGGACTTGCCATTACGGCTAGTATCTTGTTCCTGGTCGGTAAGAACTTCGGATGGGCGAATCTGGCCGTCTGGTACTTTATCCCCTACCTATGGGTGAACCACTGGCTCGGTAAGTCCTCGCGTTGAAGACGTGGTATCATGCGTCGACCGTCAAGCTGACCTGACTCAGTGGCCATTACATTTCTTCAACATACGGACCCGTCAATACCCCACTACGATTCAAGCACATGGACTTTTGCTCGTGGCGCGGCCACGACGATCGACCGGGAATTCGGCTTCATCGGCCGCCACCTGTTCCACGGGATCATCGAAACCCACGTCCTCCACCACTTTGTCTCGACCATTCCCTTCTACCGCGCCGACGAGGCCTCCGAGGCCATCAAGCCCGTCATGGGCAAACACTACCGCGCGGACGTGGAAGGTGGAGCGGTGGGATTCTTGAAGAGCTTGTGGAAGAGCGCCCGGATGTGCCACTGGGTCGAGGCGTCGGAAGGCGCGCAAGGCGAGGGCAAGGGGGTCTTGTTCTTCCGCAACAGGAACGGTCTGGGTGTGCCGCCGCTGAAGATGCAGTCCTCTTAATCCGAAACGGTCGATGCGAGATGGAACCCAAGAACTTCCGGGTCCATCAAGTGCGAAAATTGCATCAAGATATTTCGAGGCCAGTGCCAATTCCACGACCTTTTCATGCTCGTTCGGCGTTTGGAGACTGTGGGCGGAGATCAGTTCATGGTTTGCATTCGCTATTCGTCCCTCTCCACACCGACAGGACTCGAAGGTCCAAACCACGCGAGTGCGAAGATCAAAAAGTCAAGCTCGTTTGTCCGTCGTCTGCTCTTTGGCGTCATAGAACCCAACACGATAGATATGCCCCTGCCCCGGGCTTAGAGTGGCGTGCATGATGGAGAGAAGACCGTTTATTGCTGTGCTCTTCTTTTAGGGCGCTTAGATGAGCTCAATAGATTCTGATGCCTTTACTACCAGTTCCTTGAGTGCTTATTATTCCGAGAAGACGGACAAAAATGTGACCCGTATGACAGACAGACACCGGATCCTGCGGAGTGACTGCGCCGCCCCGTGGTGGGGTATACATACCATGCGCAGGATCAGCCCTGTCATCTACCCGAGGTACCTACAGTATCCACGGCACCGCCTCTACCTCAAAGGTACCTTACCTTACCTCACTGAAGCATCCCGCTGTAACAGTCAGTAGGTAGGTACCTGGTAAACTACCATAAAGTCAACTCTCTCCGCGCGAATCACCAAGGTATGTGAAGGAACCGAGCCGTCTGACTTTCCCCTCAAACCAACGAACCTCTCTACCCCCCCCTTCCCCCATCTCCATGTATCGAGTACGTGCTCGCCTCCGAAGTCATGCGCATCCTACCCACACTCCTGGGGAAAAGAATGAGAGGGGGTGGCTTTCCACCGGCACGGCGCGGTAGCCGTCCGTGTACAGATGAAAGGCGCGGCGATGAGATGGTCTGGGGTGTGGGAGACGTGGTGGGTTAGAAAATTTGGGAAAGCGGGGGTTGAGAGGGGGGGTGGGGACGTTTCGGTCGGGCTTGTCGATGTCGAGCGGGTATTTGGTAAAGACTGTACCTCCGAAGTAGATGAATGGACGCAGGAGGAAAGTAGGTAGGTATTCATCAGTCAGTCATGTCGCTCAACTCAGGGATGGATTTCTTCAGCTTGTACAGTACACCTGTAGCTTCGTTCAGTGGGTAGGAGTCTACCTTACCGGAAGCTACAGTTTCCAGGAAACGCTATAATAACAGTTTCGGTCACAGCAGCAAGTCTATCTATGTTTTCAAGGCAGATTAAGTGCTGAGCATCATTTTCAGCATTGTGTTAGTCTATGTTTTTGAGGTAGAAACACATCTCAAGTCGCTGCTGCCATTGAAATGCTATAATAACGGTTTCCTGGAACCAGCAACTTCCCTAAGGTAGAGCATGAATGACGAACTAAATCGATTGGCGGCATCGATTCTCATTCGAAGTCTTGGTTAGGTAGATCAGGTACCCACCAAACAGGTCAGATTGAGAAATAAATGCCTTGGCCAGCAATATAGCAGTGCGTGCCACCGTTTTGATCCTCCCACCTGGTCCTGGACGGACCGAAGAGGTGAGCCGAGTCTTCTCCACCGCTACTCTAGTGTTCCTTCTGGCGGGGACGTTAGGTAGGGCACTCGTATCGATGACGACTCCGCGATCAAGGAAATCCTGCCATGTGAAGCTAGCTAGCCACGAGGTGTTTGAGGTCAACACCTTTGCAACTCTTCACGTTCCCGCATGGACCTAGCAAATTCACCCATCTTGGCCACGCCCCCGCAGAGACGTGTGCGAAGGGTAGATCTGTGTCAACAACAATTTTGTTTGCTGTCTTATTAGTGTGCATACTGGCGGGGCCCCACCGGGGGTGCACTGCTGCCCCGTGCATGGCTGTTAGCGCTGACTTGGCATACATGTAGGTTGTGCAGGCGTACGAGTTGCTGTTGTGTGCCAGCAGTGCCGATGTCGTGGAGTGACTGACATGTTTGCCGTCCCGTTCAATTGCTCACAGAATAGTGTGTTGGTCATGGCCATGCAGACAATGCTCTTGGGATGGCGCTACTCAGGGCCGCAGGCTGCAGCAGCAAGGCCTGCATAGGTGGCTAATTGCGTTGCTCAGGGGCAAAAGGTGGAAGATGTTGTATCGACAGAGCCAGGAGAGGCAGGGGATGTAATGAAACTTTGAATCATGAATATCTCTTATTGCAAGTTTGTAGGAAGGAACACTCAAGTCTTTCACCTGTAGTGAGGTTGGGCATGAACTCGCCGGGCCCAATCGCAAGCTGTAAACTCTCAAGAGATGCTCAATGAGATTCTGCAGCGCTTGTTGGGCACTCTGCAGCAGATCACCAGAGATGACGGTACTGGGCCTGTCGCTGTTTAAACTACGGCAGCGAAATGTGGTTTGCCCCCAGGTACTGTCCCACGGTACTGACATTGTAGGTTATTGTCGAGCTCGGCTCCTTGAGAGGGGATCCCGTTTCAGACACACCGGTCGGTTGTTCAGGAGACATACAAAAACCTAAACCGCTTGTCGCGTACTATGAGGGCTAGCCATCTGACTCCAAGTAGGGTATGTTCCCGCCATGATGGCCCTTTTCAGTAGGCACTGCAGGCCCGTTTGGTAGGCATCGCAGGCTATTGACCTCTAGTATACTGCACACACGTTGGAGCTTCCCGTCCGACTCCCCGAATGCGAAACGATTCAGGCTTGAGGGGAATGGGGTCGTGCTTCTCAATGCATCCCATTTCCTAATCGGTGCCGAAGGACAGATTTCGGTAGTTAGGCGGGAGTTTCCATCCCTGTTGTGCTCCAAGGCAGCCTAGTCTCCCACCACAGTACATACTGTAGGGTACCTAGGTACTCAGGAGCCTTGACCAATGTGTCCACCACGTTCCGGAACTGGAGATAGGGAATCCGTAACCGCACGTAGTCCGGATCAGGTAAGACTGATGAATCCGCGTCGAAACCGCCTGGACGGTTCAAGGCCGATATCTCCACCGCCAGGCACTAGCTGATGGAGCGCCAACACAGAGACGGAGCCACGTCTGAGGCGGACGTGTTTGGTCACTCTTTTCTAGGGACGGCATGTTTTCTGCCGGCTTACCACGCAGGTCGCCCTTCGAGACGGCCATCCAGTACAACCAAAACAATCTCTCATTTTCTAGCCTTCACCACAGACAACCATGGCCGGGGGATATGACAACGACCAGCCTCATGGCTTCTCCAAGCGCATCGAGGAGGTGGCCATTGTTGGGGTACGTCGAGGTTCCACGCCACCGCCTGTACGTCAAAGCAGCCACCTCTGACTGGGTGACAGGCCAGCGGCCGGGTGAGATGTACATAGCAGAGCACTTGCTCACGACCGGCAAGCACAGCGTGACGGCCATCGCACGCCCCAGCAGTACCAGCAAGCTGTCCAAAGGTGTCCAAGTTGTCCGCGTCGACTACAGCGGCGACGAGGACGCGGCACTGGTGGATGCGCTCCGAGGACACGAGGTCCTCATCATCACCATATCAGTGGCGGCTCGGAACGACACCATCAGCAAGTTCGTCCGCGCGGCCGCCAAGGCCGGCGTGCCGTATGTCCTGCCCAACTGGTTCGGCCACGATGCCACCAATGACACGCTGTGCAACGACAACTTGCTTTGCCACAACCGCGACAGCATCGGCGCCGAAATCGAAAGCCTCGTCATCTGCTCGTACCTGCTGCTGGTCTGCAAATTCTGGTACGGGTTTAGCCTGGGCGGCGGACTGGATCGCTACGGCTTCGATTTCAAGAAGCGCTCCTTCGTCTTGTTCGACGACGACAACGTGGCTATCAACACCAGCACCTGGCCTCAGTGCGGCCGAGCCATCGCTAATCTGCTGAGTCTGAAGGAGCTCCCGGACCACGAGACGGACGGGTCGCCCACACTGTTGCAGTTCCGCAATGGCTCCATCTACATGTCGAGCTTCCGACTAAGCCAGCATGACATGTTTGAGAGCGTCAAGCGCGTGACGGGCACCACCGATCCCGATTGGACCATCACTCACGAGTCCGCCGAACAGCGCTGGGCGGATGGCCAGGCGGCCTTGCAGCAGGGCAACATGAAGGCTTTTCCGAAGTTGCTTTACAGCCGCATGTTCTTCCCCAACGGCGACGGCGACTACCAGTCCAACCCGGGCCTCCATAACGACCTTCTCGGCCTGACCGTCGAGGAGTTGGACGAGTCCACGGCCATCGGCGTCCCCATGGGAGAGAACGGCGAGGTAGCACAGTCACACTAAGGGAGGAGTGATGCTGAACTTGCGATATTGCGATACAGACCGGCCAAGTCTTGGGGAGGAATAGAGCTCGAAGGACTCCCCGAGTCCGTAGTAGAACATCAACATGTATCTTGTCCCGGCCTTTTTTGTCTCTTCTATTTTTTCTCGCGTAGCATCTTAGAGAATCCTGCTTGTCCTATGGTGATGATTTTGACTTGATATGCAGCTGCACACAGTATCGCAAGTGCCAAGCTAGGCTAACTGAAAGCCTCGCAGCCAGGCCTCGGTGTAAGAACAGGATGATAGGAGCCTTTGTGCTGGGTACTCCTTACTCATCCTGTGGATTGGACTGAAACAGGGTTGGTTCTGACGAAGCTTCACAACCATGTAGATTGATTTGGCTAGAGTTGATTCGGAATGAGACGCTTGGTGGCAAGTGCCCCGAGGCATCAGGAACACCGACACGGATCCGCTCAACGGAAACACTATATTCCGGGTAATTCACCGGTGCGAAAAGAAGCAGTATCTCAAACGTGCGCCCATCCCTTCCACGTCAACACCTGCATCTCGTTGATGAGGCATCCCACACCTGGCTCAAACTCCCCCGGGTTGGCCGCCTCCCACCTCCGCACCCTCCGGGCTATCCGCCAAGCCTGCGGCCAGGTCCACGTCCCCCAGCGCCGGAACCGGTTCGTCCACACCCCCCGGATCCGCTCGCCCAGCGGCGGCCAGAGGGAGGGGGAGGAGGAGGAGGATGGATGAGCGGGGTGAACGGCTTCGTACGCGGCAGTATTGTAGCCGACGCGCACGTCGGGATTCAGCCAGATGCCGCGCGAGGCCGTCAGCTGATTGTCGGCGTGAATGAGGCAGCATTCGGAGGCTTCGAGGTGGTGGGCGGCTAGCGAATCCGGGACGCCACGGAAGCGGAGAATGGGTTCGTCGCTGCTACCGTAGAAGGGTCGGGCATCGAAGACGGCTGGCAGTTACGTACTGTCAGTCCGAATGGGACTCGTAGAGGGGGAAGTCCGGGAGGCTCCTTACCCATGCCGTTCCAACAGCTATGCACGGGCACGGGTTTGTGCGTCATGATGGCTTTGCGGGACGCCCGCGACCTGAAGTAGGGATAAGTGAGGGTGACGGGTTCGTGGCCGTCGGAGTCGCGCAGGGCGAAAGTGTCGTAGTATCGCGGGGGCTTGGAGAAGTCGAGTGAACACGCGGCTGCGTAGTCTCCGTCGCGAGTTCGTAGGAGATTCGTGACGTCTTCGGTCTAGATTTCGCCCATTGAGTTTACAGGTCAGGGCGACCGAGTCCGGAAAAGGGACGGTACCGTAAAGACAACATCATTTAAAAACAGCACCTTATCGAACTTGACACCATTCAGCGCCATCTCCGCCAACGGCTTCAACGACCGATTTCGCCGCTCCGACAGGTACGGTATGCGCCTCAATTCTCTCTTTCCCCTCAGCGTATCAATCCAGCCCGTCGGCCCAGGCGGTTTCGCCAAATCGTCCGCGTGCGTCGTCTCATCCAGTACAATTTTCCTCTGAACGCCCAGCTCCTCTAACTCCTGATCCAGCAATCGCAGAGCCCCCTTCGAGTCGTCCATGCTTCCGCTTTCGTACACAGAGACGTAGATGTTGTTCGGCCCGATGTGCTTGGCTAGATCCACGACGGCGTCGTTCCAGTGGCTTCGAAGCATGATCTCGGTGTTCCAGTGCGTGCTGGCAATGAAGAGCTTTTCTCCCGGTTTGGCGCCCTTCGACGAGGTATGTGGTGGAAGCGTTGATACGGTCCATGACAGACTCAGGAGGTCGAGGAGGAACAGAGTGGTGAGGGCGAGAAGCGTGGTCCGAGCAAGTCGTGAGCGGGAGCGGGAGCGGGAGCGGAGGCTGGACCAGCGCCGTAGGGAGAAGGGTGGCATTTCTGGCCATGAAGTTGGAAGGGGCTGTTCAAGGGTCGTGAATGTTTCGTAGGTATGGAAGGAAGTGAGGGAATGTTCGCTACCTCGACGGTCACCTACCTTACCTTACCTACAGCACAAGGTAGTCTGAACATAGGTAGGCAAGGTAGGATCCGCTGACATTGAGGCCAAGGCTGAGTAAGACCAGATACACATTCAGACTGTTTGGCAGCTCAAGCTGATAGAGATGTATGAAGTGCAATGTACCCCGACCTCATGGGGGGCCGCTTTAGCGAGTGTGCTATGTACTTCCTCTTCCTCACGCTTCACGCTCAGGCTCACGGGCGTACAAGTATCTTTCTCGCATAGCAGACGGTCGTATCTGCGTGCACACATTGAGGAGATGCTATGAGGAGGATCGGGTGGTTGCACGAATGCCCTAAAAGCAGGACTCAGCTACCTAAGGTAAATCTCCCCATGAAAATAAGCCCCACAAGTTCACAACAAATGGTGCTGAGCTAGGCGATATGATTTTCTCTCTAATTATCCTCTCAGACATCACATCTCCGGAAATCTTCGATAAGATACTCGACAATGTGACACATGGATGCATACAACACATCGCAATGCTCCGTCTCGGGGCTTTGCTACGCATCTTACCTCTCCCAAAAAAATCTGTGGCAACTGATGCACAAGCCCTTCCCTTCGATATGGCGGTTGGCCATAGCGCAATTCAACTTGAGTCTGAGGTTCTTTCATGCGAGAAGGCCACCCCACTCGGGGAATCAGGCATCGGAGACCAGCAAATTTGTTCGCCCAATGACACCTCGTGTCGAGTTGCACAGCTGGAAGGAGAAGAATTTTGCGAACAAAGGTCTTACACAATTGAAGATTGCTATCAAGCGCTGCTAAGGTATCGATCTTCAAGAATCGGTGACCACGGAACGGAAAGCCTTCCAATAGAACGAAGTGGTGGTTATGCTCCAGCCACGCTGAAAGCTACTCTCGTCGAGGATAATCAAGAAGTTGGCAAGACACCCGAAGCTTAAGGGCCTCGAATACCTAAATACTAACCTTCACAGGCGAGAAACCAATGCCAGATCATGGTTTGAAGGCTCGCAGTGTCGCCTGCGAGCGGATCTGCTCTGGCGATGATCTACGTACGTCTGAACCGTATCCCCCACGTCCTCAAACCAGGGACTTCTTCACAAGTCACGGATCCACGTTGACCCAACACAGAGACTTCATTGATTTCCGATGCGATCGCAGAAGCCGGACGATCCTGGGCAGGCGGCAGCCGCGTATACTCCAGGCCCATGACTATTCGAGTATCGAAGGGAAGCCACTTACCGTGTGGAAGTGTATCAACCATTGGTATACTCCCACTGAGTCCCGACGAACGCCTATGAAAAGTATATAAAAAAAAAAATTTGCTGTCCACCTGGAACCTTGTAGCAGCGGATGCGTATAACAGGAAACGGCGGATATCCCTGGATTAGCTGGAGCAACGTCACTCCCGCGAACATGCTCCTCCGAGGGACCAAAGACAGCCGCGATGGTCACCGGTGCGCGCCTGCCAACAGCTACGCTTATACTTCAAAGGGTCTCGCGGCGAATTCGTCCGTCGTCATCCTACCGAGTTACAGCGCCGTCTCCACCTTCACTACCTGATTCTAGAGAGTGTGTGGAGAGCTCCAACCGTTGGGACAGTTTGTCCAAAACAGCCGTCCTCGCCTGAATTTGGAAAGGCCGAGGTCTCTTCACAATACGGGTGCAGAACTTGGGACGGCGGCGATCTTCTAGCAGCGACTGCGTCTCGTGGCCAAATAGGACCGTCATAGAACCGGCTATCGAAGTGGCGTCCGTCCATCAGCAGGTTGAGCGAGACTTCTTCTTAGGCTAAGCCCACTGCTCGACTATGGGTCTTCGCCACAAGCTCGGACGTACGCATACGTGTGAGCTAGACGGGGACACGTCCGTGTAACGCAATGAGGATTTGAAGACTATGATGGGGCAATGAATGGCTACCTTGATCACACATGCTCGAGAGGGCTACCCGAACGATCTTATGAATGTAGGTCAAGCTATGCTCATGTGTCTTCCGCATAAGATGTACGGATGTCATAGTAATAATTTGATATACTTGTTAAAGCGGAGCACACCTTGACAACTGCATAGATACCTTAGGTTGTGATAGACTACCTACTACCATAACCACCACCCTTGTTCGCGTAACTTAACCCTAGAAGGTAAATTATCTTAAGTAAGCAGGGAGCTACACCATGGTGAGGTACTTTGTACCTGGTAGGGTAAGGTAAGGTAAGGTAAGGTAAGGTACAGAGTACTATGTAGCAGAAGCTTACTGTCAGCCACCCCAACGGCCCGAGAAGCTTCGGTTTCATCGGCGTTCGATTTTTCAACGTGGCCAGGAGCTTGCGGCTCGCGCCACTTCTTTCCAATAGTCCTTCACAGAACTTTTGGACGCATACAGTTCAAATATAGTCCTATGCCTCTGCTCAGTGATTCAGTCACGGCGTCCACGAGCTCGACAGCTCGCTTCCCAGCAACGCGCAAACAAAGTCAACACTCGATATTCGCAAAAGCAGCTATCATGAATGTGGCAACGCCGTCTATTGACGCTGTGCAGGCAACAGAGAGACATGATATCGCCAAGTCGACCCTAGCACCTCCGCCAAAGACGACGAGTGGCAGGATGAGCGAAGGAGACGGAGGATACGGGTCAGAATATAAGGCTGGCTCCCTGGCGGTTGCTTTGCGCGGAGGAGCATCGAGGGACGGGGTCGGCCATGCATTGTCTGACACGCCCGCCACCACCGCACCCAACAGTCCCAAAATGTGAGTACCTACTTCAGGACAATGTCGACTTCACAATACTAACACCGCGTGCAGCCCGCCGCTACAACAGACCTCTGGCTCATCCACTCCATCGTCTCGGAGCCGTCCAACCACGCTCGATATTCCTGGCTTGACCCGATCGAAAGTGTCCCCTGATGGACGAATCGCGCAGCGAGATGTGGGGTCCAAACTGGTCATCGTGATGGTTGGCCTCCCGGCTCGAGGCAAGAGCTATGTGACGAAGAAGATCGCGCGATACTTGAACTGGCAGCAGCATGATACCAGGATCTTCAACGTCGGGGAGCGGAGGCGAGTAGCTGCCGGAGGACCGGGGCGAATACCACAACCGAACCCGCAGCCAACAGGAAGACGTCTTGATATTGTGTCACGAACAAGCATTAGTACCGGCGCACCTACTGGGATCATCACGCAAAAAGACTTACTGGATCCGCCGACCATCGCTGCGAAAATACTAATAAATGACCATTCAGAGACTGCGGATGAGAATTTTTCTCAGCCTACTGCCGATGCTTCCGCTCATCGATCCAACGGTGAACCTGCGGACAAACAGGGTCCGGAGGAGAGCGATGGCGTCTTGGTCGAGCCAGAACCTGAAGATATCGTGAAGACCTCCAGCCATGAGGGGCTACCCGGTGTGGAAGCGATGGAACAGTCGGCAAGCTTCTTTGATCCGCAGAATGTGAGAGCTGCGCAGATAAGGGAACAAGTAGCAATGTCAACGCTTGATGAGCTGCTTGACTTTGTCCTGGACCAGGGGGGTTCCGTCGGCATCCTTGATGCGACGAACAGCACTTTGGAGAGGCGGAAACTCGTCATGAAGAAGGTGCGGCAGCGTGCGGGGCCGGAGTTGGGCGTCCTCTTCCTTGAGAGTCTCTGCGTGGATTCGAATGTAGGTGCTTCTGGGCTACTACCGCAGCACTTTCGTTGCTAAGTTTATATGCAGCTTCTCGAATCCAACATGCGACTTAAATTATCAGGACCAGATTACAAAGATCAGAATCCAGTCACGGCTCTAGCTGACTTCAAGAAACGGGTGGCGCTGTATGAAAAGAGCTATGTTTCTCTCGGCGAGTACGAGGAGAGGCACGATATGCCGTACATTCAAGTAGGCCTCGTGTTGCACGCCTTCTGAGTCATTGCGCTCGTACGCTGACATTGTCTAGATGGTCGATGTCGGTCGCAAGGTCGTTTCACATCAGATCCGAGGCTTCCTTTCGGCACAGACTGTTTACTACCTACTGAACTTCAATCTCTCGCCGAGACAGATCTGGATCACGAGACATGGCGAGTCGATGGACAACGTGAATGGTAAGATTGGGGGAGACTCGGATCTGAGCGAAAACGGACATCATTACGCCAAGGCCCTGACAAGGTTCATCAACCACGAACGAAAGGAATGGGACGTCCGCCAGCAAGCCAAGGCCCTATCCACACACTTCCCGCCTCGCCCTGGAGATACCACACCCCCGAACCCCGAGTACTCCAGCCACGGCGAAAACCAGAACGGACCCTCGCAGAAAAGCTTCTGTGTCTGGACGTCGATGCTGAAGCGGAGCATCCAGACGGCGCAGTATTTCGACGAGGAGGACTTCGACATCAAGCAGATGAAGATGCTGGACGAGCTCAACGCCGGCACCATGGAGGGGCTGACGTACGATGAGATTCGAGACCGATACAGCGACGAGTACGCCCTTCGCAAGCAGGACAAGATGCACTATCGCTACCCTGGCGCCGGTGGCGAGGGCTACCTGGATATCATCAACCGTCTGCGGGCAGTCATTGTCGAAGTCGAGCGCATGACGGATCACGTACTGCTCATCGGCCATCGTTCTGTGGCGCGTGTGCTACTCGCTTACTTCAAGGGTCTCAAGCGGGAGGATGTGGCCGATCTAGATGTTCCTCTGGGGATGTTGTACATGCTCGAACCAGTAAGTTTAGATGGATTGGCCCCCCTCCCGTCAACCAGCGCTGACGACGCCTCTTCAGAAACCGTATGGTGTTGAATTCAAGGCATATCGTTACAATGCCCAGAGTGACTGGTTCGACTGCATCCCCGGTTACGAACTGCGGCGCTCGAACTAAGTACCCTCTCATCTGACCCCACCAGTTTCCTGTCGGACTCAGTTCAAAATGAGGAGGGTGATATGGCCGGCCTATTATTGATTCACAATCATGAAAAACCGGGAGTGCTCTAATATTGGCTTGGTCTAGCGGCGCAACGCTACTCTGGTGGCCTTGGTGGTCGATGACTGAGAACGATTGGATGATTGCTCCACGGATAGTATCTAATAATTGGCGTTGCTTTGCTTGGTCGTCTGTCTTTTCTACCTCTGTTTCTCTGTATTATCATGGCGTCCAGGACAACTCCCGGCGAAGGAAGGTGTCGAAGGCGAAGATGGATACTATGAGCTCATGGCACAGCAACGGGCGTCTGGACAGTCAGATTACTTGCTTCTTGGGCTGTTATCGGATGGGCATAGGCCAGAATGTATTATTACCTTATGTTAACTTGACTATGTCGAAAGCTCTTCTCTCTGGACCCGGATGCTCTTGGCAAGGGGAACCTTATCAATAATCAATTAAGATTGCTTGATATACAATTCACATCGTTCCAACAACGAACATTGCGCACTTTACAGCATCGAATTCTTGAGAACACATCCGAACGCTCGACCATGTTACGCTCCTAGAAATGTCGCATCTACGTACTCCGTACAAGTAGGTTGGCAAAGGATTCTCGGACTTAAGCATGCGCCGCAGATTCAACCTTACGCCATGCATAGTTGCAGCACCTCGAGCTCTATCGACTTCGATAATCCAAGTATTACCCGGTCAAGATATTCGCTAGAGAAAGAGACCACTAGCCTGAATATTTTCCGGGAAGCCTCGGATTCTCAGAATATGCTGGCTGTCTATCTTACTTGCTCAACTCTTGTACTTCGAGACTTGGATCGTGCGTATCTCTGTAAGTCTTTGAGTTATGGATGTGCTATAGAGTATCCATGCTGGTTCCAACGATTCTGGGAGAAACTTCGGTGGTGGAGGTTGGCCTCGCGCTGTAGACGTAGAGGGACCTGGGAGGTCGGCGCGATAGTGAAAATCCTTCACGCGGATGCGGATTTTGGCTGCTCTGATGGACGGAACTTGTCCGTTTTCATCGTGGACTGCGTTGGCGGTTGGCTCAATCTTTCCCTCGGACCCGAATTCCTGGCGGGACATTTCTGCGACTCCCAGGCGTTTGTTGTGTTTGTGTAATTTCATATATCCGAAATCCATGGGTCCTATCTTTCTGAAGCTAATTTCAGGTGCTCGTATCCCTTGCCGGTCCACTGCCCTTGATGTCTCATATCCTTCAGTAGATACTCGACTCAGCATATGCATTATTGTTGGTTGACGTAGCGGTCAACAGACCAAATTCTGTGGGAATTCCAGAGGCGATGATGAGAGCGAGTAACCTAGAAACTGCTGGAGGTAGGCTGTTGGCTGTTGAATGATAGTCCAATCGGTTTGGGAGGCTTACACGTCGACTGCAGTAAACACCGCTGAAAATTCAAATCCCAATTTGAGCTTTAGGACGTTTTCCAGAGAGGTATTGTCATCTTTTTATGTACTCATTAACCGCATTGTGCTTGTATTACCTACCTGGGGTACTCCAATAATGCTATTGACACGAACCCACGAAAAGAGAAGTAAGCGTGGCTTCACACAGGCTGCGTGACTTTGTGATTTCCACCTCCTTGCCGTTTCTTTATCTTAAGAAAGAACTCCTGGTGTGAAATCTACAACCTGCACGGTGGCAACCAGCGTGCCGACATGCTTGACAAATGCCAGATGCGCCGGGTCCTCTTTGAGGTAGTAAGTCCTGTCTGCGTCGTTGTCAAACTCGACGACGAAAGCGTGGGTAATGCCTTTCTGTAGGAAGAGCAGGAGCGTGTGAGCGTTGACTTCTGGGCAGGCGAGAGAGTAACGAAAGGGTTAAGGAAAAGGTGGGGTGAGTACCGAAAGTCCCTCGGGGCTGTTGTTGCGGCCGCCCACGCAAGACTTGACGTAGGGGCTCTTTGTGTTTGGGTGAAGGCATTGGTCCTTGAGGGAGAGCATGCGCTGGCAAACCTGGTCCCGAGAATGTAAGCATCAAGTCTTGATGATATACGGTCATGTAATCGGATTGGAATGGATAACTGGATGTATTGATGAGGAGAAGACCAACGCAACTTACATCCTGCACCGCATCGTGCCCGACCTCCGGCTTGAACTCGAAGAGAACAATATGTACAATGCCCATGGCTGCGGACTAGGACTTGGGGCGATTGAAGGGCTAAGATAGTCGCTCTTCTATGGATCTGGTAACAAGTCCGGACCCTACCTAAGGTATAAGGTAAACACAGAACGGGCTTACTAATCAGTTCAGTGGCTGCAGGTCAGACTTCACTATCAGGTTGTGATATCATTGCTTACTCATCTCCTACTAAGCACCCCTATTTATGTCTTAGTCATCATTTCCTATATATACTCTACATAGCATAAACAAATAGAAACAACTTTCTACAGATTAATTCACATCTAATAACATCAAAGATTTAAAGCATGCTTTTAAGCAGCTCTGAAGCTCAGACTTTGATCTGAGCTGACTTAATTTGTATTTTAATTGTGAAAGTTCTGATGCAATATGTTGAGACTACAGAATAAAGAAATAAATTCTTATGTTGTATTATATAAAGAAAAGTTCTATCTTTCTTATATTGTAATATGTTCAACAGCAATTCAAACTGAATCAGAATTAATTTGTTAATTAATGTCTTCAATTATTTACAATCTCTCAGTATGAAGCTTAACTCTATTTCTATAATGATGAACAAATTCACTATCATTAATTAGTTAAAAGTGTCAGAAATAGCTTTTTAAGTTAATTATAAGATAATGTTCTATGTTTAAAGTTACATCTTTATTTAGTGCAGCTTCAGAGACTTAAGAAATATTTAATGTAATAATATTTTTTTCTGTAACAATGTTTAAGAATTCTTTAAAGATGAAGACATTGTCTATCTATAAGAATAGTTAAAAAGCAAACAATACAGAGATATAAGTTCTTAAAATGAAAACTTATTTTTAATTTTATAAAATGTTGACAAATTAATTTCTAAATGATAAAGCAAAGATTACTGTTACAGTCAGTTATTTAAAAGATACTGTCAAAGTATGATGACTTTAAAAAGAAGAACAACTTTGAGCTGAAGAAAATTCATTAAATATTAAATTTTAAAATATAAATAATTTCTTTTTAGCATTTTTACTGATCTTTAAAAATGTTAATGAAATGAAACATCAATATTGTTGTTATGAGACACTGAAACAAACAAAATCAATTTAACAATATAAAGTAAAATTTATAAAGATTGTACAACTTCTTCAGTCTATATCAGTTAAATATAAACAGAAATAACAGTTTATTTAAAATTTAAAGCAAAAGATTTAATCTGAACTCTGAAAGTATTTAGAAATTAAAGTAACTACTTTTAATGAGTTAATTTAATAAGCTAATTAAATTGAACAAAGTCTTTAAGAAGTACATAATAAGAATTATTTTAATATTTTTAATGATTTAAATTTAAACTGTAACAACTCATTAAACAATTCTTGAGATTAATCTCAAAATTATGAAAGATTAATTATGTCTAAATTAAACAAGTCAGATATGAAAGCTTATTGAACTTGATGTAAAAAGAATAAAGTGTGCTTTCTAGAGTGACTATTAGGTTTTTTTAAAGCTGATTTTTTGCTTATTTTACATGTCTTGTTAGTCATGAGCAATCATAGTGACAGAAACTTCAAGAATTTGAACAAAACTTCAGTTGTATACATTAAGCTTGAAAGTGATTCATTTTTTGTGATTTTAGGCTCATTTTGTAGAGAATTGTGAGAGCTTTTCAACGATGTAAAAATTACCAAAATTACATGAGAAACAATGAAAATTACCTAATATTATAAGTTGAGTCAGGTTTCAAAGTTAAGCTCAGTGAGTCAGGTTAGGTTCTAAAATCTGAGCTTAACTTAATTTAATGATTACTCTAGTACTTTCATTGTAAAAAGTTCTTACATATAGCTAAAGACTGCTGAGACAACAAGAACACAGATAAGAACAAAGATAAGAGTAAAGATAAGAATAAGAATAAGAATAAGAAAAAAAGTAAAGATAAGAAGAAGCTAAAGATTGTTAAAGTTAATTTGAATGATTTGAAAAATTAAAGTCATTTATGAATATAAAAGTATTTATGAACAAATTAACAAAAACTTTTATTTAATTCAATAAAATTTAAAATGTTAAAAAAATTGCAAATATATCTTTTATAAAAAGCCGCGACAGCAGCAACACACCCAGCAAACAGAGCGCATAGCAAAGCTGATCAAAGTAGAATATTGAGTCACTTCACCTTACCTGCCATCGCAATGTCAGCGATGAGTTGCATGGTGGGCGCTG
>JAABUJ010000378.1_pt1 | contig 90619 bp, 88 predicted proteins | sample 5559131 | NCBI WGS metagenome assembly JAABUJ01 (sample SAMN10711875, study PRJNA513366) | rock metagenome | isolation source: Antarctica rocks | place: Antarctica: Victoria Land, Mt New Zealand nord | collected 2016-01-07
GCAGGCGGGGGGAGGGGGGAGGGGGGAGCGCGTCAGCGCCGCGGGCGCCCCGGGCCGCGCCTGGAATGCGGTGCGCAGGTACTGCGTGCGGATCATGGGCCGCAGCTGCTTGCTGTCGATCTGCTGCTGCACCTCCGTGAACAGCTTGCTGAACTTTGCGACCTCCGCGTCCGTCTTGCCCTGCGCGCCGCGGCGCGCGCCGCTGAGACACCGCCGGCAAGGCCGGGGCTCTTCTGCGCCGGCGGCGCGCGCGCGCCGCCGGCCGCCGCCCTCGGCGGCGCGTCCGCGCGCGGCGGCGGCGCGAGCGCCCTCGCTCGGTCCGGGCATGCGGCGAGTTGGGCGGCGGCCGATTCGGCCGCCCGGCGCACGCTCGGGGCTGCCTCGCATGGAGGGCGGCGCCAGCTTGTGAGCGTAAAGTGGGCGACGCTCCGGGCGCGGCGCGCGGGGGCGGTGGCGGCGCGCCTTGGCGCGCAGGTCCGCCTGCGCCTGCTCGATCGTGTACTCGCCCTCCAGGTAGGGCACCATGCGGTCCTCCGGCAGCATGAAGCGCTCCTTCACGCTCTCCTCGCCCTTCCAGCTCTCGCGGTGCGTCTTGCGCTCCACGAAGCACAGCTTCGGCTCGCCCTGGTCGTACCACCTGCGCCCCGCGCGGCGCAGCTCCAACTCAGTACGCTCCAATTGCTGTCGTGCAGGCTCGCGCCTCGCGCTGGGGCGCGTCCCGCAACGGTACCCATGGCTGGCGCAGCAGGCAGCGGCGCGGTGCGGTCGGTCCTCCCCGGGGCTTTGACCAATGGGAGGGTGGCGGGCGGAGGGCCTGCCTGCTTGCTCGCGTACGAACAGCTGATATGACTCGACTATCACGGCTGACCCATACACTCTGCAAAGAGCCATGAGCACTAGTGTGCTCCAGCCCTGCACGAGGCGAGCTCCTCGCGACGGCGGGGGCGCACCGGATGCGCACGGCGATGGCGTTGGGCCGCTTGTCCAGGCGGCCGTGGTAGAGCTCCATGCTGCTGTTGTCCAGGTACACGCTGTTGATCAGCTGCGAGTCCTGCTGGTCCTCCTGCGCCGCGCGGGCGCGGCAGCGCACGCCTCAGCCCCACGCCGCACGGCTCTAGGTAGGTATGTGTACAGCGTGCCAGGGTTGGGATTGTAAGTTTTGCGCACACCCAGGAAGCGACGCGCCCGTCAGGTTGCTGCTCAGCAGCGCCATGCCAAAGGTGTTGGGTGCTGCGCCATCCGGCCAACGGCGCAGAGGCCGGCGAGTCGGGGCTCGGGTCTCCACCCACGCCGTTCACAACAGGGGCCGCTCTCGTGTCATGAGCTGCTCTTCCACAGTCTCGCTCGCAAGCACCCTCAGCGCAGCACCGCATGCGCTGTCGGCCGGCGCGCAGCGCTGCGGGCGCGCTGGGCAGCGGGCGCGCACCCCGCCCACGTTGTACTGGAAGACCGGCAGGTGCTGCAGGATGTGGTGCTTGACCGCGCTCACGTCCGTCGTGCGGACCTGTCGCAGGAGTCCCCGGGCGCGCTCGGCCCATGCGTGGCGCCCAGCAGGCGCCCAGGATCAGCGGCATGCAGTGGGCTACGGCTCGCAACACGCAGACGCGCTCCCCAAACCAGCATGCTCTGCCCAGCACGCGCGTGCGTGACGCGCACAGCGAGGCAGTGCCGGCGAGGCTACTGGTGGGCACGCCGGCAGGGTGGGCGCACGCGTTGCTGCTGAGCATGTGCACGGGTGAGTGACAGGCATGCAGGCTGTGGACAGGTGGCGCACAGAAACAGCTGTGTGGTGCGCGATCGCGCGGGGGCGCGCGCGCGCACCCAGTACTTGGTGGTGCTGCGCACAAAGCCCTGCGCGGAGTCCTCGTTCTTGGTGCCGGTCGCGTCGCCGCGCAGGTGGCTGTAGATGTTGCTCAGCTGCACCAGCAGGTCCGAGTAGTTACCCTGCGCCGCGCCGCGACACGCACGAGCAGTTATATTTACTATCTTTCTTTCCCTTTCTTTCCCTTTTTATTTGTTTCCTATGCTATAACAGTGATAGATGGTCTATGCAGCTCGAAGATCGCATGCGCCGCCCACGTGGGTTGCTCCGTCGCAGCGGCCAAGCCGCGCGCTGGGCGCTGCAGGCACGCGCGTGGCCGCACAGGTGCGCGCGTACGCCTCCGCGCGGCCGGGCCGCGCGCCTGGACCCAGGGCTGGTGGTGCAGGTGCGCGATGTAGAACTGCTGGCACGGCGCGTGCGGCAGCAGCTTGTCGTGCTTCTTCAGGATCTTGTGGAAGCCCTGCGCGGCGGCGGGGGAGCAGGGTCTGGTCGGCAGTCTGGCCTGCCCTGCAAGCATGCAGGCTGGCATAGCTTGCTGTCAGTGCATGAGTTCTGATTGGGTACATACTGACGCTACAAGCCTGTATCAGCCGGCCAGGGCTGCTATAGCAACACAAAGGCGCACAGGCTACAGGTGCACGGGCGCAGCCACGCAGGCGTTCAAGAGACGCGATGCACACAGGAGCGCTGCAGCGGACGAGCATGCACAGCCGCCTGCAGGCAAGCGCGCCACGAGAGCCGGCCGGGCGCACCAGGTAGTTGAGGTTGACAAACTTCTCGAGCGCCAGGAACTCGTCGCCGATCAGCTTGGCCTCCTGTCGAGCGCGGGCTGTGCCGCCTCAGGGCATCGCTCTGAGTGCTGAAGCGGCCACACTCGCGACCAAGGTCAGACTGCTCTGGTGCGGCGCCGCTGTCGCACAGCCAGCGCTGAGCGCTGCTCAGACTGCAGGCAAGCTGGCCGGCTGACGCCGGCAGGCAGTGCGGCCAAGCATAGGGAACCTCCCTCCAGCACGTGCGCTGCAACTGGCCTGCAGCAGGTCTGCTTCCACTGACACGCCCGAGCGCACCCCAGCAGCGGCCAGCAGCGCGGCCCCGGCCCCCTTCCGCTCCGGGGCGCACCTGCAGAAGCGCCTCAGCCTCTTTTCCATCCTTGTTGGCCGCCGTGCGCTCGCGCAGCTGCTTCAGCCGCTTCTTCAGCGTGCTCACGTTGTCCACCGTGAACTTGTTGATCTTGCCCACCTGCGCCGCGCCGGCTCCTGTCTCAGCAGCAGGACGCCTCCGCAGGCGCCCCGTCAGGCAGTGCACGCCGTTGCGTGAGCCGGATGCATGTACACCACTTTGCGCGCTGACCAGTGAGCGGGCGTGCCAATGCCGCTGGCGGCGGGCCGCCGTGAGTGAGGCAAATGGGACGGCTGGATTCACCGTACCAATTCTTAAGGCACTCATACTTGGGGGTCGGGTACCAGTCATATCGTATCATCGGGCGATGGCGCGCCCCGGCCGGCGCGGCAGCGCACCTCATACTCCAGCTTCTCGTAGAAGCGCTCCTCAGCCGGCTTGGAGCTGCCCGCGCGCAGCACCGACAGGCTGGTCGTGCGCGGGCTGAAGGTCACCGGGCCGCTGCGCTCAGTCTCCGCAACGGCCTCCTTAATGAGGTCCTTCAGGCCCTTGTAGTCCAGGTACTGCGTGCGCCACTCCGCGCGCTGCTTGGACTCCAGGTACTTGCCAAACTTCATGGCGCCGGCTTGGTCGCGGCCCGCGCTAGGGCGCTACCTCTCGCCCCCGACGTGCCCCTGATGGCGCCGCTCCCGCACGCCCTGCAGTCGGCGCCCGCGCTACCAAACCCACTGCACCTCGCCTGGGGTGGGTAAGCTCCTGCTGTTGGGAGCTGTGATCTCCGGGGAGCCCCTCTGCATGAGGTGGAGGGACCCTTGCTTGATGGCCTAATGAAGCTCCTGCTGAAGATGCCAGCGCCCACAAGGAGGAGCGTCCCCATTTGCGGTGCCCCTGCATAGACTAGCCGGTGCCCTGCCGCTGCGCCTGCACAGGTGACACAGCGTGCCGCCGGTGCCACCGTTCGGCGACCTAATTCTTGCCTGTACCGGCCGGCGGCGCTGCGCACCCAGGGGGTTGCAGCAGGCATGTCGACCACGCTGCGCAGGACGGACGCCAAGGCGTTCTTCGGTGAGGCGCCCGGGTCGGGGCCGTACTTGCGCGCGCTGTCGGCTGCGCTTGCTGATGTGCAGCACCTGTGCGACGTTGCGAACTTTGAGTTCCTGTAAAGCTCGCTGCATCGAACCTTCTGGCCTGATGGCGCATCACCGCGGACAGCGTGGGCACTGTGCACTGCTTCCCAACAACAGTGCGCTGAGCTGCAGGTGAGGCGCAAGTGATTGGTTTGCCACAGCTAGCAACAACTGAAAAAGGGGGCTGCTTGCGCTGCGCGCAGCGAACGAGCGTACGTTCTTGCACTGGTATGCCCGAGAGCGTGTAAATAATCAAGCGGCTTGCACAGCAGCAACTCCGTGAGGAGAACTCTCGCTTATTTTTTTTCATTAACACTTAACCGGGGTGCGCTCTGCAGGTTGAACATATCGATCACTGTGGGAAGCATCTCTGCTGCGCTGCTCGGTGCGCCCCCTGCTTGTCGTGCGCCCGTAGGCAGCCAAAGTTGGCTGATACACGGCAATTTATTCATTCTCGTATATGGCATTCGTGTAGTCTTCTCAGGGCCACGCGGCAGTCCGTGGCAGGGCTCTGTCTGACGCGCGTGTGTGCTGTCACCGCAGGCGTGTCTGCGCACGCGCACAAAAACTGGGGCAGCGACTACGAGGGGCAGGCGATCTTCGCGCGGGCGCTCGCGCTGTGTTTCATGGTCTTGTCTATAGGCATGGTGCTGTTTGCGGCTTACAACTTCCGCAAGCGCGGTGACATGTTGCAGTGCGCCCCTTCTCCTCAGTTTGCCTTGCATTGCCTCTTCCGGCGTGTCAGCTGATTGTAATGCCTGTTATTTTGCTCTGGAAGATGGCCAGCAAACAATGTGTTTTCCTGACCCTGTGAGAGGTGCTGCCTTGCAGGGAGAAGGCCGACGGGCCGTACGAGAGCCGTGTGCTGCCGATCCTCTTGTCGGTCTTCCTGGTCGTTGCGCTGTCGATCGTGTTTGCGAGCGCCGTCTCGCAGTACTTTGGGCTCGCCGCATCGTAGCCGTCATGTCGTTGATAGAGCAGGAGCTGGGGTTGATGATGAGGCCATGTGGCAAGTGTGCATGCGCTCATGCGCCTGAGGCAGATTTGATGGCTCGCTGGCGGTGGAGGTGGTCGGCATAAGGGTCATTCAGCCAAGGGGGCTGCCGATTGCCACCTTCGTGTGTCGGGCGCAAAGCATAAAAGCGTTCTTCCTCACTGAGTTGCGCACGCCCAAGGAGTTGCGGGTGCATTGCAGTAATGCTGCTTTTCGTAGGTGTTGCTGCTGGCTGCGTTGCTTCATGGCACGCAGGTTGCTGCGTTTTTCTGCATGCTCCCATCCTTGGCCCTGCAGGACCCTGCAGGAGCGTCACTTTGGCAGAGTGCTCTGAATTTTGTACATAATCCAGTCGGCGCAAATGATGTGTGACATCAAACCTCTCTGCGACAAGAAGCTTGGGCCATGGTTCAGTCGAGTGCATCAGCACAAACATGCCACGTGCCATGCGCTGTTTGGTCTATACGAGCGCGCTCGTGCGGAGCAACATGTTTGGCATGCAGGGAGTCTCAGGAGGCAACACACCAGCCGGTCGAAGCAAGCCACAAGCTCTGGCTCAAGGCCCAGAAGCATAGGAAGCGAGCAAGCGCAGGGCGAGCAGTGCATCAAGACCGCGCCAGCAGCGTGTGCGCGGCGGCCACATAGTCGGTCTTCTTGGCCTTGCGCGCATTGAGGTCCCAGACCTGCAATGTGCAACGGCATTCTGTCAGCAGACCAGACGCATACAATGTCCCCGGAATGCATGCCTTTTGCACATGTCCGACGTGCGTGCTACTCGCATGGCAAGCAGGCCTGCGGAGCAGCCGCGGCGCACCTGGTTCTCCTCGCCGTGCTCGGTCAGCCAGGCCTTGAGCTCCGCAATGGTCTTCTTGGCCGGGTCGAAGCCGCCCGCATGGCCGGCGACGGCCGGCGGCGGCGGCCCGTCGGCCTCCATTGCGGTGGGCTCTGCACGACCAGCGGGAGCGCATGAGGCGCGGCAGGCCGTGAGAGCGCGACGCTTTGCTGGCATGATTGCCCGCTCGGCAGCCCATCGCCCTTGGCCAACGGCACCGCTGCGGGTCGGCTTGCGCGCAGCGCCTGCTGTGCGCCATCCCACCGGCACCAGCCAGCTATGCGGTGCACGTCTTGGCTGTGAAACACAGCCTGTGTTCTTGTCGCAGGTCATCCTCGAGCGGCGCCACCGCCTCAGAAATCAACCTGCACCTTCCTCTAGAGGCCCGTCATGCCTTTCATGGGACACTGCCATCGTACTATGTACCCTGGCTTGAGTGTGCAACATTGCCTCATCCATCCGCACGTTGCTCAGGTGCAATAAGTCATGGCAGCCATGCCGCAAACGACGAGAGCTCGGGGCCCTGCGGCGCGCACCCGGCACGTGCTGCTGCTGCGCGGCGCGCGCCTCGGCCTCAGCGCGCGCCAGGCGCGCGGCCACGTCGCGCTGCACAGCCTCCGCTGCCACGAGCCGCCGCTCGGCGTCCGCGGCGCGCCCGGCGGCCTCCTCGGCGCGCTTCTCAGCGGCGGCGCGCGCCGCGCGCTCGCCCGCCAGCGCTGCGCGGCCGCAGCACGCGCATCCAGGATACCGCACCGCCTGGCAAACACTACAGCATCTTACAGACATACAAAGAGAGGGACAGACCCGCGGATGCAGCCTGCGCCTCGGCCCGCGCGGCGTCGCGCTCGGCCGCGGCCGCCGCGCGCGCCTCCGCCGCGCCGCGTGCCTCGCCCGCCCAGCGGTCAGAGTCTGCACCCGCCGCCGACGCCTGCCTGCGCGCGCACGCGCGCGCGCTCGCAGCGCAGCCGCGGCAGCCGTTCCGCCGACCCCACCCGTAGGCCCCAAGCGCGGGACCGCGTCAGGCCGCTGAAGCGGCGGCAGCAATGTCCACACAAAAAGCGTGACGTGACTGAGCTCGGGCCATGTCTGCCTGCGCGGCTCCAGGCCCCCGCTCGGCAGGCAGCCCCTCCGCCTCTCCGCGACCGCAGCTCTCACTCCCGACCTCAATTATATACCCTACCCTAGCTCAGCCTTCGGGCTCTGCCGTTCACGCCCGGGGCGCACTGCCGCAGCGCCGCCAGCTCCGCCTGCGCCGCGGCGGCAGCCTGCCGGGCGGCCGCCTCGCCGCGCCGCGCGGTCTCCAGCTGCGCGGTCGCCGCCTGCAGCTGCTGCGCCAAGCCCGACGCCTCGCCGCGCGCGGCCGCCGCCGCGCGCTCGGCGTCCGCGTGCCGCGCGGCCGCCGCGCGGTCGCGCTCTGCCTGCCGTGCCTCAGCCTGCGGTGCCGCAGCCGCGGCTCGCGCGGCGCCAGCGCAGGATGGGTGCAACCTGGGGCAGGCACACACGCCAACTGCAGCAGAAACTGGTGAGAGTCAGCATATTGACGCCTGGCGTGAGCCTAGCCTCTTCACTCAGCGCGACGCATAACACAGGCAGCGCGCCTGCCGAGCGGCAGGCGTCACCGCGTGCCCCCGACCGCAGGCCACGCCCTTACCTGCTCGGCGCGGCGCTCGGCGTCGGCGGCACGCTGCCGCGCCGCGGCCTCCTGGCGCGCGGCGACGCCGCGCACCAGCGCCGCGTACGGCCCGGACACGAACTCGGCGTGCAGGCGCCACTTGGCCGCGCCGGCCGCGCCCGGGCTCGCGCGGTAGCGCTCCTCCCACATCGCCAGCTCGCGCTGCAGCAGCTCCACGCTCGCGTCGCCGCGCGCCGCCACCTGGGGACGACGGCGCAGGGCCGCACGTCTCACGCCTAGACTGCAGAAAGGCTTTCAATCTTTGCCTCGGACACAGACTGCGCCGCGCCTGCCTTCAGGCCTTGGCTTGTGACAGTCTGAAGTTCTGTGGGCAATGACTGCACTAAATCCCAGGTTCAGGAGGACACGCCCCTGCTCCCGCCCATGCAAACCCTGCTAGCGCTGACCGCATGTGGCGTGCGGCCATCAGGAGCTGCCGGGTGGAGGCGAGCAGACCCTGCAGACAGGTATGCGGCGGGCTGCCCACTTTGCTCGCCGCTCCAGGCAGCCGTCATACGAGCGAGCGCGCACGCCCGCCAGCCCCCCGCCCGATGCGCGCAGGGGGCGGCGCGCGGGCGCGACTTTGCAAGGTACGCCGCGGCTGCGCTGACCAGCTTCTGCCTGGCACTCCAGCTCGACGATTGCAATAAGGTGAAGAGTCAAACTCTAGGGTTTGGGTCAGGAGCGTGCCTGTGTGAGGTGCGCCGCGGCCGCGTTGACCAGCTTCTGGCACTCCAGCTCGGCGGTCGCCAGGCGCTCCTTGCGCAGCGCCTGGAACTCGCGCTCGCAGCGCTCGCGCCACCGCGCCGCATTGGCCTGCGCGCCGGCGGTGGCGGCGCCGTCGGCGCGGGACCAGCCGGCTTACCCCCTACACCGCCCGGCTGAGACTTCCGCACCGGCGCTGCGAGCGGCCCTCACCGGCTGGCGCTGCAGACCACGCACCCGCTCGCCCAGCGCCCCAGGATGCACCAGCCCCGACGCAAGGCCGACGCGGGGAGCCCGGGGAGCGCCGGCGCGCACCTCGCGCACAGACGGCTCGCCGACGGCGACGGCCGCGAACGCGGACGCGGCGAGCGCCAGGCAGCGCGCGTGCTCCGCGTCCAGGCGCGCCTCCTCGGCCGGTAGCCCGCGGTCGAAGGCGCCGCGGTAGGCGGCCTCGGCCGCGTCCGCCGCGCGGCGGCACTCTGCCTCCGCGACGCCCTGCCGCATGATCACCTTACCTCGTGAGTTTGAGGCGCGGCATCCCGGCGCAGCCTCAGCGCTGCGGCCCCGTCGTGTCATGCTGCGGCACTCAGCATGACTCGGCCATGCAGCATGAGTCTGCACGCCCAGCAGCCGCGCCACCGACACTCCCATGACACAGTGGCCGCGACGCCCGGGCTGCTGGCGATGGCAGGGGCGCCCGGTGCCGGCCATGCCGCGCTGCGGCTGGACAACAGGCAGGCCGCGGCCGCAGGCGCGGCCCCGGCGCCGCGCGCAGCGCCGCGGCGCGCACGCCGCGCCTACCACCTAGCCCTACCCTAAGCACCTAGCCCTACCCTAACCACACCTGCCAGGCGGTGGCGATGGTGGGCACGGCGCCGCGGTTGATGGCCGCAACGTACGCCTCCGCCAACGCGGCCAGCATCGCGCCGGTGATCGTCTGCGTGCCCAGCCGCTTGGGCTGCGCGCGCGCGAAGATCACGCGCGTCAGCTTCGCCAGGCCCTGCGCGCGCCCGCACACGCGCCGCGCTCAGCGCTGCCTGTGTCTGAATGCGCAGTGTGTGCCCCACAAGCAGCGTGAGCAAGCGGCGTCTGACACGCAAGCACACAGGCGCACTAGGAGCTCGCCAGCCATGTCAAGTCACACGCTGCTACGACGCGCGCAGCGAGGTCAGTGCAGCGCTCGCTTTCACACGTGCAAGCGATCGCGCACGCACAGGGGGGCAGCAGTTCCTTGGGCGGCCCGGTGCGCTTCACTCTTGATGCGCTTCTCTGCATCATGACCCATGTTTGCAGACCTGGCTCCCGGTCGTTCCGCTCCCCTGGAGAGGTGCAATTGTAGTTGTAAATTCAGCACCCCCTGGTCGCCGGATGCTTCATTCAAGGCGGGCGGCGCGCCTCGCGGAACTCGGGCCGCAGCTGGCCCGCCGGCACGGCCTCCAGGTGCTGCAGCGCGCGCTCGTCCGACATCGGCCGCACCAGCGCGAAGCAGTCGCGGTTGGGGAAGAGCGCGGTGATGGAGGCGCGGATCTGCGCCGCAGCGCCGCGCGCGCCGGGTCAGCGGCCGAGCGGCTCATAATGAGGGTAGGGTAGGAGAGGCTCGAGCGCGCGCTGAGGCCGCGCGCTGCGCCAGTCCGCACATATCCGGCTGCGTTGGCGCAGGCGGGCTGCGCGTGTTGCCAGAGCAGCCGCGGGAGGCGAGCAGCCAGGGAGCGCCGCGCGCGCGCGGCAGCAGCAGGGGGTGCACGCAGAAGCGCGCGGGCGGGCGCCTCCCCATGATCCGCCCGTCGCCGCCGCGGGCGCCCCGCGCGCCCTGCACCACCGGCCGACGTACGCATGTGCATGCGAAGGCGCTGCTGGCGCGCACCGCGTTCTTGGCCTCCACCGCGCGGCCGCTGCCGGGCACCGGCCGCAGCGCGGTCTCCAGGTACTCGCGCGGCGTCAGCTGCGCCGCGCGCAGGCACGCATGCGGTCGCGCCCCTCTGCGCTGCCTTGCGCGCTCGGCGCAATTGTACAACACCAGGCAGGCCCTAGCGGCACACCCTCGGGCACTGGCGGGTCGGAGGGCCCTCTGCGGAAGCCAGGCAGCACCCCCACACGGGCGCCATCACGCAGAGCTGCATGCAGCCGCATTGGGAGCATTCAAGAGGGTTGGGCGTGCTCCCCCACTGGTTGCACGGGAGTTCACGCTGCGCACTAGACGTCACCGCTCCGCCCTCGCTCACGCTGCTGGCCCGGGGGAGCGGGGGGCCCCCGCGCGCCTGCCGGCCGTCCTCCTCCAGCGTGAGGTAGAAGTCGCGGAGCAGCCACAGGAACGCGGGCGTGAAGTCCGCCAGCTCCGCCTCGCCGCCCTCGCCTGCCCCCGCGCGGCGCGCCAGCGGCATCGCTCGGGACGCAGCGACGACCGGGTGTTGCGTCCTCACAACAAACGTCAGATTGAGCCGAGCAGATGCCTCAGGCCTGGCGCGAGCGCGCAGGGGGTTGAAACGAAGCAGCGGTGTGCGCGCGCGGCTGCAGACAGGCGCCGGCGAGCACAGCGCAAGCTGCGCTCCAGTGACCAGGCTTAGGCAAGAGCTTGACCGTCGTGGGTGAGCTGGCAGCGCACGCGGCGGCGCGCGCACCCGCGGCGCCGCCGGCGCGCACGCGCACATGCTTGGTGACCTCGGTGACGAGCGACAGGCGGTCCAGCGCGGCCTCGTCGATGCCGCCCATCTGGTTGTACACGAACAGGCTGGACAGCAGCACCGCGAGCGAGAAGATCTGCGTCGAGTACTGCCCCGTCTGGTCGTACGCGTCGATGCCCTCCGTGTCCAGCAGCACCTGGCGCACGCGCGCCCCGCAGGTCAATCTTCGACCAGGCAGTGACATCGCAGGGCATCGTCCTTCCCAAGCCTCCTGCTGCACTGGCAACGCCACCGCCGCCTTACGGTCCGATTTTCTGCTCCTCATCGCTGTCCACCGTCAAGGCTTGGTGGGCCGCGGCTGCCAGCCGGACGGGCGGCGCCCGCTGCGGCAGCAGCGCAGGCCGCGCAGCCGCTCGAGCGCGAGCGGCTGGCGCGCCCGCGCTGCGTGCCCGACACGCCCGCACTGTGTTCCGCTTGGCCGCAGCGTGGCTGGCGTCCTGGGGTCGCTTCCGCCGGCACGTGCGACCGCGGCCGCGGCGCGCACCAGGTGGTACTTGGAGCCGTCGGCGGCGAGGCGCTCGACCGGGGACGACCACATCCAGAGGCCCTGGGCGCACAGCAGACAGTGAAGGATCTCCGCCGGGAGTTGTCTCTCGACAAGAATACAGTGAGAGGGTCTCCAGCAGGGACAACAGGTCTTAGCCGGGACGGGACGGCATCGGGGCGCCTTGCAGCGCTCAGCGTGCTCAGCGCGCCGCACCTTTGTGCACGGCCGGTGCGTCGGCGCCACCACAAACCCGCTGGACTGGCCCAGCAGCTGGTTCAGGATGTAGCTCTTGCCCTGCGAGGCCCGCATCAGTGTCAGCTAGCGGTGTGCAGCAATGCGCCGGGCGACAGCGCAGGCCACCTGCGCCCTCTCAGAGCAGCGCCGTACACAACCGCAGCATGCGGGGTGTCAGCTACAACTCCAGCCAACACAGATGCAGTCATCGTGCGCTCCGCATGCGCGGGCGGAGCACGCGCGCAGCGTTGCGCGTGGCGAGGCGCGGGCATGGACGCGAGTGTACCGACGCAAGCGCGGATCACGTGGCGCGGCGGGCAACGAGGGGGGGCCACGCCTGCCGCGCGCGACCGCACACGGACACCACGCCGACCGGCTCGGTCACGCCGCGCAGCACCGCCAGCGCCTCCTGGCCCAGCTCAAACTGCTTGGTGTCAGTGTTGTACTGGATGAGGTGCAGCGGCGTGCCCGGCCCGCCCGGCCCGGCCGCGCCGGGCGCGGGCGCGGGCGCGTGCTCGGCCGGGCGGGCCGCCAGGCCGGCGCTCTGCGCCACGCGCGAGAAGAACGACATGCTGGCCGCTCCTGGCTCCGTCAACTGCTGCCCGCTTCACGCAGCTGCACATTCAGAGCGACCTGTCAATGGCTGCAAACCCTCGGAAGTAGGTTCGGCCTCGGATGGAGCTCAGTGCCACCTGTGTTCCAGACCAAACTGTCTGAGTTCCAAGGGTGAAGTATCAGAAGGCTCAAAGCAGCGATCCAAGACTGCTGGTGCGCCCCTGCTGACCCGGGTTTATTCATTGCACCTGCAGGTGCTGCGCGCCTGCACTGCTTTCCATCCACGCTATGGGTGTCGGTTTGGGAGCGCCTTTAGCCCTGTGTCCTTGGCGAGGTGCTGCGAGGGGCGCAGTAGGTACCTGCCCGCTGATCAAGAGCTGACAAGTGAGCAGCGGGAACGTTAAGGTGGTCACCCTTCAGTCGCTGCACTGACATTATGCCAAAGTCGCTCCTGACCGGTGACCACCGACGGGACAGATCATGGCGCCGAGAGCCATGGCCGTCCTCGGCATGCTGCTGCTCTGCATGGCTGCTGCCACTGCCGCCGAGCGTGTGCTGATGCAGAGTGCGTACCCGGCCCATGTCGTACCAATATACCAGGCTGCATTGCAGCAACCGTGTGTAGCATGGTTGGCAGATAAAACGTGCATGCAGCAGCAGCAGCCTTGTCGAGGCTGGGTGGTGGGGTGAGCTGAGTGTGGCCATCGGAAGGGGTCCAGGCAAGGGTGGGCCAGTTGTGTCTCCTGCTAGCTCTGTGATGCATAGTGCCCTGATGTGCGCGCGACACCTGATGATTGCTTGACCAGTGCCACCGCTCTTCAGCGGGTGGCACGTCATTGGATACAGGTCGGGTATAGGTCGGCCTGTTGTGCGCTCACGCTTGCACTGGACACAGCGCTGTATTGCTTGAGGGGTTTGGCGCAGCAGCCGGGCCTGCCAGGCCCCGACGTGGTCCGGGTCAGGCTGCGCGCAAGTCCTGCAGCCGCCGCGCCAGCTGGCACGGGCGCTGCGGAGCGCTGGCGCTGCAGCCCACCTCTGCACCGCAGCTGCCGCACTCAGCACAGACAGTGGCAGCGCGCAGCTGGTATTCAGAGTGCGGGGCTGAGGCCTGGGCCTGGCAAACCGCGCAGGTGGCTCGCCGCCGCCGCCGCCGCCTCCGCCGCCGCCGACCGGCACGTCCGTGACGGGCGGGAGCTCCAGCACGGGCGCCGCTCCGTCGGGCTCGGCGACGACCGGCCAGAGCTCGGCCACCCCGACCGCGCAGCCGGGCGGCACCTTTGGCAGCCGTTCTGGCGCCGCCAACGGCCAGCAGGCCTCCGGCACGCCGTCGCCGACGCCCTACGGCCAGCAGGCCTCCGGCACGCCGTCGCCCACGCCCTACGGCCAGCAGGCCTCCGGCACGCCGTCGCCGACGCCCTACGGCCAGCAGGCCTCCGGCACGCCGTCGCCCACGCCCTACGGCCAGCAGACGACCGCGCAGGCGCCCACGCAGAGCGGCCAGCAGACGACCGCCGCGGCGCCCACGCAGAGCGGCCAGCAGACGAACGCGCAGGCGCCCAGCCAGAGCGGCCAGCAGACGACCGCCGCGGCGCCCACGCAGAGCGGCCAGCCGACGACCGCGCAGGCGCCCACCACCGGCACCCAGCTGCCAGCCACGGCCGCGCAGGCGCCCAGGCAGGGCCGCCGGCCGGACAGCTCTCTGACGCCCGGCGGCCAGCTGCCGGTCGCGCAGGCGCCCGAGCAGGCCGCGCAGGCGCCGGGCCAGGCGCCGGTGGCCGTCGCGCCGACGACCGCAAACCCCGTCGCGCCCGGCGCGGCGCCGGCCGCGGCCGTGCCCAACGCCGCGCCCGCGCTCGTGCCCGGCGTCGCGCCCGTGCGCCGCGCGCCCGGCGCCGCGCCGGCCGCCGCGCCCGGGCTCGCCCCCGAGGCGGAGCCCGTCCCGGCGCGCGTGCCCGGCGCCGCGCCGGCCGTCGCGCCCGGCGTCGCGCCGCTGCCGCTCGTCACGCCGGGCGCCGCGCCGCGGCTGGCGCCCGGCGCCGCGCCGGGCCTCGCGCCGATCCCCGCGCCCGGCGCCGCGCCGGTCGTCGCGCCCGCGCCCGGCCCGGCCGGCTCGCAGGCGGCGGACGTGTCGGTGACCAGCTCGACGTCGACGGTGACGCGCCCGGACGGCAAGGTCACCGTCACCGCGCGCGTCACCAGCTCCGCCGGGCCCCCTCGTGCGCGCCCCGCTGCTCCGCCGCCTATCCCGGCCTGCGATTGTTCGCGTCCTGTCCCTGCCTCGCGCCTGTGGGCCGCGGCCGCTGTCGGAGGCTGGTCATCAGCTCATGTCACATGCGGATCAGAGGCGAGTGGGCCTGCCTCGCACTGGGTGCCGAAAGCGGCAGCCCGTCCGGTGGAGCGGCCGCGTGTCGGGCGGCTGCCCAAAGGCTGCCTGGTCGATGCCTTGCGGCGGCGCTCAGCACGCGGCGCGCGCGCGCGCAGAGGGCACCGTGCAGTTCCAGCTGGTGGACTCGGGCGGCAACGTGGTCGCGCAGTCGGCCGCGCTGCCGCTGCAGCCGGAGGGCGGCTCCGCGCGCCGCCTGCTGCAGACCTTCGCCTCCACCGCCACGTTCTCGCCCAACGCGGGCGGCCTGCCGGCGGGCGCCTTCCGCGTCGTGGTCGCCTTCTCGCCCAGCGGCAGCTTCAAGCCCGCGCGCACCGCGCTCACCAACGCGCCGACCATCACCGTGGTCGCCGGCGCGCGCCCCGCCCGCGCGCCCGCCAACGCGCCTGCCTGTGCGGAGCCCGCACGCGGCGCCTGCGAGCGAGGCTGGCGGCTCAGCGATGCCATGTTGCTTGCCAAAGAAAAGTGGAAAAGCTGCCAGGGCCCCAAGGCGCCACTCTGCACACATTGGCGACTGTGGGAGCATGGCAGGGCTGTGAAGTAGCTGGGTAGCAGTCAGCAGACTGACTAGACCGGAACGATGCACCTGCAGGGCCCAACGACTGCAACTGCCCGACGTCCGGGTCGCTGGTGTGCGGCGCCGACGGCCGCACGTACCAGAACGCGTGCACGGCGGGCTGCGGCAAGACCACCGTGGCCACCCAGGGCCCCTGCCCGAAGAGCCCGCAGGTCATCTCGCCCATCGTCATCAACAAGTGCGCCTCGGCCCTGGGCTTGCATGCGGCGTGCCCGCGTCGTGTGTGCTTCGCTTCAGCACAATTCGTTTTGATTTTGAGCGCTGCCGTGGATCTCCATTTGGAACGAGAATGCTGTGGCGCTCCTACTGACCCGTTCTGTGCCGGGGAACAGCAACAACGTGATCAACAATAACAAGTGCTGCCCGCCCTCCGTCTGTGCTGGCATGCAGTGCACACAATGCTGCGCCTGCACCTGTCCTGCCGCTGCACGGAAACACATGCGCGGTTAAGGTGTGCTGATGGCTGCCTCGTGGGCGTGCAGTGTGATCAACGGCAACTGCAACACGGTGATCAACAACAAGTACGTTCCTTCACGCATGCGCTGGCTGCGCCTGCCCGCGCGTGGCTGCATGCGCTGCAAGCTGGTGCACGGGGCATGAGCCCCGAGCTCGCTGCGTGCAGTCGATGCATGGTTGTGCGCCGCGCGGCCTTGCTGCCCGAGCTCGCTGCGTGCACGCAGGGCCCGAGAGCCGTGCGTGAGCACATATGCCTGCGTCAAGTTTGCTGACTGCTTGGGACCGCGCGCGCGTAGCAACGTGGGCGGCTCGGGGACGAATGTGAACAATAACAATGTGAGCCCGAACTGCGTCTTTGTCAACCCGCAGCCGCAGCCGCTGCCGCCGCCGGGCGCCCCGCCCATTATCAACATCAAGTGCGAACCCACATAGTCGCGCCCGGCCTGGCCTCATGCACTGTCTGGGAGCCCAGCGGCCACACGCATGCGGCAATGGTAGATTGAGCGTGATGAGTGCACTCCTCTGTCGACAGCAAGCGCCTCCTCTGTCTGCCGCCTCAGCGCGTCGGTGCAAGCCTGCCCAGAGGCGTCTCTGCGCGTGTCCGCGGGGGGTTAAGCACGAGCGCGAGCGCGCGCCCGCACCGCGTGCGCATGCCTTGGCTCGCCGACTGAGGCGCGCGCGCGGGCGCGCGCAGCAACAACAACGTGCAGAGCACCACCAACGGCCCCCCCAGCGGCCCGGGCGCGCCCGGCGCGCCCGGCGCCCCCGGCGCGCCCGCGGCGCCGTCCGGGGCGTCCGTCCCGGCCGCCAACCTGTTCATCAACAACAAGTGCGGCCCCGCGCGGCGGCCCCGCCGTGCGTGACGCGTGTCGTGTCTGATTGTGCAGCCCCTTGTCTGTCGGCGCATGCCGCTCCGGGCCACCTCCGTTGCCGTGCTGCGGCTGCAGGGGATGGGATGGGCCCACCCGTTTGCTTTTGAGTTTGCCTGGCAGCAGAGGACCAGCAGGTCGAGCGCCCCGTGGTTAAATGGCTGGCATGCGCGAACGCAGCAATGTCCAGAACAACAACGGCGGCGGCTCTGGCGGCGGCGGTAGCGGCGGCGGTGGCGGCGGCGGCGGCAGCAGCGGCGGCGGCGGCGGCAGCGCACCCGCGGTGCCGCAGTCATGCTCCGCGCTGGTGGGCAACTGCAACGCGCAGCGCGCCAACCTGTCCGGCTCCCCGCTGGCCAGCAACAGCTCGCTCACGACGCCCTCGCCCGCCGAGTGCTGCGACGCATGCAAGATGGCGGTGTCGGTGCGGGCGCCTGCCCGCCTGGCCCGCCCGGATGTGCCTGCCGTGCGATCACTGCTGATGTGCGGAGTGGTCCGCTGGCCGCTACCTGGCAGTGCTGGTGCCGGTGTGCGCGCCTGCGTGTCCGGCGCGCGCTGCAGCGCCCTCCAGGAGTGGCGGCGGTAGGGTTCAGTGCATGAGCTCTGCTGCTACCAGGCACACCGTGAGTGACGTGTCCGTGCGCCGGTGCATGCTGTGATGCTGCATTGCTTCCCGCCACCTGCGACCCGCACAAGGGCAGTGCGCTTGTGCAGCTGTGATGCGATACGGCATGCTGCACGCGCACAGCCAGCATGCTCCGACATGCCACGCTGAGGCCTGGGGCGCCGCGCGCGCAGTGCAATGTCTGGGTGTACTGCGACGCGTCGGGCGGCTGCGGCGAGAACCTGCCCTTCTCCGCGTGCCTGCTGAAGAAGGAGAGCGGCGTGCCGTTCAACCAGGACGCGTCCAACAGCTTTGTCAGCGGCATCCTCAACAAGCAGTCGTAGGTTGCGTGCTGTTAGGTTTTTGTCTCGTTACCCCGCATGCTGCCCCGTGCCCGAAGTATGAAGCAGCACACTGAGGGCTTTCCGCTGGTTTGATAAGCTCTGACGCTGGGGTGCTGAGTGAGTGTTCTGGGTGTCTGGAGAGCCGTGCCGGGCGAGTCGGAGGCCGTGCGCGAGTGTTTGCGATGTGCAGGAGCGCGCGTTGGCAGCAGTCCCCAGGGTATGCTTGACGCGTCGACTCCGCAAGCTTGTGAAGGCTGGGGCTGGCTGGGTGACTGCGGCAGACAGTCTGACTACTGCATAGGCCCTGTTTACTAGATTTGAGGCAACCCGTCGTGAAATGTAGACATGGTCCCAAGTTTAGCTCTGCAAACGCTGCTGAGCTGCATGCTACTCTGTTTATAATTACGAGGCAATAGTCATATTGCATGCATTGCAAGTGAGAGCCGCTCAACCTCAACCACGTGCCGCCCAGCGTGGACAGCATGCAAGGTCTGTCACCCATGTCAACACACCAGACGCGGGGCTCAAAAATACGCAGGACCATAGAGGCAAGTCATGCTGATACCACGGCTGGAACAGATGCTGGAGGCATGTGCATGCGGGCCCGATGGTCTGGCAGGGCAAGCGACCCAGCGGCCAGCCTCTGCGCGCCCTTGGCGCGCGTGCGGGCCGCAGCAGCGCGTCCACCTGGCAGAACAGTCAGGGCCGCCCATGCGCGCGGTTGCCCGCCCTAGAAGCGCGCCGGTCCCAGCCGGCTCGCCGCGCCCGCCGCATGCGCCGCGGCGTGCGGCAGCGCCGGCCCGGCCGCCAGCGCGCGCGCAGCGTACGGGTGCAGCTGCAGCAGCGCGCTGACCATGCCCTGCGATGGCGCGGCCTGCAGCGCAAGCGCAGCCAGGCCCGGCGGCAGCGCGGGCTCGGGCCGCGCGGCGGGGATGAGCTCCGTGTTTGCGCGGCTCAGCACGCCAAAGTCGCCGCCCTTGCCGCGCCGCGCCAGCACCACCTGCGCAGATTAGTATTAGGCTTACCGCTGACGTGAGCGCTAACGCGCGCCCTCCGCTTCGCTGCCCTTCCAGGCGCCGCTGGTGGGAGCGCTGCCAGGCCCGCCAGCAGCGCCGCGCAGGCCGCGCAGCGGGGCTGCACGCGCTCCTCGCGCCGCCCGGCGCGCCAGAGCGCCGCCCGCGCCGCGCGTGCCAGCGTCACATGCATGCGCACGCAGGTTGGCTGTGCTCACACACTGCAGGGACCCAGGTCATGGCACGCACGCGCGCTGCACAGACCGGACTGTCCTGCACGGAGGGGCGGCGCTAGACACTGCTGCAACGCAAGCCGCGGAGAGCTGGCCTGCTTGAACAGGGCTTGCACAGGCACAGGGCCATTAGGGTTATGCGGAGGGTATATATGTGCGGCGCAGCGGGGTTCGGGCGCCGGGGGCGGGGCGCGGGCGCGCCTTGGCCTGCATCTCGCGGCGGTAGGAGTCGAACTCGCTGCGCAGCTTGGACTTCTCGCGGCGGAAGCGCGCGCGCTGGCCCTGCGCCACGATCAGCCAGAAGGCCAGCAGCACCGCCAGGCAGCCCAGCACGACCGGGCTGACCAGCCACATCAGGATGCTCAGCAGCACGCTGCCCGCCCACGCGCGCATGCACTTGGTCAGTGGCTGCACAGCGGACTTGGTCAACCAGCTATGTTGCAGGATCACACGCACCCACACGCACCCACAGGCAACAGCGAGCACCCGGCATGGGTCCGGGCCCGCGCACGAGGGGCCGGCGGCCGCGGCGCTGGTAATCGCCTGCACCATGCTGCTGCCCTGGTGCGGCCCGCAGCGCGCGCGCTGGAGCTGCAGCCCGAACACGATCGGCACGCTGCAGGCGAGCAGGCCCGCTGCCCGCGCGCGCAGCAGCCGGCCTCTCAGCGCGCGTCCGAAACGTGCACGCAGGACCGGGCATTGCAGCTGTGGCAGTGAGTCCAGGCGCATCCAGCACTCCCACACAGCGGCAGGGCTGCGCCTGATGCGCAGTCACGAAGTGCTGCAGAGACCATGCAGAGCGGGCATGAGGGCGACAGCACAGGCAGCCTGAGCCGGCCTCTGCCTGCTGATGCAGCTGGGCCCGTGCGGCCGCAAGCACAGTGTTCCCCTACGATGAGAAAGGATAGCGTGTGTGACGCGCACCCTAGTCTGCCTGCCTGAACGGGGTATGCACGCTGGGCGGACGGAGTGGGAGGGGCACCCAGCATGAGCGAGTAGGCCATGATGGACGTGCGCGACACGGAGTAGCGCTCGTGCGGCGGCTCGTACGCCACGAGCGCGAGCAGCAGCTTGGTGTAGAACGTGACCACGTTGCATATAGCGCCGAATAGCGGCAGCAGCGGCGAGTACAGCGCGCCCAGCCACACCAGCGCCTGGTTCTCCACAACGGTCACGATCGCCTGCGCACGGCGCGCCGCATTCGCGGTGCGCGGCGCATATATATACCCCTACCCCTACCCCTACCCCTACCCCTACCTCTGCCCTACCCCTGCCCCTGTGCCCTACCCCTGCCCCTACCCCTACCGTAGACAACCCTAAATATAAGGAACCAAACGCACAGATCCATCCTGGCACTCCTGGCGTGCGCTCGCGGCACGGCGCACGCCGGGAGCGCGCCCCGGGGCCGGCGACCACCCGCTACGCTGTGCGCGCGCCGGACGGCACGGCGCGCTGAGGCTAGCGTGAGCGCGCCGCGCATGCCGCGGCCGACCGTGCGTCCCGCTGACACCGGCGGCGGCAGGCGCAGGCCTCAGAGGCTGCTGCCAGCGAGGGGCACAGAGCACGCAGGACTGCCCTCACCATGCATTTGTGCATGCTCTGAGTCAGTATCGGTGGTAGACGGCTGACCCGAGCAACGGCTGCTCATGGGCAGGGGGTGGTGGGCCTGGACGGGTGAGGGGCGGCACCGATGGGGCATCGTAGATGGCGGGCCGGCGAATGAGCTTGCGCACGCCCGTGACCAGGATGTCCACGAGGTTGATGCTGGCGCAGTTGGTCAGGATGAGGCGATACAGGTACAGGCCGATGGTGACCTCCGGGCAGGGCGGCACGCACAGGCCCTGCCGCGCCCGGGGCGCGCGTCGCGCGCAAGCGGAGCGCGCGTGCAACTCCGCCATGCGATGCAGGAGACCCAGAGACAGTGGTCGCTGACGGCCTCGTGCACACGCGCGCGGCTACAGCTACCTCGTGGCTGTCGCACCGGACCCGGCGACTCAGCGCTGCTCAGCCTTTGATAGTCGTCAGCCCATCCACTGCCAGTCATCATATTCGACTGTGACGGTGCGCATGCAGGGCTGCAAGCATGCTCCCGCGCTATCACAGCACGGGAGCATGCATGCGGCCGCGGCGCGCCTGCAGCGCCGGCACGCCCTCGCTGGCGGCGCAGGCGCTGGTGCAGCACTGCGCGCCGCGCGCGCACGAGGCGTCCGCCGCGGCGGTGGCCAGCTGCAGGTTGCAGGCCTGGCGCGCGCGCGCGCGCGCTGGTCAGCAGCGCGCGCGGAATCAGGGTGCAGCGCACAAGCACTGCTCTGCCGAGGAGTACGGCCTGCACGGAACATTGACATCCGGCTGCGATGTGCTCTCGAGCCCCGGTAAGAACGGCGCCAAGATGGCAGGCGTCCTCGCCTTGCTGGCCGCCCCGCTAAGGCTGCTTCTGAGCACCCATGGCGCGTGACCCGGCCGGTCCTCTGCAGCATGCGCAGCGCCAGCGGGGCGTGCACCTGCAGGCGGCCGGCGGCCTGGCTGGCGGCCAGGCCGGGCGCGGAGGGCGCGACCTGGATGCGGTACAGCTGGTACACCAGCGTGGCCACGTAGATGCCCTTGATGCTGATCAGCTTCATGGATGCGATCTGGCGCGCGCGCGCGAGCATGCCGGTGGGGGCAGCGCACGGCGTCCGGCCCCAGAGGCCGGCTGGGCCGCCTGTTGCCGTGGCCCCGTCTGCGGATCGCGATTTGCGAAGGGTCGGGTTTGCTCCGCTCAGTTGCGTCGCAGCAAAGGCGGGCGCTCCTGGAAGCATGCAACGAGCTAGAGGCCAGGAGAGGCCACGCGCATGCAGCCGCCGGCATTCTGAGGGCGCTGTCCCTGCGCCCTGGACTGGCATGCTGAGCCCGGGCAGCTCACAGGCGGCAGCGACACCAGGAGGCTAGGGCTGCCGTCCCGGGCCAGGCGCCGCGCACGTTGGTGCGCAGCTTGGGGTGCCAGTTCTCAGCCGCCACGGCCAGGTAGACCAGGTTGGAGGCCGCAATGTTGACCGCCGACAGCGCGAGCGTGCTGGCAAAAGCAAAGCCGAGGACGCGGCTGATGGCCTCCTGGTGCGTCACGATCTCGTACGTCGCCACGCCGGTTGCGCCCAGCAGCGCCGGCCACGCGATCAGGATGCCCGCGGCCTGCGCGCCCGGCGGCTAGCGTCGGGTAGGGTAGGCGGTCGTGGCCAACAGCGCCGGCCACGCGATCAGGATGCTCGAGGCCTGCGCGCCCGTTGGCTAGGGTCGGTAGGGTTTGCGGCGGTGCCCAGCAGCGCCGGCCACGCGATCGCGATGCCCACCGCCTGCGCGCCCGGCGCGCGCGCGTCGCAGGGCCCCGTGGCGCCTCACGCCGCGCCGCGGCCGGCCAGCCGTCGCGCGGCCGCGCATGGGCTGCGCGCGCGCGCGGGCGCGCGCCTTGCCCAGCGCAGACAGCGCGCGCGCGCGCAGCGAGTGCACCACATCGTCCAGCGCGGCGTCGTTGACCATCTCCTTGAGCTGGTTGCGGATGGAGCTGCGCAGGTTGCGCGAGGCTGCCACGTCGGTCAGGTGGAAGTCCCAGGATGTGAACACGACCGTGGAGAATGGGAACAGCTGGTTCTGGCCCACGAACGCGCTGTCGCCCACGCCCTGCCGCGCGCGCCCGCCGCGGCGCGCTCGGCGCCTGGACGGCGGCACAGCGCCCGGCGCACCGCTGCTGACCCCCAGGACGCCGGCCAGCCCGTCATGCGTTCCCGCACGGACGAGCTGGTCGCCACCTGGAGGTAAGGAATGTGTGAATTTGTCTCACCTCCCTTCCTGGAGGCTGGAAAAGTGCGTGCGCGTGCGCGCCTGCAGGCGGTGGTGGATGACGTAGAGCAGGACCAGGAGGCTGACGAAGAAGGTCGCGCAGACCGCGAGCGGGAAGGTCAGGTCGACCGGGAAGGCGGCCTCGTGCAGCACGTAGTTGTAGCCGCCTGCGCGGGCGCCCGCGCGTCGCGCGTGTCGTGCGGCCGCGGCGTCGCGGCTGTCGCCTGGGGCGCAGTTCGGTCGCATGCTGTGACGCGGCAGGACAGCACAGGCGTCTCACACTCAAACTGCATGCTTGCAAGCGCATGTGTATGGAGCGCCGTGAGCGCCGTGCTGCCCGGGCGGCGATCGATGCGTTCCGCGACCTGCCCGTCGAGTCGCCGGCAACCCGGGCGCCTCAGCATGCACGGCCCTGACCCTGATGCTCAACCCTATGCCCCGTCGCGCACCGTACAGCAGGAACGTGTCGTGCAGGCCGTAGCCCTGCAGCAGCTGCAGCGGGAGGTAGTCGTGGAAGATCGCCCAGGAGAACAGGCGCGGCGGCCAGATCATGAACGGCACCACCGTGCACGCCAGCCACGCCAGGCTCAGCGCCACGTTCAGCGCCAGCGCAAAGCGCAGGAAGTAGAGCGTCAGCGACACGTTGGACCCTGCGCGCGCGCGCCGCGCGGCTCGCCGCCCGTGCCGCTCGCTCGCTTCGAGCGCCGCGCACGCAGACCGGCGCGTCTCCACACCCCGGCAGCCGGCGGCGGCTCACGCGCGGCAGCGGCGAGTGACACACGACCGCTCGCTTTCGGCGTGAGCGCCCGGCGCTCCGCACGCTGCCTGCGGCGCCGCGGGCGGGCGCGCGCGCACCGTGCCTGCCCTCAATCGTCTGGATGGCGGTCTTCCAGAGGCTGAAGACCTGGCTGGCCACGCGCCAGCCCTCGCCCAGGCTGCGCCAGGTGTCCCGCCAGCAGCTCTTGCGCGAGAAGAGCTCCGCGCTCTCCGACTCCTGCCGGGCACGCCGTCGGTTGCCGCCAGCGGCGCTACCACCTTGGTCGCGCCTCTGGCGCGGACGCTGCAATGGCAGCAGCGGGCTGGGCGCGCCAGCAGGCGTGCCACGCTGCGCAGGGCGCGCAGGCGCGCGCGCGCACCAGGATGGCCTGCAGCCGCGAGCGCGCTCGGCGGAAGGTGTCGGTTGTGCGCTGCTCCTTGCTGCGCTTGCTGCCGCCTGGCGGCCGCCGCGGCGGCCGCGGCGCCGCCGCCGAGGCGCGCTGCGCTGCCAGCTCCTGGCGCGCCAGCGGCCCCATTCATAGACGCCGTCAGCAAGGGCGGCCGGGAAGCAGTGCGCCCGTATGGCGTTGTGGTGCGCGCTTTGTCTTGCACACCAGCAACATGGGGGCCTCTGCATAGCAAAAGTCGGGACCGGCCTGAGGCAGCACAGTGCGAGCCCGGCATGGGCAGAGCTGTAGCAATGTAGCAGCCGGGTTCCTATCGAGCGCTGCGACGTCACAGCCGGCGAGTCCAGTGTCCAGTGATCCGTTCACAGTGTGTGCAGCTGCACTATGCACGTGAGCAGTGGCAGGGGGGGGGACCTGGGCATGCAGCTGCCTGAGCCCTGACAGGCGCCGCGTTGCCGCCGGCGTCAGGCTGCCGACCAGCGAGTCCTGCCGGGAGCTGGAGGCCGAGTCGGGCTCGCTGTAGACGCTCACGGCGCTGCCGGCGCGGTCGTCGCGCTGCATCAGTCGCGCTGTGTCCGGCGGGCGCAGCGCCGCGGGCTGCGGCGCGGTCGCCGGCCGCGCGCCCGGCGGCGGGCCCAGCCGGGGCGGGGGCCGGGGCGGCGCAGAGGGCGCGGGCCGCTGCGCGGGCGTTGCGCTGCGGCTGCCGCCTGCGGCCCGCGCAGTGGCGCTTGGGCAGCGCAGCAAGCGCAGAGGCTTTATGTGACCGGTGACTTTCTTGACATGCGCCTTTGCAGAACCGAGTCACTGTGCATCACCGTTGTGGCACTCGAGCCCACCCACCAACCCGTTCCAGCACTGGCACCTTCTGCATGCGGTGTGCTGTGCGCATGTGAAGTCAAAGTGCCTCACCCTCCTCGCTCGTGGAGCCAGTGTCATCCTCCGATCCAGTGTCGCTGTAATCCTCCTCGCTATCCTCCTCTTCGCTGGGCTGCTCAGGCGCTGCCCTTCTCCCTGGCCTCGACATCGTGATATATAGAACACGAGCCGGGACGCGTTGTTTCCCAAGAGTCCGTTCCACGTGCGCTCATGCAGATCGACGGCCAGTCGCTGCGTCCCGAGCAGCGCCCCGCACACAGCCGTTGCAACAGTACAAGAGGGGGGGGTTTTGTTAGGGCGACGGCTCAAGTCCTAGTTGCGCAGACCGAGCAGCCTGAACGAGGCAACGTGCTTATGTAAGCGCGCTTGGTCTGCCTGCTGCATATCAGGACCGTGCAACACTGCACCAGAAGCGCCTGTATGGCGCCTGCAAACATTATGAAGCGCGGCAGCAAGCGGGAGCTGGAGGGCGACCCGGACGACGCAGATGACTTGACGGAGGACCTGCAGCTCAACTTGGACACGCTGGAGAAGCTCTGGGCCACGCCGTGCATTGTGTAAGTGGCAGTTCAGCGCGTGGTTGGCTGCAACACACCTTGCCGCTCGCTCCCTGCCGTGTCAACCGCACGCTGTCTCGCTAGCCTGCGTCTGCAGTGTTTCAGCCTGTGAGCGCGGCGGCAGGCGCGACACATCAGCAGCCGTGTGGAGACCCGCGCTGCGCGCGGCCGAGGTCATCTGCCAGCGGGGCAACCTGCTGCAGCGCATGGGTGCGCACACAGCAGCAAGCATGCTACAGCATTGCACCAGGCACAGGCAGGCATTGACAGGTGCGGCGGTGCAGGCTTCATCTACCGGAGCAAGCTGCACCTCCAGGTCGAGGAGGCCGTGTGCGCACCGCTTCCGTGCACAGCATTTAGATGCAGAAGCGCACACACAGCAGGTAGAGTGTAAGCAGCTGCGCGGCGGCGGTCAGGTACCTGTTCGACCGCGCCAGCCTGCTGCTGCTAGTCGAGGACGGCGAGGCCGGGATGCGGCTGCTGTCGCTGCAGGAGGCGTACCGGCTCCTGGTGCGCAACGCAAAGCAGCCACGTGTGCATGTGCCGAGCACTGCGTGTCCAAGGCGGGGGCCTGTGGTGTGCGATACCGCTGGCGACACTGACTTGCGCACTGAGCGTCTTGCTCATTGCAAGAGGCCTGTTGCCTCTGGTCCTGGGGACTGCGAGCTATGGAGGCGCACCAGCAGCAGCAGCTGAGTTGTGGCGGCACAATTGGGTGGCCAGGCATGGTGGTGGTATCCCTGTGCGCGTGAGGGTGCAGTGTTCGACGCCGCCACCGGTGCGCCAGTGCCCGCGGCCCCAGGTGTTGCCTGTTTGCGCTGGATCGCGCACACGGCCGCACTGTGTCACGGGCCTGATTGGGGAGCGCGCATGCGTCTGTGATGGGCACCACAGACGCGCTCAAGCGCGCGCGCTGCGCGCCAGATGAGCACGGGTGTCACGCTGGACCAGTACCTGGTGTACAGCCATCTGCGGCGCGCCGGCACGGTCGCCTGCAGGTCCGCGCCCGCGCGTGTTGCGCCCCTGTCTGTTTGAGCCCTGGGCGTGTGCCCATGTGCATCAGCTGGCCGCGTCTCACGCCCTTGTCCGTTTGAGGCCCTGGGCATGTGTCCATGTGCCACCAGCCGGCCGCATCACACCCCAGAACTCTTCTGTCCCTAACTTTTGCAGCTGATCTCAATCATGCGCTACGACTTTCTCTAAAAATCACAAAGCGGTGCCTTGCACATTCACACACTGTCAATGTGCATTCGCTTATTGGTTTCCGTGTTCCACTGCACTTTCATCAGGGGTTTTTCCAATGTAGGATGGCGCTTCCAACGTAGGACTGCGCTGCGCAGGCACCCCGCGCTCTGGGTGCTGGCGCCCGAGCTGGACCCAGCGGAGCTGTGGGCCGGCTGGCCCTGGGGCGGCGCGGACCGGACCGCGGCCGGCGCGCGGGCAGACGGCAGGGTCAGGGAAGAGGCCGCGGCCAGGGCCGCGAGCCGGCGCAGACCGCCGGCCGCCCGCCTGGACGCGCCGGACCTGCCGCCTGAGAGGGCTCTGCATGAAAGGGCGCACGCTGGCGGCGAGCCGCAGCTGGCACCCGCCGGCGCAGGACGCGAGGTGAGCAGCAGACGCGGGCGGGAGCACTGCGCCTGCGTGCTTGCCGAGAGCGCGGCTGCTGCTTCCATGCGCGAGCGTCGGGCAGCTTGATGTGGCTGCCGGGGCGCACATGCAGCACGCCCTGTCTGCGCGCAGGCGCGGTGGCGCGGCTGGTGGCCGCCAGCGCACGGCAGCAGCGCGGCCGGCAGCCGCGGCGGCAGCTCGGCTGACGGCCTGGACGGGCTGCCCCGGTGCGGCCTCGCCCTCCCCCCGCGCTGCAAGCCCATCGCGCCGTGTTCGGGCGCGCCGGAAAGGACATTTAAACACGTGCCCAAGCACGCAAAAGCAGCCGCACACCAAGCTTGGGTCAGCAACTTGGCTGGCGGGCATGCACGCAGCCGACTGGCGTGCTGTCGTCCTTATCCCAACACGGCGGCGCAGTGTGCCCCGCGGGCGTGCAGCTCTTCCCTGAGCCCGGCGCGCGCCGCAGGTGCGGCGTGCTGACGGCGGAGGACGCGCGGGACGCGAGCCTCCCCGCGCGCGCGCCGCGGCTGCGGCCCTTCCCCGCCCTCGCGCGCCCGGCGGACATGCAGGCGGCCCCTGCGGTGCGCGCCGCGGCCGCCGCAGCGAGGGGCTTCGGCCCTGGCGGGCAGATGCCCACACGGCGTATGCATTGCCCCACATGCGTCAAGGCTGCGCGGTAGCCATGACCTTGGAGGTCGCATGATTCGGTGCCTGACGGGCCCTGTGTGCTCTTGCGGGCGCGCGCGTTTGTATTTCAAATCCGCGGAGGCCGAAGGCCGTTTGGCAGAAGCGGTGGGGCTGTGCAGCGCCGGATGCTACGTTGCTGCATGCGGGTCCGGTGGCTTGTCCTGGCGCGCGCCCGGGCGCCTCACCGCCCGTGCCCCCAGCGCGCAGCCGGCCGCCGCCGCGCAGGTGTTCGACATTATGCGGCCGGATGCCAGCATGAGCCGCCGCGCGCCGCCGCCGGCCGCGCTGCGCCTGTTCCTGTCGGCGGGCCGCCCGCCCGGCTGGGCGGAGGCGGGCGCCGCGGACGCGAGCGCGGGCGGCGCGCCGGCGGTCTACGCCTCGCGCAGCCAGGGCGCGTACGCGTTCTACCTGCTGCGCCGTGTGACGCTGGCCAGCCTGTGGTGAGCGCCGACGTGGCGGGCGGAGGCGGGCTCAGTGGGCGCAAGCTGTCGGCTTGCTTACACAAGATTCCCGCCTTAAAGGGAACTCTAGCCTGTGGCAGATGTCGTACATGACTTCCAAGTCATGTATGCTTCAACCAGAGTACTCCTCACGGCTAAAACGGAATTTATGAAATTCAGTGACTCAGTAGTGACGCCTAACAGGGTGGTGTGCAAAAGTGCCTGGTGCGCTATTCCAGCACGGCAAATGCGGTGGTTAGCAGCGCTCCAGCACAAAGACGTTGCCCTTGTCGTCGCGGCCGATGCGGTGCTGGTCGTCCACGTACGTTGTGTCCAGCCAGCCCTCGGGGTTGAAGATGGAGAGCAGCAGCTCATAGTTGGCCTGCAGGCCGACCCGCCTCTCAGCGCACCCAACTGTCACCCAGCCCCTCAACATCACAGCGCGACCAAAGTGTTTACGGACATGGGTGACAGGGGACACGCTGATATAAGTACGCAATGCACCGCTTGCGAGCACGCGCCGGCGCGACTGCCGCCAATGACCCGAGTACATGCGAAGCAGGATGCCGGAGGCTGGCGGGCGGCACCTCAAACAGCTTCTGCAGCTGCTCCGGCACCAGGGTGGCGCGCGCAAAGCGGATGGCCACGCGCCGCGGCGACACCGGCTCGAACGTGGCCTCCACCGTGAACATGCCGCGGATCATGCGGAAGGCCGTGAAGCTGAAGCCAACCTCATTCACCTGCGCTGCGCGGCGGGCCGCCGGTCGGGCGCCGGCGCGGGCCTGGCTATCCGGCTGCGCGTGCACCCAATGAGTTCAACGGGCATGGGTGCGGAGTACCCTGCCGCGCGTGCTCAGTAAACCTGTACTCCATAGCGGATTTGTAATCTACGGCATATGCATGTTTGGCGGCTGCAGAAAAGGTAGCAGTGCCTGCATCCGGCCGGCTGGGTCCACGCGAAGGGTCCCACCGCTGCAGGTCAGGCATTGGCGCCCCAAGCCGCTGGCTGCTTGTGCAGGCGTGGGCGCCCACCGCCACGCGCCGCTCGTCGCAGATGCGCTGCACAAAGTCGCCCAGGCTCACGAAGTCGCGCAGGCCCAGCTTTACGCGCCGCGAGCCCTGCCCGCAGCGGCTCTGCTTGGGACGCGGGGCAGGGTGGCTGTGGGGTGCCGGGTGTGTGGCGCCGCATGTAGGGCGCCGGGCGCCGCCTGCAGCTGCGGCTACCAGCTGGAGCGTGCCATAACAAGCGAGCCATCCATTGCATATTAACACTTGTTAGCGGGCACCGCCCGCTCGTAGCTGCATGGCAACTTCTAATGCCACGGTACATTGTTTGCTCACTTGCTCGCACGCTGCACCGCACCGCCGCGCCGCACGCCCAAGCGCTTCACAGCACCAGGAGCAACAGCACAGCGCACCTGCCTGCACAGGCGCATTGCTGTGCAACCCACACATTTTTTGAACAGCTAAGGATTGCGGGTGCGTCGCAATCCCACCGATACGGTATAACCTACCCACGTGCAGCGCAGTCACAGCCACGGGGCGCAGCCGCACAGCGCCCGGGCCACCCGCCACCCGCCCGCCGCACGCACCGTCACGGTGACGGTGCTGAAGAGCACGCGCCAGCTGCCCGCCAGCAGGTCCAGGCGGCGCGCGGGCTCCGGCAGCGGGCTATCGGCCTCCAGTTGCTCGACCAACTGCAACAGCCGCGCCCGATCTGCCGCCTGGGGCGCAGCTCAGCGCACTCGCCGCGCCCCGGCTTGCGCGCCGCAGCGGCAGCACGCGCGCGGCACCCCTGTGCGCCTGGCTCGACGGCAGGAGCCCGGCGCAGACGCCTCTGTGAGGCGGCGGTGGTGCGCAACAGCGGCGGCACTAGTGACCCTCCTGTGCGTCTCGCGTGGCAGCGGGGGCCTGCTCGACGCACCTTGGTTCCAAAGATGCCCTTGTGCTTCACACAGGCTGTGATGAGCTGCAGCAGCTCGGCTTTGGCATGGACCAGGCCCTCCGGCGTCTGCAGGCGGTCAGGTGCCTGCGGCGGCAAGACTGAGTCAGGCTTGCATGCACCAAAAGAAGCCAGGTCACGGTACGCTTCGTGGCGTCGGCGTACCTGGGCAGGCGCAGCGCAGACGACCGCCCGCCGACACCTAGCACTGCCGGCGTGTATTTGCCTTCCCAGGACGCCTGCAGCTCGGCAGTCTGCTGCAGCGCGTTCCCGCCGCCTGAGGGTGCCCCATGCTCTCCGCGCACGCTGGCAACGCACAAAAGGCTGTGGCAGGCGGGCAGGGAGGCTGTCAGCGAGCCCGGGGGATGCCGACGTGTGCGCAAATGTAGGGCGCTGCATCACAGCCCCAGCTTCCCCGTAAGGCGAGGCCAAGGGACGCCAAGATGATCGTCCTTACAACCAAGCCATCAGACACCAAGACGTACTCTCCGTCCAACTGTCTCAGGACCACTGTGGCTCTGACGCCTGCCTGATGTCCCACTTTTGGGGCCTCTCAAGTGATATCTTGGAGTAGGCTGCAAAACCAATCCTCCGGAGAGCATACACAGCTAGGCCCGCTCCTAAGAAGCTCCTGAGTGGCTGCACTGCACTTGAGTGTTTTGCAGGCTGCGGCCTAGGCACTCTGTGCACATCTTGTGAACTAGCGCGTGCTTAGGGACACAGGAGGTTGTTGCATAGTCACAGACGCAGCGAGTGGTCACTTTGCGTGGTGAGCAGCCCTCCCTGGCACGCTGTATATTCTTGACAAGGCTCTCACACCTGTGCACGTCCTGCTCAGCTAGCACCATGATCTTTGACATCGAGCTTTGTCCTGACTACCGTGGTCAGGCACAGGCAACGCCGGTCGCATGTGCTGGCATCATGCATGTTTCTCACTGCAGGTGCTTGTTTTACACGCGTCTCAGCATGAAGACCAGCCTGCACTTGCGCCGCGCGGCGTGCGCGGCGCCAGCGGCGTCTGGTACTGACGTGTACGACGTGGTCGTCGTCGGCGGCGGGATGGTCGGCGCAGCGTTCGGCGCGCTGCTGCTGTCCCATCCGCTGACCGCGGCGCTGCGCGTGCTGGTGCGGGCAGCTTCCAGCGGCAGCGAGCCAGCGCTGCCAGCGCTTGCTGGACCCTGGCGTGCTGTGAGGCTCTCCGAGCCGGGAGCTGCTGGCCGCGCGGTCCTCGTGTGGGAGCCGCAAGCCGCTGACTGTGGGTTGCAGTCAGCATGTGTACTGTATACCAAAGCCCATCCCCCCGGCACTGCTCAGGTGCTGGACCGCGCGCCGCCGCCTGCGGCGTCCGGGCCGCTGCCGCCGGTGCCCGGCCAGCGCGTGAGCACGCTCACGCCGGCCAGCGCGCGCCACCTGGAGCGGGCCGGCGCCTGGCGGGACGTGGCGCCACCGCGCTCCGCCGCCTTTGACACCATGCAGGCAGGCCCCTGCTCGCTGTGCCCCGCCCTTCCTGTCTCACTGACCGGGACTGCCAGACCCCAGCGGGTGCGTCCAACCTGCTGGCCTGCCGCCGCCGATGCCCACTGCAGCGTCACGCGCGTCACGTGCAACAGGGGCGCCTGGCAAGCACCAGGCGTGCCTCACTTGGAGAGGCCATGCCTTACTCGCAAGAGATATTGCCTTACACCGCAACAGCTTGCCTCCCATGTTAAGATGTTGCGTTACTTGCAAGAGAGCTGCCGCCGCCGCGGCAGGTGTGGGACAGCAGCGGCAGCGGGTGCGTGCGCTACAGCGCGGACGGAGCCGGCGAAGTTGCGATGGGCCATGTGGCCGAGAACGATGTGCTGCAGGCTGCCCTGCTGCACCAGCTGCGCCGGCCGGGCTCTAGCACCGAGCTGCTCTGGCCGGTGCGCCTGTTTGCCGTCCATGAGCAGCATATCAAGCTGCTCAAGGACGCAGCTATATTGCTAGTGCTCCGCTGTAGCAGTATGGCCCGCTGACATTAGCTCTCTGTGCCTTGGCAGGCGCAGCTGGAGAGCCTGCAGCTGCCGGCGCCCTTCTCTGAGCTGCAGCGTGGTGACCGCCCGGCCTGAATCGCATGCGCTGTTTGCACAGCTCCACTGGCAGCTCCAGTGCAGCAGGCTGCTATGTGTCGTACTTGCTTCTCCGCCTGGCAGGCCAGCTCGCCTGGCAGCTCCGCATCGTCACCCGGTTGCAGGCATGGCGCAGGGCTGCCGCGGCACGTCCAGACCTCCCGCTGCCAGGCCGCCTGTGCTGACCCGGCAGCCGGCGCAGGCGGCGACGGCGCCGCGCCGGCGGCGCTGGCCGAGCTGGGCCTGGCGTGCGGGCGGCGGCTGCGCGCGCGGCTCGTGGTGGGCGCCGACGGGCCGCGCTCGTATGTGCGCCAGCTTGCAGGCGCGCGCCCAGAGGGCAGCCGGGGCCCCGGGCGGGGTGTACGCAAGTGATGTGCCTTGCAGTTGTGGCCCAGCAGCTTGCCGCACAAGTTGCCGGCCTGCTTGTTGATGCTGCCGTGGGCGACGAACGGCTGCCTCTTGACACAGGGGCAGGCCGGGACACAGGCCAGTGGGAAAAGCACAAGCATGCATGACGCATCGCGCATTGCCGCCTTCAAACGCTGCCGCAGCATGCACCTCCCTGAAGCGGTAGCTTCTGCATGCTCGCAAACCACAGCGCATGTGCTGCGGTTGCACGGCGGTTCATGTGCGCAAGCACTGGCTTGCCATGTGACTCCCGAGTGCTGCGCTGCGCGCGGCAGACCTGCGCACGTTCGGGTGGGCGTACGGGCAGCGCGGCTTGGTGGCCACCGTGCGCCCCGAGGTGTCCGGCGCGTGCGCCTGGCAGCGCTTCCTGCCCGACGGGCCCCTGGCGCTGCTCCCCGTGCGGCCCCGCCGCTGCGCCTGGAGCCGCTGCGCTCCTGCCGCCCCTCCCCCTCCTGCACGTGGAGAGCCCTTGCCCTGGAGCTGCACGCTAGCGCATTGCTGCGCCCCAAGGTAGCGGCATACGCACCGCCTACAGCCTCGCCCGGCCCTGGGCGCCGCGCCCCGTCCGCTGCACCCCCGAGCCTTTCTGTGCAGAGCGCATCGTCATGAGCATGGCAAACACCCTCTCTTAGCTTCATCCACACGTATGCCGCCATGGCCGCCATGGCACACAGCGGCGCTTGCTTGGTTGCCCGACGTCATCTCGTCCCTGAGGCGACTGTCCTGCGCTAGTGCAAGTCGTTGCGATGAGCGAGAGGGGCGCTTGGGCGCGACAAGCGCTTTGCGCGCACGGACATGCTGCTGATGTGCACTGCACGCCAGGTGCGCAACGGGTACGCCAACGTCGTGTGGACGACCACCCCGCGGCACGCGGCGGAGCTGGAGGCAGCAGCGCCCGAGGCCTTTGCAGACGCTGTGAACGCGGTGCGCCGCTCGCGCGCGGCAACTGACTTGCTGACCGGCGTTGGCTGACCCCCGTTGGGCGCGACATTGCAAGCGGTGCCAGCATCAAGCGCAGGTCTGGCATGTTGGGCGCAACATGTCAGCGGTGCCTGCTTCATGCGCAGGTCTGGCATGCTGACACCACCTCCACACAGAATCTCAGGGCAGGGGCCAGCACGCTCAGCGGGCGCTCCGGCTGCGCAGGCGCTGCAGGGCGGCCCTGCGCCCACGCGCAACCCGTGGCTGCCGGCCGCTGCGGCGTCCGAGTTCCAGCGCCCGCCCATCGTGCACGCCGCCAGCGGCCCCGGGCCCAAGTCGTTCCCGCTGGCGCTGCGCGCGTCCGGCAGGCGCGCCCGACGCGGCCGCAGCCTCGCCCAAGCTGTCGTCTGGCCGCCTTGCCACAGCCTTCAAACACCATTGCTGGCTCTGCCACGCGCGGGCCCTGACGTTCGTCTCTTTTTACACAGCCACCTGGTCCAGGGCAGCGCTGCCAGGCGGTTGCAGCTGGCGGCGGTCGCCGCGGTGCAGCAGGCTCGGCCGAGCAGCCTGCGGGGCCGGCAGGTACGTGCGCGCGCGCCTGGCGCTGGTGGGCGACGCGGCGCACGCGGTGCACCCACTTGCCGGCCAAGGCGTCAACCTGGGCCTCGCGGATGCGGCCGCGCTGGCGGACGCGCTGGCGCAGGCGGTCGCCACCGGGCAGGACCTGGGCGACGAGGCGCTGCTGGAGGCGCGCACCCCGGCCCTGACAGGGTTTCAGGGCGTGCGGGCGCGGGCGCGCGCCGCCGGGCGGGGCCTGGGCGACGAGGCGCTGCTGGAGGCAAGATGCAGAGATGCCTCTGGCCCTGCCCGGGCCCCGGCGCATTGCCCACCGGCATGCGCCGCGCTTCAGCAGAGCGGCGGACACCTGGCGCCTTGCCTCAGTCGAGAGCGCGCTTTGCACCCTGCTCCGTCCCTTGCGGCGCGCGATTTTGTCCGTGTGGTGAGAGGTGCAGCAGGCGGCGGCAGCAGCGCTCAGACCAGCGCGCCGAGCTCGGCGCCCGCGCGCGCAGGGCGCGTACCAGGCGCCGCGGCAGGCGGCCAACACCGCGATGATGGCCGCGCTGGACGGGCTCAAGCGCGTATTCGAGCCCCAGGAGGGCCTGCTGAGCAGCCTGCGCGGCGTCGGCCTGGACGCGCTCAACGCGGCGCCCGCCGTGAAGCAGCGCATCATGCGCTACGCCATGGGCGTGTAGGGGCGCCGGGCCTGATCAGCGCGTGCACCTGAACGCCACGCACTGCCTCGCTGACGTGGTAGAAATTTGTGTCCAGTGAATGCCTTTCAGGATCGCACAGTGCTCCGTCTGTTCCCAGGTAGTTGGGGTTTTACCACAGGGCGCAAGAGCGCAACCGGACCACAGACTGGCTAAGTAGGCAGTCCACGTCTGTAATGGGGTCTAATTGGACACACAGATGCGGTGGCTGGCTGGGTGGCAGTGCCACCCCACGCGCAGCTAGGTCGTTCTCATTCATTGGAAAGCAGGCGCGCTGTGCCGTGCCCGGCGCCGCGCGCTGGGCCGTTTGCGGCCTGCGGCTGAGGGCCTGCCCCCCAGGCCGCGCGGCGCTGCGCGCCGCGGGCGCGGCTAGTGCTGCACCGCCTTGAGCGGCGCGGCGCGTATCTGGCTCAGGTTGAGCTGCTGGTCCAGGTCGTCGTCCAGCTCCCCCACCACCGCGCTGCAATGTACCAACCACCGTGAGCGCCCTGCCAAGACAAGCTAACGGCGCCATTTGCGACAGCGCCTACGCCCTCTCAAGCGCCCGCAGGCGCCAAGCGTGCCGAGCGGCCGCGGTGGGGAGGGGGGCCGCACATGTTGTCGCCGCGCACGACGTGCAGCCCGCCGAGCACGACCTGGTCCACGCCGGACTGCGTGCGCCGGCAGGCGCGCTCAGTCTGGTTTTCTGCAGCGACGGCGTGCATGCCTGCACAGCACAGCGCGCACCTTGCTCGAGTAGACGCGCTCATGGCACTCGTCCAGGATCAGGTTGGTCGCCTGGTCGTAGCCGCGCAGGATCCCCTGCGCGCGCGTTTGCTGGTTGAGCAGAGCCGGTGAGTGCGCAGACGTCAGGGAGGGTTGCGCACTCACGCACCACGATGTTGCGCCCGTCATTGGTGATGACGGATATTGTTGCTGCGCCACGCATACGTGTGTCAGCAACGTTGAAAGCTTCAAGTCTCTGGGAACGTCATGCAACGGCGGCTCACTGTCCACCAGCGACGCCAGGCCCGCGTCGGCGGCCATGCAGTGCGGCAAGCCGCCCGCGAGGAAGAGCGCCGCCTCTGCCCCTCGTGGCCAAGGCGATAACCAGCAACGTGTGCCTTGGCACGTCAAGGAGGCAGCTCAGTGCCACAGCATTGAGCAGGGAGTGCTCGTGCCCCTGTGCAGGAGCGCAAGTTCAGTACGCACAAGCAGGCTTTTGGCCTGATGGAGAGGAAGGGAGCTTCCAGCCTGGCTTCTTAAAAGAGAGTTGGGGCAAAAACTTTCGAGCAACCTAGGGCGATGTTCTATTTGATTACTTTGAATTGACTTTTTTTAAAAAATGCTCAGCTGTTCATTTTGTGTGTGTCTGATGGCAGTAGCAACAGTCAGGTGACAGCAGTGTTGAAGGGTACACTGTACATCATTACAACACCATCCACGTTCACAGGCAACCTGATACCATAGGGCAACCTAAATTCGCCAACTCCCTCAGCAGACTGGTAGCAGACCTATCCTGCACCTAACAGTACTTCACCGGACACACAAAACATTGTCTGAAACTAGCATCCGCTTTACTACATGCTGCCACCATGCATTCATGCAGCTCTGCAATCATGCGTTAACGCCTGGCAACTGCGCGTGCTGCAGCTGCTCAAACAGGGCGGCCGCGAAGCGGCGCATCTCCTGCTGCCGCTCAACGTATGCCAGGATGGCATAGCCAAGCATGGCCCCGCGCGCGTTGACCAGCTCGGCCGTGCGCGAAAACTTGATGGGCCCGACCGTGACGCCCTCGTTGGGCTCGCCGGCCGCCCTGCACGGCATGCGCCTTGCTTATCATGACAACCATGTCGCAGCGCCATAAGCACTTTAATTAACATTTGCTGGCACCAGGATGCACTGTAACATAATTGCAGCATGCAGCAGCGCAGTCAATCTGCCATTGTCAAGCATATGAGAAAGTGACGCACCGGTTCAGCAGGGCGCCCACGACGACCAACGAGTACGCCACCAGGTACGCGAACGGGGCAGCAGCAAGCTGGCGCCACAGCGTCTGGCCCGTGATGGCCTGCAAACAACGCTCCGTCTCAACAAGCTGGTCGTCCTGTTTTTCAAAGCTGTTAAGACAGCAGGTCCGCAGCCACTCCACACTCACCTCATTGATGATTGCCGCACTGAAGCCCACCATCGCCATGCGCCCTGTTACAAAAGTGTTAAACCCTTAGCACGCGGCTATCATGCCTGCTTGAGCTTGTGGAGACATGAGCAATAAGCTCCCTGTAGCTGCACACCGTTCAGCAGCTCGGCCGGGCGCCAGATCAGCGTCTGGTACTGCGTCCACAGCAGTTGCACGTCCGCCCAAGAGCGGACGGTGATGCCATGCTTCGGGTTCTGGACCAGGAACATGTAGAGCTGCGACAGGCTCTTCTGCTCCTCTGGGCTCAGGTTCTCCATCTGTGTAAGCCCTATGTCAGCCAGCAGCCTCGTGCAGCACCATCCGATAACAAGAGACCGCTGGTGATGCTGGTGATACCGCACATAGTGCTTGGCAGACAATGTCGTGCAGCTCTCTCTGCAACTGTGGAAATGCCTTTGGAGCAAGCAGGTCGTGACATACATAAGCAGCCAGGCTCGCGCCTGGGTCTTCAGGCGCTCCTCCTGCTGCACGATCTCTGGCTCGCGCTCCTGCAGGCCCGTCCCGCCCTCCTGCAGTCCAGCACGCCTTTCAAGCCTGCAAGCTGCCAGCTGATACTGCAGCGCATGCAACTACAGTTACATAATCGTGTGTACTTCACCGGAATCGGGCTTAGCACCAAGCTGCCGCTCCTGGCAAACCTGCTACAGGGGTGCAAGCAGCAGCAGATGGGGCAAGCAGTATGCTGAAGATAATTACGCAGTCAGCAAGAGCTCACACCGCGCGCCCACAAAGCAACGTCTGGCATAATCACACGCCACGCTGCAGGCAGGTGCACGCCTGCTCGGCCCGCACGATGCCCGCTGGCCGGCGCCTGGCAAGCAGTGGCTTAGCGGGAGCAGCAGGGCGCGCGCTGCCCTGGGCGCGCACGCCGGCAAGCGCGACCTTGCCCGACAGCAGCATAGCCGACTGCATTATGTGTGACTGTGTTTGCAATGACAGAAGAGGTCAGGGATGCTCGGCTCGCAATGAATGTTGCGCGCTCGGCTGTTCGGTTTAATTCATATGCATTAATTCATATGCATTTCGAGACACGCGTGGAGGCGCGAGCGGCCGCTGCGGGGACCCTAACCCTAACCCTAACCCGTATTGGCCCCCAAGTTGGCCCCCAAGTCAGAGTGGAAAGAGCGAGGACACCATCATCAAAAGACATCAGGGCGCTTCCGCTGTCTTGAGGGCATCTGGAGCCGCCCCTGTGGCTGCCACCAGCGGGCGCCTCGACACGGCCATGGCCGGGCTGCGGGGCACGCTGGGGCTGAGGCGGACGCTGGACCGGGCCGTGTCGTGTCAGGCTTGGAGCCGCGCGCCTGCCGTGGCGTGTGCGGCGGGCGCGGGGGGCGCCGGCAGCGGCGTGCGCGCCCCCACCAACAACGGCGAGGCGGGCGCGCCAAGCGGCTCGGCAGGGACGGATGCGGAGCAGACCGCTGCCCTCCCTGACTCAGGGCTGCAGGACGTGGGAGACCGTAGGACGGAGGAGGAGGGCGGGGGGCCGGGGCAGTGTGCAGGCGCGGCGCCCTTGGCTGGGGGCAGAACGGGCGCTGGCAGTCTGCCGGACGGCTGGGCGGCGTGCGACGCCGCGGAGCAGGGCGCAGGCCTGCGGGACCCGGGCGGAGCCGGCGGCGGCGGCGGCGGCGGCGAGGATGGCTGGGCGGGGCGCGACGCCGCCCTGAGCCGGATCCTGCGCGCCGACCTGGCCGCGGGCGCCGCGGCGGCGCAGCTGTTTGCGGGGATGGCCGCGTGCTCCGGCCGGCGGCCTGACCTGCGCTTCTTCCAGGCGCGCTGCCTCGGCAGCCCAGCGAGCTCCCTGTGCCCCTGGTCCAAGCTCGGTGGTGTGGCAGCCTGCCAAAGGGTGTGCCTCATCCATATGGCAGAACCCAGCCGCAATCGTACTTGGAGCCCTTCACGTGGCTGCCTACACTCTTGCATTAGCGTCGCGGGCAGAACAAGGCGCCTCACTGTGCTCGTTTGGAGCTGAGCGTGAAGTATGCGCTGCACCTGGCAGGGTGGTATAGAGCACGCGAGCCTGCAAGCGCTGCGTGCAGTTCATTCAAGGGGTCTACCTGCCCTCTCTTGCAACAACTTTTCTCAGGTGGACCCTCAGCGAGCGGGCGTCGCACAGCAGGAGCGGGAGGAGGCTTTGGCGGCGGAGGCGCGCGCGATGGCGCCGCGGCTGCGCGCGCGGCCGCCGCTGGCCGCGCCGCTGGCGGGCGCCGCGGGCTGGGCGCTGGGCGCCGCGGCGGCCGCGCTGCCGGGGCGCTACGGCGCCGCCATCACCAGTGCGCCTCCGGCCCGTGCAGCCGGCGCCTGGGAAGCACTGGTATGCGCGGTATTTACTGGGCATTTGACGTGTCAGTGCCTAGAGAGGCAGAACGCATGGGCGTCGCCCATGGCGTTGTTCATTGAATTGGTGTGCACTACAGTGGACACATCACCAGTGGCAGCACGTGCAGGGAGCAAGCTGGCAATCAACGAACGCAGCCAGGTCACGCGGGTTTGCAGCGCACCGCCGTGGAGGCACCCTGGGCTCATGCGGTATGCGGCCGGGCGGACGCCGGCCTGGCGCGATTCTGGAGTGCGCCGTCGCAGGCGGGGTCGCGGAGGCGCTGGAGGACCAGTTCAACGGGCAGCTGCGCGAGCTGCACGAGCGCGCGGCGGGCGGCGGCGGCGGCGGCGGCGTGGGCGGCGGCGGCGGCGCGCGTGCGGAGGCGCTGCGCGCGCTGGTGCGCCGGCTGCGCGACGAGCCACGCGCGCTGGACGCCTCGGTCAAGGCGCGCGCCGCCTGCAGGCCGGGGCCGCTCAGCCGCCTGCAGGCCGGGGTTGCTCCGCTCCCGGCAGCGACTGCGCTTGCCTGGCTGCGCGGCGGCGCGGGCGAGGACGGCAGTGTGAGGAAGCCAGGCGCTGTTTCACATCTGCGTCTTCCCGCAAAGCCCGGCTCCCTCTGCTGTGCCCGGGGAGGAGACTGGAGCGCGCACTGCAAGTCCCGCCACTGTCCAAGCTGTGTGCCTCTCCTGTGCCCACCAGGCGCTGCGTCGATGCCTGTGGCGATCGTGTGGCCGCCAGGGCACCCTCTGCAGGTTGTTCTGCCGGGCGCACGATCTCTCACCGACCCCCCCGTCTGCCTGTGCGCAGGTGCCCAACCTCGTGGCGGACGTGGGTCTCAACGGCATGGCGGCGCTGCAGCAGCTGACGGCCGAGGAGGGCCTCGCAGGCGCCGTGAAGCTGGGCTTTGCGGGGCTGCTGAGCCTGGGAGCGCGCGTGTAGGCTGCTAGAGCGCGCCGGGTCCGCACATGAGGTTGCAAAGTAGGTATTGTGTCTGGCATGGTCCAGGACTCTGTGTTTTGGTTCAACACTTGTGTTAGAACTCTCCTGCTTCTGTGCCAGCTGCTGAGAGCTGAGTTCGCCTCTTGCACAACCGCTCGTTGACATCTTGCTACGCTGTTGTGCTTTTTGAACAAACTAGGAATGTGTCTGTGAGCGCTGTGTTGTGTTCCACATGCAACATCGGCAGTGCTCAGTGCGTCCCGTGCACATGCGGCTGTCAAAAGTGCTGCCTGCGCTGCCATGCGCTGCCCGGCATCCTGCTCAGACCGCACATGCCCTACAGCCCTGCTTGCACGCACATGCTGGCCCTCCCGCCCGCGCCCGCCGTCAGCCATGCGGCCCGTCCAGCTGCCGCAGCGCCTCAAACAGGCCGATGCCCGCCGCGACACTCAGGTTGAGCGAGCGCACATGGCGCTCGTCGATGGGTATCCTCCGCACGCCCCCGCTCGCCTGGCAGGCTGCCACGGCCTGCCGGCGGCACCCCGACCAGCTGGCCACACGGGGCGCATGGCGTGGGCGCATGCGGCGCGCATGCGCCGGCGCATGCAGGTCAGGGCTCCCAGAGCAGGCTCTGCCAGCACGGCACCGGAGTCGCAGAACGCCGCCAGAGCGGTGCGGCAGAGAGCAGGTGGGGCGAGCGCGCGCGCCTCCGGTGGCAGCCCGGTCGTCTCCGCGCCGAACAGCAGCCAGTCGCCCGGCTTGTACGCGCCTGCAGCGCACGCGCACGTCGCGCGTCGCCCGGCGTTCGGGCGCGCCGCGCTGTGGCGGGCGAGCAGCCCACAACGCAATGCAGCGGCCGCGCACCGGGCGCCGCGTAGTGCGAGGCGCCCTTCTTGCTGAAGCCGACCAGGCGCCGCGGCTGCGGCTGCTCGCGCAAGAATGCCGCAAAGGCCTGCAGCACCCGGGCGTACTGAAGACGTGCGGCGACGCGGTCGTGGGCCCGAACGAAGTACTGTTGCGGCAGCCCTGCGTGAGAGGAAAGAGCAGCAGGCGAGCGGGGGCGGCCCGGGGCGCGCCTCCCAGTCTGCGTGCACCTGGACGGTGACAAAGTCCCAGTAGTCCAGGCCGGCGCGCTTGAGCTTGCGGTCATCCAGCTCAAAGCCCAGCGGCCCGACGAGGTGCAGGCCGACGCCGGTCGCCGCGCAGGTGCGCGCCGTGGTCCCCGTGTTCTGCGGGATGAGCGGGTGGACCAGGACCAGGTTGATGTCGCTGCGCAGCCAGGCTGTCCTGCGCCAGGCCGGTTGCGCGCCTCTCACACGGCAACTCGCGACGCGCGGCGGCAAGCTCCACCGCAGGCAGGCTCCTCTGCAAGACGCAGACGCACAGCACTGCACCTCCTCTTGTTGCAGCACTGCACTGCTGAGTATGGATGGGTTGAGCTGGGAACGCACTTGCTGCCTCCCTGAGTCACCTCCCAGTCGCCAGATGCGGAAACTGCCGCACGCCGCGCCGCCTGCTTGACGCTGACACACCTGCCGAGCTTCCGACTCGACGCCAGGCAGCACTGACCCGTCAGCGCTGTCAACATCCAAGGAGCTGCGGGCGGCTGCCTCCGACCATGCAAGGCAGGTGCCTGCTTGGCGCCTGCGGCGTGCCGACCAGCCTCAGTCTGCTTGCACAGGTTTTAAGAGGCGAAGGACTTGATTGGAGTGCTTGTCCTGCCTGCCATCTGCTACGGCTGCTACGAGCATGCCGCATGCAGTGCATGCCCGACGTTATACAGGGTTGCACATGGCCGCCGCTGCAGCGGCGGAGCATGAGTATGAGCACGTGCCACCCCTGATTTGTTGCGTCACGCACATTCATCGTAGTGCCTGGGATCACGAAAAAGGCACGCTGCCTTTCGTACTTACTCATGTGCATTGCCAAGACCGCTCGTTACATGAGGTGTGCGCACAGGCAACACGGCTAGACAGCTGCAGGCTCGACGCATGAGTTCAGGCAATGCAATACGGCCCCACTACATGCGTGCGCCTGTTATATACCGCCGCCCGCTTTCAATTCCCAATTGAAACTCCCGATTGAGGGCATGCGCCTACCATAACACTCTCCAAATGCGTGAATGCATGCTTGCAGGTGGCGGCTTGGGCCCCACCGCGCCAGGCAATGCGAATCAAACGTGAGTGCTGAGTGCTGAATGCTGAGTGCTGAATACAAATGGCCTCTAAATTGCCTGCAGGCCCGACGGCAGAAGTGTGCGCGCGCGCGCGCAACGTGTCCGCACTGGCCATAGGCAGCCCATGGGGGCGCTTGGTAAAGATAGCAGTACCGCAGAGGTCCGCGCTTGCAGACGCCTAAGCTATCAGTCAGGTGTGCTGCCACCGCCGCTGCATGGCACGGGGGCTTGCTGCAGGTCGCCTTCAAAATCGACCGGCCAGCCAACATGTGCCGTTCAACCCAGAGCTAAGCCACGCTCTGTTCCGCAGCGCAACAGCCCGCGCCGTGCGGAAAACAGGCACACAATGGGCGCGCAGCGGAGGGCACTGCCTATTCAGTGTTTGTCCTCCCCCACGCCCCTGCCGACACCCTGCCCCAGGGCAACCCAGACGCGCGACAGAATTCCCAATGAAAATAACGTCACAGAGGAGGGGCGGCAGGCAGCGCCGCAGCCATACACACAATGGCGGGCAGGGGGCGGCGCACAGAGTGGCGCCGCCGCGCCTGCCCGCGGCGCCCTGCAGGAGGGCTGTCAGCGGCGCTAGCAGCTCTTCCCAATCGGCAGGCAGCCCGCGGTGTACGGGTCGGTGCCGCACATCTGCATGCCCTGCGCGGCCGTGCACGGCAGGCACTGGTTGTTGGTGCACACCTCGGTCGCCTGGCACGCGTTGTTGCAGGGCGTGGAGCAGGTGCCGGACTGGAAGTTGCAGTTCTGGCCGCTCGCGCAGGGCCCGCCGCAGCCGCTGCCGCAGTTGTTCTCGGTGACCACCACGCACTTGTCGGCGTTGGGGCAGCGCTTCTGGCCCTTGGCGCACGCCTTGGCCGTGCCGTCCTTCTTGGTCGTGCCCGCCGGTGTGCCGGGCGCAGCGAGCGAGCTCGAGCCGCCGCTGCTGCTGGACGTCGACGTCGAGGACGCCTGCGCGGTGAGCGCGGAGATGGCGAGCGCGCTGGCGGCCGCGGCGCTGGCGGCGGCCGCGTTGACCGCGTTCGCGCTGCCGCTGACGATGCCGCCGGTGACGCCGCTGCCGCCGGACGTCGTGCCGGGCAGGGCGCCGACGGTCGCCGCGTTGGCCGAGCCGGCGGTGAGCACGTGCGACGCCGGCGCCTGCGTCGCCGCCGCGGTGAGCGTGCCCATCGTCGCCGCGCCCGAAGTCTGCGCGGCCGTGGACTGCATGCCGGTCGCGGCGGCGAGCTGCGTGGCGGACGATGGGTTGGCCCACGAGCCCAGCGTGCCGGCGGACGCGGGCGCCGCCGTGGCTGCGTCCAGCACGCCCGCGCCGCTCGGGCGCGCGGCGCCCTGCGCGACGGCCGCGGTGGACGTGGTGGCCGCCATGCCGCCGCCCCACGTCACGCCGCTGCTGCCGAGCGTGCTGCCGAGCGTGCTGCCAAGCGAGCTCTCGGCGCCGCCGCTCTTCACGCCGGCCGCGCTGGAGACGCCGGCCTTTGTGCGCCCGGCGAGGGGCTGCGCGAGCTGCAGCAGCTGGCGCATAGTGGCGTCGCTGGAGTTCTCCTGCGCGCCGCCACCCGCGTCAGTGCCTGGAGCGGCGGTGCTTTACGTGCGAGCGCCTCCTGCGCCGCAGCCGTGTGCAGACCAGCTCGTGGGGGCCTGAAGCAATGCTTTGCTCTTGCCACACATGTGCGCCTCCTGCACTGCGCCCACTGGCAGGTAGACTCGGGTGCTGATGGGGTTGAGAACGTGCCTGTCAGCAAGGATACAGCGCAGGTGGTGCCGAGACAGGGTGCCCGCATGCCGGCTCACCTGCAGGTGCCTCTCCCGTGTCAAGCGTGTCCCGCCGGCGAGCGAGCAGACGCACAGCAGGCAGGCCAGCGCTGCCCAGGTACCCGCCATCGTCACGCACCTGCGGCCCCCCACCAACGCCGCAGTCGTCAGTGGACGCGCCAGGGCGATGACAGATTACGGTGCGGCACAGGCGAGCGTCATAGTCGCAAAGTTACAGGCAGGCGCTTCATCGTTGCTCCGGCAACCGCCCACCCGGCAGATACGCACAGGCTCGCCCGACCCCACGCAAGGCCGCTGACAAGCCACAGCAACGCACCCGCCTGGCGTCGCCGCTCCGGCTAGCAGGTCGACCGCCTGGTTGTCCGGGCGATGGAAGGCTGCCTGTGTGCCGCAGCTGCCGTCCCTGCTGCAAGTGACGGGGGTTCAGGCCACTCCCACGCTCCCGGTCGCAGCGGCAGAGCTCGTGCTGGCAGTCGCTCCTGTCCGTTCCTCGGCACCCGTCGCGATGAACACCGGCGATTGCAAGCTGCAAGAATGGCTAGTTAGCGCAGCCAGCGTCACGCCGCTCATGTGTATGACTCACCACGGGTAGTTGATACTTCGGCGCCGAGAAATCAAAATCGGGCATCAGCCTGTGACCCTGCGCAGGTTTATTTTTTCTCTGGTTGTGGAAGGTGCAAAGTCAGGCGCAGCTTCAATACTGCGCGGCGGCCGGCTGATCCAGCGCCTGCCGCATTGGCAGCTACTGGTTGAAGGTGCGCCCACGTTCGTTACAGCGCCAGACAGGTGGTAAAAGCGGGCACCCTTGTGCTGCCATGGACACCGGGCTGCCCGGCCACAGCGAGGTGCAGCGCCTCTCGGACCACATGGGTGCAGCACACGAGGAGTCTCGTGCACCTAAGAGTGTCCTCGAGTGGTGCTAAGCGTGCACTGTGCTGGGCCGGTGTCGTGAGCCAGACGACTTGAGCACTGTACGCTGGATGGAGGGCTGGCGCAGGCTGTGTAGCACATGTGCTAGCACAGACAGTCAACAACTTTTAGACACTGACGCATGTAAAGCGGTTTTTAGGCAGTGTGTCAGGGCCACCGCAGGGCCGTCCCAACATTCTCACACCAACGACAAAATAACCGCTGGCAGTCACAAGCAAGCCGCTGGTGCTGCTAAAGGTGGTCCCACCTTCTCCCAAGAGAACGGCCGCCGTTCAAGACAGAAGCAAATAGGGTGGCACGTGCGCTCCTGGTAAATCCTTGGACCGCAGCGCACACACAGCAGCCATCCGACGTACACACAGCAGCCATCCGGCGACTTGCAACGCGGAGAGGAGGGCCGCATCAAGTTGCTGGGATAGCCCTGCTTGTGCGCATGGGTGCCGTCCCGCAGTCTGTTGCCTGTGCGCACATAAGGCCTGCACATGTAGCCACGGCAGGCACCAGCACTTGGTGGGAACGCGAGTGGGGCCAGTCCTGCTGCACACAGAAGAGGCTCTGCACAAGGCAGCGACACCGACACGTGTGGACAGCCGCGCCTGCAGCACTCGTATGCGCGGCGCGTGCGACCAGTGTGAGCGCGCCTGCTGCAAAGCGCACCAGCACGGAGCTCGCGCCTCCCTTCAACGTTGTCATCACCGGCAGCACCAAAGGTACCCGGGAGTCCCTTGGTGTTCCGCACGGCCCTGACGGGCGGCGCTATCCTACGCTGCAGACTCCCTCGCCACCCCAGCGGCCACTCACCGCGCACGAGCGGCAGGCGTCGGCAAGGCGCTGGCAGAGGAGTTCATCCGCGCCGGAGACTCGGTTGTCGTGTGCTCCCGGAGCGGTGCGCTGCGCCCTGCCGTTCGTTCACCTGCGCCCACGCTGCCAAGGTGCCGGCCACCACGCGGGCAGCAAAGACCAGGCTCTGCCAGCCGTCACCGACTGCTGCCCTTTGGCACCGCGCGGCAGGCGACAGGGTGAGCGCGACGGTGCGGGAGCTGGACGCGCTGGCAAAGTCGCTGCGGCAGGGCGGCGTCAAGGTCCACCTGCAGTCCACTCATGCTGCACGCGCCTGGGGTTGCTTGACGCGCGGCACGCCACGTCGGACGGTGCTTGACGATTGCAGGACTCCTCTGAGGCAGCGCTCGAGTGCACACCAGGCAGGGCCATGGCAGCACAGCCAAGGAATGCGGCCTCGCGACAGGCAGCCATGCAGCCGGAGCCTTGCCTCGCTCTTGCCTCACAGTACCCCACAGGTGGAAGGCGCCCACGATGGCTCTCTTTGTGTCGGCAGGGCACCGCCTGCAACATGGCGCGCCCGGGCGACGTGGCCGCGCTGGCCAACTTTGCGCGGGACAAGCTGGGCAGCGTCGACCTCTGGTGCGCCCTGCCCCGGCTGCACGGCAGTTGCATGTGTGAGCGCAGGCAGACTCAGGCGCCCTGCAGCTTCGTCAGCGAACGGGGCTTTGGCCAGCACTCCCTGCTCCGTGGTAGCATGCACCCGTGGCGGGGCCATGGGGCAGGCGCTGCGCCACGCGCCCACTTAGAAGCTCGCACCACATGGTCTGCCAGCAGCAAAGACCACAAATTCCAAAGAGGCACATGAGCTGCATGGGCAGACAGTTCACATAAGCCTGCCAAGGTCGCCCCAGCGAATGGCCCTGCCCTGCCCCGCCCTAGCATGGCCCTAGTGCTACACCCTCAGCCCGTGTTAAGCGCAGTGCCTGGCAGCGCCCGGCCCAACCAGACTGCTGCATCCAAAGTGCCGGCGCTAGCGGGTGTGCGGCGGCGCCCGCCTAGCCAGGGTCAACAATGCGGGCACGAACGCGTACAAATATGGGCTGCTCGCTGAGGCGTGCGACGCGGACCTGGTGGACATCGTGCAAACCAACGTGCTTGGCGTCATGCTCGGCTGCAAGGAGGCGCGCGTGCCCCGGAGCCGCGCCCGCAGCCGCCGGCCCCCCCGGGGAGGGGGGGGGGGGGGGGGGGGGGGGGGGGGGCCCTGGGCTTTCGAGCGCCGCGCCCTCATGCGCGCCTGCATGCCTGCCGGGCCGTGCAGGCTGTGCTGCGCATGTGGCTGTCCGGGTGCGGTCCTGGGCGCCGCCCAGGCTGCCCCGGGCGGCGCTGATGCCGACGGCGAGCGCTTCGTGACGAGCTGAGCGCGTGGCAGGAATTGGCTGTTGCCACCCATGGCCGCCGGCGGCTGGATCCCCACCATTGTATAGAAGCGGAGGCCGGCAGCCTGACGCGCGAGCTCGGAGGCGGCGGCAGGCGATCCGCGTGATGCGCGAGCAGCCCGCCGGCGGCCACATCTTCAACATGGATGGCGCGGGCGCGGATGGCGGCGCCACTCCGCGCTTTGCAGCGTGCGGCCCCGCAGGGCAGCGCCAGGAAGGCTTGCGGGGCTGGCGCATGTTGTTCGCGTATGAGGAGCCTGCGCGGGGTCGCGGATGCGCCTGCTGCCAGGCTGGCAAGGCCCTGGTGATAATACGACGAAGTTAGCTGATAACTCTCATGCGGGCATCATCATGCCAGTCGATGCGCGCGGTGAAGTCGTTGCAGGTGCACCTGTGTCTAATGAGCAGCAGGCAGGTGAGCTCATATCGGCAATTCTACTGATGAAGTACGCAAGAAAGGGGTGGCCTGGGTCGCATGCACGCCCCCGATGTGTGAGTCCCTGCGGCGCAGGTATGGCGCGACCAAGCGCGGCCTCGCTCAGCTGGCCAAGTCCCTGCAGGTGCACAGCCTCCTGCCCCCCACCCGGCTATGCCCCGCGCTTCACAGACTGCCTCCTGCCCCCACCGTCCGCCGGGCTGAGGCCAGCGCGTGTTGCTTTCTACGCCGCCGCCTTGTAACTCACAGCGTCCGGCCGCCGCGCTGGCACCCAGCCCGCCAGGCGCGCCTGAGCACCCGCCCAGCTCCCCGGCGGGCGGCGCTCGGCACGAGCCTGGGGCTACCGGCGCCCGAGGTCAGCGCGAGCCGACCCCAGCCCAGCCCCAAACCAGAGCCCTAGAGCCCGCGGCCGTTTGCGGCGCAGGCGGAGCTGAAGATGGGCGGCGTGGGCAACGTGGGCGTGCACAACCTGTCGCCGGGCATGGTGACGACGGAGCTGCTCCTGTCCGGCGCGCCCCCTCACCTGGGGCCGCCGCGCTCGCCCGGCGGCCGCCGCCCGCCTTCCCGCAGCACTGCGCGCGCGCCTTCGCATGATTCCAAAGTTGCTGGTCACCTCCTTGGTGGCGTGCAAAGCTATGCGGGCGTGTGCGCCCGGGGCGCAAGCGCTCAAGGAGCCTGTGCGGGAGTGCGCGCCTGGGTCGCAGCTTGCGGCCGGGCGCGGCCGGCGTCGCGCCGCCCGCCCGCGTGCTGTGGGGCATGTGCCTGGGGTCTGCCAGCAGTGCAGCTGCGGGCTGGCAGGGAAGCGCGCTGACGCCGGCCTGCGGCGGGGCAGGCGCCGACACGCCGGCCGCCAGGTTCTTCATAAACTGCCTGGCGGAGACGCCCGAGACGGTGGCCGCGCACCTGGTGCCGCGCATCCGCGCCGTGCCGCGCGACTCGCGCACGCTCGGCGGCGGCATCAGCCAGGCGCGCCTCATTTGCCTCGGTTCGTGTCGCAGGACATGTGCAGCGGCCTGCATTCATGCTCCTGGCACCAGCCAAACATGAGCCAGGCATCAGCCTGTCATGTCCCGCGCCGCGCGTCTTGTGTGTTGCAGGACGTGAAAGTAGCCTGCATGCGCGATGGTGCTTGCACAGAGCCACAGCGTGGCTCTGCTGCAGCAACGTATTGTCATCACTGTTGCCGCCACTGCTGCAAAGTGTCTCTGAAGTGCTCATTCACTGCTGCGCGCTGCAGGGCTCGTACGTCAAGTACCTGACAAAGACTTGTGCTCATTCACTGCTGCGCGCTGCAGGGCTCGTACGTCAAGTACCTGACAAAGACTAAGGCGTACAGCCAGATCGCCATGCGCCTCCTCACCGGCGCGCGGAAAAACCGCTTTGTAGCAGAGGACTAGGGCGCAATACAGCAGAGAGCCTGTAGGACAGCCAGAGAGGATTGCACGACGTCATGTGTGTGAGTGGTGACATGCATGCTGAGCTTGTGCGCATCATAGGAGAAGGGGTAATGTCGCAGCTCAGGGAGTGATGTGACTGCAACTTCCCTGACCATACGCATGGTTTCAGTGCACACGGTTATCGGGAGTCCATCAGCAAGGCTTACAGGCGCGAATGCTAGCGAAGCGCCTTAGGCCGAGCATAAAAGTCTGGCCGCAGTGCCCCCGTCTCCCGGTGAGTGGCGCTGGCCAGAGAGCATGTAACTCGGTGTAACTCGGCTGGCAACCCTGAAACGTATCAAAAACTCTGTTTGCCACGGAGCCACGAGAGTGCAATCGGCGTCTCTGTGGGCTTGCCGCCCGGCCCGAACCTCAGGTGGTGTGCGCAGTCGTCGCAGAGGCTCTACATTGGGACCTGTGATGATGGCCTCTGACGCAGGCGTCTTGGACAAGGCCGCGGCAGCGGGAACCGCGTCGGCGCTGGCGAGCCTGGTTGTAGCGCCTTTGGAGGTCGTAAAGGTGAGCACGGCGCTGGCACTGCCGGCGCCCGAGCCCCGGGCAGCAAGCAATTTCGGAACTCTGACGTGCTGAGCTGCGCTTACTTGAGGCTCTGCTAAGACTCTGGCGTGTGCTCCGCAGACGCGCATGCAGGTGCACGCTGCGTCTGGGACAGCGTCCACGTCCGGCTCCGCCTGGTCATACCCACAGTGCGTGCGCATTCTCATCCGCGCGCCGCGCTTTCCACGAGCAAAACTTGCCTGGAATATGCTGAGGCGACGCCTGACGACAGGCGGAGTGCATGCACAAGTGCCTGTGCAGCGCTGGAGATGGGGCGGTCGTTCAAAGGCGCAGCGACGCCGCGCAGGCCCGCATGGAGTCGCGCGTGCCTCTCACTGGCGGGCGGCCCCCCACCGAGCACGTGGTCTGTACCAGCCTCGCAGTGCTGTCGCGGCGACCACCAGGCGCACCCTTACAGGCAAGCGCGCGCCTCGTGCCAGATTGTCACAAGCGGCCGTGACGGGGCGGGCAGCCCGAGTCGCTGCGTGCCTTGTGTATGCAGCGTGCTGCTGCAGCAACAGACAATGCGCGTTTTACGCAGGTCAGCGCTGGACGGCATCCTGCGGATAGCTCGGTACGAGGGCACTGCGGGTCTGTGGCGCGGCACGGAGATGACCCTGCTCATCAGCGTGCCCATGATAGGCCTGTACCTGCCGCTGTACGACAGCTTGCATACGCGGCTATTGGACGCAGGTGCGCGGTCCCCCGCCGCACACCCACGCGTGCTCTGCGGCCTCTGCACTGTTTGCGCGCACACTGTGCTGCCTGGGCCGGCGTGTGGCATGCTCTCTGCTTGCCGCTGCGGTTGAGCGCCGGCCGTGCCCGCAGGCGCGGACGGCGCGGCGCCGCTGCTGGCGGGCGCGGCGGCGCGCACCGCGGCGGTTTTGGCGATCTCGCCCGCGGAGCTGCTGAAGACGCGGCTGCAGGGACTGCCGCATGCGCGCGCCCAGTCTGGCGCGCCGCCGGTGACGTACGCGGGGCGGCTGGCGCACGTCTGGCGCCAGCTGCAGGCTGAGAGCCCGGTGCGCCGCCGCCTGGCGGCGCGCCAGCTCAGCGGCGCGTGCAGCGGGTGCCAGGGTCTTGTCGGCTCGCGTGCGGGCGTTGTGCATGCGCCAGGGACCCGAGGAGCTGGGACGCGTGCACCTGGCACCCAGCCTTGTACCGTTGCGCATATGAGCACCTCTGCATGCGCACGGCGTGGCCCGCCGCTAGAGCCCCTCGGCGTTGAGCTGCTGCGTGCGCATTCTTTCGTCCTTGCCCTACGATGCCTGTTTACAAGGTTCCAGGGCACTGCTTTCCATCCACACCGGCCGCGCAGGCGGGCTCATGCAGGGCGGCTCCCCGCTCGCCCCGACTCGCGCGCGCGCCCCGCGCAGGCCGGGCCGCTGGGGCGCGTGCGCGTGCTGTGGCGCGGCGTCGGCGCGACGCTGGCCAAGGACGTGCCGTACGCGGTCATCTTCTGGTCCGTGCTGGAGCCCGCGCGCGCGGCGCTGCTGCCGCCGCCGGCCGACGGCGCGCCGGCGCCGTCGACCTCCGCGCTGCTGGCGGCCAACGCGGCGGCCGGCATGGCGTCCGGCGGCCTCGCCGCGGCGCTCACCACGCCGCTGGACGTGGCCAAGGCGCGCGCGCGGCGTCTGCGTGTCGGCTGGTCTGGTTTAGGGTGATAGGGCTGGGGTATGATTAGGGCAGGTCTGCAACAGGCATTGATGCGAAGATGCTCATGCACTTCTCTTGGGGAGTGTCACGGGCCGCGCGGGGGTGTTGCGGGATGTGCTGCCAGCGCAGCGCAAGTGCCAAGTCTTGTGCTAAGCGCAATGTCTCCCGATACCAAGAGCTTTGCAAGCCTCTTACGGTGGGCAGCGGGCGCGCAGACGCATGCGCAGACGTCCGCTGCCAACCCGGGCCTGTGGCGGTCGCTGCGCAGCCTGGCGGCCAAGGGCGGCGCGCGCGCGCTGTTCGCGGGTGTCGGGCCGCGCACCGCGCGCTCCGCCGGCGCGTACGCCATCCTCATGGCCTCCTACGACCTCATGTCCCGCAATCTTAAGGCCCTGCACTGACGCCCTGCCGCCCGATGTGCCCGCGGGAGCCCGCCTCTGCTGAGCGCCTGGCCGGGGCCTTGTAGTGCCGCAGGCTGGCAGCCACGCAGCTGCAGCCCGCAGGTGGGCGGGGGGCTGCAGTCGCAGAGTGTATTGCTGGCCAGGTTAGACTGGGATAACCACACCCCTTGTTCGACCTGGATGTTTGCCAGAGGGAGCGCTGCACTATGACCGTGCAAGCCTTGCTCGAGCGCCAGGAGGCCCTGTACCTTTGTCTGTTGCTTTTAGCTAGTTGTTATGCAGCCACTGCTATTGCCGCCTGCTCCGGTAGGAGCAGAGCGTAGGGGATTGATACGTCCCACGTCTCCGCCCATGCAAGGGCGGACTGTGTTCCGTTTCTCTTGCATTGCTTGGGCAGGGTGGCCTGAAGCGTGCGAGGTGTGCGGCGCGAGCGCCCGTGTGCAGGTGGCCTAACTAGGGGTAGCTAGGCAAGCAGTGGGAATGCCGGGTCTGCGCCAGCCGAGAATTGCAGCCCAAACTGTTTCCGCCCCGCTCAGCAGCGGCTGCTGGCCAACGCACGCCGGGCGGCATTCCTTGAGTTGTGGGCACCAGGCCCTCTGTCCCCCCTGCTCACCACAGGCTTGAGAAGCGCATCAAGATACCTGTCTTCCCAACCCTGTCTGTGGCCCCTTTCCCTCTGTTGCATCAGCGTACAAGGCAGGGCGGGCTTGTTAGTGGGGACTTGCTGTTAGTGTGTGCATGCATTGCAGGCTAGTCGCGCATGCCGCTTGGACCAGCAGTGTCGTTGGGCCGACTCCATGCGCAAGGAGGAGCTCCAAGAACCTTGAGCTTTTGCACCCATGCGCATGCGGTGTAAAGTTGAAAAGCCGTATGCCAGAACGCGTGCTACCCGTTGCCAGTTGATGCGCACCCTGTGCTGCTGTTTACACATGACCTCAGCTTGCCCCGAAGGCAGTGCCTGCACAGTCGTGTCACAAATGACATGCAGTCTTTGACCTGGCGCCGACGACTATGAGTTACATGCACATCCTACCCTGACATACATGATGATGTGTCTGACTTTGCATCGTCTCTTGCAGCCAGCAGGTGCGGGTCGCTATCTTCTATAACAGCATGCTCGCTTGCCAGACAACCCCAGACACGTAGAGCAACAATTGCCAGAAGGAGCTGCAACTTGGGCGCAAAGACTGCTTGGCATCTCAGCACCTGCTCTCTCAAGAGAGGGAGTGACACACAAACTCTCAGGACACGACAGACCGGCCCGGGGCTGCACACAAAAGCCACTAAAACTGGCTGCAGCTCAACACAGCACACTGCCTCTGCCATGCCAGTCTGCTGATAGCAGCGGGATTGACGCACGCAACAGGGCAACCTTACGCCCCACTGCTGCCAAACGACTGGGTAACTGGCCGACGATTACAGGAATACGGTGGCCCACCACATCTCCCGCATCTACCTGGGCAGCATACAGGCGCGCATTGCTGCCTCCGCAACGGAGGACTCGCTGGGTGGCCACAGTGGTGAACTCCATCGCTCGCACGCCCGAGCGACGCATGTTGCCAAAGCAGCGCTGCACAGCGACGCTGGCGCGCGCTCTGCGCTTACGCAGCATGCGGGGCGGCACAGGGCGCGCGCGGGCTGGTCGGGCGGGGACGTGTCGCGGGGCGCGCAGCGGCTGCGCGCTCACACGGTGCCGGCTCGGGCGCCTCCTGGCTCCGACTCTGCGCGCGGAGCGCGCCGGCGCATGCGCGCCGGCTCAGTGCGCTGCGGCGGCCGGCGCGGCGCGCGGGCAGCACAGGGAGCAGACGAACTCGTCGGGCGTGGGCGCGTCGTCGGGCACGCCGCCGCAGCGCGTGTGCGACCAGCGCGCGCAGGTGTCGCACGCGATCATTCGCTGCCCGTCGTCGTCGCGCGTGCCGCACTCGCAGGCAACCACCCAATCCTCCGCGCCGCCTGCCGGCGCGCAGGCCCATGGTCAGGGTTAGGGATAGGGTCCCCGCACGCCACACTGGCAGGTGGGCCGCCAGGTCGCCGACGCCGCCCAGCGGCCCGCAGCGCGCGCGTCGAACGCGCGCAGGGCGGCCCGGCGACGCCCCGGGCGCGCCGGCCGGGTGCCGGGTGCGCGGCCGCTGCCGCGCGCAGCCGCGCGCCGGTGGGCGCGAGTGACCCCTCTCTGCTGGCATGCCGGGGCCGAGGGGCGCGCCGGCGTGGCGCCACAGCGCGCCCGCGCCAACGCCAGAGCCGTGCAGCATGAGCACGGCGCCATCTGGCACCTCCAGCAGCCGCCCGCGCGCGTCCACGCCCACGCCCTCCACGCGCTCCACCTGGCAGGTGCGGCGCCTCCGATGTCACGGTCGGCCAGCACCGCGAACCTATCTGAACACCTTATTGCGTACACTACTGCATATCCTGCCTCTCTCAAGCAGCCGCCCTCCACGCGCTCCACATGCGGGGGCGGCGCGTCCGGTGTCACGGGTCTGCACAATTTTAGGTAGGGTAGCTTCAGGGCCTCGCACCACGAAGGCCTCAAGCACGCAGTAGACGCGGCGGAAGGCCTTCTGCGCCGCGCGGCGCAGCTGCGCCAGCGACGGCCGCGGCGGCACCAGCACCGGCTCCGGCGGCGGGTCGCCCACCTGGCGGCGCGGCGCGGCGCCGCCCGCCGCTGCCCCAAGCTCCTGCGCGACGGGCGCCGCCTGCGGCGCTGCGCCAGCGGCCCCCTCGCCGCCTGAGCGCGCGCCGCGCGCGGGCGCCGCGGCCGGCGGCGGAGCGGCCGCGGCGGCGCGCGGCGGCGACCCCGGCCCCATCCCTGCAACCGCCCCGCTGCTGCGCGCTGCGCCGCTGGGCGACCCGGGCGCGGGCGGCCGCGGCGAGGCAGCGCCCATCGCAGCCCCTCTCGGGGCCTGCCTGGGGGAGGGCAGCTCAGCAGCTGCGGCACCCGGGGATCGGCCCGGGTCTTGGCCGGCAGGGTGCGCGAGCGGCAGGTGCACCTGGCAGAGCAGCGGCACGGAGCCTGCGGGCGCAGCAGCGGCGTTTGCAGTACGTAAAAGAAGTAAAGCTGGATGGTTGTGCCTCTTGGCGGCGCGCGCACGCACGGCACGCCGGGCGGGCAGCTCAAGGCCATGATGCTTGTGGAGGCTCGCAATGAAGATGTGCGTTCAAAAAGCATGTACCCGTGGCAGCCTCATTCAGCCTCCATGGCATCTGCATGCCGCCACCACCGCGCACAGGCTCTCCCACCCGTGCGACCGACATGACTGAAACCTGTCAAGGTGCACACCATGGCCAAGCGCGGTGACCGCCGGCAGCTGCTGGCCGCCGTAGTCGCGCACGAAGTGCTTCACGTCCAGCAGCACCTGCGCGGCCGCGCCCAGGCGGCTTCATGCCCACTTGACCTGACACGTCCCCGTGTGTGACAGCTTGCGGCACAGCGCTCTGCAGGTCCCGCACGGCCACGTCACACAAGGCACTGCCGCATGCAGTCCGCTCCATCTGAAACGCATCACCGACCTATCATGCGCTCGTGCTGTGCTCTAGCTACGTGATCCACCTGCCCGAGACGCTATGCATCGTCATGGTGCTGATCCAGGGGGAGCTCTTGCTGCAACACTCGCACCTGTCTGGACAGGCGCACGCATGCAGCAGCGGCAGCGCACAGCCCCAGCATGTGCGGCAAGGCATGCACATGTCAGTTCCTCCGATCTGCAATTTTCCAGGTCAGGGTGCATTTCAGGGTAGGGTATAGGTAGGCCCTCTCATGCGGTCGCGCCTGCACATGCGCGGCCAGGCCTGCCAACTGCAGGCCGCAGGCGGCGCCGCCGTGCGCTGCAGGCGCGGCGCCCCGCGCGGGCAGCGCCGGGCGTGCGGCCGCCGCCTCGGCCGGCTTGTACGCCCGCAGCGCGACCGCGTACAGGTGCGCCAGGTCGGCCATGACCTGGTCGCGCGGCGCAGCCGCGCCCTGCGCGTCCCCGCGCCGCGGCGCGTCGGCACGGCGCGCCGCGTGCAGGCGCGCCTGGTCGGCGGTGACCCGCTGTCACGGCGTGCTCGTGGCCCGCGCGCCCACACTAGGGACCCTGAGCAGTACCCCGTTGCTGGCGCAAAGAGTGCGTGCCCGCAGGCGTGGCGCGTGCGCCGCCTGCCACGCTGTGTCCACCCACTTCAAGTGCGTTTGGTTGAACGCCGGCATGTGCTTCTGCAGGAGGCTCGTGGTGCACAGTTTAAAAGCCATGTCCTCAACAGCGCGCTGCAGTCAGCCAGGGGACAAAGCCGCTTTGAAAGGAGAGTGCTGGAAGCGCATGCCACCCCGTTCATGGTCCGAAGCAGTGGCGGCGCGCCTGGGGCTCGAACGGCGCGCCGGGCGTCAGCGCGCGCCAGGGCTCCCGCAGCGCCAGCTCGCCACCATCCAGCTCGCCACCACCAGCGCCGGCCGCGCGCGCCGGCGCGGGCGCCGCCGGCGCGGGCGGGCCGCGCCGCGGGCGCTTGCGCGGCGCCGGCGCGGCCGTGGCGCCGCCGAACTTGCGCTTGCGCTCCGCGCAGTCCACCTGTGCGGCGGGCGCGGGCGTCTTTGGAGCACGTGGGCCAAGGACGCTGCGGGCGGGTGTGCAGCCTGCAGGGTCGCAGCGCCGCCACCCAGCCCCCAACTGCCGAGAGCGCTCCGCACGAGACTGTGTTCTTTAACATTATCATATCATCCTGGCCTGCAGCTGCGGCGGAGCAAGGCGAATCGTGAGCATAAGGGCAAGCGCGGCCCGGCGCGCAAGCGAGGCGGCGCGGCCGGCGTGCGCCACGGCGCGCGCGCATGCGGCGGGCGCGGCGCGCCTGCATGTGCTGGCGCAGGCGGCTCTCCGGCGGCGGCGCGCCACCGGCGAAGGCCCCGGGTGCGCCCAGCAGGCTGCGCGCCTCGCGCCTGAGCCTGCCGGGCGCGCTGGCGCGGCGCCGCGCCGCCACCTGCCGCCCAAGGCAGGCCGCTGAGGGCACGGCGGTGGAGACGAGCCGGGCGCCAGGCAGGTCGGGGCGACATGGAATGCTTGGTCGCCGGGCAGGCAGCGCCTGCGACTGCATGGCAGGGCGCCTGCCTCGCATGCACAGGCAATTGCTGCGTGTGCGGCACAATATCGACACAAAGTCGCAAGCGCCCCACATACGCTCATCCCGGGGCGGGGCCGCACCAGTGCCCCTGCTGCTACCCTGCCCCTGCCCACGCTGGGAGGCGCGGCCGTTGCCGCGCCTGCCGCGTCCCCGGCCCTGCGCGCGGCAGGCGCGCCCGCCACGGTGCCGCCCCTGCCCGCGCGCCGCCCCCGGCCCGCAGCCGGCGCGGACGCGGGCCACATCTCCGGCACAGCCGTGCGGGACCTGCGGCCGGGACAGCTTGCGCTGCCTGCCGGGAGGGCCCTCACGGCAACGCGGCCCCTGCTGCCCGCCAGCGGCGCACTCGCTGGCGGCGGCCCGGGCGGCGCGGAGGCGCCGCAGCCAAGCGCGACCGCCCGCCGCCGCGCCGCCTGCCACTGCAGCCGCCCCGCGCGCGAGGTGGGCCGCGGGCCATCGAGGACCGGGGCCGCCGGTTGCCTCGCCGGCGCGCCGCCACCCGCGCCCGGCGCGTCGCAGCCGACGCCCGGCGCGCTGCTTCGCGCCGTTTGGCGCGGCGCGTCCCCCGCGCCGCCGCCGCAGCGCGCGCCCACGTCGCCGGCCGCCGCGCCGCCGCCCATGCCCGCGCCGGAGCCGGCCGCAGCTCGTACGGCGCCAGCTACGTTGCCGCAGCCGCCTGCGTCCGTGCGTGCGCGTGCGGCGTCTCTAGCCGCGTTGTCGGCGGCGGCCGCGTCCCCGGCTGCGCCGCCTGCAGCGCAGAGGGCGTCGGTCGCAGCGTGGGCGGCGCCCGCTCCGGCAGAGACCACCGCTCGGCTCGGGTCCTGTCGCGTAGCAGGGCCACCGCCCACTGCGCCAGGCGCGCTGCAGCTGGCGCGGACAGGCCCGCCCACGACGGTGCAGCCCGCAGCGCTCGCTGCGGCGCTGCAGCCATCTGCCCCTCTGCAGACGCCCACGCCGCCGGCCGCAGCCCTGGCCGCGACGCTGCGCTCTGCTCCTGCCCCGGCGGCGCCACGGGCGCCCGGCGCAGCCTTGCGCGCTTCGCCGCCCCCGCCGCGCTCCCCGTCGCCAGGTGCGGTGGCGGCGCCGCCGCCGGGCGCTGCGCCGCCCGTGTGCTCACCGGCGTCCGCTGCAGCAGCTCCGCCGCCGCCCGCTGCTTCCCTGTGGCCTGACAGGTCCGCATCCCCACCCGCCCCGCCGCCGCCGCCCGCCGCCCTGCGCCTGCCCTGCTCGCCTGCCTCACCGGCCGCGCCGCCGCCCTCTGCCGCGCCGCCGCGCCGCCCGCCCGCGCCGGAGCGCCGCCCGCGCGCGTGCGGCGGCAGGCCCAGGGCGCCGGCGCCGGCGACGGCGCAGCCGTTGGCGAGCGGCGCCGAGCGCGGCGCGTGCGGCGCGGCGCCGCCCGGCGAGGCCGCGCGTGTAGAGCGCACAGCCTTGTGGCCCCACTGCCTGAGCGAGCATCGGGACAGGGTCAGGGTTAGACAGTCAGGACCCTCTGCGCCAGACGGCACCGACAGAAGTCGGGCGGCTGTCAGCGGGTGGGCGGGAAACAAGCATCGGAAGGACGTGCAGGCATGGCTGCAGCGCGTGCAGGACAGCCGCAATGGCGTCTCAGCCTGCGCGGAGGATGCATGCGAGCCTGCAAGCTGTCCACTGCGCAGCACGATGACGCCGCTATCACGTACAAAGTAGGCTGAACTGACACGGAGCACACAGGACGCCTTCGGCGCTCGCCGGTCAGTGCCGGCACGCGTGGTCGAGGCGGGCGCGCCGGCGCGGCCAACACGTGACGACCCTTTGGCTGCATGGGCGCATGCGGGCGCGCGCCTGAGCACAGCAGCGGCCGCTGGCCCGCAGGGCGACCGCGTGGCCGCACGGGCGCGCCCTGCCGGGCTCGCGCGCGCAGGGCCGCTCGCGTGACCCCCGTCCCCGCGGCCGGGCGCAGCCGCTCCCGCTCTCCGCCTCCCGCTGGCGCTGCTGGCCGCGGTGGCGCCCGCGGGCGCGGAGCTGCACTTGTTCCCCGCAGGCTGCTCCGCGGCGGCCTGATCGCCCGCGACCCCCGCCGCTTCGGCAAGGGCCTGCCCACGCGGGCGCTTGGGCGGGCGCCCGCGCCGCTTCACGGGCGGCGGTTCAGGCGCCAGGGTCTGCAATAGGCTTCCCGCACCGCCCACGTCGCCCCCGTCCGCGGCAAGCCCGGCCGCCTGCCCCTGCGCTGCTGCGCCGCTCAGAGCAGGCGCCGCCGCCGCCGGCGCGCCACCGCCGCCCGCCAGACCCTGCGCCGCAGGGCCTCCTGCATCTTGCTCGGAGCCAGTGAGCACGGCGGGCGGAGCGGCGCCGCCGGCCACGCCCCGTGCGGCTCCTGCGGCTTGAGCCGGACCAGGCAGCTGGCCCTGCCGGACGCCCGACGCAGCGGCGCCGTCGGGCAGGCCCGGCGCCCGGCCCGCTTCCGGGGCGGCGGCGCCAGCGGCGCGCGCACTCCCGGCTTGAGTGAAGGTGCCGGGCGCGGCGGCTCCGGCGCCTGCCAGCAGCGGCCCATTGCTCTGCGGGATCGGCAACGGCGCGCCGGGGAGCGGCCCTGGCACCGGCGGGAGCAGTGGCGGCCAGCCGGGGTGCGCGCCCCAAAGGGGTCCTGCAGGCGTGCTGCTCGCCGGCGCGATTGCCGCGCCGCCCAGCCACGGCAGGGGCCCCGGCGCCAGCGACCCGCACGCGAACCCTGGTAGGGCTCCTGGCCGCGCGCCGGTGCTCGCGGCTAGGCTTGGCGTACCGACCAGCCCATGCGCCGGCGGCGGCGGGGAGGGGCCGGCGGGGCCGGACTCGCATGCGCCGGCCTCCGCTCGCATCGCGGCGCGCTCAGGGGCAGCCGGCGAGTCATCACCGGCCAGCTGCTGCTCGCCGGCAGGTCGACCCGTGGCGGCCGGCGGCGCGGCGGACGCGTGTCGGAGGAAGCGCCCGTTTTGCGCGCGCTTCGGCGGGGGCCCGGCAGCGCCGTCCGCCGCAGCATAGGCGCATGGCTCGCCGCCGGCGTGCGGCGCGCCAGGCGCCGTCGCCGCGGCGCCTGCCTCCGCCGCGAGCCGCTCCGCCGGCGCAGCGGCAGCGGCATGTGCGTTGCCGCCGTCAGCGCCCCGTTCGGCGCGCGCGCGCGGCGCAGCGGCAGCAACAGGAGCGGCCGCTGCGGCGCTCGCGCCGGCCGCGGCGGGGTCTGCCGGCGCGGCGGCGGCCGCGTCCGCAGCCGCCGCCTCGGCGCCCGCAGCCGGCGGTGCGGGCGCTGCGGCGGCTGCCGCTGCGGCAGCCGCGCCAGCCGCCGCGCCCGCGCCCGACGCGGCATCTGTGTGCAGCGCGGCGTCCCAGTCGCGCCCACGGGCTGTTTCAGCGCCTGCGCCCGCAGCAGACCCTGCCGGCGGCGCGGCGGCTGCATGCGGCGCAGCAGCGCGGGGCGCTGCAGGAGCGCCCGCTGTGTCACCTGCGCCTGCTGCATCGGGCTCGGCCGGCACAACGGGAGGACGCCCAGCTGCGGCGGCCGCTGAGGCCGCGCACTGCCCGGGGCCGCCAGCGGCGGCATCAGGCTGCGCGCCGGCGCGCCCGGGCGCGCGCGGCTCCCGCTTTGGCAGCAGTGCCAGGGCCGGGGTCGAGGCCAGCAAGGCCGGCAGCCCTGCCTGCGTGCCCGCCGAGCCCGCCGCAGAGCCGCGCGCTGCGCTCCCCGGCGCCACGCCTGGCGCCGGCTTCTGGTCCGGGCCCGAGGCGCAGGGCGTCTCCGCGTGCGCCCCCTGCCCGCCGCCGGCGCCCTCCAGCCGGAAGTACCGCGCGCCCGTCTCCCGGTCCACCGCCCTGCGCGCGCCGGCAGCGTCAGCGCGCTCGCGGGGCGGCGGCGGCGGCAGAGGCGAAGGCGAGACAGCGGCGGCCGTGCGCGCACTGTGCTCCGCTTCCTTTGCGCAGCGCCGCGCGCCTGTCAGGCGCGTGCACATGACAGCTGCCGGGAAGGGCCTTGCTGGGGCAGCGGTGCGCGCGACACCCTGTGCGAACGCGGAGCCGCCGCTCGGAGCTGCCACGCGGCCTGCCCTGCGGCCGCACATGTGCACCGCCCGCCCGTCGACGACGCAGTTGGCCGCCACGCGCAGCGCGACCTCGGCCAGGCCGGCGTCGCCGTCCGCCGCGCGCAGCGCCGCGCGCAGCCGGCCCGCGCCCACCCAGCGCCCGCGCTCGCGCTGCGCGGGCACGCCCCCGGCAGCCCAGCCGTCAGCTTCAGGAGAGCTCGGGGGGCGCATTGCCTGCACATTCCGCCGCCGGCGGCGCGCGCATGGAAAGCAAGGCCAGCGCAGCGCTGGCTGCGGAGCCGGATGCGCGGGGCCTGCCGAAGGCGGTCAGCAGGGAGCGCACAGCCAGGGGGTGCCACACGTCGGCGCGTCGCAAAGGACAGCATATACTGGCGCCAGCATCCTGCGCCCTGAACCGCCGGACGTGCCCTATCGACCCTATCAATAGGGCCGCCCACCTCCAGGCGGGCGAGCAGCGTCTGCAGCGCATGCAGCGAGCGCGCGGCGCTCCAGCGCTTGGCCCACCACTTGGCGGCCACGTCTGGCAGCGGCGCGCTGGGATCGGGGTCTGGCAGCCGTGCCGCCGCCGCGGCCGCGCCCGCTGCGTCCTCCGCCGAGCACTCGGCGCCCGCCGGCGCCGCAGACTCCCGCTCCGGCGCCACGGCGCTCCGCGGCCGCTCCTCACACTCGCCCGCTCGGCACTCGGCCATGCCCGGCGCCGGCGGCGCCCCCGGGCGGCCGCGCCTGCCGACGGCATCCGCAAAACTGGCGGTGCCGCTGCTAGGGTCGTCGCACGCCGCGCCGGCGCTGCCGTGCCGCTTCGGCGGTCGCCCGCGGCGCCTGGGCGGCTGCTCTGCGGCCGCGGCCCCGGTATCCACTTGCTCCTGAGCGGCGGGGTGCCAGAAGCGGCGGTCAGCATCGGGAGCCTGGCTGTGCGCTCCTTGCAGTGCCGCCCGATATGGTGCGCCAAAAGAGACCGTCAATGTACCACGGCAGTACGCTCAGGTAGCTTTCACGGGGAAGACACTCTCAGAATGGCCGGCCAGAATAGAGGCGCATACAGGGGGCAGACACCTGCAGGCAGGGGAGGCCATCTGACCTTGGCTTGCCTACACTCAGCAGGGCGCTGTGGACGCGGCAAAAAGAGTGCACATGCGGCCGCAGGGCCGCATGCGAGGGGAAGCACCTGCAGCGCGCCCGCGCAGTCCGCCCCGCTCCCGCCGCCGCTCGCGCCGCTTGCTGCGGCGGCGGCATCCCCCGCGCCCTCAGACAGCCGCGGGCGCTTGCGGGCGCCCATGCCCGGCGCTGACCAGGCCCCTGCGCCCGGCGTGCGCTGAGCGCCGGGCCGCCGGCCTGCGCCCGGCGGCCGCCCGCGCCGCTTGAGCGGCCCGCCCGGCTTGCCGTGCGCCGGCAGGCTGCCGGCGCCGCGCTTTGAGCCCGCCACCGGCACCGACCCGGAGGGCGCGCGCGCCGCCGCGTCCGCCGCGCCGGCGACGGGCGCAGGCTCCGCCGCGGCCGCCGGCGACGCCAGCGGCCGCGCCAGCAGCGGCAGCGCCTCGGCCGGGCGCGCCAGCAGGCGCAGGCAGAGTTGGACCAGGTCGCCGAGCGTGCGCAGCGCCGCGGCACCGGCCTCGCCCGCCTGCGCGGCCCGGGCGGCTGCTGGGGCGCAGGGCGGCAGCGCTGTGGCAGGCGGAGCGCCCGCGGCGCCGCCCTTCAGTGCTGCAAAATCACGCATGAGGATCGCCATGCACAGTAGCACGAGTGTGTGTGCCATGCAGTCTAGCGGCAGGGCTGGCAGGTCAGCCCTCCCTGTACGCGGCGCTGCTGCCCAGACAGCACACCCGGCAGCACCAGACTTGCAGGGATGCCGCATCGGCAGCCTCCTGAAGCGGTTTACAGCGTGCAGAGCCGCCGCGGCGCACCTCGTAGCGCTCGAGCACGCGCAGCGCGTCGGCGTCGGCGCCCGTGGCGGCAAAGTCGGCGCGCAGCGCGGCCAGCGGCGCGGCCGCCACGGCAGCCGCAGCGGCGCGCCAGGCGGGCGCCTGGATGTTGAAGCCGCCGCGGCCGAACGCGTAGCCCCAGCGCCCGTACCAGGTCGTGCCGTGCGCGGCCATATGCAACACGCGCAGCTCCATGCCGCCCTGCGCGCGCGCGCGCCAGCGTTGACGGGTTAGGGTTTACCCTAGCGCCCGAGGTACCAGGTCGTGCCGTGCGCGGCCATGTGCAGCACGCGCAACTCCATGCCGCCCTGCGCGCGGCCGCCCCGGCGTCCTGGAATACCCTAACCCCACCCTATCCCCACGACATGCTTGCCTACCATAACCGCTGTGCCGCTTGTCGCAGGGCTGTCTGCCGTCTGACTCAGCAAGCACGCGCCGACGGCGCCGAGGGTGCAGCCACGCGCAGCCCGCGCAGCTCCGTGCTGCCCGGCTGCGCGCGCGCACGGCCCGGCGCAGCGCGACCATGTTCGATGGGCGGAGGGGGGTCCCGCCCCTCCTGACATCCGCCGGATCCCGCAGAGCAGACCCAGCGGGCTCGGCGCCCAGGGCGCCGGGCGCGCCTTGTTGGACACGTCCTCGACGCTGACCACGCGCGCGCGCAGCAGCCGGCACAGCTGGTCCCAGATGTCCATCAACTGCCGCCCTGCGCGCCCGCATCCGCGTCGCCGCGACCGCCGGCGGACCAGCGGGCGGCCCGGCGCCCTGCCAGGGCCGGGCCCGCATCGAGGGCCTCAAGTTGAGGCGCCCATGTGCGCCCGCGCTTGGGGTCACCAGCAGGCAGCGCGCGCGCACCGCTGAGCGCGGCGCTGCCGCCCTCGCGCCCGTTGACGCGCAGCAGGTGCCCGAAGCCGTTCTGGTGCAGCACGCCGTGCAGCAGGTGCCGCGGCGAGTCGAACACGGAGGCTGGCGCGATGTACGGCGACGCGCCGCCGCCGTCCTCGTCCTCCTCCTCCTCTTCGCCGTCCCCGCATGCGGCCGGCGGCGCAGGCGCGGCCGCGGCCGCCGCCGGCCGCCCCGCCAGCCGCGCCTCCACGAGCGCCGGCAGCGCGCCCGGGTCGGCGAGCGAGCGCGGGCCCTGGGTGGCCGGCACCACGAAGTGCATGCGCCGCGTGCTCACCAGGTGGTGCTGCCAGCCTGCGCGCGGCGCGCGCGCGTTGCTTACATCGCGCTGCAGGGCCGGGGTGCCGCCTTTACTTGAACGAGTACCAGCATCGGCGCCGGCAGAGCACCGCACGCGGGGGGCTGGAATCGCAGGCCCGACGCGGCCGGCAGGGCGCATGCGCGCGTGGCCCGCCACATCAAGCTGCCCAGTGCTGATACTGATGCAGGAAACAGGCATGCATTGGGGGCGACTGCGGGCTACGCAGGCCCATGGCAGCCATGGATGGCCGCCTCACAGCACACAGGCACAGGCAGCGTGGCACCGGGCGACTCGCTCTTTCCCCACAGCAGGGCGCATGGCTGCAAGCGAGGTCTTGCATGGTGGCTTGCAGCAGCGTTGCCCGCTGCGCACCGTGAGCACCTGCCTTGACGCAGCTCCCGTGCAGGCAGGCCAGCTCTTGCCAATAAGTATGCTGGGCAGAGCGGGCGGCGAGCGAACGCTTGAGCAAGGCAGGCACGCGCAGCCTCACACGTTTCCTGGCGGCAGACGCCCGAGGCAGCCCCGGCATCCTCGTCGGCACTCCAGCCACTGCACTGAGGGCGAGCAGGGACCCCAGACCTGCGCCCCAGGCCCGCGCCCCACGGGCCCGGTCGGAGCGCCCGGCGTGCGCCCCGCGGCAGGCGGCCTGGGCCCAGCAAGGGCGCACCAATGATGCGGCATGGGTCGCAGACGGTCGGCGCGTGCGCGGCGGCGCGCTCCTCGTAGACGTGCAGGCGCGCGGCCGCGGCGGGCGGGCCCGCGCTCGCGAGCGGCACCACCCAGGCCGACACGCCGGGCAGGCCGACGTCGGCCACGGGCGCGCCGTACTGCGCCGCAGCAGGCGTGAGCGCCCCCCGGCCACCGCTCCCGGCGCCGGTCGACACGAGTGTAGAGCCACGTATGGGGCACGGGCCGCGGGAGGTGCACAGGACGAGGGCGAGGGCGGCCCAGGGGCGGCTACCTGCGCCAGGAATGCGTCCACGGCGTCGCGGAAGGGCGCATTCCAGGGCACGTCCGGCCGCGGGACCAGCCAGGGCACGTCCGGCGGCGGGCCGGCCATCGTCCGCGCCCGGGTCACCTCCCGCGCTCAGCCCGCCTGCACGGCCACCGGCGCGGGCGCCGCAGCCCGCGGCGCGCGTCCAACATCAACTGCCAGGCTTCTGGCAGTCGTCAGCATGCAGATCTGCTTGCAATGCGACGATGCGCTACTGGAAGCCAGGTAGGATCGAGGCCACCATCTCTCCTCTCCCGCGCGGGGGCACCTGCAGGCCACCCTACCCGCTAGAGCAATCTTCCGATTGGAGCTAACCCATTGAGCTGGCCAGCTCGGCTCTATCAGCCCATCTTCATATGCACTTTGCTGAGTGTGTGTATAAAAACATTGTGTGCATGTGTACCAATGAGGCATAGCCTGTCACAGTGTGCAGGAGGCCAGACACGTATCGAAACTCGCACCTGTGCGGACATTGGGCCCCTCACTGACCAGTGACAAAGAGCGTTGTCTCAACTGAGGTCTAGCAAACAGACGCGGGGTGCCACAGCGATGACCACGCCCGGCAAGAAGCACAGAAAGCGCAGCTCGCCGGGCGCCGTGTCGCCCGCCACTCCCGGGAGCGGGGCCGAGGAGCTGCACGGCCATGCAGACGCTTTTCCATGTGTGACCCGACTGCGTCTGCACCCTCACAGCCACGACGCTGCTGCCTGTGCGGCCGCCTCGTGTTTCCGCTGCGCCGAGCTGCGGACCATCGCTGTGCTTACGCAGGCGCCCCGCTGCTCACGGTGCAGCTGTGCGAGGCCGTGCCGCCGGCCGCGCCGCCGAGCGAGCTGCGCCTGTGGCTGCCGCCGGACGCGATGCACGCCGCGCGCCTCGCCGCCGCCGACCTGGTCGCCGTGCACCCCGTCGCTGAAACCCCTGCGCCCGCCGCGCTCCCCGCCCCGCCGGGCCTCTGCCTGCGGACCCCTGTTGCTTCCGTCCGCTAGCTCTAACGGAGACAGGACCGCACAGCCTGGGGCGCCGCCGCAGGTGGGCCTGGCTGCGCCCAGCCCGGAGCGCGGCGAGCAGGGCGCCTGCGCGCGCCCGCTGCCGCCCAGCGAGTCCGGGAGCGCCCGGCCGCCGGCGCCGCTCTGGCCGCGCCTGGCGGCGCTGTGCAGCGCGACGGGGCTGGCGCCCGAGCCGTCGGAGGCAGGGCTGGGGGCAGGGTCGGCGGACGGCGCGCACACGCCGGGTGGCGCTGCGCCCAGCGCGTCAGGCAAAGGGCCTGGGCCGGGGCGCGTGGGCGGCCGCGCGCTGCTCGCGCGCGCCTGGCCGCTGCCACGCCTGCCACGCGGCGGCGCGCTCGCGTCGCCCGAGCTCGCGGCCACGCTGGGCCGGCCGGCGCCGGGCGCGGCGCTTGCGCTGTACGCGTGCCCCGCCGCGCCGAGCGGCGCCTGCCCCGGCGGCGGGCATCGGCCGGCCGCATGCGTCCGCCTGCGCCTGGTGCTGGACGCCGCCGCGCGCGCGCCTGCCGTGCTTCCGCCGGAGCCGGGAGCGGGAGGGCCCCAGGGTATTGCACCCCACCCTGGCAGCCCTGCCGCGAGGGCCGCGTCGCCCGCGTCGAGTTCTGCAAGGCCGCAGCCGCCGCCGCCCGCGGCGCCGCTAGCGCCGGCCGCTGCGGAGTGGGTGCTGCGCCAGCTGGGCGGCGGCGGCGGCGGCGGCGGCGGGCGTGCGACGCAGCTGCTGGAGCTGCTGGCCGCGCGGCACCTCCGCGGGTGCGCAAGCAGCGGCCCCGCTGCAGGCTGGGTCCTCCCGGCGGCGCGCGCCGCTCTTCACGCCCTATCTATCTTGGACTGGCACTGAGAGTGCAAGGCAGTACGTTATGCCGTCTCCACTTGCAGCATGTCCTCAAGGGCTGCGCCACCTGCAACCAGCACCGGCACGCATGCATCCGTGAATCTTAACACGTCTGTCAGGGAGACAGATTAAAGCCGCTTGATGTGCGGCTCATACAAGCTAGGTGAGGTCCTGCGCGCCTTCTCCTGTATGTGAGACATCCGCTGTGCGCTGTGATCGCCTGCATTGTGCATGCGACTGGCCCAAAGCAAGCTTCGCATGCAACCCCAGAGCAGCCAGCGCTCCCCGAGCCTGCCCTCGTCCGCGCAGGCGCGCGCTGCTGCCGGGCAACCCGGTGCTGCTGCCGCTGCTCGGCCGCCAGTGCCTGGCCGTCGTGGCCAGCGTGGAAGCTGACGAGCAGCCGGCGGATGGTGGCCCGCGCTCGGGCGCCGGCTCTGGCTCGGGCGCGCCCTGGGGCGCAGCAGCGCTGGTCGGGGACGCGACCGCGGTCCGCTTGGCCTGCAGCGGGGCCGGCGAGGGCGGTGGCGGCGCGCAGGACGGGCGCGGCGACAGCGGCGACACCCCGGGGCAGGGCGCCGCCGCGTCGCTCACCAGGGAGCAGGTGCGGGAGCCCGCGCGGCCCGCAGCCTTGCGAGCGGTGCCCCAGGATGCGCGGCCGCAAGGCGCGCAGGCCCCCACGGTGTGCGCCGCGCCAGGCAGGCGCGGCCGCGGCGGCGGGCGAGGCGGCGGCGGAAGTGGTCGGCGGCGGCCCCGACGGCCCCGCCGCGCAGGCCGCGCGGCGGGCGGCGGAGGCCGGCGCGGCCGCGGCGTGCGAGGGCTTTGGCGCCCTGGGCGGCGTGGCCGCGCAGGCGGCGGCGCTGCGTGAGCTGGTCGCGCTGCCGCTGCGGGTGCGATCACCGCTGAAAGCGATCACACTGCGGCCAGTGATGCAGCCACGTGACAGTCCCCAAATGCCTTGGGCATACAGACAGGCTCGCTGGGGAGAGTGAGGTCGCACGGACGCGAGCACGGTGCAGTTGGCAAGACTGCGGTCGCCACTATCAGGCAGCCTCACTAGCCATGTCAGGTGCCTACTGGCCTTGACTGAAGATGTGTTGGATACTGCACCACGGTTCACACTGCGCTCGGCACGGGCACAGGATCGCTCTGATGCCATCATGCCCTGCTCTGCTGCAGAAGCCCATGCGCGCACGCATGCCCGCAGGCGCCGGAGCTGTTTGCGCGCTTCGGCGTGCGGCCCCCGCGCGGCGTGCTGCTGTGGGGCCCGCCCGGCACGGGCAAGACGGGCCTGGCGCGCGCGGCAGCCGCCGACGCCGGCGCGCGCCTGTTCGTGCTGAACGGGCCGGACGTCGTGTCCGAGTTCTACGGCGCCAGCGAGGCCGGCCTGCTGGCGAGCGCGGGAGCCCGCGCTCGTGGTGCCCTGTGACCATGGACGCTCGTTTGTGCTTATCGTGTCTGTCATGAGTTCGGCCCCATCGTCTGAGTGCAGCATCATCGTCTGATGCTCCTGAAAGTATGCAGCATGGCGAGGCCGTTGGGGAGTTGCGGAGCTTCTTCCGTCTGATGATCCAGTGACGCCTGTGCGGCGGTCGATGCTGGCATCTGTGGGGCAGGGCAGCTGTCCATGGACTCAGGAGCCCCTCTGCGGCTCCCACGGCGCACGCTGCCAGCGGCTGGCGCCCGCGCAGCCGTGGCCCGATGCGGCAGCGCGGCCCCGTCAAGCATGCGACGGCCAGCGCATTTGATGTGCGCGCGTCGCTCTGCAGGGCGTGTTTGCCGCCGCGCGCGCCGCGGCGCCGTCGGTCGTGTTCATCGACGAGCTGGACGCGCTCGCGCCCTCGCGCGGCGACGCGAGCGGCGCCGGCGGGCCCGGCGCAGGTGCGTCGTCCCTGCACGACGCTGTGCGCTGTGCGGCGCTTACATGCCCGTCTGGCTGGCTCCCCTTCTTGGCGGTGTCACAGCACATGCATAGTGAGGCTCCGCTCGTACTAGGGGCAGTGTTTTGGAAAGGGAGCTGTCGAGTGCGGCCCCTGCCTTACAGCGCTGCCTGCTGCTCGCGGCAGTCGTGCGGCTGTGCGTGGGTGTCGCAGCTGCACCCAGACTCGCGTGTGCTGTGCAGGCGCCAGCGCGGGCGGCGACATGGCTGCGCGCGTGGTGACGACGCTGCTGACCGCGCTCGACGGCTTGCAGAGCGCGCAGTCCTTGGGCCGAGCGCAGCGTGCAGCATGGACTGTGTGACAGATGCTGTGGTGGTGCTAGAGCGCCGCAACGAGACATGCCTGGCATGGGTACCTGCTTTGGTGAAGTTTGGATGCTGCCATTCGTGCTGGCAGTCTGGCGAGTCCGACTCATACCCAGTGAGAGCAGCTGTGGGCCCTACACTCGCACCTTGTTTGCCATCATGCACATGCACTGCGACAGCCGCCACCGCGGTGAGGGCTCTGATACTCCCAACACAGCCGCCCGCCCATGATCGGCGGCCCTGCGGCAGGCGGCGGCGGCGCGGGCGCGGCCGACGGCGTGGTCGTCCTGGCGGCCACCAACCGGCCGGACGCGCTGGATGCGGCGCTGCGGCGCCCGGGCCGCTTCGACCGCGAGCTGGAGGTCGGCGTGCCCTCGCCCGCCGACCGCGCGGACATCCTGCGGTGCCAACCCTAACCCTACCCTAACACATATGGACTACCTATACCCCAGCCTGCCAGGCCAGACGGGCGGACGGGGCAAGCGTGTGCGGCAGCAGTGGCGGAGGAGGGGTCCCCGCGGTGCTTACGCCTTTGTCTTGCCCTCTTCTTTCAGCCAGGAGTGCTGTGCGGACGAGACGAGACAACAGGTGTGAGGAGGTGTGGTGTGCGGTGCACTCAGGATCCTCCCGCTCCCCCCCGCCGCGCCGTGATCAGAGCACTCTGGCCTCCATGCTCGCATGCGGTATGCGGCGGACCACGCTCACATGCCGTGCGCCCGCGCAGGTTGAGACCTCCCTGTTTGCCGCCAGCCCAAGCCCAGCAGGTCGGGTGCTGCAGAGGTAGCATTTGATGGTGAGACGTCAATGTCCTCCGACAGCCACCCGGCCCGATGTCATGTGTCCCGGTCGGGCGGGCAGGGTGAAGCTGCGCTGGCTGCGCCACGGCCTGGGCGAGGCCGAGGTGGCCGCGCTGGCGGCCGCCGCGCACGGCTTCGTGGGCGCGGACCTCGCCGCGCTGTGCGAGGCGGCCGCGCTGGCGGCGCTGCGGCGCGCGGTGGCCGCCCGGCGCGCGGGCCGCCCGCTCGCTGACCTGCAGGTGCCGCCGCGTGCCTGGCTGCGCCAGGGTCCGTTGCCCTACACCACCTTGGCCGCCTGCTGACCACTCTGCAGGTGCCGCCGCATGCATGGTTGCGCCAGGGTCCATAACGCTGATCCTACCTTGACACGTGGACCTTGCCGAGGCCCATCATGCGAACATGTGCCTCGAGGCGCAAACAGTGTTGCGCACAATCTGACGGGGTCTGCCATGGAAGCATGCGCCTTGGGGTGCAAGCAGCACACGATGCTCCCGAGCAGGGTATGTGCAGTGAGCAGGGCGTGCGCGGCCGCAGGTGACCGCGGCGGACATGCGCGCGGCGCAGACACTGGTGCGCCCGAGCGCGCTGCGCGAGCAGGCGCTGGAGCTGCCGGCGGTGCGCTGGGCGGACGTGGGCGGCCTCGCCGACGTCAAGCAGCGCCTGGCCGAGGCCGTGGAGTGGCCGCAGCGGCACCCCGACGCGCTCGCCCGGCTCGGCGCGCGGGTGCGCGCGCGCGCGGCTCATTCAGTCCGCCTCGAAGGGGCGGCTGTGCAGATGCCTGATTGTGGGCGCGCGGGCGAGTGCCCCGTGGACCGATGCTCCCATTTATGGCCGATGGGTCACAGAGGGTGTCTATGGCGCAGCGCAGGCACGCGCGCCCACTCACACGGACCGTGCGCCGCGCTCTAGCCGCGCGCCTACCTGAGACCAGCTCCCACCCTGTGCGTTCGGTTCTCACCCTGGGCCCGCCGCCCGGGGGGACACGCCGCGCGCCGGGCGCGCAGGCGCCGCGCGGCATTCTGCTGTACGGGCCGCCGGGGTGCAGCAAGACGCTGTTGGCGCGCGCGGTGGCCGCCGAGTCCGGGCTCAACTTCCTGGCGGTCAAGGGCCCCGAGCTGCTCAGCAAGTTCGTTGGCGACAGCGAGCGCGCGGTCGCCGGCCTGTTCGCGCGCGCGCGCGGCGCCGCGCCCGCCGTCATCTTCTTCGACGAGATCGACGGCCTCGCCGGCGCGCGCGGCGGCGGCGGCGGCGGCGGCGGCGGCGCCGGCGACCGCGTGCTCGCGCAGCTGCTGACCGAGATGGACGGCTTGCAGGTGCCCCGCCTCGCTGCAGCCATGGAGTCGAAGGACGAAATGGCCGCTGGGGAGCGCCTGTGCGACACCCCCAGCCTGCAGCCTGCGTCGCGCAAGCCAACCTGCAGCCCGCGCCGCGCAGCCGGCTGCCAGACCCGTGCTCCTTGTGATGGCTGCACGCATGCAGACACGCAGGCGGTCCAAGCCTGTGCAGGTGGAGACATGCGTGCCTAGGGCGCTGCAGGCCCTGCTGCAGGCCCCGGCCCCGCCCTCTGCATGACCCTGCACACCCGGCGGGGCGGGGTTCAAGACCCCCCAATTCGCGGTCTTCTCTTATTTTCTGCTCTGATTTACATGCGGTATTCTTTTCCTCTTTTCCGCTGCTTTCAGCCCATATGCCGAGCAGGGCCCGTGGTCCGACGCAAGGGCCGCCCCCGCCTGCATGGCGACCGAGCACGTGCCCGCCACCGACCCCAGGCGCGCGGCGGCGTGGTCGTCCTCGCGGCCACCAATCGGCCGGACCGGCTGGACGCGGCGCTGCTGCGGCCGGGGCGCTTCGACCGTGCGCTGCGTGTGCCGCCGCCCGACGCGGCCGGCCGGCGCGCCATCCTGGGCGTGCACATGCGCCGGACGCCCGTCGCGCCGGACATCAGCCTCGCCGCGCTCGCGGAGCGCACCGACGGGTGCGCTGCGCGGCACCCGCCTGCTGTGGTCTGCGCTACATGCTTCCGTTGAGAGTGCTGGTAATCGACCCAGACTGTAAAACCCGAGGATGTGTGACGCTCGCCAGCGCATAGGCCTACAGGAACCAGGCAGCAATGGTGTCGGTCATGCGCAACTTGTGGTGTGCCTTCTGCACTTAAAGCGTGGTGCTCGTGCTCACATTCTGCCAGTGGGGTGCAGCAACATTGCCTGAAGGCTGCTTGCCTTCTGGCAGGTCATTTTGGGCGCGAGAGGGCAGGATTGGGGTTAGGCAGGCTGCAGGGCTAATGACCTGCGCGGCGAGGGCGGCAGGTACACAGGCGCGGACCTGGCGGCCGTCGTGCGCGAAGCGGCGCTGGCCGCGCTTACGGAGGACCTGGGCGCCGCCGTAGTGCGCGCGTCGCACTTCGACGCTGCGCTGGCCGCCGTGCCGCCGAGCGCGCCGCCGACGGCGGCCGAGCTGGACATGTATGCGCGCTTCGAGCGGCAGGGCGCGCCGTGACGGCGCGGGTCGGGGTGTGAGACCAGCGCCATGCCAGGGATATGCAGCACATGTTTATATTTTAGAAGCATGCTGCAATTGCCCGGGAGGCTGGTGCAGAGGGGAGGGCTGCCACTCCACCCTGACCGTCCACCCCAGACGTCCCTCGGAGTCCAACGTGTCTGTGGCTCAGTGCGGTCGATGTATACAGTGCTGCTTTCTTGAGCTACTTTGCAGTGCTTCAGTCCGAAGCTGCAGTAGCCATGCTGGCCGGCGTGTTGCCACAGCAGTGCTCGCACCAGAGCGTAGCGGGCACAGGAAGGAGACATCAGCTTTCTTTGAAGAGGCATTGCGCCCTTAGGAACGCCGCCGCACGCCCCTGTATGTACAGCAACAGGTGTGAGAGCCATGGCTTGCTTCCTCCTCTCCCATGTGTCAAGTGGAGTTCCTTGCGGTGCAAGCTTTGTCGTGCACTCTTAGCATATAACCAAGCGCTTGACAAAGTGATGTGTTCCGCAGTGCAACCCCCTGGTTGTTCAGGAGGCAAGCCGGAGCGGGCCATGCAGCGCATGCCGTGCGCGGCACCAGCGAGCGGTCCGAGCAGGCTGAGCAGCTCGCGGACCAGAGCGGCTCCGCTGCGCAGGCTGCTTCCAGCGCGGGGACGCTGGGCAGCAGCGCCGCCGGGCTGGCACTGTGGGCAGCGTTCGTGGGTGGGCCCCGCCGCTCGGGCGCCCGTCTTGCTCGACCTGCTCCGGCGTCCGTGCTGACGGGCGGCTGCTGGCTGCCGCGCAGCTTACGCCATCCTCTTCAGCCCCAACCAGACGCCCCTGCGCGACCAGTACTTCTTGGAGGTGCGCCACAGAGGCACGGGTTTCCCACTCGAGCTATATGTCTTGACGGCTAGCTCTGTTCCCATACTTGACGTTACTTCGGTCGCCCCTTGCCCCACTTGTTAGCTCCCAGCTGTGGCCCTTCAGCGCAACCGCGCCGTGCACCAAGGTTTTCACCTTTGCGCCTGCAGAGCCTGGCGTCTGCTGCTTTGCCCAGCACTTACTTTCGTTGAGCCTGTAGACGTGCACACATAGGTGTGCACAGGCAGGTGCCAACCATGGCTGCTGCTCTGCACAGAAGCTGGTCGGCTTGGGCGCCAGCGACGGCACGCCCGTCAATGCGGTCTTCACGCAGCTGTTCAACATCATGGGCGTGTGGCCGGCTATCTACACCAGCATCCTGGTGCCGTCTGCCAGGAGCGGGAACAGGGTGAGCGTCAACCCCTTGCAGAGAGACCTGTGCCACAGAACGACTCACTCTGGGCAAAGGTGGGTTTGGTGTCACCCTTTGTGCTCGCGGCGCAAGCAGGTGCGAGCAGCAAGCGGGTGCCGGCCTGGCACCTGCGCGGCTGGTTGTTACCGAGCTTGTTGGCACTGAGGCTGTGCCCTACGTCGCGCGACGCGCAGGTGCCCGCGTGGCCGTTCGTCGGGCTGTCCTTCGCCCTGGGCGTGCTGGCGCTGGGGCCGTACTTTGCGCTGTGGACGCCCGCGGGCGACGTGGTCGCGCCGCCGCGCGCGGCCGACCTGAAGGGCTGGCGCAACCTGAGCCTGCGCATCACCGAGTCGCGCGTCACCGCGGCCGTGCTGCTGCTTGCCACGGTCGTGACACTGGGGCAGGCGCGCGCGCGGCGCAGCTGCCCAGGAGGCTGCCGTGGGCGAGAAGTATTGTGTCGGACCGCAGCAACGCGCCCGAGCGCACTCTGCGACCCCTTCTTCTGCGCTCCTGCACCACTGCTCAGAGCATGGCCTTGCCAGGTGGACAGACGACAGCCCGTGCCTCGCCCCCGCCATGGGCCGACACCAGTGCAGGGCGCTGCAGCGTCAGCATAGACACCATGTGGCTGCTAAGAGCCGCCAGGACACACGCTGCTCTGCGCGGTTGCCGAGCCTGCCGGTCTGTGTTAGTGTGCGGGACAGCAGCTGACGCCGCCTCACAACCTGCTGGCCATGCCCCGGACGGCGCGCGCGAGCCCGGCAGCGCGCGCGCCAGGCGGCGGCGGCGCCTGGGCAGGCCTGGGCGCAGTACATCAAGCTGTTTGACGAGAGTCGCTTTGTGCACGTGACCACGCTGGACTGCGGCGCGCTGACGCTGTTCTGCCCGTTCTGGATGTGGAACGATGCGCAGCGCCGCGGCTGGGGCGCGCGGTGCGCGGCTCCTCGGCGCTTGTGGAGGGGGGCAACGCTATTCCTATGCCATTCCAGCCCTGCTGACGCTGACGCTGCCATGCTCCTGCTGTGTGTAGACCGATGTGCAGCACAGCAGCCGGGGCAGCGGTGCGTTGCCTGTCACCCCGCCACCCCGCCCGCCCTGCGCGGCCCCGGCCGCAACCGCACCCCGCATGCTCAGCTGTGCTGTGTCAGCTTGCGGCTGCTGCGCAGCGTGGTGCCGGACGTCATCGGGCTCTGGGCGGTTACCTCTTTATGTGCTGCGGGGTCAAGAGGAACGTCATGTAGGAGGCTGTGGAGTGGCGCGGCCCTGACATGGTTTGGCTGAGCGTCCTGGGGGCGGGGCGCGCACAGGGACAAGTGGCTGCCGGTCCTCTCCTGCCTTCCCATCCTTGGCCCGGGTGCGCTTCCCGGTCGTCTGGCGAGCCACTCGCATCCTGTGACACGCAGCTTGTACACACGGCGCATGTTAACCTGCGGCCTGCTGTTGTGGCGTGCAGCTATTTACCTGAACGTCCGGCCAAGGGCGGAGTGAGGACTGTGGAGGCGTCGCCCGTCGCATGCACCACTGCACCGCTCGATTGCCTGGATGTCAGCATGCTGTTGATGGTCTTAAGTTGCCCTGATCAGGAAGCTGCCTCAGGGCCTAGATCCAGGACATTGTAGCAAAGGCTGGCAAGCTGGATGCATCTGGCCCCTACCTGGCTTGCAAGCTTGCTCTTGCACTCTCACTGCGGCAATTCCAGCCAAGAAGTGCTCTGCCGACAGCTTTGACGTACTGAGCGTGTCATGTAGCGCACCAGGCGCAGCAATTCTGCACCGTTACCTGCATTTGCAAAGCGCAATGGTCCAAGAAGCCGAACACCGGGCGGCGCCCCCAGAGTTCCTTTGTCCTATCTCTGAGGAAGTGATGGAGGACCCTGTGATCCTGGTCGAGACCGGGCAGACGTATGACCGCAAGTCGATAGTCGCATGGCTGGAGCGCGGGCGCAAAATATGTCCCCTGACGACAAAGGAGCTGGTGACCGCTCAGCTGGTCACCAACTTTGCGCTGAAGGGCTGCATCGCCTCCTGGCGCGAGGAGCAGACTCGCAGCGGCGGAGCGCATGCCAACGGCGAGCGGTACCCGAACCTGAGCGCCACTGGGCCGCAGACCGGAACTGCGCAGGTTGCAGACATCCTGAACCGGCTCAAGGCCCCTAGCATGGAGGTGCGCGGGGCAGTGCCTGCCGTCACAGATGCGAGGCTCTCGGGCAGGTTCCTTGCGCGCTGCGCCCACCGTACACACTCCAATCGCCGCACAGGCACAGTAGGTGAAACTGTGTAGCGCTGCCTTCTTGTGTCGCCAGGCAGCTGCTGGTACGAGAGTGGCAGATCGGTGCTTGGTCCGCACCGACGTGACTGCAAGTGCAAGCTGCAATGCTGGAGCATAGGTGCAGGACACTCACCAAGGCAGTGCTGAGCTGAGCGTGCGCCGACACAGATACCCGCCTTCCGCAGCGCGAGCAACTACGCGCTGTGGCAGCTGCGAGAGCTGGCCGCCGAGGAGCCGTGCCGCCGCGCGGCGTCGGACGGCGGCGCGGCCGCGCTGCTCGTGCGGCTGCTGGCGCACGCGGACCTGGCCGAGGGCGCCGCGGCCGCGCTGCGGCGCCTGGTCAACACGCCCGAGCGCGGCGCGGCCGTCTGCGAAGCGGGTGTGCCCTTCAGGGGGAAGTCCGCCCGTGCACACCTGATCCAGACCGGTGTGAAGAGCTTACGAGTAGCACGGCCCACCATGCATGCCCTTTGCAGGCTGCTCTGCAGCGCTGCATGGCTACGGCTGAGGGGCCGGTACAATTTGCAGGGAACGGTCTGCGGCACCCCTGCCCTGAATCATAGGTTTGTTGCAGCCACTGTCTTTGTATGGTGACGGAAACGTACAGTGCTCTGCATACAAGCTCAGTGCATGGAGCAGTATGCTATAAGACAGGCCGTTTGAAAGCCGGCAGGGAGGCACAGAAAGCCATTGCTTGCAGAAACGCAAGGTTCCTGCAAACACGCCGTGCCCCGCCAAACACTCTTGACCACCTTTGCCCAGTGTGTCTGTTTGCTACCTGATTCACGCTCAGGTGCTCTGGGTCCCGCCAGTCACCCAGACAGTTACTTGGCAGTCCAACGGCGCCGACCAATTAACAAACGAAGGAATGACTCACAACCGTCTATCAGCGGCTCGACCTGCGGCCGGCAGGCGGCGCGGAGGCGCTGGCGCGGTTGTTGGCGGCGCCTGCGCCGCCCGCGCGCGAGCAGGCCGCGCTGGCGCTCGCGTTCCTGGCGCGCAGCAGCGCTGCCGCGCACGCGCGCGTGTTTGGCGCGCTGTGCGCGGCCGCGACGGCCGCGCGCGGCGCGGCCGCGCCGCTCGTGGCGCTCGAGCCGCTGTACCATGCCGGTCCGCGCCTGTCTGATGATCCCAGCAGTGGTCAGGACCCGCGTGTGTGTTTGTCTTAGGGTAGGGGTAGGGCATGGTGTAGTATGGAAGGGTATGGTACCCTAAACCTTCAGTGTTATGTGGGCGCTCACCACGCCCCCAGGCTGCTGGCATGTCCCCGCTCCATGCCGGCACTGCGCAAGAGGCGGCCGACGGGTGGTGTTTCCGGGCATGGGTGTCCGCGCCAATCCGCCTGCCATGAATGCAGTTGCGAGGGCGACCCGATTGGGGCGGCGGCCCGCCTGTCACGCTGGGCGCGCCGCAACGCCAGGGCGCAGCAGGCGCCGGCAGCGGCGGCCGCTGACGTACTGCCGCGCGCGCATGACCGTGGCTGAGAGCGCTGACCCCCGCAGGCGACGCCGAGGGCGTGAGCTACGCAGCGGCATGCCTGGTGCACGCGCTGGCGGCGCCCGCGGCGCCCGGCCAGCTGCCGCACCTGGCGGCCGCCGGCACCGGCTGCGCGCCCAGCCTCGCGCGGCGCCTGGCCGACGGCGCGTGCCCGGCCGCGGTCGTCGCGGCCGCGAGCGGCGGCCTGGCCGCGCTCGCGCGCCTGCCCGCAAACCGGCCCGTCGTGCTGCAGGCGCGTACTGGCCTGGCGGCGCACGCGCCCGGCCTGCGCGGCAGGCGCAGGGGCAGCGGGGCGCGCTCGGCACGGATGCGACTCAAGGCTAGCAGCGTAGCAGTCTCTCACATGCTCGTCAAACGTGCCTTGCGCGGCGAGGCCACAGGGCGTGCAGCACTGCGGTGGCGGCACCCCTATGCGCCCTCGCGCCTCCCAGCTAGGCGGCGCCTCCTGAGCGGAGGCGCCCGGCAGGCCCTCACAGAGCTGCTGGCGCCGGGCGGGAGCGCGCACGGGCGGCAGCGCGCCGCGGCGCTGCTGTGGCGGCTCGCGTGCCCGCCCGCCGGCGCCGACGCGGGCGTGCACGCCGACGTCTGCCAGCGCCCGGACCTGCTGGCCGGCCTGGCCCATGCGCTGGCCACCGGCACGCCCGCCGCGGCCGGCGTCTGGCAGGCGCTGCTGCACGACCCGGGGCGGTGCGCGCGGATCCCGCACCAGCTTGCGCTGCCAGTCCTGTGCCATGTAGGGAGACTCGCCAAGGCCCTATGTGTTTATATGCTGGCCGTCGCGCTGGGCGGATGCACCCTGTGCTGCCCGTGCAGAGGAGCTGTGTGCAGTGCGTGAGGGACGCTTTGCGGCTGCGAACAGGCTCACGAACAACGTGGCGCATGGTCCAAACCTGGACGCGCTGCGGCAGCAGCTCGCGGCGCCCGACACGGTGGCCGCCGTCGTGCAGCTGCTGCAGTATGCAGGTGCGGCGCACCCATTGCTGGCACAATCGCTTCTGCCTGGACTGCCTTTGGCAGAAAGCACACGCGTGCATGCCCAGCGCCACTGCCTGTGAGAGGAAAGGGCCTTATCACCCACGCCTGCATGCATGCCGCGTGGCTTGACGCGGTGCTCTCTGTCCAGACCCATGCCATAGTTTAAGGGGCGCCGCCCGCCATGCTGCATGCCCCAGAGAAAAGACATGCCGCGCTGGAGCTGAGGTGGGCGCATCCGCAGACCCGGGCGTCAGCCTCCCGGCGGTGCATGTGCTGGCCAACATGACTGCGTTCCGGTCTGCGGGCAGCCCGCCTGTGCGCTACCAGAGCTCCTTCCTGTCAAAGCTGCAGCAGCTGCAGGTGCGGCGGAGCCCCTAGCGCTCCCTGTGCGCTAATGCCTTTGCACTAGACTAGAGCAGAACTGTGCAGCACCTGAGTCCCACATGCAGCCGTGCGCGAAGATTCACCCCTGATATGACTACAAACAGGCTAATGGTGGCCGCATGGTGCCGCATGGAACGACTGTGCTGCAATGTTGACTTTCGTGCCTTCGAGTGTCAGGATTGACAACCAGCGCAAGTGATTCCCGACCTGGGATTTGTGCTTGCCTGGCGCAGCGGTGCCCGCCTCGCGTGCAGGCGCTTGCCTGCCAAGCCGTGCACTACTGGGGCAGAATGGGATAGGGTAGCGCCGTGATCATGCACTGCCCCGGGGGCGGCAGGGGCGCGGACACGAGCAGCAGACGCCTGCAGCGGCGGTGGGCGCGAGCGCGGCACCCGCGCTGCTCCTGGGGCTGCTCAACTCGGGCGACCCTGCCGTGGCCGGCGCCGCCATAGCCGCGCTGAACAACCTGTGCGCGCCCGGCTGTCCTGCTGCACCCAAAGTCTCGTTATTCTTGCTTACCCGCAAATGCCCGCACGTGCTCGCACTTACCGCTGTCGTCTGCGTGTAACCATAACTGTCTATGGATTCTAGGTATGCATATTGTTATGCAGAGCTGCCGCGCATTCCTCCTGCATGTGAGCCACTCCAAACAGGCCTGCCTGACCCCTTCCCTGAACCGGAGCAGCCATGCAGTCCTGGCAGGGCTGCCGAAGCCTCTGAACACACCTCGAACAACAAAAGCCCCAGCAGTCATTAACTTATGTGCATCAGGAGCCATGGGCACGGTGCATGCATGTGATGCAGGTCAGCGCGTGTCTTATATGCCACAAGTAAACCAATGGAGCGGCTGCGCATGCAGTGCCAGCGGCTCTGGCAGCCACTGCGGGCCTGGGTCAGCGCGCCAGCACGCATCTCACCACTCTGCCAAGCACAGTGACAACCTCGGCAGCGGAGCTAGCCTGCTGATAGCCATGTCAGATCAGGCTTTGCTTAACCTCTGCAACCCTGGGCTGCAGGTGCGCGAGCGAGCTGGAGCGGCTACGCCGCGCGGCCGCGCCCGCCGCGACCGCGCGCCTCAGCCAGCTCATTGCGTGGAGCGCGCTGCCGCTGCAGTGCCGTGAGGGCGCGCGCACGGTGCCGCAACCCTCCCCCAGCATACCCTTCATATCAACCCTCATGTCGACAAAGTGCAGGGGTGTCATGTTTCTTCAAGAGCATGCGCCTGTCTGTGCAAGGTGCCCTGCCACCGCGTTAACTCCTTTCAACTAGTCTTTATTTATACTGGTGAACACCTACAAGCAGGTGCTTTTCTGACGTTGAATGTCCTCAGTATTGCACTGTAGGGTACGGGAGCAGTAATGCATATTGTATAGCATACATTACGTAGGTCCAATACGTTTTTACGAGCTGAAGGGAGTGCAAGCGATGTGTCGGGTGGGCTGCGCAGGTTCTGCAGCGCCTGGAGGCGCGGGGGTATGTGTCTCCCCCGCTGCAGTTCACCTTCATCACTCTGCTGCTGCAGCCGCCCCCAGAGACTCCGCTGTTCATAGAGCCTTGACATGCCAACCTGGCAAGCCAGAACTACGTCTTGGTGGCCACATTTACACCCTTAGATTGGGGTGCAGTGCCCATGTCATATAGCAGCAGCGCGGATTCTAACTTCCCAGAGGTGTTGCAGTGCGAACTGCATGTTGTGTCACGGTTTACGGTTGCCGGCTTCTGGGTCCATGTACAACCAGGAGCTTAGCTGGTCAGGACTGCTCACTTGACTGCTGGTGCGCGGAATGTGCCAGGTAAGGGCTAGGACTTGCTCCTATGCTTTGGAAAAGCTGCAGGCCATGTGTGATTGGCAGGACGCTAGCCACAGGCGCTTGACATGCTCAGAGTATGCACAAGCCAGCAAGCACGCCCTACCCAGAGAATGTGGCATGCTGCAAATACATGGAACCACATCCCTGAAAGGAAGGGGCAGCTGTGCCAGCAAATGCCAATTGTGCCAGCAAATGCTAATTGTGCACCCAACTGGGAGCGAAGGCCTGCAGCCAGCCAGCATGGAGTGTATTGCTGCACCACTGTTGCAGCATGTTACAAGGACAGGCCCTATGCTGACCGAGGCCCCCTAGGGGAGTAGCCGGCAAGGCCTCGGGGCCTTTCTGGGTACAATAGAGATGCACCAAAATTTTCTTAAGTCTGCTTTACTGTGTAGCACACAGATACAAGCAGCCTGTGGTGATTTGCTGGCCTCGCTGCCAAGTCGAGGTGAGCTGCAACCTGCGCGGTTGGCCGCAGTTTGAACTTGACTTCCCAATGGCCAGCAGTTGATACGCGTAGCGTGAGGTGCTGGCCATGACTGTGGCGATGCCTCTTAATGGCGCTCGTGCTTGCTCTCTGAGTGCGTGGGGCTGGTCGTTGGCGTGTGCAGGCCCTGGCCTCTGCTGCCACATCGGACATAGCCGGTGGGAGGTTGCCAGCGTGTCAGGCGCCCCGTCTGCGGTGACGGCTGCGCGCCGAGTGCGCGCTGAGCTGGCCGAGGCCAGTTGACGTGCGCGCCATCCTGGCCGCTGCTGCTGCCACGCTGCTGCCGCTGGCCGCTGCTACCGATTACAACGCGGCCGCTGCTGCAGCCACGCTGGCCGCGCCAGGGGCTGGCCGGCCGAGCAGCTCCCGCGCTGCGCTGAGCGGGCAGCAGGCGCTGCGGCAGAGCAGGCCCCCCGCCGCGCCAGGCGAGCAGAATGACGAGGGGCAGAGCGCCTTCGGCGCCGCGCCGAGCGAGCAGCGCAAGCTGCAGCGGCACAGCAGCTCCCGCGGCGAGCAGCACGAGCTGCCCAGGGAGGGAGCGAGCCGGGACGCGGACACGCCGTACTGGCGGTCGGCGCTGCAGAGCGTGGACCTGGAGCGCGCCGACGATAGCGGCGCGCTCAGCGCCAGCGACCTCGGCCGGACCCGCACAGGTAGGCCCTGGTGCAAATGTGGTACCCCACACGCTGCCTGCTGCTGCACACCGGTACTGCTTGGTAAGCTGAAGTGGTGTCACTGTCGGCTGGTACATGCAAGCCTGACGCCGCGTCGAGGGGGCGCCTGGTATGCCGCAGCCTCGACGGACGTGGACGCCGCGCTGGGCGCCGTGCCTGTCGTGGACCAGAACGGCTTCATCATCACGCCCGGCGGCAGCGGCCCGGGCGTGCCCGCGGCCTCCTGGCATCACGACTACACGAAGGAGGCGCAGCGCCTGAAGAAGTGGCGCGCCATGCTGGGTGCGCCTGCCGGGGCCTGTCCCCGCCTCGGCGCCAGGCGCCCTGGGTGTCGCGCCCGACAACGTGGCGCGCCACGCTGCGCGCGTCTGCCCGGCCATAGCGCGGCGCTGGCGTGCGCGACCATCCTGCGCTACGGCTGCACTCGGCCTGGCAACTTGAGGAGGGCGGTGCAGCCGGGAGGTGAGCGCGGGCGCGCGCGCGCCAGGCGCGGGGACGTCGGACTGGAAGCGCTTTGTGGCGCGGCACCCCAGCACCGTGAAGCGGCGCGTGCGCAAGGGCATCCCGGACCGCTTGCGCGGCCTGGCCTGGCAGCTGCTCTCCGGCGGGCGCGACCTGCTCATGCAGAACGAGGGTGCGGGCCCCGACGCCGCAGTGGAGTAGCGGCACAGTCCAGTCTATGAGCTTTGAAGTGCAGGAGACCCAGCGGGGGATCGTTTTGACTACCATTTTGTATCGCCTCCACTCGAATTGTTCGCGAGACTTTTCAAAACCCCGCCACCCTCTGCGCCTGAGAAAGGAGGTGGCAGGAACACGGCGTGTAACGTCTGATCACAAATAATCCAAAGCAACACCCTGCGCACGCCGGCAATGTGGGCCGGTGACCTGCCGCGGCGCGCGCGCAGGCGTGTACGAGCAGCTCATGCTCGCCAGCAGCAGCGAGAAGGAGCTGGAGATCGTGCGCGACCTGTCGCGCACGTACCCCTCGCACGTCTACTACCAGCAGCGCCAGGGCCCTGGGCAGCGCTCGCTGTTCAACGTCCTGCGCGCGTACTCCGTGTACGACCGCCAGGTCGCCCCCTTGGGCGCTCCCTCGCCCCGTATTTGGCCGGCTGCAGGATGCTCTTTGCCTAGCGGTCCCAGCAGCAGGGCTACCTCTGGGCGGCGCGGCGCGGAGTGCCGCGGGTGCGGTCCTGGTACACAGCTCAGCAGATGCCTGCCGGACGGAGCCTGTAGGAGGGATTCCGAAGCCGGGGCCTGGCACGTGGCGTCCGCAGCGAGCGCATACGCGAACCCGCAGCGCCCGCCGACACAGCGGCGGCGCCGCGTGCGGGCGCAGGTGGGCTACGTGCAGGGCATGGGCTTCATTGCGGGCCTGCTGCTGCTGTATATGTGCGAGGAGGACGCGTTCTGGACGATGACGGGCCTGCTGAAGGGCGCGCGCCACGCGCCGCTGGAGGGCCTGTTCCGGCCGGGCCTGCCGCTGCTGCAGCAGTGCCTGTTCCAGTTCTCGGCGCTCGTCGACCACGAGGCGCGCTCGGCGGGCAGGGCTTCAGGTCCTTGAGCGTGCAAGGATTGAGGGTGTGTGCCGGCTGTGGCAGGCGCCGGCGCGCGCCCTCACAGTGCCGTCCTGCCCGAGGTCTGCGGCTCGGTGCATCGTGTTGTATGCTGTATGCTAACGAGAGGCCGCGGCATGGAGCCTGTCGGCCAGCCGCGCACGCTCACCTGTTGTGCTGAGCGCTGCAGAGCGGTGTGGCAAGCCATGCTCGGGGCTTTCTGTGTTGCGTTGTCAACGGCTCCACCTCCGGCTCCACCTGCTTGGACCCGGAAGCATGCGCAATTGGAGATGGGCCGAGGCAAGGCGGGCGCGCGGCGTCAGCAGGGCTGCGGCAGCGAGCGCTGACGGGCGCCGGTGCGCCGCGCAGCTGCCGCGCCTGGGGGCGCACTTCCGCGCGGAGGGCGTGCACCCCACCATGTTCTGCTCGCACTGGTTCATCACGCTCTTCGCCTACACGCTGCCCTTTGGTGCGCCCCCGGAGCGGCGCGCGAGCCGCACGCCTGAGCTCTTTCATGCATGCAGTCAGTTTGGCATTGATGCTGCAGCCCTAGCGCCATGGTGCTCTCCGGCTCGCCCTTTTGCGCAGACAAGTCACGCAAGTGTTGGTGAAGCACCTTGATTTTCATGTCAACCTTCTTATCGAGAGTTCCACGGCACCTGCTCGGTGGCTCTCTTGTGTATGAGAGTGAATTCAGCACACTGTGAGAAACAACCTGGGGGACGCAGACCACCTGTTGCGCGTGTGGGACATCCTGCTGCTGGAGGGGCCCAAGACGGTGTTCAGGTGCACGGCGCCCCCCCGCACGCCAGTCCTCTTGTCGCTGCGGCTGGTCTGACGGGTTCTGGGCATTTCCTACTTTGCAGGACTGCGTCTCTGGGCAGTTCATATGCGTGCCGCCTGCGGTTGCGAGCTGGGACGACCCGCGCACGCTGGGTTCCGACACGTCGCCGGTGCCCTGGCGCTGCTGCAGCCGTCGGAGGGCGCGCGGCTGCAGCCGCCGCTGCCGCTGCCAAGCAAGACGCTGCTGACCAGCCTGCGCCCCGCCGTATTGACCCCGCGTTCCGCGGGCCCGGGCCAGGGTGGGCCTGGCGCTGCTGCGGCTGTCGGAGGACGCGCTGCTGCCGCTGCCGTTCGAGCGGCTGCTGACCGCGCTCAACTCCAAGCAGTACGCCGCGTTCGCGCGCCCGCCAGGCCTGCTGCTGCGCCAGGCGCTGGCCTTCCACGTCTCGCGCCGCCTGGCCGCCTCGCAGGCGCGCGCGCGCGTTCCAGTACCCCAGGGTATGGTAGGATTATCCTAATCCTAACCATATACGCCAGGCGCTGGCCGTCCACATCTCCACTGCCTGGCTGCCTCGCAGGCGCGCGCGTCCGCCCCGGCGCGGCCGGGCTGCGTTGCAGCTGCATGGGGGAGGGCGCCTGGGGGTCTGGACGCTCGCCAGCAGGCTCCAGCAGTCTGTTTTCCTGCTCCTTTTGCATGTTGACCACATAGGCTCAACCCAAGGTTGATGGCGTGCTGCATGGTGGGCAGGCCCGTGCCCGGTGCTGCTGCACTTTGCGGTCGCCGCATGCATGCAGCAGCCAGGTGCGCCTGCAGCAGCCAGGTGTGCCTGCCGAACGCGCAAACTGGGTCTGAGGTGACTCTGCCCGGATGGTGCGGCGCAGGGCGAGTACCAGCGCAGCCAGGTGCCCTCGCCGGCTGCCGAGCCGCTCTCAACGCGCAGCAGCAGCGAGGTGGCGGGGCGCAGCAGCGGCGAGGTTGCCGCACCCGCCGGCGCGCTGGGCGGGGGCGCCGCGCCATAACCCCGGCCGGGGCTGCGCCCAGGGGAGAGGCTCCTGGCCTGTGCTCTGCGCAGGGTCTCTGCACAGTGCGGGATGCAGCGGCCGTGGCCCGTGCAGGGCCGCGCACACCGTCCCCGCGGTGAGGCGCGCGAGTTGCTGATAAAGAAGGGATGGTGTTGGTGCAGAGCGTGCTGCTCTGCGGGGGCGGCAGTATGGCATCGCGTTGCGGAGCAGCTTCGGGGCAGTGCTTGCCAGACTGGCGCTACGGGAGAGCGGGCGCAGGGGCGGGCTTGCTGCAGGAGTGGCCTGAATTTTGTCGCGCTGGGCGGTCGCCGCCAGGCTGGACAGCGTGTTGTAGACTAGGGGCGCCGCCCTGTGCGGCGCCCGGCTGTGTGCTATGCGTGGCAGGCGGCCTTGGTAATCAGTGTGCACCTCCTGTCTGTGTGACATCCCCGCCTACTGCGCCGGCGGGCAGGTTTGCGTGCTGAGTCTGCGGGCCAGCATATGCACGCCAGCCCAGCAAGTTTTGCTCCAAGTAGACACGTTTTGATATTGCACTTGGAACCGGTATGTGGCGTCCCAACCAACCGGCAACCTTAGCGGCGTGTGCCACTTAAAAACAGCGGCGGTGCTATGCTCTTTGCTCTGTCGGACTTCTGATCGTTTCTTTAATTGGCATTGCCGCCACTATGATACACCGATGATATCGAGCATGGAAATATAAAGGCTCTATGGCAAGCTATGGCAGCTTGGCTTCACTTGAATTTTTAATAATACTGTCTCACGCTCGACCCTGCGTCCGCCTTTTTAAATCACATCGGCACGTGACCCTAACCCTAGCACTCTGTGCTTGAAAGTTCAATGGCAAAAGCGAAGTCTGCCCCACAGCGTGCCTACCCGCTGGGCGGGCGCCAGCGCCGTTAGGGGTGCACAGCAGCCATGGCGCAGCAGTCGCGCGTGCTGCGGGAGGTGCTGCGTGCATACGCGTATGTTGTGCTGTGGATGGCCGTGAGCTCCTCGGTCATCCTGTTCAACAAGTGGCTGCTGGCTTTTAGCGGGTTCCCGTACCCGATTGCGCTCACGTCCTGGCACATGGCTTTCTGCTCCACGGTGGGCGTCCTGTGCGTGCGGGGGCTGCGCGTGGTTAAGTCCCACAACATGAGTGGCCACGACTACCTGCAGCGGGTGATGCCAATAGGTGCGACCCGCCTGTTTCAGCGGGCTCTTGTTGTACACACATTGGTTGCACTATACAGTGCAGGCAGGGCGAATTCGAACGCAAGTGTTAGGGCAGGTACACCTGCGCAGAGGCGCACTCTTCGGTGAGAGCGCACTGTTGGTTGCTGTGGCGATGCTTGCAGCGTGATATAAGGTGCTGGACAGCAATGACACTTTGGGAAGAGTGTGCCTGTCTCAGCGCCACGAACTGCAACAGAAGCAGTTGTGGCGCTGAAAGCACTGGCTACAACCTTGTCTCAGTGCTTGAGGACCGCCTTGACGCCACACCCCACGCACGTGCTCGCTGGTCTGGACTTGGGCACGCTGCTTCTGCACACGTGATGTGGCCCTCGTGGAGTCACAAAGGCGGGCTGAAGAGGATACCACTTGGTGTATCAGCCAGCTGAGGGATGCTTACAGGTTGCAGGGCCTGGAACGCATATTGCGGCGCCAAACGCTTGCACAACATGGCGCGGCAGGCGTGCTGTACGCGGCCAGCCTGTGGCTGTCCAACTCCGCATACCTGTACCTCTCCGTCTCGTTCATCCAGATGTCCAAGAGCCTGATGCCCGGCCTGGTCTACTTCACCGGCGTCGCGCTCGGCACCGAGCGCTTCGCGCGCGGCACGGCGGCCAACATGGCGCTGATCGCGTTCGGCGTCGCCATCTGCGCGTACGGCGAGGTTAACCTGCCGCTCAAGGGCGTCGCGCAGCAGCTCACGGCGCTGCTATTTGAGGCGCGCGCCGCCGCCGCTCCGGCCCTGAAGCAGGCGGCCTGCGCTCTCAGCCGCATCAGCTTGAGCCCTTGCACAACAGCCACAGCTGCGCCCCTGGGATGCTGGCACCCCTCCGCACTTGTGCAGGACCTGTGCCGCGCTTCAAAGCAGGAATGCTCCACAGCCTACGGGGTCCTGCATGCCACTGCGATGATGCGCCAGTCCGGCAGGTGGCGAGGGTCACACCGGCGGTCAAGGGCGAGCGCACGGCAGCATCCTGCAAGCGCGCGTGACGGGCGGCCTCATCTGCCTGGGCGCAACCAACGGCCGCGCAGGAGGCCGGGCAGGGGCTGAGGCCGGACACGCGCGGGGGCGCGGCGCAGGCGGCGCGCCTGACGCTGGTGCAGCTGCTGATCAACAGCAAGGGCCTGCAGATGAACCCGCTGCAGAGCCTGTACTACATCTCGCCCGCATGCCTGCTCTGCCTGACCCCGCCGCTCGGTGCGCGCGCCTCCCTGGCCTGGTTTGCTTGCACCTCTTGTTAGCCCGCATGCCATCATTCCGAAAGCTGCCTCGCGTTCATGCTGTTGACACAGAGCTGTACAGCTCACCAGGTCCAGTCCCTGCAAGGCTGGAACCAGTCTGATCGCATGCACGTGAATGCCGGAACACAGTAGACGCTTTCAAGGTGCGTCATTGCATGTCTATAAACGTCAAAGCGCACCCCCGTCTGAAAGGCAGCTTGCATCCACGCTTGCATCCAGCTTTAGCCTGGCGCGGCTTCGCATGGACCTGTCGTCGTGGTGCTGCTGGAGCCGGGCGCACCCCGCGCATGGAGCACAGGTTGCGCCAGCCGGGTGATGCGAGGTGCTGCTGCGCGCAGTGCTGCTGGAGCTGGGCCCGATGATGCGCGACGCGAGCCTGAACCTAAACCCGGCTGTCCTGCTGGCCAACGCCCTGAGCGCGTTTGCTCTCAACCTGGTGCGGCCTGATCGGTGTTCTACGCTACGCTGAGCACAGCGAGAGGCGAGCCGCGTCTGTCTGCATGTTGCGTATTGTGGCAAGCAAGGGGTGGCGGGGTGGGCACAGGCGCTGCGGTGCTGAGCCACCGCTCTGCGCTGTGGCAGCGCACTGTGCTAACAGCAGGGCAGGCTGGAGCTTGGTGACGCCCTGTACAAGGTGAAATGCCAACGCTGCTTTATGTGGGCGGTCAGTGCGCATCTTTGACCAGCGCCCTACCCAAGGTGCATGCACTGCGCATGATCAGTGGAGTGGCAGTAAGAGATCAGTTAGCGAGGATGCATCTGGCGACCAGTGGGTGCGGCGCAGGCCGTGTTCCTGCTGATCGGCAAGACGAGCGCGCTGACGATGAACATCGCGGGCGTGATCAAGGACTGGCTGCTCATCTTCTGCTCCTACTACCTCTTCCGCGCGCCCGTCACCGCGCTCAACATGCTCGGCTACGCGTTCTGCTGTACAGGGGTATGGCCGGCGCCGCCGCTGCCCACTCCGGATCGGCCACAGGCACTCCTGTGCGGCTCTGCTTGCGCCAGAGGGACATGATATGCCTGGGATGTGCACGCATGGGTTCGCGCTGCAGCGTCATATGCCTGGGTGACATGCGCGAGGTGCATGCTTGTAGCAGCTCCCGCACCGGGGAAGGAAGGCAGCGAGGCAACAGAGTGAGAGACGCGGCCGCCTGTGCGCGAGAGATCGGCTTCATCCCCTCTAGCGTCTAGAGTAAAAAATGAAGCGCTCGGTGGCGCTGAGTGTAGGGAACAGCCTACAGCCAGCAGAAGAGCAAGCGTGGGCCGCACGTGAGGCGCCACGCTGGTACCGGCGCGCCGCGCGCAGGTGGCGGTGTACAACTGGATGAAGCTGAAGGCGATCCAGGCCAAGGCGGCGTTGAGCACAGGCAAGGACGCGGAGAAGGGCGGCGCGGGCGCGGGCGCGGGCGCGCCGGGCGCGCCGCAGCTGACCGCCGACGCGCGCTCACCCACCGCGCCGCCGCCCGCGCCGCCGCAGGCCGCGCCCGCCGACTACACCAGCTTCCGGTGCGCGCCGCTCCGCAGGTCAGGTTTAGCTAGGCCTGGTCCTCGGTAGGCCTAACCCTATCCCTATGCAGGCTGCGCGCTCCATGAAGGTCACCTCTCCTGCACGTGAAGAAGCGGGGAGCCCCCCTCCTGGTGCTATAAGAGCGGCAAGGTCATGTGACATAACGAGGTTTGAGGCTTGCTGCCCGATCGGCCCTGGTGATACGAGGTGGGCCGGTATGCCCTGTGCTGCAGGCGCGCGTCAGACACGCACGCTCCGGCTCTGCATGCCACTCAGCGCGGCGTCCTGCACCGACCGCACTTTTCTTCTTTCACAGTTGCGTATGCTGCATGGCTCAGGCATGCGCATGAGCATGCGCGGTGCGCCCGGCAGGTCAAAGGAGGACATCATGGAGGAGATCAGGCGACTGCAGGCTGCGCTGCTCTCGCACGACGGCAGCCGTGCGCCAGACACCAAGGACAATTGAGCGCGCGTGCTGTGCCTGCGCGCGTTGCCCTGTGTGACCGCATGGCCGCCCGGGCGCGTGCAGTCCGTGTTGAAGAGGGCCTGCTCACTCACTTTGCCTCCCCAGAGCCTCCCCAGAGCCCAATGATGTCAGGCTGGACCCTACAGGGCTGCTCCAAATACAAAGCTTCGTTTATCTTGGCCTCAAGCCCGGACGAAGGAAAAGTGTCCAGGTGAGTGCGGAGGCGCAAGGCTGAGACATGCCCTCTTCAGCTAGCTCATAGTCACGGAAGATCACCGTGCGCATATTCTGAAGCCTGCTGACGCACCGCCCGTGCAATGCACCGCCCCTCTGGTGCTGGACGCTGAGGGTCCAGGTCAGCCAGCAGCATGGTGACCTTCACCAGCCTGGAGGACAGCCCAGCGTTCGAGGCCAAGGTCAGCAGCAGACTCGGCAGCACCCCACTCCTGAGGCACCTGCGCACCCTCCTGTTAGCATTTGTACAGGCGCCTGTGCTGCACGAGGTGAACGCTTGCCAGACTCCCTCTGGGTGCAACGTATATATGTCCATGACGGCGCATGCTCAGACCCAGCTCTGACCTGCGGCACTTGTGCAGCAGGTGCTGGCGCTGGAAGGTATGGTCGAGCGCCTGGACGCGCGGAGCAGGGCGCTCCTGCAGGGCGCCCGTATGTACTCGCACGGGCTGTCGGGCATGACGGAGGGCCTTGCAGCCATGGCCGCACGCCTGCATGACTTCTGCGACGGCACGGACGAGGAGACGATGAGCCTGGGTGCGCCCCCTGCCATAGCTGCGCGCAGGCCCGGCACAGGCATTGCATGCAGCTCGGCTGTGTGTGCCTGCAGCGCTTCACGCCAGGGGCCCTCTGCACATGCCAAGCAGAACATAGGGGTCTGCTGTGGAGCACTGAAGTGCGGCCCTTCACCCCCGTCACGGCCCGGAGGGGCCAGCAGAGCATGTGCTTGGTGTGTGTGCGGCGCGTCGGCGCCCTGCTGCGGTCCTGCAGGGCGGGCCGGCCGCGGCCTCCGCACGGCGTCCACTGCGCTCTGCCGGTCACGCAGGATTGTCGCGCAGAACCCCTACACTGCCGGCCACAGCACGCTCGTGAGCCTGACCAGCGCAGAATCAGCAGCGGCATTCATGGAGGGCCCCACAGGCGGCGGCGGGCCTCGCGGGGGCGGCGGCACGCCCCGGCGCCGATGGCGGGCGCGCGCGCGCGTGCCAGGCGGCCCGCAGCTGGCCAAGTTCGTTGGCGTGCTGCAGGAGCTGCGCGACGCGGGCGAGATGCTGCACACGCAGACCGAGGCCGCGCTGTGCGAGCGCCTGGAGCCGTGGGCCGCGGTGCGCGCCCGCGTCCAGCTCC